>Ga0207639_10000466_pt1 | contig 27888 bp, 25 predicted proteins | sample KBSCornC32_FD_184299 | JGI IMG/M metagenome (GOLD analysis project Ga0207639, IMG submission 184299) | Corn rhizosphere microbial communities from Kellogg Biological Station, Michigan, USA - KBS Corn C3-2 (SPAdes) (version 2) | ecosystem: Host-associated > Plants > Roots > Rhizosphere > Soil ...
CTTTGCGAACGCATGACTTTTTCGACCAGCTTTTGCGCTCTTCGATCCGCTCCCTGGTCGTTCTCTTAGCTCCTTTGCCCTCTTCTTTCTTCTCCCAGCCTTGCTCAAATCGGTTTTTCAGGAGCGACCAGCTACGCTGGTCTGCGGTGCAGCGGAGGCTCGGCGATCTGTGCGTGCGAGAATAGTGCCCGCGACCTTCCGGTCGCAGCTACATTAAGGGGCTACCGCTTTTTTACTTCGCTGCCGTCGGTGAGAAGAAGCCGATGAGGCTGGCGAGGGTTTCCTTCAGCTTTTTGCGGTGGACGATTTTGTCGACGAGGCCGTGGTCGAGGCAGAACTCGGCGGTTTGGAAGCCGGGTGGAAGTTCCTGATGCGTGGTCTCGCGAATGACGCGGGGACCGGCGAAACCGATCATGCACTTGGGCTCGGCGAGGATGACGTCGCCCACGCTGGCGTAGCTGGCCATCACGCCGGCCGTGGTCGGATTTGTGAGCACCGAGATGTAGGGCAGGTTGGCGTCGGAGTGGCGGGCGAGGGCGCCGCAGGTCTTGGCCATTTGCATGAGCGAGAGCATGCCTTCGTACATGCGGGCGCCGCCGCTCGCGCTGATGATGATGATGGGTAGACGATTGGCGGTCGCGCGCTCGATGGCGCGGGTGATTTTTTCGCCCACCACACTGCCCATGGTGGCGGCAAGGAAGTTGAAGTCCATCACGGCAATGCTGACGCGCTGGCCTTCGATGGTCCCGAGGCCGGTGCGGACGGCATCCTTCAAGCCCGTCGATTTTTGGTACTTCTTGAGCCGATCGGTGTAGCTGGCCTGGCCGGTGAATTTGAGGGTGTCGACCGACGTGAGGCCGGCGTCGTGTTCCTCAAAGCTGCCGTCATCGAGCACGATGGCGATACGGTCGGCGGCGGTGAGGGAAAAGTGGTGATCGCACTTGGGGCAGATGCGGTCGTTCCGTTCGAGCTCCAGGTTATGGATGATTTCGCCGCAGCCGGGGCATTTCGTCCAGAGCCCGGCAGGCAGCTCTCGTTTCTTTTCGGAGCTAAACGATGGTCGGTTAAAGAGTGACATGAGTGAGTTGGTTGAGCTGCCTAGCCCCGGGCGACGCAGATGACGCGGACCGAGGCGGCTCCGGCGTGGCGCAGCACACGGCTGCATTCCTCGACGGTGCTCCCGGTCGTAAAAACGTCGTCCACAAGGACAAGGTGGCGATCTTTCACACTGGCAGTTTCGCTTACTTGGAAGGCTCCGCGCAAGTTTTCCATGCGTTCTTCGCGGTCGAGCTTGGTTTGGGTCGTAGTATTCCGAATGCGCTTGAGGGCGCGGCGCGTGGGCACGCCGGTGCGCTTGGACAGGTCGTGGCAGAGCTCCTCGGCCTGGTTATACTCGCGCTCGCGGCGGCGAATGTGGTGCAGCGGCACGGGGATGAAAAAATCGTAAGGGCGCGACGCGAGGCGGGAATCGGCCAGCGCCTCGGCGAGCCAGGCGGAGAGATGACCGCGCAGGTAGCGGGCGTGGTTGTATTTAAAGGCGTGGATGCATTCGCGGATGATGCCGGTACTGCGGTAGGCGGCGACGGCATGGTCGAAGTGGATGGTGCGGTCCTGGCAATTGGGGCACTCGAAGATTTGGGAGATGGCGCCGTCGAACGGATCGGAGCAGCGCTCGCAGAAGGGGCGCTCCAGGCGCTCGATGCCGTCGGCGCAGGAGTCGCATACGTGGGAGCCGGGCTCCGTCTCTGCCTTGCAGCCCACGCAGTGTGGCGGGTAGCACAGATTCACCAACGTGCGGAAGAGTTGGGAGAGGAGGGGCATGATTACGGGAGGGTGGGCGGCGGGCTATTCGACCTTGGGCCGAAGAAACCGAGCATAGCTCAAAATCAGCGAGCCGACCAGCAGCATGACGCCGAGGCCGACGAGGCCGACGGTGATGTCTTCGCCGATCCAGGGGAGCAGATCGCGCATGGCCGTTGGCCGGGTAGTCAAGCGGGTGAAGCCAAATTTGCCAAAGATCATCCCCGCATGAAACCCGATGCCGAGTGCGAGGCTGCGGGTGCGGATGGCGGCCCAGCCGGCGATGAGGCCGAAGAGGAAGAGTGTGGTGAAGCCGCCGAGGACGAGGAGGGGTTGGTCGAACTGCTGGAAGCGCTGCGGGAGGATGGTGAAGCCGCTGTACCAACGCACGTCTTCCGCCGCGAGGGCATGGGCCGGGGATCTGAGAAAATGGAGAATGGAAAAGAGCGCGGAGACGGCGAGGAGCGCGATGGCTGGGCGAGCGTAGCGGCGGAAGCTGCCGAGGATGGCGCCGCGGAAAATCCACTCCTCCAGAAACGCGATGGCAATTCCCGAGACAAAAATGGACGTGAGATCATGCCATGGCGGCGGGCTCTTCATTTCGCGCACGCCGCACTGCAGCAGGATGAAGCCGAGCAGCGCCATCACCGCCGCGGAGATCAGCCAGCCGGTCAGAAAATCGCGCATCCGGTACGGATTCTTTTGCAGGCCGATATCCGCGAGCGAGCGGATGCGGAGGGAGCGCAGCAGCGGCCAGAGCAGGAGCAGGGCGGTGAGGAGGATGGCGCGGTTGCTGACCTTGGAAAAATTGGCGTCGAGGAAGGAGCACCAGCCTTTGGCGTCGCGCTCGGGTTGGTCTTCCGGGGCGACGAGCGGGCGGAACCAGGCGCGCTCCTTGGCGAAGATGATCGGTTTGCGGAGCGTGCGCTGGATGGAGCGGCCTTTGCGGGCATTCCGGTCGACGCCGGCTTTGTCGTCGGGGTCGAGTCGGAGCCAGCCGTACGATTGCGCGATGGGCCCGAGCACGCGGACGCCGGCGGCGAGCGGGGCGCCAATCCAGCGGCGGGTTTCCCAGCCGGGATGCGTGCCGTCATCGGGCGTCTCATAGCGCAGCCAGCCACGGGCCTCGGCGGCGGGGGCGAGGCGCTGCACGAGCCAGAACAACGGCGCAGAAAGGAGGGAGCCGAGCAGGAGGACGCCGGCGAAGTAGAGCAGGATTTTGGCGGGTGCGTTCAACGGAGCGGAAGACGGGTGGGCCACGTTTACGTGAGCGAACTATCGTCGCGCTTCTCCAGCCGCATCACCTGCTTTTTGACGACTTCGATGTTTTTGGTGACTTCGTAAAGGGCCTTCACGATCTCGGCTTTGGTCGGTTCGTCCCCGAGGGCGTTGAGCAGCGGGTGCAGCTTCATCACGGCAACCGAAACGGTGTTGCAGTGTTCGCGGATTTGCTGGCTGGCGGCAGAGCGATCCATGGTGAAGAGCAGAGGATGAGGGGTTTGGGGAAGGTGGGCAAGGCGGGAACGACGACCGTGGGGCGGGCGCATAGAGGAATGCTTTGCGAGTTGCCGCGGCGTGCGTCACGTTCACGGCATGCGTTGCCTTGTTACTTGTGGGCCTTCCTGGGAGCCGATTGATCGGGTGCGGCGGCTGACCAATTCTTCGACGGGGGGATTGGGGTTGAAATTGTGCGCCGTGCTGGCGGGAGCCGGATATGAGGTGGTGTGTTTGAAGGGGGAGGCGGCGACGGCGCAGGGTTCGGTTGCGGGGGAGTTGATTCCGTTTTCGACGAATGAGGATCTGCTGGCGAAGCTGACCGCCCAGCGCGGGCGCGTGGACGCGGTGTTTCATGCCGCGGCGCTGTGCGACTACCGGGTGAAGACGATCCACGCGGAGCATGGGGACGCGGTGCTGGGCGCGCAGAAGATTCCAACGCGGAGCGGGAATCTCACGCTGGAGCTGGAGCCGACGATCAAGGTGCTGCCGCAATTGCGGGGACTATTTCCCAAGGCGAAGATTGTGGGGTGGAAGTACGAGCTGGATGGAACGGGAGACGATGTGATCGACCGGGCGATGCGGCAGCTGGCGGAATGCGGTACGGATGCGTGTGTGGTGAATGGCGCGGCGTGGGGGGATGGATTTGGGTTTGTGGTGGCGGGGAAGGCCGCGGTGCCGCTGAAGGATGCGGGGGAGTTGGCGGGATTTTTGGTGGGGTGGGTCGGGAGATAGGCGGGGCTCTTTTTGGACTGCGGTGGGAAGCGACAGCGCCACACCGCTTTGGGAAAAGCCGAGCAGGTCTTCATTTTCTACGGGAAGCGTTCGGGACGAACGTTCACGGCGGCACATGGACACCAGCTTGCATAGTCCGGAAGCGGTGTCGTGCTGTTGCTTGCCACCGCAGTCCATCAAGGACCAGGCATCGTGGCCTGAGATGGCAATGCTTTGATTTGGCGCTCCGCGCTTGGGACGAGGCCGCCCGAGGACGGCGCTCCCAGGACCGGCGCTTACGCCCGAAGCGGCGCCTGAAGATCGATCGGCAATCCGCGACCTTCCGGTCGCGGCTACAGGCTGAGGCTATTCCCGCGGGCGTCCTTCCGGGTGGGGATGCTCGCTGGCCGGCGGCTCATCGGGCTGGTCCTCGGCAGATGGCGGTTCGTCGGGTTGTTCTTCGCCGGTGGGCTCTTCGAGAGGTTCCTCGTCGGTGGGCGGAGCGTTGTCCTCGTCATCATCGTCCTCGTCTTCGAGAGCTTCCTCGGGCGAGGAGTCAGGTTGAGGATCGAGTTCGTCGTCTTCGTCGTCCTCCTCGTCGAGTTCATCGACTGGCGGTGGCGGCGGCGGCGGCATGGGGGCGGGCGGTGGCGGGGGTAGATCGCCCACGAGCGGGACGCCTTCGCCGACGAGCGTGGCAAAGATGCTGCGGATGAGGCCGCGATAGTGCTGCCGGACGATCACGTCGGGTGAGCCTTTTTCCAGCGCGATGAAATCGGCGTAGTCTTCCTGCAGCTTGAGCGCGAGCAGGGAGCGGAGCTGCGCGGAAGGATCGCCCGTGTTGGTCGCCATGATCTGTGCGCGCATTTCGCTATCGGCGAGCAGTTCCTCCACCCGGGTTTGCAGTTCCACGTTGCGGGCTTCGAGCTGAAGCACGAGGCGGCGGAGTTCGTCCGGGCTGAGATTTGCTTCCTCCACGGAAAGCGAGACGCGTTCGGTGCGGCGGCCGCTATCGGTCTTGCGCAGCTTTGCCTGGGCGGTGCCGAGCTCGTTGCGGAGCTGCGCCACATAGGCATCGATTTGCTTCAGCGTGGCCTGGAGATTGAAATTACCGATGCCCTTGGAGACTTCCTGCTGGCGCTCCTGATCGCGCGAAACGTAGGCGGGGCGCTCCTTCTTTTCCTGGCGCTCGGAACGGTTTTGGTCCCGATCCCGGTCCCGGTCGCGATCGCGTTCCCGCTCACGTTCACGTCCCCGCTGGCGGCGTCCGCGCTTGTTATCTTCACGGCCTTCGGCGGGCTCTTCTGCTTCTTCTTCTTCTTCGGCGGCCGCCTCGCGGCGGGCCTCCTGCTCTACGCGCTGGGCTTCGCGCCAGGCGTTCACTTCCTGCGTGACGGTCTCCACCATCTCGGCGTCGCCGCTTTCCTGGGCGATCTTCAACTTTTCCTCCAGCTCGGGAGGCAGCGGCGCTTCCGCCTCTTCCTCGGGGGCGGCGGCGGAGTCGGCGGACGGCTGCGATTCCCTGTCCTGCTTAACCGCGGCGGCCACGGTCGCGGGCAGCTCGGGGATTTCCTTGCGCAGGGCATTCTGCCACTTGCCGCTCCAGCGCGTGACGCCCTTGGCGACGAGCGCGAGCAGGTTTTCATGCATCCCACCGAGCAGCGGCGCGGAGTGGCGCAGGATGCTGAGCTGGGTGATGGGTGGGTTGTTGACGTTGAAAGCGCTGAACACCGCGCAGGCGGCGATGGGCGCGGCCTCTTCGGCGGGCAGAGTATGGAGCGGGAGCTGCAGCACCCACGGTTTGCCGCGGCCGATGAAAACGTTGCCGATGAGCTTGCTGTGCTCGGGCGTGAGGGCGCCGCGCTCTTCGTTCCAGAGCGCGCGGCAGGTGAGCGAGGCGAGCCGGAGGCCGGCGGGAGCATCGATTTTGGCGAGCGAGCGCGAGAGGCTTAGGCGCAGGCGCGCGGCGTTGTCGCCGGGCAGGGCCACGATGCCGTCGAGCAGCCAGGTGCGCGCGGCTTCCTCCAACGCGGGCCAGGATTGCTCCGCAGCGCGCACGCCGAGAATCCACGGGAGCTTGCCCATGGCCTCCAGCGCCGGGGCGATCTCGCCCTTCTTGATGAAATCGCGCATGATCCGCGTGGCGACGTCTTCGTCGCCGGGCGAAAGGCGGCCGCGGGTGGCAGCGTCCGCGAGGCGGGCGAGCGTTTCCAGCGGGGTCTCCGAAGAAAGGTCGGGTGCGGGCGCTTCGCTTTCAGGAGCGGCCGGAGCTTCTTCCGAAGAAGGAGCCTCGGGCTCGGGCTCTGGTTCGGGATCAGCTTCCGCCGCAGGGGCGGGTGGCGGCGGAGCGACTGGTTCAGGCGTGGGCGCTTCGGCCTTTGGGGCCCGGGCCTCACGCTTGGGTGGAGCGAGGTCGAGTCCGCGCTTGGCGGCTTCAATCATCGCTAGGTTTACAGGTTCGGGCCGGGGTTTGGCTGTCTGGCCGGCGCCCTCGGTCTGGGCCGGCTCTTTGGTATCGTCTGCCATGGTATGTTTGGAAAAATCGGCGCTATGAACGGTGGCACAGGTGTCTGTGGCGAGGAAAAAAGGGCAATGGATTAGTGGGATTCGGGCCGGCGCCGCCGGACGGGCGGCTTACTTTGCCCGGATGGCCTCAAAATAACGGCGAATAAGGTAGCGGGCGCCGAGGGGAATATTCTCCTGATCGACGGCGTCGGCGGCGTCCGCGGCGGCGGCCTCGGTGAGTTCTTTATAGCGGCGGGTGGCCTTGGCGTCGCCCTTGGCGGCAGACGGGACGAGGGTGGAAAGGGATTCGCCTTCGCCCAGCTTGCCGGTGACTTGCTGTTGCTGGCCCTTGTCCGGCGCGGAACTCGGAGCGCCAAAGGGGGAGGCGGTCGTGCCTTTGTCCTTGTCCGTGCCGGGTTTGCCGCTGGGGATGCTGGGATCTCCGTCGCCGGGCTGGCCGTCCTGTTCCTTCTCGGAAAAGCTCTGCATGGAGATGGCGGAGGGGGAAGATTTACCCTGGCCGTCCTTCTCGCCCTCGCCCTGGCCGGGCTGGGGTTCGCCACCGCCGTTTTGCTGGTCTTCCTTCATGCGCTGCAAGGCGCCGAGAAGGTGTTTCAGGTCTTCATCCGTCATGGGCTTGCCGCCGGGCGGGGCCTGGCCGGATTTGCCGCCTTTCTGCGGTTGCTGGGAAAGCTGGCCACCTTCCTTCATTTGATTGAGCACATCGGAGAGCTGCTGGAGCAACTGCTGGTGCTCGGCATCGGGGCCGTTGGCGCCATTCGCACCATTATTGCCGGCCTGGCGCATGGTTTCGAGTTGCTTGGAAAGCTGCTCTTTTTGCCGGGCAAGATGGTCGAGCGCGTCCTGCAGGACCTTTTGCGCGCGCTCGGCGGTGGGCTGATCCTTCGCGGCTTCGGCCAGCTTTCTGGCGGCCTCGGCGAAGTTGCCTTGCTGCAGATCCTTCGCGGCGTCCTTCGTTTTTTCATCCGCCGCGAGCGCGCCGGCGAGGGCCTTTAGTTCGTCGGGTGTGGGCGCGCCGGGACGACGGAGTTCCTGGACGAGTTGCTCCAGCTCGGCGAGTTGGCGGAGGGCGGCCTTTTGGCCATCGCGGCCTTCGCCGGTTTCCTGGTTTACCTGCAGCGCAGCCTGTTTCAGGCGGGCGGCGATTTCGCGCGTGAGCAGGTCGTCGCCGTTTTGCTGGCGCATCCGGTCGGCGAGGGACTCCAGCTTTTTCACCGTGGGCGCCGCTTGCGCACGGGCGGCTGCGACGCGATCCTCCTGTGCGGCGACGGCTTGGAGGCCATCCCACCACAGCATGGCGAGCGTGAGCAGCGGAACGACGAGCCAGCGGAGTTCCTCCGGCGGGCGGATGGGGAGGAGGCGGCGAAAATCGTGGCTCTGGGCAAAGGCGGCGGACTCGCGGATGGCAAGAGCCTCCATGTCCGAGGGGCGCTCCTTTTCCGAAAAATCGAGCGCGGTGAGGAAGCGGTCGCGCGTGCCGCCGAGGGCGTCGATCGTGGCGGCGACGTGGCGCAGAGCGGGCCATTTCAGCAGCGTGATGAAAGCACCTGAAACGAGGCCAGCAACGATGGGCCAGAGCAACGTGTACGCGAGGCCGGAGAGCGCAGGACGAAAAGCGCCGAACCACCACGCGAGGCCGGAGAGCGCGACGAGGAGAGTGTAGAAAACGAGGATGGACCGCGCGGCGGAGCGGAGGAAGCTGCGCACGAGCATCCGGCGCCGAAGGGCGCGGAGCGTGGGCAGGAGATCGAGGTCGGCGGTCACGGAGAGGAACGATAGTGGGGTGGGCGTTTTGCGCAATGCGAGAAGGGAGGCGCTTTGGGCGCAGCGAAACAACGGTGGATGGTTTCTATATAATCGCAATTAAACCGTATAAATTAGCATAGTGCCATGGAGCTATTCCGCGAAATGGGCGGAGGTGGGAGAAACGGCGCACGAACTTCAACCCCTGGGCTGCAAGGTCCGGGAGCCACCAAAACCATCGAACTGCTCCAACCATGAAAACAAATCGCAAACTTCAAGTTATCGAACCACTCGAACAGCGCATTGCGCCGGCGCTCACCGCGGCCTCCATTAATCTCGGCGCGCTGACCGCGCTGACGGGCGGCTCGCTCGCCGGCGTCTCGAATAATGATAATCTCGGGACCAGCGTGAGTGCGGCGGGTGACATTAATGGTGATGGCATCGGCGATTTCATCGTCGGTGCGCCGTTTGCGGAGCATAATGGGGGGGCGCCGGGTGCGGCCTATGTGGTTTTTGGCAAGGAGAGCGGGATACCGCTGAATCTCACGGCGAGTGGGCTCAACGGCACGAATGGCTTCACGATCTTCGGCGCCCAGGACGGCGAGCGGTTCGGCACTTCCGTGAGCGGCGCCGGGGACGTAAATGGCGACGGCTTTGCCGATGTGATCATCGGCTCGCCACTCAACGATGGGAACTCGATCCAACGCGGCGAAGCGTTCGTCGTCTATGGCCATGAGGGCGGTTTCTCCAGTTCCATCACCACGGCGGATCTCGACGGACACACCGGCTTTGCGATTCTGGGTCCCACGAACCAGAGTTTTCTCGGGACGTCCGTGAGCAAGGCGGGCGACGTGAACGGCGACGGATTCGGCGACGTGATCGTCGGTGCGACCGGAGCGAATGGCGATATGACGGGGAGCGGCGCGGCGTTTGTGATTTTTGGCAAAGCGAATGTTCCGGCGAAGATTTTCACCAGCATTCTCGCGGACGGAGAGGGCACCAAACTCGGGGGGATCGCGACGAACGACCAGGCGGGGCGCTCGGTCTCCGGTGGTGGGGATTTAAATGGTGACGGATTTGACGATGTCATCGTCGGTGCGTCTCAGGCCAACGAGGGCGGTATTAGTCGCGGGGCCGCCTACGTGGTGTATGGGAAGAGCAACTTTACCAAGAACACGCCGCTCTCCGGACTCGGTGGCGCCAGTGGTTTTCGGCTGAGCGGCGAACATGATGGCGATCAGGCCGGGTATTCCGTCCAAATCCTCGGGGATCTGAATGGCGACGGTCTCGCGGAGGCGGGCGTGGGCGCGCCGCTGGCCAATGAAGGCGCCGTGGATAGCGGGGCGGTCTACGTGCTGTATGGCAAATCCGCTGGCACGGGGAACACGGCGTTATCTTCCATCAATGGCAGCAACGCTGGCTTCAAGCTGACCGGCGCGGGCGCCAGTAATTATCTGGGAAGTGACCTCGATGCGGGGGACGTAAATGGTGATGGCCGCGGCGATCTGATTATCGGCGCTCCGGGGGCGACCAGTAATGGTGTCAGCGCCGGCGCGACCTATGTGGTGTATGGAAAAGCGGGCGGCTTTGCCTCAGTCCCGGCGGTGGGCTCGCTCGACGGCCAGAACGGCCTCACGCTGGTGGGCAGCGCGGCGGGCGATAATGCCGGCCATTCCGTCGCTTTCGCCGGCGACGTCAACCACGATGGATTCGGCGACATCCTCGTCGGTTCCTTCTTCAAGTCGAATGGCGGCACCCAGCGGGGCGACGCGGAGATTGTCTATGGCGGCTTGTCCGGCTCGGCCGCGATTCAGCCGACGTTTAGTGCGGATCATAAATCGGCGACCTTCCATGATGTGGATGGCGATCTAGTGACGGTAAAGGTGACGAAGGGCGATCTGACGACGGCGGATTTTGATCTCGTCGGATCGAATGACCACGCGAGCTTTTTGAGTCTCAAGCTGCCCGGCTCTTTTGCGGGAGCCAATGTCACCATCTCCGCGAAAGCGACCTTGGCGGGCGGCGATGGGCACGTGAATCTCGGCACTTTCGACGCCACGGGTATCGATCTGGGCGTCGTCACCATCGGCGGGAACGTGGAACGCTTCACTGCCGGCGATGCCAATGCGCCCGCGCTCTCGGTGAAGAGCCTCACGGTGGACGGTCTCGGCGCCGGTGCCCTGCCGGTGCACGATACCTTTGGTGATACCTATCTGAGCAGTTTCGCCGACAGCACCGGGGCTATCACAGTGAAGGGCGATATCCATCTCGGCAGCGTGAACGTTTCGGGAAATCTCGCCAAATTGACGGTGGGTGGCTCGGTGCTGGGAGGAGACACGCTTTTCTCCGGCCTCATCCAAACCACGGCGGGTGGAAATATCGGTCCCGTGAAAATCGGCCATGATTTGCATGGCGGTGCCGGCGCCGCTTCGGGCGGGATCAATTCCGCCGGCAAGGTCGCCAGTGTCACCATCGGCGGATCGCAAATCGGCGACAACGAGGTGAGCGGCTACCTGATTGCGGCGGGGAATATCGGCCCGGTGAAGATTGGCCTCGATCAGCGCAACGGCCTCATCAGCAGCTTGGGCACGATCGGCAATATCACGGTGGGCGGCTCATTGATTCAGGATCATCCTGATGCGCTGGCCGGTATCAAAGGCACCCAGGGGGTTGGCTCCGTGCTGGTGAAGGGAAGCATCGAAGGCCTGGCGGATTCACCGTACCAAATCCATGGGGGTGGGCCGCTGACGGGCAAGACCTCGGTGGCCATCAAGAGCCTGACGGTGCTGGGCAGTGTGGAGAACGCCGCCATCCTCGGTGGCGACTTGACCAGCAACGGGCACGCGCAGATCGGCGCCATCAAAGTGAGCGGCGACTGGATTGCCAGCAGTGTGGCGGCGGGGGTGAAGACCTCGGCCAACAGCGCGGCGCCGGAACTCTTCGGCAATGGCGACGATGTCTTTTACTCCGGCGGCACGTCGGGCGTCATCGCGCGCATCGCCAGCATCACCATCAAAGGAGCGGTGAAGGGGACGGCGGATGGCGGTGACCACTTCGGCTTTGTGGCCGGGCAGATCGGTGCGCTGCAAGTGGGGGCGACGAAATACAATCTAGCCGGTGCGGCTTCCGCGGGGCCGATTGAGCTCGGGATTAGTGGGGACTTTACGGCGCGCGAGCTGGCGTAAGGATTGGGCTGGAACCAAACCGCTCTCGAATCGGCCGATGATGCCGAGGAACACAGGAAGCGTGCGACTTCTCCGCGAGGGGAGCGCACGCTTCCAGACAAGTGGGAGCCAGGTGGTACAGCGGTTGCCGACGTGCGGTTGCCGTTCTCCGCGGCCTCCCGGACACGGCTACCGATGCGCACCGCGGCGCTGCAGCTCCTCGTAAATTGCGATAGCTCTACCTCGGTGGACCGCCGGGGCCGCGGGTGCGGCGGCCCCGGGTGGGGGCCAGCTTGGCCTTCAGATCATTGGAGAGAGAACTCTGGGCGATCCATTGATTGGCGGCGGCGGGATCGCGGCGGGTCCAATCGCGGGCGAGGGTGGTCAGTGTGCGCTCCTGGCGGGCCACGTCGGTGATGGTGGTGGCCCACGTCATGGCGCCGGAGGGATCCTTGCGGGCGACTTGCTCGGCGTAGTGCTCGCGGGCGGAATCGGTCTCGGCCGAGACGGGCTGCTTGGCGAGGAAGTTGCCGGCGGCGGTGGCGTCGGACTTGGCCCATTCGCCCATGATTTGGCCGAGGGCGCGGCTCTTGGTCTCCGGGTCGGAAAAGGACAGGGCCCACTGCGCCGTACCGGCGGCGTCCTTGCCGGCGAGGCGCTCGGCGAGAGCGCGGAGGTAGCTGTTTTTGAGATCGCCAGCCGGCATCGCATCGCCGGCCTGACGGGCGGCGTCGGCGCCGCGCTGGCTGAGCATTTCGGACATGAGCGACTCGACGACCCGGCCGCTCGGGCGACCGCTGGCGGAGCTTTCCGCGGCGGTGAGAGCGGCATCGAGATCGGTTTTGGCCATTTGGCTGATGACACTGGCGACGGCGAAATTTTCGCGTGGCTGGCCCTTGTCGCCCCCGCCGGGGCCGCCCTGGCCTCCAGGGCCGGCGGGACTGTTGAAGTTACGGGTGGGGTCGCGCAAGGCAGCGCCTTCAGTCTGCGCCCAGGCGAGCGCCGCGGTGGGGTTGGTGCGGGTCCACGTGTGCAGCACGGAGCTGATGCCCATCATCTTTTCCCGGCCGCCCTGCTCGCCCGCGTACGCGATCGCCGCGCGCGGATCGATCTTGGCAAACTTCTCCATCAAAAGCCCGTATTCCGAAAAGCGGCCGCGGCGGGTGCCGACGGCTTCGAGGGCAGCCTTGAGGTCCTCGGGCGTGTTCAGGGTCTCGATCAGCTTCATCAGATTTTGCATCCGATAAAGGTCGTCGTCCTGCCCCATGAGTTTTTTGAGCCATTCTTCGAGCGGTTGGCCGCCGGTGACATGGGCGGTGTCGAAAGGTCCATTGGCGCCGGCGGATTCAATGGCGGCGAACGAACTGCCAACGCGCGGAGCCGCGCCGCCTACGGAGGAGCCAGGAGCGCTATTGGTGGAAGCGGCGGAATTGCCGGACGCGGTTTCCTTGCCAGGGGGAGGCGTAATCGGAGCGGCCAGAAAGCTCGACATGCGCCCGAAGGCAAAGGCGATCCCGGCGGTGGTGAGAAAGCCGAGGACGGCCAGCCGACGTTCTTTCGAGGAGAGCTGCATGGTGGTCAGGGAAGGGAAACCGATGCAGGAGGCGAAAGTTTTCCGGTTTGTGGGGCGGCTTGCTTCGCAAGGGTCTCCTCGCGCCACGGGCTACGGCCAGATCTTGGCAAACTCGCGCTGGTCGACCCAGCCGGCGCGGTCGTGGTCGGCGCGGACGTAGAGATAGGGGCCGCGGATTTGCTCCACGCGGGCCACCTCGCCGGCGGGAAGTTTGCCGAGTTCCTCGCCTTCGCGCGTGGGGGTGAGGCGGAGGCGGGTGTCGTCCTCCAGGACCACGCCGATATTGGAGCGTGACCACAAGCCGATGAGCGCGGGTGTGGTGAGGAGGAATACGGCGAGGAGCAGCGCAGCCAGGCCTTGGTGCCAGCCCGCACGGCGCCAGCCGAGCAGGCGAGGGAGGCAAAGAAGCGCAACGCCAACCCACAGGCTGACACCGGCGACGACGAGCCAGAAGAGGGCGGGGAGCCATTCGCTGTACTGCTCGTACCAGCGGCGCTCGGGGTCGCTGAGCTGCGCTTTTTTGCGGGCGAAGCTGAGGTTGGCGATGGTGTTGCGATCCGTGGGATCGAGCGAGCGGGCGCGCTCCCAGGCGAGGATGGCGTGGCCGGGGCGGGCGACTTTCCACTCGGCGTTGCCGAGGTTGTGCAGTGCACCGTGCGACCATTCGCCGGTGGCGGTAAGTTCGCGGAGTTCGTAGGCGGCTTCCCCGTAGTCACCATCGGCCATGCTCTTGCTGGCCTTGGCAAAGCGATCGGCTGGAGAGGAAGCGACGGCGGCGGCGGAGGGAGTCGAAGGCGAGGCGACCGCGAAAAAAGTACGGACGCCTGCTTGGGCCCGGTCGCACAAAGTGAAAATCACCATGGCCAGGATCGCCGGAAGCAGCAGGTTCAAATAGACGCGCGCGGAAGAAATCATGGCTGGGCGGAAAGGGTGGCGACGGCGCGCTCCAAGCCGGGGAGCAGGTTGGCGGGACGCGGCGGGGCGCTCGCGGAGGAGGCGTAGCGGTTGGCGTCCGCGTGCTCGAAAATGGTTCGGGCGGCGACCGCGGCGTCGCCCTCCAAGTGCCGCAGCACTTCGCCGGGCGTGAGGCTGCCGGCGGTGGCGCCGCGGTAGCGCGTGGCGGCTTCGCAGAGGGCGCCGGTGCCGGCGCGGAGGAAAGCGGGGACGTCGTCACGGTGCGCGGCCAAGCGAGCTTTCGAGAGGGCGCGGCGGGCCGCGGCTCGGGAGCGGCGACGGAGTGGAATCTCCGGATGCGCGGCGAGGTAATCGCGGCGGCGGCGCCACAGCCAGGCGATGAGCAGCAGGGCGGGCGGTGCCAGTTGCGCGTAGAAGAAGATGCGGAAATCCGGGCCGAGCTTGCGCGTCCAATAGCCGGAAGTTTCTGCCAGACCAGTGAGAATGGGTTCGGGCTCGAGCGGTGGCGCGGTGGGCGTGGCTTCCGCGACCGTAGCCTCGGTTGGTGCGGTCGTGGCGCCAGGCGCGGCTTTCACATTCACCGCCATGGGCGGAATGGTGATGTCCACGTAAGTGTGCTTGGCGGGATCAAAATAGGAAAAGGGAATCGGCGGCGTGCTGCGCTGCCCGGCGGTGCGGGCGACGAGCGTGTAGGTAAACGTCTTCGTCGCTTTGCCGTTGTCGTCATCCTTGTCGAACTCGCTCGTCGGCTTGTAGGCGCGCCACTGGGCGTCCTCGCGGAGCGGAGGGGCGGGCACAGCATCGATGTTGCCGTTGCCGCTCACGGCGAAGCTGAGCATCAGCGGTTCACCGGCTTCGATTTCCTTGGCGGAGAGCTTCGGCTGGCCGAGGCTGAATTGGCCGATGGCGCCGGTGAATCCCTCCGGGCGCCCGACTTTCGGCAACGCCACGACGTGGAGGGTGGCGGTTTGGGATTGCACCGTAGTGGCGCTCGCAAAGCCGCTGCGGCGGCCGAAGCCATCCGTGCGTTGCGCCCCGACGGAGGCCTCACAATTTACTGCGCTGTCCCCTTCGGCGAGCGGAATGATTTCCACATTCATGGCGAGGCCGCGAACCGTCTTGCCATTGTAAGGAAACTCGCCGGGCTGTGTGAGGAAATTGCGGCTGGGTTTGAAAAGCACGGTGCCACTGGTCTTGGCGATGTGCTGCACGTAGGTGGGAATCTCGTCGTCGGAGGCGATGAAGAGCAGGCGGGCCCGGATGGATTCGCCCACGTAGTAATCACGCGCCGGAATATCAAACACCACGCGCATGGGCGTGAAGGCCTGGGCAGGCGCGGGATTGCCAGGAATGATTTGGATGCCGGGCCCGCCGACGCCCGCGCCATTCACCACGAGGCGAGCGGGTGGGACGCGCAGCTTCTGTCCATCGACTTCCACATCAAACGGGCGGACAAGAAACAGGCCGGGGGATGTCGTGGGAACCACATAGCGGATGGTGCTTTTGATCTGGCCATTAAGCTCCTCGCTGGTGGAACCGTCGGGAATAAACTGAATGCCATCCGGGGCGACCATGTTGGGGAGTTCCTGGACACGATGGCTGGCGATAATGACGACCCGGAATTCCGCCTGCTGGCCGACGGTGCAGGGATTGGGCTCGAAGTTGGCCGAAATGGCGACCTGCTGCTGGGCGCGCGCGGGGAGGGCGAGGAGCGCGAGGAGCAGGAGGGCGAGAGTATTCAGGATCCAGTATTCAGTATTCAGCAGGCGCTGGGCAGGGCGCGGGGACTGGATCGGAAGATGGGTAAAGGTTGTGGAAAACATGGATGCGGGCTACCAGTCGCGGCCGGGGCGGCGCTGCGGGCGGCCGGGCTTTTCGCCGTCGGGCGACATGGTGCGCGGGGTGATTCGTTCTTTGAGCATCTCCATCATGTCGCGATCGATTTCGCGGCCGGTGCCGAGACGCTGCTGCTGTTGCTGGCCGGGCTTTTGATCCTTCTTTTGCTCCTGCTCTTCGTCGTCATCATCCTCGTCCTCCTCCTGGTCGCTCTCGCGCTGCATCTCCTTCGGGATTTTGCCGCGGAGCTCTTTCATCGCTTTGCCCAGCTCCTTGCGCTGCTCGGAGATTTGTTCGCTCTGTTGCTGGAGCTTCTTGTTAAACTGGATGAGCTCATCGATGTACTTCTGCATCACGCCGGCATTGTACTTCGCATCCTCATTTTTGGGATCGAGCTCGAAGGCGCTGGAAAAGCCGTCGGCGGATTTGCGCCACTGCACGAGGGCCGAGCCGACGAGCGAGGTGGCGCGGGAGGTCTCGTCGCGCGGGCCGCGGAGGCCTTTGCGGGCTTCCTTCGCTTCATTGTAGGCCTCGACGAGGCCGCGCAGATCGGTCTCATCGAGCAGCGCGGACTTGGCGCTGCGGAGGGCTTCGCCGGCCACGGCGAAAGCGGCATCCGCATTGCCGATGATCTGCTGGCGATTGCCCTGGCCGGAAAGGATGTCCTTGCCCGCGAGGTAGCGGACGTGGCCGAGATTGTAGACGGCGAGCGGCTGCACGCTGGGCTCGTTGGACTTCGCCGCGCCGATCAATTCAGACTCGGCCTCGACGAGGTCATTGCTCCGCATTTTTTGCAGGCCTCGGTTATACATCTCCCACGGGGCCGGCGGGGGTGCCGTGGCTGCCGTGGCGGCGAGAAGAGCGATGGCGGAAAGGCGGAGCATATCAGACAGCGGGCACCGGTGCGGCTGGGCGCCGGCGCGCCGCCAGAAGAGATTCCACGACGAGCAGGAAAATGCAAACAGCAAGCGGCCACTCGTAGCGGTCGATGCCCCGGCGTCGCGCCGCCTTCAATCCGCCTTTGGCGGCGTCGGTGCGCAGGTAGCGGAAAATCTCGCCCATAGTGCCGGCGATGGAGTCGAGGTGGAAGTAGCGTCCATTCGTCGCGTTGGCGATGGCCTTCAGCGTGTTCTCGTCAAGATGGCTCACGACGGGCTGGCCGCCGCCATCCAGCAGCGGGAGCTGGCGGCCATTGGGACCATTGAGCAGCACCTGCCCGCCGGCTTGCGTGCCGACGCCGACGGTGAAAACGATGACCCCATCCTTCGCCACTTCCTCGGCGACCTTGGCGCCATTGCCTTCGAGGTCCTCGCCATCGCTGAGCAGGATGATGATTTTGCGGCGCTCGGTTTTATCGAACGCATTTTTGCCGGTGAGCAGGGCGCGGGCGACGTCGCTGCCGGGAACATAGATGTCGTCCGGCGAAGCGTCGCGCACGTTTTCCTCGAAGGCGTCGTAGTCGCCGGTGAGCGGCACGCGGACGAAGGAACTGCCGGCGAAGATCACGAAGCCGACGCGACCGCCGGACTGTCGATGGAGAAAATCAAGGATGGCCAACTTCGCCCGCTCGAGGCGCGTGGGGCGCACATCGGGGGTGAGCATGGACTTCGAGAGATCGAGCACGAAGACGACGTCCTCCCCGGTGCGGGTGATCTCTTCATCCACCACGCCCCACTGCGGGCGGGCGAGGGCGATGCCGGCGGCGAGGATGGCCAGGCCCACCAGGACATTCTTAATGATGCGCCACAGCGGGCTGTGCGAGGTGAGCAGGGCGGGGAGGGCCTCCGGATTCGCAAAGGCCGCGAGCTGCCGGGCGCGCGCATGCGCCGAGTACCAGAGCAGCGCGCTGAAAAGGATCAGCACGACGACCGTAGCCCAGAGCCAGATGGGAGAAGCAAAGGAGACGCTCATGGCAGGCGGCGGAAGCGAGTATTGGCCAGTAGCAGCTCCAGGCCGAGCAGCGCGAGCGCGGCGAAGAGAGGAATCTGGAAGAGCGGGGTAAAGGTGCGGTGGTGCTTCAGCTTGCGCTCGGTTTTTTCCAGGCGATCGATGTCGGAGTAGACGGTGTCGAGCTCCTGCAGATTGGTGGCCGTGTAGGATTTGCCGCCGGTCATCCGCGCCATGGAGTCCAGCACCGCGTAGCTGGCCGGGGAGAGCATGGTGATGATGCCCGTGTGCTGGCCGCTGAGGGTATAGGTGAATTTGCCGGTCTCGCGGTCGAAGTCGTAGAGCGGGCAGGTGGCGTCCTTGCCGATGCCGATGGTATAGATGCGCACGCCCATGTCGCGTGAGAAAGCCGCGGCCTGGCGGGGCTCGAAGTTTTCCCACTTGTTGTTATCACCATCGGTGAGGAGGACGATGATGCGGCCCTTGCTGTCCTTTTGATCGGCGAGATTCTTCACCGCCATGGCGCACGCGTCGCCAATGGCCGTCCCGACCTCGCGCACGATGCCGATGTGGAGGCGGTTGAATTGATCGAGCAGCCAGTCGTGGTTGAGTGTGGTGGGCGAGACGAGATAGGGCACGCCGCTGAAGACGATGAGACCGATGCGGTCCGACGGGCGGCGATCGATGAAATTGCGAATGCGCTCCTGCGCGATGTCGAAGCGCGTGAGCTCGCGGTCCGACGGCGACATGTCGAGCGCCATCATGCTCCACGAAAGATCGTAAACGAGCATCACGTCGAGGCCGCTGGAGAGCGTCTCGGTTTCCTCATTGGCGCGGCGGGGGCCGGCGAGCGCGACCAGCGCCAGGCCCACGGCGGCGACGCGGAGGAAGAGCAGCAGGCGCCCCGCTGAGGAACGCACCCGGCCGGCGATGGCGGTGATGAGCTCCGCGCTGGAAAACCGCACCGCGCCTTCGCGCCCCGAGCGGCCCTTAAGGAAGGCGTAAATCGGCAGCAGCGCGAGCAGCGCGAGAACCCATGGACGCTGGAATTCAAAGCTTTCCATCAGAGCGATCTTTCCGGCGCGCGGCGATGGCGGCGCTTTTCGATTTTATCGATGAACGAGGCGGCGACTTCCGCGGCACCGCCAACAGGTGAGGCCGCGCCGATGGGCGCGGGGGTGGAGGACAAGGGGCCGCCATCTTTCGGCGCCCAGCCGGCCGCCGTGGCAGCGGCGACGGCGCCGGGACCGGCGGACGCGGGCGCAAACTTTTCCGTATCGCAGGCGAGGAGAAACTCGGTCACCTGGTGGGCCAGCGTCGGATCGCTGGGGAGATTCGCGTACAGGCTTTCCGAGATTTCCTCGGTGGAGGCGCCTTCACCCGGGAGGGGGAAATACACGAGCAGGAAATGGCGAAGGATTTGCGCGACAGCCTGCGGCGTCGTGGCTTTCTGCAAGTCGCGCCGGGCGCGGGTGCCGGGCGACTCGGGGACCTGCACTTTCGGCGGGCGCGACCAGCCAAAAGTGGCAATGAGGATGGCTGCGATGCCGGCGGTCACAAGCCACGGGAGCACGGTGCTGGTTTTGCTCACGGGCGGCGGAAGCTCATCGCGCGGGGGGCGAAGTTCCGGGAGTTCCTGCTTAATCGCGGCGGAGGCGGAGAGGGTGAAGCCCACCAGCAGAAAGAGAAGGAGGGCTCGAACGGAGCGGGCCCGGAAAGTGGAACGGGTTTTCACCCCGTGGCCCGGAGAGGCTTTCGCGCCACGGGTTGAAAACCCGTTCCACTTTCCGGCGCCATCCCATTCGGCGGCAGTTTCAAAGCTGACAGGTACTGTCTTCATTTGCGCCGCCGTTGTTCAAAGAATCGCTGCAGCGTGCTCGCGTAGGCATCGCCGGGCGCAAGGCGCAGGACATCGACGCCCGTTTGCCCCAGCGCGCGGTCCAGTTGTTCCAGCCGCTGGGCGCTGCGTTGCGCGTACTGGCTCCGCAGCGAATCGGGCACCGTATCCACCTCGAACTGTTCTCCGGTCTCGGCATCCTCGATGGTGAGCAGGCCCGCGGGCGGCAGGGTTCGCTCGCGTGGGTCGGTGAGGTGCAGACATACCAGATCGTGCCGCGCATTGGTCTGCCCGATCTCCGTGAAAAGATCGCGTCCGCCGCCATCCCGGTGCAGAAAATCGGTGAGGAGAAAGACAACCGCCCGGCGGTGCACGACGTGATTCAGAAACGCGAGCGCCGTTTGCACGCTGGTGCCGCGTTTCTTCGGCACGTGGGCGAGCGACTCCCGGATGAGCCGCAGCAGGTGCTTCCGGCCTTTTTTCGGCGGGATGAACAGCTCCACTTCCTCCGAGAACAGCAGCAGCCCGACTTTGTCCCCACTGCGGAGCGCGGAGAAAGCGATCGTCGCCGCGACCTCGGCAGCGAAGTCGCGCTTGGTGCGGCCAGTGGAGCCGAAATCACCGCTGCCCGAGACATCAATGAGCAGCATCACGGCCAACTCGCGCTCCTCGCGGTGCAGTTTCACGAACGGCTTCCGCAGTTTGGCGGTCACGTTCCAGTCGATGGTCCGCACGTCGTCCCCCGGGACGTACTCGCGCAACTCCTCGAAATCCATGCCGCGGCCTTTGAATTGCGAAAGGTACGCGCCGACCATGAGGTCGTTCGCGAGCTTGCTCGTTCGCAATTCCACGCGCCGGACGCGCTGCATGATTTCGCTCGGGCTGGTCATCCGCGGCGGCTACGGCACAGGCACGTTATCAAACACGCGCTTCACCACGTCGTCGCTGGTGATGCCCTGGGCCTCGGCCTCGTAGGTGAGGATGACGCGGTGGCGCAGGACGTCGGCGCCGATGGCCTTGATGTCGCCGGGCGTGACGAACGCCCGCCCTTGCAGCAGCGCCCACGCTTTCGCGGCGAGAGTGAGGGCGATGGTTGCGCGCGGGCTGGCTCCGAACTGGATGAGCGGCCGCAGGTCGCCCACTTTGTATTTCTCCGGGTCGCGCGTGGCGAAGACGAGATGGACGATGTAGTCCCGCACCTTGTCGTCCACGTGCATGGAATCCACCACCGCGCGGGCGGCGAGGATTTGCTCCATATCGATGACGCGCTCCACATCGAGGTTTGGCTTGGTGAAAGCCATGGTGTCCAGGATGCGGCGCTCCTCGGCGAAGTCCGGATATCCAACCACGACTTTGAGCATGAAGCGGTCGACCTGAGCCTCGGGCAGCGGATAGGTGCCCTCCTGGTCGATGGGGTTTTCCGTGGCCAGCACGAGGAACGGCACGGGCAGCTTGTGCGTCTCACCGCCCAGCGTCACCTGCCGCTCCTGCATCGCCTCCAGCAGGGCCGACTGCACCTTGGCCGGGGCGCGGTTGATTTCATCGGCGAGAACGAAATTGGCAAACACCGGGCCACGGGTGGCGTGGTATTTGCCGTCGCCCGGGTTGTAAATCAGCGTGCCGACGATGTCCGCCGGGAGGAGGTCCGGGGTGAATTGGACGCGATTGAAACTGGCGTGAATGGCGCTCGCCAGCGTGCGCACCGCCAGGGTCTTCGCCAGGCCCGGCACGCCCTCCAGCAACACGTGCCCATTTGCCAGCAGGCCCACCAGCAGCCGGTCGAGGAGGTGCTGCTGGCCAACGACGACGCGGCCGACCGTTTCGCGGAGCTTCGGAATCCAGCCAGCGGCTTCGCGAACGCGGGCGTTTAATTCTTCGAGGGTCTGTTGCATAGTTGGCGCCGTCACGACGAACGCACCGGCAGAGGTAGGACAGCGAAAATGGGGATTTCGGCAAGTAGAGAGTGGGAAAAAGGGCGGGCGGGGAGATTTAGATGCGCGCAATCAAACGCGGGCTTACTCTTGTCTTGCTCCCGCTCTTGCTCTCGGCGTGCGCCAGCCCGCCCCGGTCTCCAACTTCCATCGACCTCTCCTTCCACCCCATTTTAAATCACACGCTGCGGGTGGAGTTGGCGGGTGAAAAGAAGGTTAGCGTCCGCCTCGGGGCTGGACTCATCCCGTTCCCACTCCGACTTTGTTCGACCGATCCTTCACCCGCCATGATCGCCCGCGCCAACGGCGAGATTCATTTTACCAGCGGCTTGATCCTTGTCCCACTTTCGCTGGTCACCCCGGCGCAACTTGAGGCGGGCGATGGTTTTCGCTGGCGGGTGGCCCCCGGTTGGACGTGCCACGAACTCGGAACCTTTCAAACGGAGTACGGCGCTTTCGTGGTGAGGGTGGTGACCGGCCAGGAAGGCCGCATCCAAATGGCTCTCCTCTCCCACGTGCACCCTTTTTACGAAGCCGGCACCTTGAACGATGCCGAGCGCCGCGTTTTTCACGAAGGCATCATCGCCACCGACCTTGCCGGCCAGCACGAATTTTCCTGGGGCGAAGTCTTCTGCCGGCTCGACACCTCCGCCAATCGCGATTGGCTCATCGTTTTCTACGCCGTCGGCCCATCCGTGCCCAACTCCCAACTCGCCTCTCTGCGCCATTTATTCGCCGAAGCTCAAGCGCCCGCATCCATCGCCCCTCCGCCGACCCAATAAAATAGCCCACAAAAAAAGCACGGCGCGCCCGGCGAGGCTCGAACTCGCAACCTGCGGTTTAGAAGACCGCTGCTCTATCCAGTTGAGCTACGGGCGCTTTACAGAGGAAAAATAGAGAAAATAACCGGAAATTCCATTGCAAATTCTCGGTCATTTTCTACGGTCATCGAATGAATGCGACCACCACCAGATATTGGACCCGCACCAGCATTCAGAATCTCGTTCGACATAAAAAATCGGGCAGATACTACGCCCGACTCTACGCCGACGGCAAGGAAACGTGGAAGGCGCTAAAGACCGACCTTCTCGAAGTCGCAAAAGCGAAACTGCGGGAGCTCACCGACAAGGCCGAACGGATGGTGCGGGCATCCACTGCTCAGGAGCGCGGCCGAATGACGGTCGGAGATTGTGGGGTCGCTCTCGAAAAGCGGTTGGAGCAAGGGTATGGACTTAAAGGCAAAGGCACGCGACTTCGGAAGATTGCGGCTGGAACCCAAAAATACCGCAGGGAAACCATTGCGGCCCTTTGGCGCAGCTGGCCCGAATTGAAAGAATCCGATGTGAGGAAGGTTTCAGCCCGGGCCATTGAGGACTGGGCGGAACGATTCGGGAAGGAGTATTCCGCCACGCGCTACAACGCCACTCTTGACACTCTCCGGATGCTCTTTCGCATCGCGCAGGATGCCGATGCACGCATCGACAATCCGACCGAGAGGATTGGCCGAATGACGGTGAAACAGAAATCTCTCCAATTGCCGGAACGCGGCCAGTTTCAGGTGTTTGTAAGAAATGTGAGGGAAGCCGGCGGACGCTTTTCGAAGGCCTGCGCTGATTTCATCGAATTCCTCGCGTTTACAGGAGCGCGAAAGAAAGAAGCAAAACACGTCGTCTGGGCAGATGTCGATTTCGCCAGGGGTCGCCTGCATCTGCGAATCACCAAGGGAGGGCAGGCGCGCTTTGTGCCGCTGATCGGTGATGCTGTCTCGCTACTGCAGCGCCTTCAGGCAGAGCGACTCGACACAGCTGACGATGCGCCGGTTCTGAAAGTCAATGAATCTCAGAAATCGATGGATGCTGCCGCGAAGAAAGCGGGAATTGCTCGCATCACACATCACGACCTGCGTCATCTTTTCGCAACGACGTGCATCGAAGCTGGCGTGGATATTCCAACGGTTTCCCGGTGGATGGGGCACCGGGATGGCGGGACGCTTGCCATGCGCACCTACGGGCATCTGCGGGATGAGCATAGCGCGGCAGCCGCCAAAAAAGTTTCCTTCGCCGCCTTCACGGCCGCTGCCGAGCAATCCTCTGCTGCGACGACCGCGGCTTAGGGCGCGGGCTTGCTCGTGAGGCGCGACAGTGCCGCATTGCGACCCTTGCCTTTGGCGGGACTGCCAAGATTCGGCTCCCGTCGTTGTTGTTGCCTCCCGGCTGAGTCCCGCGTCTTCGTCCGCCGCGCCTCGATATACCGCTTCCAAGGGTCCACCTTTTTGGCGGCCGCCTTGGGCCGACGCATTGTATACTCTTTGGCCCCTCCAAGGATCCTCTCCACTTCCAATGCGGGAATCAGCGTGCGCCCGTATTCAGTGACAGCCTTTACCTTGCCGGCGTAGATCTGGCGATAGCCCCAAGTCTGGGACTTTCCAAAAAGCGCGGCAAATTCCCCAGGAGAAAACGCAACGCGGTCGCTGGTCTTATTTGGCATGGGCAGAAACCTCCCGATCGAATTTTCGCATCAGCGCGGCAACCTCCTTTTCGGGATCGGCTCCCAGCGCGACAAAAAAATCATACGCCTCGACCAAATCCACCCGACGTTCTCCCAACTCGATACGAGCGACCATGCCGTGTTCCCTCCCGAGGGCTTTCGCGAGATCGCGCTGTGTCATACGTGCCCGTTCCCGCAATTCCCGCACGTGCTCGCAGAAGATGCGAGAGAGCGCGCTATGGATGCTTTTGGTCACGCTCTCATTTTGCCAGCAATGTCCGCTTGCTTCCAAAATGAGAGCAGATAACGTGTCGGTTGTTCGCCGACATGAAAGCTCTCTTTGTTCTCTTCCTAGTCGTAATCGTCGTCGCTGAGCCACGAAGGATGCTGGCTGGGCAACCAGACTACCTGGGCTCATTTGATCCGCACAAAGGGTTCAAACCCTCGCAGCGAAACCTCAGTGAAATATTCCTCCAACTTGCCGGCAGTCTGCAGGCATACAAGTCTCCGCTGCCTTATCTCCGGCACATGAAGAGTGAGCATGCGCGAATTGAGGCCGCATATCAGGCTACGTTTGGAAAGAAGCTGCCAGGGTACTGCCCGAAATGGATGAGCGACGAATATCTGGATGGCCTGGAAAAGAACTGGAATCTGCTCTCGCAAAAGCTGGGGCTCGATACTTTTGCAAATCAGTTTGGTGAAGCGATGCGTGAGGGAATTAAGGGAACCCGGGACACGGGCTCTGTGCTCGTTGACGTTTTCAATCGTCATCAAGATCTCATCGTCAAAAGAATGGCCGGGCAGGGGGGCAACTTACCGTCCGATTTTGAGGCGCTGAGGAATTCCCTCATTCGGGAACTCGAACTCGACAAAGACCACATCGACACGGGAGGACGAGAGATCGCGAAGAGAGATGCGATCGCTTATGGCCTGATTCTTTCGGGCTACACCGAAAAGCTTTTCGCCAGAATCGACAGCGGGCTTAAGCCGGCCGATGCGGACAAGGTCAAACGCGTCATCACGAGCATTATACTGGATTGCGGAGCGATGGCACAGTCGGAATTCGAAGCCGGAATCGCTGAGTCATCTATTCGGAAAGCATCAACTGCCACGCGTTAGCGGACCACGCGGGGAGGGAGCAGCACCGGTCGGAACTCGCGCACTGCCTATTTTCTCATCACTCTCCGCAAGCGTCAGACCTGACAGGTCGACATCCGCGAGGTTCAGGTCAGATTGTCCTTCCCCCAGCGAGCAGTTTGCTCGGCCTGTACCCTCAGTTTGAAGATCCCTCACGTCGAGCGTTTCGGAAGACCTTTCCACTGCTTTTCGGACCGCAGAGCCGGGCCCGCGGAACATTTCGTCTTTGAAACCGGGACGTGAAAGGACTTTCTGCGCTTCAGCGTGATCGCCGCGTTCATAGGCATCAATAAAATCCGCCCGATCCTGTTTCGAGATCGCTTCCGAAATATTGTCTTTCGATGATTTTGCCTGCAATCGCTGGTAAGCTTGTAGTTCCTCTTTTTCGCGCACGATCGCCGGCGCTTCCTGGAACGCATATTCGTTGTGTCTAATGCCTTCCCAGAAGCGGCAACTCATCGCTTCCCTGCCATCCTCTGAAAGCCTGTCATAGGCGTGCGTATAGAAGTGTTCGAGGGCGGAAAATTGGTTTTTGGTAAAGAAACCTTCTCTCAGGAATCCGGTGAATTGACGCTGTTCTTCCCGGGTGAGGGCAGATTCGCGCTCGGCAGAAGCCATCAGCTTCGATTGCGCTTCCGACTGTTGACGTTCATCTTCCCTTTGCCGGTGCTCGATTCGAGCAATTTCCATTTTCGCATTCTGCAGAAACGTGGTCAGGAGCGGGGTGCGACTTTCTGGTGACCTCGCCAGCAAGCTCTCAACGTCCGTAACCGTACGTTCAAGCCGCTTCATTTCCTGCATTTCCAAATTTGCCATGAACTCCTCCACCGAGGATTGTATACTACTATTGTTACCGAAATGTGACCGTCCTTGCGCGAGGCCCTAATTTCGATAATCGACCTTGTACGTTGGTGATTCCTCCGGCTTCATACCCCGACGGTCGTAAAGGCGAGTCGTAGCTATATTCGCATGCCCGAGCCATTGTTGGACTTTCGCTATATCTGCCTGATGGTCGAGAGCATTGGTCGCTGCGGTCGCCCGCAGGCCGTGCACCGTAACGCTTGCAGCCGATATTCCCGCGATGCTCGCATATTTCTTAACCACCTGTTTATACACGCCGTTTCCTGTGAGCGGGCCGTTCACGTTCCCCGTTGCCGGATTCTTTAACGGCTTAAAGAGAGGGCTCCCGCTGTCAAGGCCATGGCCGGCCACTTCCAGATAATCGGCTATACAGCCCAGTGTGTGGGCATGGACCGGAACATATCGAATCTTTCCGCCCTTTCCGTGGACCCGAAAGTGCATCACGCCCTTCCGCGCTTCCACGTCGCCAACATTCAAGGCACACACTTCAGCGCGACGCAGCGCGTGAAAGAGAAGAACCGACAATATCGCGCGATCACGCCGGCCTTTCAAAGTCTCGCCCGGAGGAGCACCAAGGAGCGCCGCGGCTTGTTCGTCGGAAAGGGCTGGTGATTTTCCCTCGTTTATACCGGCGCTCGGTCGCTTCACACCATCAGCGGGATTGAAAGGCACCGCATTGCACTCGCAGAGAAAGTCAAAGAGCGACGCGACCGCCGAGAGCTTGCGGCGAATGGTCGCCGTTTCCAGGCTTCTGGATTCCAGAAGTTTTCTCCACGCAATAAGATGAGGGCGCTTCACCTTGCGAAAGTCTTCGCTGCGGAAAATTCCGACAAAGCGCGCGAACTGTTCAACGTCTTTCCGGTACGCCGTGCGGGTGTTTTTGTTGGTGATGTTCGCAAGCCATTCTTCTTCGGGCGGCACGTTCTCAAGGCGCTGAAACTCCGCCGCCGTAAGGAGCCTCTCGTTCTGGACGGTCAAAGCCGATTCTGCGGCGCGAGGAACTCCACTTTCATCAGCCACCATATTCACGCTCTCTATTCTGGTTCAAACCGCGTAACTCCTGCAAAGCCGTCAAAATCTCTGTCGAAGGACGCGACGGGCTTTCCAAATGCTCTGGCCTCCGCGGCGATACAGGCATCGCCGAAGGAAATATTGCGGGCCTGGAATTCGGCGAGAGCGTCAAAGAGCCAAGTCGGCGCCGTGGTTCTCAGACCCGGATTTCTGAGAAATTTATATACCTCTCGCGTGATGTCCTCTTTATCAACCTTGTACACGCTCCGAAGGGTGTGGACGGCCTCGACAACAGTAATGAAGGGCACTTCCAGCAGCACCTCGCCCTTCCCGGCCTGCTTGATTAGCCGCTTTGCGGCAGCAGCCATTTCTTCGTCGTCTTCCACGAGGAATCGCAGGAGAATGTTTGTGTCGACGAGATAGCAAGGAACGCCGGTCACTCATTCCTCATCGACTTCATCACATCATCTAATATTGCTCGTTCAGCGGCCTCAGTTTCCTCCTTGATGGAAACTGGACTCGATTTGGCGTGCGCCTTGAAAACGCCAAAAGAGGACATGATATCCCCGATGGGCTCGATAATGAGTCGCGATCCTTCCACTGTTTGTCGCAGTTGGATGCCAGGCCTCAAACCAAGCGCCGCCACAATCTCTTTACCAATAGTCGTCTGGTTCTTCGCAGACATTGTAGAAATGACCATAACCCCTCCTCTTGGTTGACTAATTAAAGTATAGCATAAACGAAAAGGCAAAGTCAAGGGTGTCAAACCAAGTACTATAGTGACTACCAAGAACTTGAGCAAATCGCGCCTACTTAGTCACTATAATGTATTTTATAGAGACTAGTCGCTCCTGAAAAACCGATTTGAGCAAGGCTGGGAGAAGAAAGAAGAGGGCAAAGGAGCTAAGAGAACGACCAGGGAGCGGATCGAAGAGCGCAAAAGCTGGTCGAAAAAGTCATGCGTTCGCAAAG
>Ga0207639_10000468_pt1 | contig 27844 bp, 28 predicted proteins | sample KBSCornC32_FD_184299 | JGI IMG/M metagenome (GOLD analysis project Ga0207639, IMG submission 184299) | Corn rhizosphere microbial communities from Kellogg Biological Station, Michigan, USA - KBS Corn C3-2 (SPAdes) (version 2) | ecosystem: Host-associated > Plants > Roots > Rhizosphere > Soil ...
AGGAATCGCGCCCAGCGCCCGCGCCGCCTCGCATTTCTCGTCGCTGCCGCGGGTCACGAAGATGCGGACGTCGAACAGCCTGCACAGCGCGATCGCCATCGTGCCGATGCCGCTGGTGCCGCCATGCACCAGCACGCTGTCGCCATCCGCGACATAGGCACGCTCGAACAGGTTGGACCACACGGTGAACAAGGTCTCGGGCATCGCCGCCGCGTCCGTGAAGGACAGCGCATCGGGCAGCACCAGACAATGGCCGGCATAGGCGAGCGCATATTCCGCATAGCCGCCCCCGGCGACCAGCGCGCAGACGCGCCGCCCGACCAGCGCGTCGATCACATCGGCGCCCGCCGCGACCACCTCGCCCGCGATCTCCAGCCCCGGCGTGTCCGGCGCGCCCGGCGGCGGCGGATATTTGCCCTGCCGCTGCATCACGTCGGGCCGGTTGACGCCCGCCGCACGCACGCGGATCAGCACCTCGCCCGGCCCCGGCACGGGCACCGGCAAGGTCACCGAATGCAGCACCTCCGGCCCGCCCGGCGCGCTGATCGCGATGCCCGCCATCCGGGCCGGAATGCTGGCCCCTGCTATGCTGGCCGTGCCGTTCATTGAAACCCGTCCCCCGCCTACGCCTTTCGTCGTTATTGACAGGCGGCGGTTATGGGTCAACATTCATGGCGTGGACGCGGACGACTTTCTCCCACGTCGCAGTGAAAGCGACATCCTCGGCCTGCTGGCGCGGCAGGATCTCGACCCGTTTTCGGTGGCCGAACTGGAAGCGCGCATTGCGCTCCTCCACGCCGAAATCGACCGGACGCAACAGAAACTCTCATCAGCCGTTAACCATAAGGCAATCGCCGACAGCTTATTCAAAACATAGAAAAGCCATAGGAGAGTAAAGGTGAGGCATATGGCGGGTCGCCAATCCGCCAGCGCCGGAGCCTGTCGCGGTCGCCCGCCGGCCAAGCCCGTGAAGTCCCTCCCCAACCGGGGGTCTTGAAGGGTGAGGACGGCTTCACGACATTGGGTGGGTTGCAACCCGAAACCGGGTTGTTGGAGTAGAAAAAAATGCCATCATTTGCCTCAGCCCTGGAATCCACGCTGCATAATGCGCTGACCCATGCGTCGGAGCGGCATCATGAATATGCGACGCTTGAGCATCTGCTGCTCGCGCTCATCGACGACGAACATGCCTCCAAGGTGATGCAGGCGTGCGGTGTCGAACTGGGCGAACTGGGCGACGCAGTCACCCATTATCTCGACACGGAGCTGGACAGCCTGAAGGTGGAGGGAAGCGTCGATCCCTCCCCGACCAGCGGTTTCCAGCGCGTGGTGCAGCGCGCCATCCTGCATGTGCAGTCGTCCGGCAAGGAAGAGGTGACGGGCGCCAACGTCCTCGTCGCGCTCTTTTCCGAGCGGGACAGCTACGCCGTCTATTTCCTGCAACAGCAGGACATGAGCCGCCTCGACGCGGTCAGCTTCCTCAGCCACGGCGTGGGCAAGGGTGTCACTGCTTCTACGCCGGATCAGCCCAAGACCGAGGGCAGTGAGGAGAAACCGAAGGTGGAGAAGAAGAAGGACGGCGCCCTCGACCAATTCACCGTGAACCTCAACGACAAGGCGATGGACGGCAAGGTGGATCCGCTGATCGGCCGCACGGCCGAGGTTGACCGCACCATCCAGATCCTGTGCCGCCGGTCGAAGAACAACCCGCTCTATGTGGGCGATCCCGGCGTCGGCAAGACCGCGATCGCGGAAGGTCTCGCGCGCAAGATCATCGAGGGCGAAGTGCCCGAGGTGCTGAAGGAAGCCGTCATCTACTCGCTCGACATGGGCGCGCTGCTGGCCGGCACCCGCTATCGCGGCGATTTCGAGGAGCGGCTGAAGGCGGTCGTCAACGAGTTGGAGAAGTTGCCGCACGCGGTCCTCTTCATCGACGAGATCCACACGGTGATCGGCGCCGGCGCCACGTCCGGCGGCGCGATGGATGCGTCCAACCTCCTGAAGCCGGCGCTGTCCGGCGGCACGATCCGCTGCATCGGATCGACCACCTACAAGGAGTTCCGCAACCATTTCGAGAAGGACCGCGCCCTGCTGCGCCGGTTCCAGAAGATCGACGTCAATGAACCGACGATCGAGGACACGGTGAAGATCCTGACCGGCCTGCGCTCCGCCTTCGAGACGCATCATTCGGTGCGCTACACGCCGGAGGCGATCAAGGCGGCGGTGGAACTGTCGGCGCGCTACATCAACGACCGCAAGCTGCCGGACAAGGCGATCGACGTGATCGACGAGGTCGGCGCGATGCAGATGCTGGTGGTGCCGTCGAAGCGCAAGAAGGTCATCACGCCCAAGGAGATCGAGCAGGTCATCGCGACCATGGCCCGCATCCCGCCCAAGACCGTGTCCAGCGACGACAAGACCGTGCTGGAGACGCTGACGACCGACCTCAAGCGGGTCGTCTTCGGGCAGGACAAGGCGATCGACGTGCTCTCGTCGGCGATCAAGCTCAGCCGCGCGGGCCTGCGCGATCCCGACAAGCCGATCGGCAACTATCTCTTCTCCGGCCCCACCGGCGTCGGCAAGACGGAGGTCGCGCGCCAGCTCGCCATCCTGCTCGGCATCCCGCTCCAGCGGTTCGACATGTCCGAATATATGGAGCGTCATTCGGTCAGCCGTCTGATCGGCGCCCCTCCGGGCTATGTCGGCTACGACCAGGGCGGCCTGCTGACCGACGCCATCGACCAGCAACCGCATTGCGTGCTGCTGCTGGACGAGATCGAGAAGGCGCATCCGGACCTGTTCAACATCCTGTTGCAGGTGATGGACAATGGCCGCCTGACCGATCACCACGGCAAAACGGTCGATTTCCGCAACGTCATCCTGATCATGACGACCAACGCGGGCGCGTCCGACATGGCGAAGGAGAGCATCGGCTTCGGCGAACTGACGCGCGAGGATGCGCAGGAGGAAGCGGTGAAGAATCTCTTCACCCCCGAATTCCGCAACCGCCTCGATGCGATCGTTCCCTTCGCCTATCTGCCGCCGGAAGTGGTGGAGCGCGTCGTCGACAAGTTCATCCTCCAGCTGGAGCTGCAACTGGCCGACCGCGACGTCCATATCACGCTGGAGGCGGACGCCCGCAAATGGCTGACCAGCAAGGGCTATGATCGCATGTACGGCGCGCGCCCGATGGGCCGCCTGATGCAGGAGAAGATCAAGCAGCCGCTGGCCGAAGAACTGCTGTTCGGCAAGCTGGTCCATGGCGGCGAGGTCACGGTGCGGCTGAAGGACGAGGCGCTCGCCTTCGAGATCACGCCGTCCGCGCCCAAGAAGGCCAAGGCCAAGAATGTCCCCAAGGCGCCCCGCGCGCCGAAGGCAGTCAAGGCCGGCCCGACCAAGGACGGCGTCCCCAAAGGCGGCCTGATCGAAGATTGATCGCCTTTTCCAAGGAAATCACGGTTACCGGGCGGAGCATTGCTTCGCCCGGTTTTCATTTTGGTTCGCCTGTTGGCGATCATGAAAATCCTCCCCCTTTGGGGGAGGAATTTGCGAAAGTCCGCCCTCTCCCATAAGCAGCCGCCCACCAATGACCCACGCTGACCCGCTTCCCCCCACCGCCTGTCCGCTCGCCGCCGACGTGGTGCTGCTGCACGGCTTCATGGGTGCGCCATGGACGATGCTGACGATGGGCCGCGCGCTTCGCAAGGGCGGCTTTACGCCCTTCTGCCCCTGGTATGAAAGCTGGGCGCAGCCGTTCGACACCATCGTCGATCGGGTCTCCACGCTGGTCGCGGCGCGCCGGCTCGGCACGGAACGGCCGGTCCATTTCGTCGGGCATTCGATGGGGGGCCTGGTCGCCCGCGCGCTCATCGACCGGCTCGCGCCGCCGCACCTCGGCCGCACGGTCATGCTCGGCACCCCCAACGCCGGGAGCGAACTGGCGGATTTCTGCGCGCGACTGAAAATGCTGCGGCCAATCCTCGGGAGCGCCAGTCCCGCCCTCGTCACGCGCCGTACCCTGCCCGCGCTCGACCTGCTCGGCCCGCCCCACTATCCGCTCGGCAATATCGCGGGCAATCGCCCCTTGCCCGGCCTGCTCCACAAGCTGATGCCCCGGCCGCACGACGGCAAGGTCAGCGTCGCGTCCACCCATCTGGAGGGGGAAACGGACCATATCGTCCTGCCCGTCTCGCATGGCATCATGCCCTTCGACCGCGCGGTGCAGCGCCAGACGCTCGCCTTCCTCGCCACCGGCGCATTCCGCCGTGAAGACAATCTCAACCTCTGACCGTTACGGTGCCCGCTCTTATCAGGGGGTAAGTCGTGACATTTGGCAGCATGACGGGCTTTGCCGACACCGCGATGGAGGATCGCTTCCGCGCGAGCGAGCGCCGCGCGCTCATGCCCTATATTCGTGGCTATGCGGCGGTGCTGACCGTTGCGCTGCTCGCCTATACGCTGGTCAATCCACTGTTCTTCGGTCAGGAGGGGGCGCTTCATTTCGCGATCCTGATCGCCACCAGCCTGACCGTGCTGGGGGGCTATACGGCGCTCACCTTCTGGCCGCGCTACAGCGATCACCCCGTCATCGACTTTGCCTGCCTGCTGGCGCTTGTGATGCTGGTGTCGGCCGACAATTTCCTGCTGCTGCGCAATCTTTCCAGCATCGGCCTCGCCTCCAATGCGCCAGTGCAGTTCAGTTCCTTCCTCGTCACCGCCTTCGCCGCGATCGCCCTTGCAGGCCGATTGCCGCGCTTCCTGCTGTGGCTCGCCTGTCACGGCGCCTTCTTCACGCTGATGACCGTCACCGCCGACATACCGCCGGCACAGCTCGTCTTCGTCGCGCTCAGCCATGGCACGAATCTCGGCGTCGTCCTGCTCATCAACTGGATGCTCGGTCGCCAGCACCGCGCGACTTTCGCCCTCCGCGAAGCGCTCGACGCCGAACGCGGTCGCAACGAGGAACTGCTCTATAACGTCTTGCCGCAGGTCGCGGCGGAGCGGATCAAGGCGGGCCTGGTCGTCGCCGACAGCTTTTCCGACGCATCGGTCGTGTTCATCGACGTGGTGGGATTCTCCGCCCTCGCCAAGCGCATCTCGCCGGGCCATCTGATCGAGGTGCTCAACGGCTTTTTCTCGCTCGCCGACCGCTGCGCCGCAGACCATGGCGTGGAGAAGGTCAAGACCATCGGCGACGCCTATCTCGCCATGGCCGGCGGCACGCTGGCGACGCCCAACAGCGCCGATGCGGCCATTGCCTTCGCCGACGCGGTCATCGCCGGCCTCGCCGAAGTGCGCGCCGCCACCGGCATACCGATCAGCGTGCGCGTCGGCATCCATTCCGGCCCCGTGGTGGGCGGCGTCATCGGCGCGACGCGCATGGCCTATGACTATTGGGGCGAGACGCTCAACATCGCCGCGCGGATCGAGGGGTCCGCCCTGCCCGACGGCATCGCCGTTTCGGAAAGCACCTGGCTGCGCTGCCATGCCCGCGACCGCTTCGGCCTGCCCGAGCGGATGCTGCTCAAGGGCGTCGGCGAGATGGCGGTCTTCCGCACGCTCGACGCGGACACCACCGAAACCCGCCTCATCGCCTGAAAGCGTCTCCCGGCTGCGCGCCGGTCGACGATCCGTCACGCCGCTGTGATCCCTGTCGCAGATCGCGATTACACTTCGCCTAAAGCCGTTGTACTGAAGATGCGCTTCACCCCGCATCGGAAGTCTAGCTCCGCGAAGAATCAGGGAGGACAGGATGAAAAGAGGAACCAGGGCGCTGCTCATCGGCGCAGGCGTGGCGGCATTGGCCGCGCCCGGCGTGACGCAGCAGGCGGCGGCGCCGATCGCGCGCTATACGATGGACGTGACGACGGTCAGCGGCCTCGCGGCCATGGGCGGCGGACTGGGGGGCGGCCTCTCGATGGCGTTCGGCGGCGGCGGCAACCGCGTCGCGCACCAGATGGAATTGCGCCTCGGCTCGACCCGCGCCGCGACTGGCAGCCCGGCGGCCGATCATTTCCTGCCATCGGGCGCGAAGATGGGCAAGTCGGTCCCGCTCGTCTCGCCAACCCCCAGCACGCCGGTCCGCGAGCGCAAGGACAATGACGTCCCCGAGAATTTCCAGAAGCCCAAGGGCCGCCTGCTGATCTTCTGGGGCTGCGGCGCCCATGCCGGGCCGGGCCAGCCGGTGGTGATCGACTTCGCCAAGGTGGCGGCGGGCCAGATGCCGCCCAACGTCTTTGGCGCGGGCGTCGCCATCCCGCGCGAATGGTCCGTCTCCGCATCCACCAGCAAAACCTATGGCGAGTGGCCCAATGCCAGGGATCGCAAGCTGCTGTCCGGCAACAGCTCGATCCTCGGCGATCACCGCGTCGTGGGCAATTACTCGCCCGACATCGCGTTCAGTCTGACGCAGGACTTCATGGGTCCGCTCAATCCCACCGCCAGCGGCGCCACCACCATCCAGCTCAACTGGAGCAGCGTGCCGGCCGCGACGGGCTATTACGCCTGGGTGATGGGGTTCCAGCCGGGCGACGACGGCCAGCCGCGCGACATGGTGTGGTGGGCCTCGTCCGCCAGCCGCAATTTCGGCGGCGCGCTGTGGGACTGGCTGTCTCCCGCCACCGTCCAGCGGCTGATCGGGCAAAAGATCGTCATGCCGCCCAGCCAGACCAGCTGCCTCGTGCCGCAGGAGGTCAAGGCCGCAATCCCGCAGGGCATGATGATCGGCAATATGTATGCTTACGGCCCGGAAGCAAATTTCGCCTATCCGCCCAGACCCGCCGACCCGAAGACAGCATGGAAACCCGAATGGACGACGCGGGTGCGCTATCGCTCCAACGCCATGTGGTTCGTCAACGGCCCGCCCGGCCTGTCCGGCGGCATGGGCGGCGGCGCGCAGGCCAGTGGATCGAGCCAGTCGCAGGAAGCTCCGCGCAAGAAATGCAAGGGCGGCTTCGGCGGCCTGCTCGGCGCGGTGGTGACGGGAGGCGCTGCCTGCTGATCCGAAGACGTCGGGGCGGGAGGGGGAAATCCCGCCCTTTGACTGTATCTTTGTTCATGATATGTTTCGACCCGACCACAGGAGAAACCCCATGGCCGACCTCATCTTCTACACCAACCCCATGTCGCGCGGACGCATCGCCCGCTGGATGCTGGAGGAAACCGGCGCACCCTATCGCACGGAGATACTCGACTATGGCTCCACGATGAAAGCGCCCGACTATCTGGCGATCAATCCGATGGGCAAGGTGCCCGCCATCGTTCATGGCGATCGCGTGGTGACAGAGTGCGCGGCGATCTGCGCCTATCTCGCGGATGCCTTTCCGGAAAAGCGACTGGCGCCCTCGCCGGAGGAACGCGCGGATTATTATCGCTGGCTCTTCTTCGCCGCCGGGCCGGTGGAAGCCGCCATGTCCAATCGCGCCGCTAAGGTCGAGACGTCGCCTGAGATGAGCCGCATGTACGGTTATGGAACCTATGATCTGACCGTCGATGTTCTGGAAAAGGCCGTGACGGGGCGAGACTATATCTGCGGCACGCGCTTCACGGCGGCGGATGTCTATGTCGGCTCGGAAATCCTGTTCTTCATGCGCTTCGGGTGGCTGCCGGACCGCCCGGCGTTTCGGGATTATGCCGCGCGACTTTCGGCTCGCCCCGCCTATATCCGGGCAGGCGAACTGGACGATGCGCTGATGCCGCCCCAGCAAGGCTAACCGTCAGGTCGACCCAAAAGAAAGCGGCCCGGAAAACACTTCCGAGCCGTTCTTTTTATCCAGTCCTCGCGAGCGATCAGTCGCGATTGCCCATGAAGCGCAGCAGGAACATGAACATGTTGATAAAGTCGAGGTACAGGCTCAGCGCGCCCATCACCACCGTCTTGCCCACCATGTCCGTGCCCCGGACATAGGCGTACATGCCCTTGATCTTCTGCGTGTCATAGGCGGTCAGGCCGGCGAACAGCAGGACGCCGATGCCGCTGATCGCCAGGTCCATGACCGGCGACTTCAGGAAGATATTGAGCAGCGACGCTACCAGCAGACCGACCACGCCCATGATCAGGAAGGTGCCGAACGCCGACAGATCCTTCTTCGTGGTGTAGCCGAACAGGCTCAGGCCCGCGAAGGCTGCGGCCGTCGCAAAGAAGGTCGTCGCGATCGACGCGCCCGTATAGACGAGAAAGATCGACGACAGCGACAGGCCCATCACGGCCGCATAAGCCCAGAACAGACCCTGCGCCGCCTGCGTGGACAGCCGGTTGATGCCGAAGCTCAGCACCATTACGAATACCAATGGCGAGAGCATGATGACATATTTCAATATGCCGGGGCCTTGCAGCACCTGCGCAGCCATGCCGCTCTGCGCGAACAACAGGGCGACGATGCCGGTCAGCAATACGCCGCTCGCCATATAATTATAAACCGAAAGCATGTAGGAGCGCAGCCCGGCATCAACGCCGACCGCCTGCGCGCCTCTGGCAGCGGTGTTGAGACCCACAGCCGAGGTTGGGGATTCACGCCAGTCAGCCATTGCAATACATCTCCTTAGCGCCAACCATCCACGGTCGGCTCAGAGTCGAATATCGGCTCTCGGACTCCAACTTTCAAGGAAAACCGGTTTGCTGCTTTGTGGCTGACCGGGAATGCAGGCCGAAAACGGGCCGGAAGACAGGGATTATCGCCATGCGCCTCTTCTATGCGCTGATGCCGTCGGATGCGATGATCGCGGCGGTGCGCCCCCTGATGTTCGGCGTCGGCGGCGCGCGCTGGCAGAGCGACCGCCAGTTGCACCTCACCCTGCGCTTCATCGGCGACGTATCGGGCCGCACCGCCGACGATCTCGCCGACGCGCTGCTCGCCCGGCCGATCGCGCTGCCGCCGGTCGGGCTGTCGGGTGTCGGCTTTTTCGAGAGCAGCCGCCGTCCCAATGCGCTCTGGGTCCGTGCGACGCCGCGCGAACCGCTCGCCCTGCTCCACCGCAAATGCGACCGCGCCTGCCAGGCGGCGGGGCTGGAGCCGGAGCACCGCGCCTATATTCCGCACATGACCCTCGCCCGCCTCTCCCGCCATGCGGGGCCGATCGGTGGGTGGATCGAGGCCAATGCCGGTTTCGCGACGGCGCCCATGGCTTTCGCGCGGTGCAGTCTGGTCGAAAGCACCCTGACCGAGGCGGGCAGCCATTATGAGGAGATCGCCTGGGTGCCGCTGGACTGACACCCTTCTCCGTTCGTCCCGAGCGTGTCGAAGGACCGTTCTTCCCTTTGGCGCCGCAGGAGTGGGATCCTTCGGCTGGCTCAGGACGATCGGCGGATTGGATCAGGATGGGATTGGTTGATCCGTTCGTGTCGAGCGAAGTCGAGACACATCGCAACGCCTTCTCGACTTCGCTCGAAGCGAACGGCGGGGGATGATTCCCTCTGATGGCATCTCGCTCGAAGTCCCGGCCCGCCTCCCCCGACACCACGCACGAAAAAGGGGCCCGGCAACGCCGGACCCCTCTTCAGGCAACGGACCCGAAGGCCCGCTCGCCAGTCTTACATGCCCGAACCCGGACCGTAGGTGATTTCCACGCGACGGTTCTGAAGCTCGCGAACGCCATCGGCGGTCTCGACGCGGGGCTTCGTCTCACCGAAGGCCTGGCTGGTGATGACGCCGTCAGGAATGCCCTTCGAGGTCAGATAGCCACGAACCGAGGTATTACGACGCTCGGACAGGCCGAGGTTGTACTTCGGCGTACCGGACTTGTCGGCGTGACCAGCCAGCATGACCTGCGCATTGCCGCAATTGGCATAGGCGGACACGGCGTTGTCGAGAATGGTCGCGGCGTCAGGCGTGACGTCCGAACGATCCCACTCGAAGAACACGATGTACGGCCCAGGCGTGCACTGCGCAACCGGCGGCGGCGGAGGAGGCGGGGGCGGCGGGGGAGGCGGCGGCGGGGGAGGCGGCGGCGGCGGAGCCTCGCCACCGAAGTTGTACGTCAGACCGCCGAGCAGGGAGTGCGAACGCAGATCCGTGCTGAAGCCCTGGCCGGCCGGAACCCCACCGAACGAGCGCGCCGTCACCAGATTGATGCTCTCATGGTTGAAGTAACGATACTTCAGTTCCGCATCGATATGGCTGGTGATCGGGTAGCGCAGGCCGGCAATTGCCTGCCAGGCGAAGCCCGTGTCCGAATCGTCGGTGATCAGCGAGTACAGATAGGTACGCGCGACGCCGGCGCCGCCACCGATGAAGCCCTGGAGGCCGTCATCGCTGCCGAAGTCCAGCATGGCGTTCGCCATGAAGCTCAGCGAACGGGCGTTGCCGCGCGTGCTGTTGTACACGGGCACCGAATTATAGTAGGTGTTCACATCGGTGTAGGCACGGCGATAGCCGACCTCGCCTTCGAGGCGGAACATGCCGAAGTCATAGCCCAGGACGCCATCGACGTCATAGCCGGTGTTGGTATTCCACGTGGAGTTCGCGCGACGGTCGGCGACCACCGTGTCCATATCTTCCACGATCGTCGCGCCGCCATGGGCGCCTACATACCAGCTGTTGTCTCTCGCCAGCGCGGGTGTAGCCAACGCGGTGGAAGCGAGCGCAATGGCCAAGCCAAGCTTTCGCATATTAATTCCCCTTTCAGTACTGCCTCAACGGACTGCGAGAACGCTGTAAGCTTCAGAAAGTTTCGTTGCAAGAGCGCAAATTTGTTGCGACGCGCTCTGATGCCCGGAAACCACAGTATGGCAACGCCATTTTCGATGAAATCCTTCCAGTTGTGGTAATTTTGTCGCTGCAACAGGATCACCCGATCAGACCGTGCGTTCGCAAAGCCGTAAGTAATTCGTTAATAACGGCGCGGCCTTCGTTATCGACTACAGTGCCGCCGACCGGGGGATCAATATCCGCCATTCTTGAACCAACCACCTTGTCTCCATCGACATAAATACCATCGCTGCGAACTGTTTCGTTAACCCATGTTGTTCCGTCATGCCGCATTGCTGCGCTGCGGTCGGAAACGTGGCAGCGCCAGCCTTCCCCCGGTTGCAGGAAGCGCCATCCCCCGGCCGTCCATTGCGCGATATCGCCGGCATGGCCCGCCCAGGCTCCCGTCGCGCCACCGGCCACGATCCAGCAGTCGCCAGGCGTCGGCACGGTGGGCGGCACGGCAAGATCGGCGGATTGCGCCACCGGCTGCGCCAGCGCGTCGATGCGCTGCAACGCCTCATTATGCACCATCTCCTTCTGCGCCTGCCCCGGCACCAGAAAGGGCAGGGCAAGGCGCGGACTGGCTTCGTCACTCATGAAAAATGGCTCCTGTTCAGAAGGATAGGGATGCGAGCGCGGGCGACCCCAGACCGTGCGTACCGCGCTGGCGCACGATCAGGTTCAGCGGCGTCCCGTCCGCGACAACAAGGTCGTCCGCGATGGCGCCGGGCGAATAGCTCCAGACCGGCGCGAAAATCTCTTCGGACCGGATCAGATTGTCGCCCGCCCTGATCGCGACCAGATAGGCCTCGCCTTCCTCGGCGAGCGGCGCATCCACCCCGTCGATCCATCCCCAACCAAGCCGGCTGCGCCGTATCCAGCGAGCGGTGACGCCCTCACCAGCACTGCCGCTCAGGCGCAGATGCACGGGTGATGGCGGCACCAGCGCGCGCCCGTCGACGGTGCGGTCCGCCTCGGCGGGCGTCGCGTCGCCCAGTCCCTGCGCCGCGATCTCCACCAGACACCCGGCCACCGCGCGCCCGTCCGTCACGGGGAGCAGCGCATCGGCGGTCAGCAACAGGAAGGTCTCCCCCACCGCATGCCCCGCCATCCGCTTCTCGCTCCCCCGCCGCCCACGCAGCAACCGCCCCAGCCGCCACTGCCCCGGCCCGCTCGGCGACGCGGTGCCGAACTGCACCACTTCCTCGCCGATCATGCAGGCATTGGCGCCGTTCAGCAGCGCGGCGTCGCTCGCCGGCGCCAGCACCGCGTCCGCATCGAACAACTGCACCTCGACCGACGCGCCGTCATCGAACAGCAGCGACGTCCCCCGCTCCAGCACGGACAGCGTCTGACCCATCACCGGTCCCCGCCGCACCGACCCCAGCGGCGCATAGCCGCCATCCTCGACGCGCAGCAGCACGGCCCCGCCGCGCCAGGCGCTGCTCCCGCCGCTCGCCGCAACGAACAGCTGCGGCCGGTCCGCCAGGGCATCGAACAACTGCGGAGTCTCGATCAGCGCCAGATGCGTCGCGCCGACCAGCCGGTCGGGCTGGTGGATACCAGACCCGCCATCGGCCGCACCCGGCGCGACCAGCGGCCGCGTCGGCACCGCGACCAGCCCCAGCCGCACCGCCATGCCCTCCCACTCGCTCGACTCGATCCGCCAGCCGCCACCCTCTCCCTCCAGCGCCACCACGTCGCCGGGTTTGAGCGCCAGCGCCGCCCAGCCGCACGCCACCGACGCGCTGCGCCGTCCCAGCATCCGCCGCCGCAGCAGATCCGCCGCCCGCATCTTCGCGCTGGCCCCGCCGAGCGTCGCGGGCAGATCGACCTGCGCCTGCTCCCAGCCCGCCCCCTGCCGCTCGGCCGATTGCGCGCCGGCCTGATAGTCGCGCTCCGGGTCATAATGGCGCACGGAGAGGCGGCGCGGCACCGCTTCGACCGGCCCGCGCACCATCTCGCGCCCCGCCAGCGCCTCGCCCCGCGCCCAGCCCAGATCCTCCTCGCGTCGCAACATCCGCTCGATCGCCACGCCCTGGGTCAGCACCATGTCCCCCGCATCGTTGCGCAGCAGCAGGTCATGGCCGTCGATCAGCGGCTGCATCGCCTCGCCCGCGCTGTCGCCCGCCGCCGCATAGCCCGCCAGGACGGGAGCCTCCCCGGCGAAGCCAATCGTCCCGTCACGCACCAGCACCGCCGCGATCCCGTCCACCGCCACCGCGCCCTCGTCCGCGAAGACCTCAAAGGTCAGCGACGGAATGCGATTGCCGAAATCCGCGAGGTCCAGCCCCTCGAACACCGCATAGGCCAGCCCCCGATGCGCCGACGTCACCCCCGCCCCCCGATCCGCCGCGATCAGCGGATCGACCGGCTGGTCCGCGTTCCCATCATGGAGCCGAAACGCCGCGATCCCCGTCTTGAAATCGCCCGCCTCCCCGCGCAGCAGATTGCCGTCCGCCCAGATGCGCCCGACCCGCCCGATGGATCGCGCCGACAGCACCACCGCAAAGCTCGCCGAATAGCTGTAGGTCGTGACGCTCGGCCGCCCCTTGCCCCCGGACGTCTCGGCGCTTTCCTTGAGGTCCGTCGCCCAGATCACCGTGCCCGCCACGCGCATCGCGCCGAACAGCAACGGAACCTGCGTCCCGAAACTCGACGTCTGCACGCGCAGGTCGGCGACACGCGGTCCCTGCCGCCCGGCCGGCTTGAATATCTGGGCATCGACCGCCTGCCCCGCCAATGCACCGATCGCCGCGCCGACGGGACCGAACAGGCCTCCGACCGCGGTCAGCACCAAAGTCGCCATGGCTCACCTCTTTATCTATCTCTCTGTTGGAACCCGCCACCGCGAGATTTCGGGCCAGTCCGGCAGCACGCCCACGCGAACCACCCGCCCCAGCCCGGCATGGGCGTGGACGAAGCCCTCACCCAGATCGACGACCAGATGCGGCTGCAACGCACTCACGCGCAACAGCACCAGATCGCCCGCGCACCGCCCTTCCCCCGGAACCAGCCCCGCGCGCGCCATCCATCCCGGCACCATCGGCGCCGGGCCCGCACGCAATCGATAGGGTGGCGGATCGGGCACGCGCACGCCAGCGCCCCGTACACTGACCAATGCCAGCCCCACGCAATCCAGCCCCGTCGCCGCGCTGCGCCCATGAAGCCGAAACGGCGCGCCGACCAGCGCCAGCGCAGCCTCCCCGATACTCTCTCCCGTCATGCGCTGGGATAGCGGGTCAGCAGGTCATTGCCCGGCAGATACGGCTCCCCCCGGAAATTCTCCGCATTGGCGAACCGCGCGGAGCAGGTCGCCATGCGCTTGTCGCATCCCTGTTCCAGCAGCAGCAGAGTGCCCGCCGCGATGCTCGCGCCCGGCGCCTCGTCCAGCCCGACCGCGCCCGCCTCGCCCTCCGCGATCCCCTCCCACAGCCCGCAGCGCGGCCCGCCCAGCCAGCGCAGCCGCCCGCCCGCGAACAGCGCGCCGTCGATCCCCGCGATCAGCACCTGTTCGCCGTCCATCGCCGCCACCCGCGCCACCAGCCGGCGCGGCGCCATATCGACCCGGCAATCCGCATCGCCCAGCACCGCGCGGCACGTCGGCGATGTCGCTGGAACGATGGCCCGCCCCAGCGCGGCCTTGCGCCCGTTGAGCGCCGCCGAAAAACCGCCCTTCGCCTGCCGCACCGGCCCCAGCGTCCCGCTCGCCATCTCCAGCCACAGCGCGCCCGGCTCGGTCCATTCGGTGAGGTACAGCGCCACCGCCGCCCCGTCCCAACGCCCCTGCGCGAGGTCGACCGGCGAGAGACTGTCGGCGGAAAGCGCGCCCTCCACGTCCATCACGGCGGGGTCGAGCGTCCCCGTCTGGCGGATCGCCGACGGCATCATCCCCGGACTCGCCAGATAATCGACGCCGTCCACATGCAGCATCCGGTCATGGCTGGTCAGCCCGATCATCACCCCGTCCCGCCGCTCCAGCCGCCAGCAGAAAGCCAGCGCGCACAGCGGCTTGTCCAATATCGCCGCGACCGTCATTCGCGTATCTCCACCAACGGCACCGACGCGACCTCGCCGGCGGCGAAAGTCTCCGCGCCGACCTCCAGCCGATCCTCCTCGAACCGCACCGGCACATCGAAGGCAAAACCGGCGGTCACGATCGCGCCCTCTTCCGGCGCATCGTCGAACAGCAGTTCGCCCAGCTCACCCAACTGCCAGCCCGCCGCCACCTCCACGCCGTCGACGGCGACCCGCACGCTCCCCGCCACCGGCCGCGTGATCCGCCGCACCTGCGGATCATCGCCCTCGCCATAATGCCGCACCAACTGGAAGCGCGTCTCCGACCCGTCCCCTACGCCGATGCGCTGGTCGATCGGCCCCACCGCCTCGCCCCAGTCGGCGCTGTGATGGTCATAGGGATCGGTAAAGCGAAACCCCCGCGCCGCGCCCCGCCGCGCCCGAAAGAAAGCGATCAGCACCGCCAGATCCGCCTCCGACCGCACCCCCAGCCCCGCATCGAACCGCATCCGCGCGTCGGCCCAGTCGCTGCTGCGCTGTTCCCGCCCCGACACCGTCTCGACCGTCTGCGTCGAAAATCCGGGCGAAACGCTCGCCCGCCGGCCGATATCCAGCGGAAAGCGCACATCGTCGAAATGCTGCATGTCTGGATCTCCCTCGATCTCGAACCAGGTAAAGCCGTCGCGCGCCACCTGCGGCAGCGCCCATAGGAAGGTCGCGACATCGCCGCCCGCGCGCGACACCGCCGCCGCCCGCGCGATCCGCGCCCATTTCACCGGCATCGACGGGTCGCCGCCGCCGGTCAGCACGAAGCCGGACAGATAATGCTGCGTATCACGGGCATAGCCCAGCCGCGCGGTGATCGCCGCCCGACCGGCGCGGGACAGCGCGATCCGTCCCTCCGTCACCCAGTCATAATCCTCCACCTGCAACACATCGAACGCCGGAGACGCCCAGCCCAGCGGCACATTGGCGCGCTTGAGTTCGGTGGCCAGCGGATCGAGCACCGTCGGCAGGAACACCAGCAACAGCGTCTCCGCATCCGCCGCCACCGCCCGCACCGCCGCGCACAGCGCCGCCGTCGACTCTGCCAGCAGCGCCCCCGCCGCATCGAGCAATGCCGTCTCCGCCCCCGACAGCGCAGCCCGCACCGAAGCGATGACCACCGGCGATCCGCCCAGCGCGGCCCGCGCCGCATCGTCGTACAGGCACGGTCGCCCATCCGGCATGATCCACCACCATGGCTCCCCCACCTGAAAGCGCACCGCCAGCCCCGCCTCCAGCGCGATCCCCACGAACGCCCCGGCCACCGACTGCAAATAGCCCATCGCCCCCGCGTGCGCGGGCGACAGCAATGTCGAGGGCGGCACCCATCCGGTCAGCGCGGGCGATCCATCCGCCGCGCGCTGCTTCCAGTCCCCCCACGCATGGGCATCGAACAGCTCATAGGACAGCGACAGGATCACCCCGAAGCCCAGCGCCTCCGCCCGTACGGCAAAGTCGCGATGCCAGGCCTCGCACGCGACGTTCAGCACGCCGCCCGCAGCGCTCACCAGATGCGCGTCGCCCACCGGTTCGAGCCGGAAATAATGGCTCATCCCCACATAATGGTTGATCGCCCCGCGATAGCCGAGGCTGAGTATCTGCCGCAGCACCCGTTCGGGCGTCAGATTATAGGCATCGTCATAGCCGGTCGCGATCGAAAGCCCATGCTCCGGCACCATGACATCGCCGATCTCGATCACCGAACCCGACCCGTCGCAGCGGATCGCGCTCATCTCCGCCCAGGCCTCGACCCCGGCGGCAAAGACGCTACTCCCCCCGTCATAGTCGGTGGGAATGACCGAGATGAACATGCGGTCGATGTCGCGCGGCCACACCGGGTCAGCCTCGCCGGGCAACAGGAATCCGCCGACCAGCGCATCGAAGTCCAGATCGATCAGCGCATCCTCGGGCGACCCGGTCGCATAATTCCACAACCGCACATACCAGGCGCGCGGGTTCCCGTCCGCATCGCGCCCCTCGATCGTCAGCGTCGGTCCCTGCACCGCGTCGAGCGGCCGCACGCCCCCGCTCCGCCAGCGAAAACGCAAGCGGCAATGCGCATAATCGCGGCTCGTGGCATAGCCTAGCAACGGATGATCCCAGCGATCCACCGAATCCCAGATCAACCCCGCCAGATCGCCGCTGGTATAAAAGACCGCATCGACGCGCAGCGCATCGGGCGCGGTGGTCACGACCGACGCCATCATCGGCCGCGGAAAATCGACAGTCCAGAAGGGCGCCGCGAACCGCTTGAACGGCGCCGCCTCCTGCGCCGCGCGCTCGCGGGCAAGCCAATAGGGCATGGGAACTCCTCTTCTCTCTGGTCCCCCTCCCGCTTGCGGGAGGGGTTAGGGGTGGGACTGCGCGACATCTCGGGCCAACAGCGACCTGACGGCCGCTTGCCCACCCCCAGCCCCTCCCATTCACGGGAGGGGAGCAAAGCCTACTCCGCCAACGCCGACTTCACCGCCCGCGCCACCTGCCGCGCGCTCCGCGACAACAGCCGGCCATTCTCCCCCTTCGGCGCGTTCACCTGGATGGCGATCCGCACATCGCGCCCGCCACCCGTCACCGGCGTCACGCTCCCGCTGCTGGTCGGCACGAACACTTCCGGCCCGCGCTCGCCCACCAGAAAGGCGCGCCCCGGCGACACCGGCCCGCCCGTCGCCCGCCCCGGCAGGCCCAGCACCGACCCCAGCAACTGGCTGCCCAGCGCGAGCACCCCGCCACCGCCCCCACTACCACCGGAAGGCGCGCCGCCACCCGCGTCCACACCGCCGCCCTTCCCGCCCGGCCGCAGCAGACTGTCCAGCCCGGCCTTCAGCGCGGTCGCGGCAATCTCCGCCATCACCGACAGCACCACCCGGCGCAGATCCTCGAACCCCGTCCGCCCCGATCGCACCGCGCGCAGCAGGCTGGTCTCGATCATCCGCCCCGCCTTGTCGGCCCCCTCGACCAGCGGCCCCTCCAGCGTGCCGCGCATCGCCGCCACATCGCGCTGGAACCCGCTCACCTCCGCGCGCACGCCCACGGTCAGCGTCTCGATCTCATCCGTCATCGCGGCACATCTCCTTCAATCGCGCCAGCGCCGCCGCGTCCATGCCCGGAGCGCCACCCTCGCCGGCCCGCTCGGTCCACAGCCGCAGGATCGCCGCCAGTTCCCCCGGCGTCGCCGCCCAGAATTCCGCCGGCCGCCACCCCAGCAGCAACGCCGCGATGCCCATCAGCCGCCCGGCGCTGTCCCCGAACGTCACGCCGTCCCGGCAAGAATCTGGTGCAGGATCGCGCGCACCGCCGGCATCGCCCGCGCCAGGCCCCCGGCCAGCACCGCCTCGTCATGCGCCCCGCGCTCCCAGCCCACCCGATCCGGCAGGCAGTGCCAGAACAGCCCGGCGATCTCGCCCAGCGAAATCCGCCCTTCCGCCGCCCGGTCGACCAGCGCCAGCAACGGCCCCAGTTCGCTCTCCGCCGCGACCAGAGCCCCGAAACTCGGCCGCAGCACGCAGGCGCGCCCGCCCAGGTCGAGCGCGATCTCGCCCCGCGCCGTATTGGCTATCTCACTCACAGCCGCCGTCACAGGGCCACCACCGCGCCGGAGCTTTCCAGCGTCAGCGTATAATTGCGCTCGCCATTATAGTCCCCGGCATAGTCCAGCCGCGTGACCAGAAAACGCCCGCGCATTCGCTCGCCGCTCTCGAAACTCAGTTCATAATCGTCGATCGCCCCGGCCAGCGCATGGTTGCGCAACCGCACCTCGGCAGTCGATCCGGTGAACACCCCCGCCCCCGACACGCTGACCGACCGGACCCCGGCGCCCGGCAGCAAGGTGCGCCAGCCCCCCGAATCCTTGCTGGTGATGTTCACCGCCTCGCCATTGACCGACAGTTGCGTCGTGCGCAGACCTGCCACCGTGCTATAGGCCACGGGCGCATTGCCGTCGCCGATCTTGAGCAGGAACGCACTGCCCTTTTCCACCGCCATAAGATGATCCTTTCTCTATTCCCAAAGGCCGTTCGCCCTGAGCCTGTCGAAGGGCTGTCCTTTCCTTTGCGCACTCGCGAGAGGAAGAAGAGCGGTCCTTCGACAGGCTCAGGACGAACGGAGCTATTCGGCGCGCGACAACCGCACCCGATAATCGACCAACATCGACCATTGCCCGTCAGGCCCGCGGAGGCTGCGCGCCCGCTCGAACCGCGCGTCGCCGATGCGCCAGCCCCCGGCCTCCGCCGGCAGTTCGCTCATCACCACGCCGATCCGTATCGCCACCGCGCCCAGCCGATCCGGCACATCGGCCCGGTCGACCAGCGTCAGCGGCACCCGCACGGCAAGGCCGGAAACCCCGCGCGCGCCCCATTCGGTCGCGAACAACTGCCCCAGCGTCACGGCGGGGGCGGACTGTTTGGGCACGCCGCCATCCTCGACGCTATTGACCAGCGCCATCAGCCCGGCGTCATCGCGCAGCGCGGCGAGCAGCACGCCCCGCAAGGCCAACGCCCCGTTCATCGCTCCTCCTCCCGCCAGTCGCGCAGGTCGTCCCGCCCGATCCAGCGCCGCAGCAGGTCGCGGCCCGAAACGACGACCCTGTCGCTCTCCTCGCGCATCGTCACCCCCGGCAACGCCGCCGCGATCCGCGCCCGCACCCGCGCCCGCAGAGCATCCGCCCGCGCCTCGGCCGTCGCCCGTACGCGTTCCACCAGCCCGCTCATGCGAGCCGCATCCTGCGCCACGGCCGCCACAAGGCGCTCACCGCCGCCGGCGGCTGCGCGTCCAGCCCGTCACGACGGGCATAATATTCGCCCGCCAGCCGCACGATGCCGTGCCGGATGCCATCGGGCACGCCATCCCCATCCGCCGCGATGCCCGCGCGGTAGGCGACCCGCATCCGCCCGCCCTGCGGCCCCACGATCCGCACCCAGCCGTCGCCATTGCGGTCGATGTCGATGGCATAGCCGTCCACCGCCAGCGCGACTTCCGGGCCATTCGCGGGCAGCAGGGTCACCCCGGTCACGCTGCGCACCGGCCGCACGGAGAGCCTTCGCCATTCGCGCGCCCCCGGCATCACTTCCGCCACCGCCCGGTCCACCAGTATCTGCCCGGTGAACCGCTCCGCCATGTCGGTCGCCGCAACGAGCAGGCCGGCGAGCAGCCCATCCTCCTCGCCCAGCGAAATCTTGAGATAGGATTTAAGGTCATCGAGCGCGACGACAGGGGTCGCGGCGCTCTCCATCGTCACGGTCATCCCGCTATTCCTTCTTGGAAAGGAAAAGAGCCAACCCGTTCGTCCTGAGTAGCCATTGAGCTTGTCGAAATGGCGTATCGAAGGACCCTTCGATACGGAGCCTTCGCCTTCGCTCAGTCTCCTACTCAGGGCGAACGGACGTCATTTACGAAGTCGCGAACTTCATCAGCTTGATCGCATCGCTGTTCGCCACCGCGCCGCCGATCCGCTTCACCGCGTAGAAGTTGACGAACGGCTTGTTGCTATAGGGATCGCGCAGGATGCTCGTCTCCCCGCGCTCGGCGATCACATAGCCGACATGGAAATTGCCGAACGCCACCGACAGGCTGTCCGCCGCCACATCCGGCATGTCCTCCGCCTCGACCACCGGATAGCCCAGCAGCGTCTGCGGCTGCCCGGCGATCAGCGAGGGCTGCCACAGGAACGCACCATCCGTCGTCTTGAACTTGCGGATGCGCGCCAGCGTCGCCGCGTTCATCACGAACACCGCCCCCTGCCGGTACGCGGCTTTCAGCGACTGGACCAGATCGACCAGCCTGTCCTGCGGATTGGTGGCCGCAAAGGCGCCCGCCGCTCCCGACGCGACATATTGCAGCGTGCCGAACGCGCGCACCGCGTCCGCCTCGCTGGTCGTGGTGTAGGTGAGGAATCCCTTGGGCCGGTTCGTCCCGTTGCCGGTGATGAAGGCGGCCCCTTCCGCCTTGGCGAATTCCTCCGCGATCTCGCCCGCCAGCCAGTTTTCGACGTCGAACTGCGCATCGTCCAGCATCGCCTGGCTCGCCGCCGGATTGGCGAACAGCTCGCCCGACGGCGGCACGATCTCGCTGAAGGTTGGCGTCGCGGTTTCGGCCCGCGCCCCCGTCTCGCTCGCCCAGCCCGACGCGACACCGCCGACCGTCACCAGCTTGCGATAGCCCGCGGAGCCGGTGCGCACCACATTGGCGACCTGCCGGATCGGCGAGATGGCCTTGAGCAGCTTGCCGATCTCGTCGTCGATCTCGCGCGGCACCGCATAGCCGCCCGCCGCACCGCTGGCGCCGGAAAAGCTCTTCAGCTCCACGCCCGCCTCCAGCCCGCGCCGCAGGTAGCGATCCACGAACGCCGCGCGCGCCGGATCGACGCTGGCCCCCTTCACCCCATCCAGCACCGGCCGCGCCGCCTCCGCCGCGCGCGCCTTCATCGCCGCGTCGATCCCGTCGATCCGCGCCTCGATGCCCGCGATCTTCTCCGCCTGCAGGATCGCATCAAAGCTCTCCTCCAACGCATCCGCCTTCACTTCCACCATGCTTGCTTCTCCTGCTGCACAAGAAAAAGGCGGCAAGGCCAAAGCCCGCCGCCGGAAAATCCAAAGTGCCTGTTCGCCTCACCCAAACCGTTCGTCCTGAGTAGGGACTGAGCGAAGTCGAAGGCCCGTATCGAAGGACCAGCGCACCACCCCGATCCTTCGATACGCCATTTCGACTTCGCTCAATGGCTACTCAGGACGAACGGAGCGCGCGTGGGATTACCCCGCGACAGCATGCACCCGCGCCATCGGCTGCATCGGATGCGCCACCAGGCTCACCTCGACAATATCCAGCGCGTCCAGCCGCCGTGGCACGCCCGCCCGAGCCGCCACCACCCGGTATCCGAAGGACAGGCCGTCGAGCGTCCCCGCCCGCACCAGATCCGCCGCGCGGCCCGACGACACCCGCCCGACCACCCGCAACCCGCGCGCATCCTCGGACACATGCTCGACCACGCCGATCGGCCGAGCGGGGTCATGCTGCCACAGGATCGGCAAGACCTCTCCCGCCCCCAGCCGCCGCCGCAGGCTCTCCGCAAAGGCCCCCGCCGCGATCACGTCGCCGCCCCGGTCGCGCCGCCCGAACAGCGCGGCATAGCCCGCGAACCGCAACCCCCCGCTCCCTCCCGCACTCACCCGCGCGTCACCGGAAACAGGTTCGCCTGCACCGCCAGCCCCAGCAGAAGCAGCATCACCGACAGCCGCACGATCCACGCCAGCACCGCATGGCGCGCCGCCCGCTTCGCATCGCGCCAGCCGCCCAGCAGCTCGCGCAGCGCCTTCACATCCTCCGCCGCGCCGGCATCCGACAGGCCCAGCCGGTCGAGCGCCCGATCCGCGCCGATCATGCTCGCCTCCTCGATGATCGCGCGGATCATCACCATGTCGCCGCCTTCCGCCTCCGCCTGGCTGACGAGGCTCGCCAGCATATCCTGATCCTGCATGCCCTCAGCCTCCCTCGACCGGCGCGATGCCCAGCATCGCCCGTTTCTCCTGCGGCGACAGGAAATCCGCCCCCGCTACCTGTTGCCACAGCGCCGCGCGATCATCGGCCAGCGCCGGCAGCCCGTTCATGTCGACGCGAAACGCCAGCCCCGGAATGGCCCCGCGCAGCCCCTGCGCCAGCGCGCCGAGGATCAGCGCCGCCATCGGCAGCACCGTCTGCCGCCACAGCGCCTTGTTGGCCTCGCGATAATTGGCGTAGGTACTGTCCCCCGGCATCCCCAGCAGCATCGGCGGCACCCCGAACGCCAGCGCGATGTCCCGCGCCGCCGCCGCCTTGAGCGAGACGAAATCCATGTCCGCCGGCGACAGGCTCAGCGCCTGCCACTTCAACCCGCCCTCCAGCAGCAGGGGACGCCCCGCATTGGCGGCGCCCTGGAATGTCGCCTCCAGTTCCTCGCGCAGCCGGTCGAATTGCTCGCCCGACAGGCCCGCGCCGTCGCCCCCGTCATAGACCAGCGCCCCGGACGGCCGCGCCGCATTGTCCAGCAGCGCCTTGTTCCACCGCGTCGCCGCATTGTGGATCGCCACCGCGCCTGCCGCCGCGCCCAGGCAGCCCAGCCCATAATGATCGTCGAGCGGGTGAAAGGCGCGGCAGTGGATGATCGCGGTGCGCCCCGCGCCATCCTCCGCCGGATAGCGCACCATATTGTCCCCCACCCGATAGCTGTAGGCGACCGGCCAGCCCGAGGCATCCGGCTCCACCGCCACCCGGTCCGGCCGCAGCGCATAGAGCCGCACCGGCGCGCCGTCCGCATCCGCGCCGACCTGCGCATAGCCATTGCCGTGCAGCAGGACATGCGCCGCCAGAGTCTCCATCAGCCCCTGCCCCGCCGACCGCGCACTGAGCAGGTCGAGCGCCCGCCGCGCATCCCCCGGCGCCGCCGCCTCCGCGATGACGCTCGCGCTCCCCACCGCCTCGCACACCAGCCGCATCGCGCGCTGCGCCACCGGATTGCCGATCACGGCGCTGCGCACCTGCGCCTCATAACCCAGCGGCCAGTCGCCCATCGGCGCCGCGATGGCATTCATCCAGGCGCGCGCCAGCGCCGGCCGCGACGGAGCCGCCGCGGCCTTTCGACCGAACCAGTTCATGGGAAATCTCCATTGTTTGGGTGGGGGTGAGCCAACGCCCCGTGGCGTCCTTGCCTCTTCCGCTTTCGCGGACATTATCCGGCAAACGCATTTGGAATGGGTGCGTTTATTTAGGCGGCTATGTGAAGCCTGCTAATGAGAAGGTTTAGCGCAGAGATCGCCGTTTTCTTCATCTGCATCACAAGCGTCAGGTCATTATCGTAGGCCGACGCTTCCCCATGTATGGCGGAAACCTCTTATCACGCCTTCGCCGCACAACGGGCGGCGCGCACCATCATATCGCAGGACGACATTTGGTGGCCTATTCGGTTAGGCGTGATGGAAAGCGCACGCGCTGATGACCGCGCTCAGACCGCATCTATAATAAATCACAATGGCGGCCTGCGTCGATGTAGTACGAAAATAATAGCAGGATTACGCAGCCATATGGCTGGGCGCTGTGGAACTACATTTATAGATAAGATAACATCCAGTATTGCCTAGCTCTCTATCAAAGTGCCCGAACCGGATAAGTGTAGTCATCGCTCCCGTGAGTTGCGGCTTTAGAACGCCTTTGCGTTTCAGAGCTTCATCCATAAGCCCGATCAAGGTAAACATGTGAACTTGAACAATTTTGGCGTGCCCCGCCTTGGTAAGATGTTTCTCTATGGCAAGTCCAAGATAATAGATAATCTTAAACTCGTCAAAAGTCTCGCGAGGCATAACTTTATAAAGATTCGAATACCCGCTTATACCAAACGCAGCGGCCCGAATAATGTCCTCGGCTTTCGCATTGATCAGATTGTCATATACAACCAAATCTTTGTCAAAGTCCGCAGGGCCACTATTCAGGCGCGCGTATGAATGAGCAAATGTTGCTATATAAACTTGTATAAGATCGCGAAAATCTTTCTTTAGAATCACTTCGATAGTCTTGGACATTCTTCACCCCGCGCGGCGAGGCTCCGAATTTTATTATCGAGCATTCGCCAAGAAACCATCCGATAAATGTTCGCCATTTTTCAGATAGTCAAGGAAAGAACGATCCAGCGAGTTTGTACCAGCAGCCTCTGCCTCACTGACAACTTCAATTTCCAACTGCAGGCCGTCCATGACCGGCCCAAGAGCGTCATGGGTTTTAGCGCCGGCAATACGTGCGGCCTCCACCCAGGCCGAATTAGGTTGATCGGTCATCTTAATCCCCGTCGATTAAGGCTCGCAAGCGAGCGTTGGATGATAAATTTAAGTCAGCAAGATGTACGAATCTTTAATGCGACGAATCGTTGCAATTCGGCGTCGAACCGAGTGATTGACGTTGACATAACACACCAATGCCTAAACCTAACAGTGAGAAACGCTCGCAGTTCCTGCCTTGGGCAGGAAGAAACAAGTAACATACTGGATAGCAATAACAAAATTTTCCATCTATTAGGATGTGAGAATGAGAATGGTTTTCATTATGCGATTCCTAAGATGGTTACCCCTCAAGCCGCAATCAACCCCATCCCAATCCCCCGCACCGCTGCCGAAGTCCGGTCCGAAACCCCCAGCTTCTCGTAAATCCGGCGCAGATAGGTATCCACCGTGCCGGAGGAGATCTGCAAGATCTCCGCGATCACGCCGTTGCTCTTCCCGCGCGCGACCCAGTCCAGTATCTCGCGCTCCCGCGCCGACAGGGGCTTGGTGCGCGCCTGCTCGGTCGCCGTGAACTCCAAGATGCGCAGATGCGCCGCCTGCGCCGACAGATGCATCTCGCGCAGCGAGCCCTCGTCCGTCGCCGCATCCGCCATCATCCGCCCGATGCCGACATAGCCATTGCGCTTGCCCGGCCCATAACAGGGCAGCGAATAGCCATCGCCCATCTCCACTGCGCGCATCAGCGTCAGATACTGGCGCTCCTCCTCGTTCAGTTCGACGCTCGCCCACACCTCGGTCCAGCGCAGCGGGCGGCCATGCGCCATCGTCATGCGCGGCACGATGTCGACCTGCTCGAAATTGGAATTGAGATAGGCCTCGACCGCCGCCGGGCTGAACCCGTGGTGGATCGGCGGCGCGATCAGGCCCGGCCCCGCCCCCGGCTCGCCCGGACCGCACAGGAAATAGCTGACCGCGCCATAGCCCCGCTCCCGAAAATAGCCGATCATGATCCGCCACAACTGCGGCAGGGACTCCACTCTGGCTATCTGCTCTACGATATTGTCCACCTTGGCGTCGGGCCTGCTGGGGAACCAGATTTTGAACCTATCATGAATCAAATCTGTCACCAGCCCCAAATCACAGCATCCTGAAACCCGGTTCGCCCGAGCGCCCCAGCATCAGGTCGCTCATCGCCCACACCAGCGCGTCCGCCCGGTCGGGCGATCGCCCTGGCCCGACATAGTCGCCCCCCGCCAGCATCCCGCACATTTCGTCCTCCAATCGTGGGAACAGCCCGCGATGCGACGCCCGGCCGCTTTCGTACAGCGTCGCCACCGGTTCCGCGCGCGCCACCTTGCCGCGCGTGGCATGGACGAGCCGCACCGGCAGCCCCGCCTCCGCCGCGCGCAGCACGGACGCGACCATCTCCCCGCCCTGGTTGGCCTCCGCGATCACCCGGTCCGCGCCCCAGCGATGATAGGCCCGCGCCACGCTGCGCGCCCATTGCTCCGGCGTGGCGCGCTCGACGCTGGCGTCGTCGATCACATAGGCGCGCCCGTCCGGCCCCAATCCCACGACCACGATGCCACACGCGTCGCCCCCCTTGCCGGTCACGCTGCCCGCCGGCGGATCGACGCCGACCACGACCCGCTTCAACAGCGGCTCCGCATCGTCCCCCGTCCAGTCCAGCCGCGCCACCCGGCACCGCTCCAGCAAATCGCGCGACCATAGCGCGCCGTCATGGTCGAGGATCAGCTCGCCCTCCAGTTCCTGACGCCCCAGCCGGGTCTGGCCATAATCCCGCGCCATCGCCTCCAGGAAGGCGGGGGGCAGCGCGCCGCGATTGTCCACCGTCCGCCCGCGCGTGACGGCAACGCCCGCTTGAGCGACCAACCTGCGCACCAGCGGCACCGGGCGCGGCGTGGTGGTGGCGATCGCGCGCGGATCGTCGCCCAGACGCAATCCCATCATCGCATTGTCCCACGCCTCCTGCCCCCGGCTCCATTTCGCGATCTCGTCGCCCCAGACATGGCTGTGCTGCGGCCCACGCAGGCCGTCCGCCTCCGCCGCGCCATAAATCGTCGCCATCGCCCCGTGCGGCCACAGCAATTGCCGCCGGCTCGGCTGCCACAACGGCCGCGCCCACGGCGGGGCGATGGCGAGCAGCCCGCTCTCGCCCTCCACCATCACCGCCCGCGCATCGTGCAGGCTCGCCCCGATCAGGGCGATCCGCGCCGTCGCATCCGCCTCCGCGATGCCCCGCACCCATTCCGCGCCCAGCCGCGTCTTGCCAAAACCGCGCCCCGCCATCACCAGCCACACCGTCCAGTCACCCGGCGGCGGCAGTTGAGCCGGCCGCGCGCGATGTTCCCAGCGGGTGGCGAGCCGCGTCAGCCCCGCGTCGCCGATCGCGCGCAGCAGCACCAGTTGATCCTCGTCCGACAGCTGCGCGAACCGCTCGAAATCCGAAAGCGCGCCCTCACCCATCCGCCTGCCCGTCCGTCTCGCCATCCGCCAGCCGCGCCCGCACCCGCGCCAGTTCCGCCTTGATCGTCGCGGCGAGCTGCGGATCGTCCCCGTCGCGCGCGCCCTCCAGCGCGCGGAACCGCTGCACCGCCTCGCGATGCGTCTGCAACAGGCGGATCGCGACGGCATGCGGAAAGCTGTGCACCGTCTTTACCTGCCGGACCGCGCCATCCTCGCCGGTAACCGTCTCGATCCGCTCGCTGCCGTTGATCGTCTGGTGCAGCAACGCCATCTCCAGCGCCGCATAGCCCGCCTCCAGCGCCTCCACCCAGCGCGCGGCGAACGCGGGATTGACCCCGCGCCGATAATAGGCCGCCCCGGCGCTCATCCCCGCCCGCGCCGCCGCCTGGCTCACATTGCTGGTCGCGGTCAGTTCCTCGAAGAACAGCTCTTCCTTCGCGCTGCTCCAGCGCCGCACCACGCCCGCGCTGCGCAGGGCCGCGCGCCTCTCCGCAGCCGTCCCCGGCGCGCGTTTCACGTCTTTGCCCATATCCACCCTGTCCCGAAAAGACGAAGGCGGGCCAACGCTCCCGCGCCGCCCGCCTCGACCGCACCCCCTTCAGCGACCCGGAAGGGGGCGGATTCGTCAACGATGACCGAGAGGTGCCACAACAGCGTGGCGATGTCAAGATAAAATAACCAGATAGGTTATATACTCATCTAGGTAGCGTTGGGCGGCGGCGAACGATCGCGTCCCTGCCACTGCCCGTCGAACCTTTTTCGCGAAGCATGCGACCTCTGGCTCCCGAAAGCGTTATGGTCGAGCGTCGGCGAAGGAGTGCGAACCGCTCGCCGGGTCGGGCGCCGATCGAAGGGAGGAACCGATGAAAT
>Ga0207639_10000470_pt1 | contig 27800 bp, 20 predicted proteins | sample KBSCornC32_FD_184299 | JGI IMG/M metagenome (GOLD analysis project Ga0207639, IMG submission 184299) | Corn rhizosphere microbial communities from Kellogg Biological Station, Michigan, USA - KBS Corn C3-2 (SPAdes) (version 2) | ecosystem: Host-associated > Plants > Roots > Rhizosphere > Soil ...
ACGCCCAGATGCGCAAGATGTTCAAGACCATGGGCAGCGGCGGCGGCATCAAAGCCCAGCAGCGCATGATGAGCCAAATGCAAGGACGACAGAGATTCGGGAGATGACGCGGTCAGAGTACAGTCTAAGACAGTGGGGACGGCGATCCCTCAACGTGTTCTTAATCGCTCCGTTACCCACGGGCAGGCTCTTATCAGCGTTTCTATTCTATTTGTTCCACCCAACGGAAGTTAGAAGTTCACACAGGCGATAACTACAAGTTGGATCATGCCTAACGCGGCCAAACAGAGCATCGCGTATTCAGCCCGCCGTGTCCAATCAAACGCTGATTTTTCTTCTTTCTTTGCGGTCTCAATGTTTTTTGATACCGTCTTCTCGGTCTCACGGAAGTCTTCAAGCCATGTCTGAGGATCGATAGGCTTTCCATCCTCGTTGGCCGTAGCCAGACCTGTAGCGATTATGGCTTTCCGCGCCAGTTCTCTATCTCTCTTAGCAATCAAGTCTCGATGCGCCCAAACCGCGAACGTGTACCAAGGAAATCGCCAATTTCGGTAGAAACCGCACATCATTGCTAGTACCAAAGTGATGAGAGCAGACCTCAGCAAGAATGGAGGTTGTAACTTCCCAGCATGTGCGCCCACATAAGAGACCATGAGAGCGACCGTACCACCGCACCCAAGGGTGAGCTTTTCAAAGTATTGTGTCTTCTCTTTGCCTATTTCAATACTGGCTTGCACCGCTAAATCATTGATCTTCGTTGCGTGGGCTAACGCGCCTCGGAAATTGTCGTTAAGTCGCTGTTGCTCTAGCTCGTTCATAGTCGCTCTACTAAGAGTCCACGATCTTGGATTTGGGTCTGCCATTGGCGCTTCAACTATGAGAACATTGCCCTTCTAGTTGCCAAGTATTTGCCATATCGTGACTCACACGTCATCCGGTCATAATCCACGCGGGCGACCCATAATAAAGGACACCATACACTGGATGTTCACCCCTGCGCGGTCTCTTCGCGCATAGGCGGGGCGTTGGCCAACTCACTTAAGTCGTTTGACCACTATCGTGTCATCCATTCCCTCTACCTTCATCTTGTATCCAGAAGAAGTTTTAAAAATCGTTACTTTTGGATCGTACGCATATTCGTACTCGTAATCGTATTCGGCCTGCTGCCATATTTGACCGTTGGATAACTTAAAGATCGTTTCACCGTCCCAACCGTTGAAGTCTCCGTCTATCTCGCTTTCGATCACTGAAGCAGTTTGTGCACTGGGTGCAGTCCTTTGCGTAACTCTTGTAATCAATCTCAAAAGATAGCTATTGAGCCAAGAATCGAGAGACGCTAGCTCAGTTGGCGTCAACTTGCTTAACCCTGCATTCCGAAATTCTGAAGCACTCATAAGGTCAGCTATATGAATTCCTGACGCAGTAGCAGGAGCTTGGGGATAGAGTATTGTCCCCACAAACAAACATGCGGATACGATAGCCACTTTTCCTCTCCAAGTCATATCTACTCCTGGGCGGGTGGCCCATACATAAAGTAACACCCATACTCTGGGTGCCCCTCCATAAGAGCGAAGGCTTTGTCAAGGCGTGGCAACCCTGGGCGGGTGGCCCATACATCAAATCCAGGCGGGTGGCCCATACATCGGGTGCCCCATTCATGCGGTCTCATCGCATGGGTGGGCATTCGCGCGAAGCGCGAACCGCTTGTCAAAACGGGGCTATTTCGAGTCCCGGAATCATCCCGAAGTGCCGCACATTCGCCGTCGCCACCCTATAGCCAAGCTCCAACGCGGTCACTCCAATCAACAGGTCAGACAGAGCCAGCCGAATACCTTGCGCTGAGATCTCCCCATCGATCCGGCCAGCCCGCAGAGCAACCGGAACCGACACCGGATGTACTGGCAACGCGATCATCAACTCATCCAGAAACTGCTGTCGCGCCGCCCTTCGCTCCGGAGTATTGGATCGCGCCACGCCATGCGCCAGTTCAATCAGCGTGATCACGGAAATGGCAATATCCTCGCCCTGAACATGAGCAGCAATATCTGTCAGGGCGCGCCGTGCATTCTGGCCCTTGCGCTCTGCTGCAATCAATACGCTGGAATCGAGAATCAGTCCCATGCCGGAGGGTTCAGAGGCTCACGATGCGCTTCAACTGCTTTCTCAACATCACGCGCGAAGTCTTCATCAATCGTCGCCGAAGAGTCTTCAGGCAACATGGCGATGCACTCGGCAATCGAGCGCCGCGCCGGGGCCGGAATATGCACTACGGCAACAGGCAGCGAACCGTCCTCAATCACGATCTCCGCCCCGGCACGAACCCGCGCCAGCAAACCGGCAAAGTCGCGAACCGCCTCGGTCTCCGAGATGTGAATCACAGCCATGTTCCTCATCATACCTCACTCAGACTGGCACTCCCTCTATGCCAGGCGGCCTGCAACCGAATACTTACCCACGCAACTTGACACTGGCAATCAGGCCCGCCTTCTGACCCTCGCCCCATCCAATCCCACCAGATCTCTCTTCCGGGGCTACAATTACGCACCCCGGGGATTCACAATTCAAGTCTCACGAAAGAGAGATCCATCATGCTCGGAGAACAGATTGGCGAAACCAAAGGAAGAAGACTAGTCCGCAGGGTCATCTCCACCGACCCTCCAACCGCAGAAGTATCCTTCGAGGACGCGGGCCAGCTACTCGGCGTCCCCACCACCGGCATGGGAACCTACACCTCCACCATCCGTCCCGACGGCTCCCTCTTAGGCGACGGACAAGGCCTCAACATGACCCAGGATGGCGAGACCGTCACCTGGACCGGAACCGGCGTAGGCAAATTCGGTCCCGGCGGCTCCGTCAGCTACCGCGGCATGTTGTTCTTTCAAACCGCGTCCCAGAAGCTCGCGCGCCTCAACAACGCCTGCGGTGCCTTCGAATACGAAGTGGATGCCTCCGGCAACACCGTCGCTAAAATGTGGGAGTGGAAGTAGCCTGAACAACCCCAAAGCCACGTGCCCAATCATGCAGCTTCAACGCATGATTGGGCATTCGCGCGAAGCACGAACTGCACCCGTCAGACCATCTCCAGCAAAAGCATGTTCCAATCCACAAATCCCTTGTGGCTCAACGCCTCGCCGGCATCGGGATGATAGTACTCATTCAGCGACCCGTTTCTGGCGAGATCACGACCCAGAAGCGTCCACGTCGCCACAGCCAGATCGTTCGCTTCTTTCGCAAATCCATAATTCCTCAGCCCCACCCAAACCATGTAATTCACAATGATCCACACCGGTCCCAGCCAGTTGCTGGGGTTGGAACTCGCTGCCAGCGAGTACATCGTCTCCTCCTTCGACAGCGAACGCACTCCCCACCCCGCGCGCAGTTTCTCGCTCATCGTGTAGTGCTGCCGCACCATCTCCGCGGCGCGCTCACGCGAAGCGACGCCGCACCACAACGGCATAAATCCCGTGAATGTCTGGATGCGGAGCGGGAGGCACTTCCACGACATCGGCATCCCACGTGCGACATTGGGAATCAGTTCGGCGCGCCGGTCCACACACTGCACATCGACGGTGTAGTAAAACCGGTCGCGCGGGTCCCAACAATATCGCTCCATGTTGCGCGCAAGCTCCCGCGCCTGCGCCGACAGCCTTCCACTGTCCGCGTCGCGTCCAAGTCGCCGCGCAATCTCCGCCGCCGCCTCCAGATCGCGATAGAAGAGGCAGTTCAGCAGCAGATTCGCCGAAGAAAACGGCGGCCTGCCGAACGTTGTCGGATCATTATCATTGCCGATGGCGACATCATCGCCCCACACCAACAGGCCCGTCGATGACTGATTGTTGTCTGTCCACGAAGCATAAAACGAAACGAGCTTGTCGAAATATGGATGCAGCCACTCCGCAGAACCAAGCTCTTCCGAAACCAGAAGTCCAAGCTGAGCCATCACCGGCTTCGCCTGATTGTTCGGATTAGGCGAAGCCATTCTGAGACAGCCAAAAGGATCCGCATTCCCAACTGAGATCATCAGCGGAATGCGGCCCTCGGACGACTGATGCTCGAAGAAATTCTGAAAGCTGCCTCTCGCGTGTTCTGAAACCATGCGATGCAACTCGCTGTCATGCACTGTGCGGGCGAGCCTGAAGAGACCGCGCGAGGTCCAATACGTATCCCAGTCCCACAGTTCCGTCGAGTACTGCTTGTTCGGCAGGCTCGGCGACACGCTGGGATACCGGAGCACGCCCTCGGCAGGCCGCAGAAGCGAAGTCGCAATGCCATGAAAATATTCAACCAGCCTCGTCCGATCAGCCGCGCCCGCAGGTGCAACAGCCGCTTGCCCCTCCAACGTCGAAGCGAGTGGCGCAGCACGCAGTACCCGCGCCGCGCCGCTCATCGCGAAAGCCGAAAGAACATCTCGCCGCGAAGACTTCCGTATGCTCATTCACCCTGTTCCAGACGCAGTTGCGAAGGCCCAGCATAGCATCTCGCGCCACACGCTAAGGAAGCTCTGATTAAGTCTTCGCTTTGAAAGGGCGTGCTTCAGCCACGCCGCAAAGCGCCTATTTAGAACCAGGCTTTAGAAGGTGATGAAAAAGTCGTTGCGGTAACTTTTGGGATTAGCGTGGGGCTTCAGCCCCACGAAAAAGCCAGCAAATCCAAGGGGCTTTAGCCCCGGGGTCTTTCTGCACATGTTGCCCGATGGACTTTTTCCGCAGCCTTTTTAGCCCCTGAGGGGTTTTGGGGAACTCGATCAGAGTCTTCCTAACGGCGAACCGCCTGCACCAACGGAAGGTTCCGCGAAGAATCGCCAACATGAATCGTGTAGCTCCCGGAAGCAACACGCCATCCGTGTGCCTCCGTTGACCAGTACGAAAATGCGCGCCGGTCCAGCATGAAGTTCACCTCTTTCGACTCGCCCGCCCGAAGCTCCACCTTCTGAAATCCCTTCAATTGCAGCGGAGGTTCATTCGCCTCCGCCGGGAACCCGACATACAGTTGCGCAACCTCCGCGCCGTTGCGTTTGCCATCATTCGTCACCTTCACCTGCACGTTCACGTCGCCATCCACATTCGCGGTTGCCCTCAGATCGCTGAAGCTGAAATGCGTATACGACAGACCAAAGCCAAACGGAAACAGCGGCGTCTTATGCTCCGCATCCTGCCACCGATAGCCAACGTTCAACCTCTCGCTGTAATACTCCACGTTATTGATCCCCGGATACTGCCGCGGCGTCGATGCCGGCACCTCACCATCGCTCGCAGGAAACGTCAGCGGCAGCCTGCCCGCAGGGTTCACATCGCCGAAGAGCACATTCGCAATGGCCGGTCCACCTTCTTCTCCCGGAAACCACGCCTCCAGCACTCCGGCAACATCGTGGAGCCACGGCATCAGCACCGGCTCGCCAGTTTCAAGCACCACAATCGTGCGCGGGTTCGCCTTCGCCACGGCCTCGATCAACCGATCCTGATACCCCGGCAGCGCCAGCGTCGAGCGGTCATAGCCCTCATGCGACCAGGCTCCCGCGAAGACAATCGCCGTATGCGCGCGTTTCGCCGCAGCTACAGCAGCAGCAATCTCCGGCGGTTCAACTCCCTCCGGCAACTGCCAGAAGACGCGCGCAATGCTGCGCCCGGTCGAAACATATTCGCACCGCAGCGTATACGCGCGGCCAGCCTCCAGATGCACCGTCGCCACCTGCGGCTGCATGTCGGTCGCGCGCCCCATCCCGCCGGCAATCTGTTTCCCATCCAGATAAAGCGCGGCTCTGCCCCACACCTCCGTGCCCAGCGTGTACGTGCCGCTCGCCGGAGCAGTCAGCGTCGCCGTCCAGCGCAACGAAAATCGTGAGGTCAGTCCCGCAGCAGGCGGCCCAAACTCCGCAATCAGCTCCGGCACACGCTCCACGCGCGTCACCTTCGGCGTGCCCGAGAAGGTCGTATTGTCGAAATACTCCGCCTGCACACCACGCACGCCAGCCTTCGCCCCCGGAGGCGAAAGCACCAACCCATCCACCGTTGCGTACTGATCAATCAAACCCAGCGCACCCACCGGGGCGGCAATCATCCTTCGCCCCAGCCGAGCCTCCATCGCCTGAACCGGCGTCGCCGTATGCAGAGCGATCACGTATGCCGCCCCGCCGCCCTCCACATTGACATCCGCCATCGGACCAATCGCAGCCACCGTCCCCGCGCGCTTCGCATCGAGCGGCAGAATGCTACCCTCATTGCGCAACAGCACCATCCCGTCTTCGGCAAGCCGCCGCGCAACCTCGCCATTCGCCTTTTCCGGAATCGGATGCATCTCAATCGGCTTGCCGAACAGCCCCATGCGAATCATCGCCGCATAGCGATGCTCCAACAGCGCATCAATCTGCGCCACCGAGATCGTGCCCGCCTTCACCTGCTCCAGCAGCGACTGGTTGTAAGTACTCCCAGTCGGCATCTCCAGGTCCATGCCCGCATTCAGATCGCCCACACCGCTGTGCGCCGCACCAAAGTCCGACACGACGAAACCGTCAAAGTGCCAGTCGTTGCGCAGCACATCCGTCAACAGGAACTTGTTCTCGCACGAATACTCACCGTTCACCTTGTTGTACGCGCACATCAACGAGGCAACATGCGCACGCTTAATCGCGGCCTCAAACGCGGGAAAATAAATCTCCCGCATCGTCCGCTCGTCCGCCACAGCATTCACGGTCAGGCGGTCGGTCTCCTGATTGTTCAGCGCGAAGTGCTTCACGTTCGCAATCATGCCCAGGCTCTGAATGCCCTCAATGTTGGCAACGCCAATCTCACTCGTCAGAAAGGGATCTTCTCCATAAGCCTCGAACGTGCGCCCGCTCGTCGGAATGCGCGCGATATTCACCGTCGGCGCCTCCAGCATGGAGCGGCCAATATCCTGCAACTCGCCCGCAACCGCGACGCCGTACTCGCGGGCATCGCGCACGTCCCACGACGCCGCCACCGCAATCGGCGCAGGAAACGCCGTGCCCGGAGGCTGCACGCGGTCCGCCGGCCCAATTCCCGCCGGCCCATTCGCCATCGGCAGCGGCGGGATCCCCAGCCTCGGCACGCCCAGCACCCAGCGGTTGTGCTCCTGATTGCTCACCCCATGCAGTTGATCAATCTTCTCCTCAAGCGTCATCTGCCGAACCAGCGCCGCAGCCCGCTGCTCCGGTGTCATGTGAGATGTCGCCTGAATCTGTCCCGTCAATGCCGTGCTGCCTGCACTCAATAGAACAGCAAGCACCGCCGTAATCCCATACCGAATTCCCTGCATCATGCCTCGCAACTTCCTTCCCCTCGTTTTGCTTAAGGGCACAGCTTCAGCCGTGCCGCAAACGCCGTAAAATCCGCGCAGCTTTACAGGCTGCGGAGAAACGCACACTTTGTACTCTTCGGTGCGAGCGCAGGGCTAAAGCCCTGCGAAAATCCCAGCAAATTCAAGGGGCTTTAGCCCCGGGTTTTTCTGCAAACGCTGCCAGGCGGGCTTGTTCCGCAGCCTCTTCAGCCGCAGAGGGAACGCTTGCCGACTCAATCAAACCCTCCCCAAAGCAATTAATCGAAGTAAAAACATATTATCTGAAAAACCGGCGCCTCCTACTTCAGTCATAGCCGCCCTCGTCCCCGCCACTTAAACTAGGAACATGCAGACCGAGAAGATCACCGAAGCAGAGATCAGCACCCTCGTCGATCGTTTCTACGCCAAAGTCCGCCAGGACGACGAGATCGGCCCCATCTTCAACGCCATCGTCGGCGACTGGCCCCACCATCTCGCCAAGCTCAAGGATTTCTGGTCCAGCGCCATGCTCAGCACGGGACGCTATCAAGGTCATCCCATGATGGCGCATCTCCAACTCCCGATCGATGCCGTTCACTTCCACCGCTGGCTTGCGCTCTTTGAAGAGACGGCCTATGAAACACTCTCCCCTCTCAACGCAACGGACATACTCGACAAGGCCCACCGCATCGCCAGAAACTTCCAGGCCGGCATCGCCTATCAGCGCGAAATGCTCTCATCGGCCCGCTAGAGCATCTTCCCTGAAGACACAGTGCTCGCAACCTCATCCCCCGAGCGGGATTTGTTGTCATTCCCGAAGGGAATCTGCGTTTCCATCCCACTCCCTCTTGTTGTCATTCCCGAAGGGAGTCTGCGTTTCCATCCCACTCCCTCTTGTTGTCATTCCCGAAGGGAATCTGCGTTCCCATCCCACTCCCTCTTGTTGTCATTCCCGAAGGGAATCTGCGTTTCCATCCCACTCCCTCTTGTTGTCATTCCCGAAGGGAATCTGCGTTTCGCTTCGGGTCGCACCGAACTACAGTTATAGGGACAATGCTCTGGAGCATTGTTCTCGTCGCCATAGCTCTCCCGCATCAGTCATTTCAGAAATGCCTTCACGCAATCAGCGCCAAAGGCGCGGCATATACCAGCCTGGGCCAAAGGCCCAGGTAGGCAATGCAGGCAAAATCAAGGGCTGAAGGCCCGACACATCGGCCCGAACTACAACCACACCCATAGGGAAGATGCTTTAGGCAGTATCGACATCTAGGTTAAGCGTAAGTGATTAATTGATCTAGTGTCCTGTCCCTGAAGTTCACAACGTAATTCAAGCTGTCATCCTGAGCGGAGTTTGGCGGTTTTTACGCCAAACGGAGTCGAAGGACCTGCGGTTTGCGATTCCAATTTATGCTAAGAACTTTCGAGACACCACACTAGGAATTGTCATCCTGAGCGGAGCCTCTCGCGGCTTGACCGCGAGAGGCGCAGTCGAAGGACCTGCGGTTGGCCCGTCGTATCGAGATGTTCTCGTTGTGATTCACCACCTTCTATCCAGCCCGCCTCATGTCTATATGCCGATGCGCTCTAGTACCCTGTCCCTGAAGTTCACAACATAATTCAAGCTGTCATCCTGAGCGGAGTTTGGCGGTTTTTTACGCCAAACGGAGTCGAAGGACCTGCGGTTTGCGATTTCAATTTACGCAAGAAACTTTCGAGACACCACACTGGCCCAATAGAAAACCCCGGCAAACACCGGGGTCTCTCCATATCATCCGTCACCACCTACTGATTCACGCCGCTCGCTAAAAATCCGCCATCCACCACCAGAATCTCCCCCGTCACAAACGCCGAAGCATCGCTCGCCAGGAAGATCGCCGACCCAATCAGCTCCTCGGTCTTGCCGAACCGCCCCATCGGCGTCCGCATCAGCAGTTCCTTGCCGCGGTCGCTCTCGTCCAGCAGCTTCTGATTCAGCGCCGTCCGGAAGACCCCCGGAGCAATCGCATTCACCGTCACGCCCTGCGAACTCCACTCCACCGCCAGCGACTTCGTCAGTGCGCCCACGGCCGCCTTGCTCGCCGCATAGGCCGTCACTTCCTTCAGACTCACAAACGTATTCAGCGACGCGATATTGATGATCCGTCCATACCCGCGCTCCAGCATATGCTTGCCGAAGATCTGGCAGGCGCGCAGCGTCCCGGTCACGTTCGTGTTCATAATGTCGTTCCAGGTCTCTTCCGGCACCGTCAGCGTAGGCTCGCGCTTAATCTTGCCCGCGCAGTTGATCAGAATATCGACCTTGCCGAACGCCTTCACCGTCCCGTCGAGCAGCGCCTGCAAACTCGCGCGATCGCCCACATCCGAAGTCAGCCGCAGCGACCTGCGTCCCTTGGCCTCAATCGCCTTCGCGGCTTCGTCCACCTGCTCGGCACGTCGCGAGGTCGCAACAACATCGGCGCCGGCCTCGGCCAGCCCAATCGCCATCGCCAGCCCGATCCCCGACGTCCCCCCCACCACCACAGCCGACTTCCCGCTCAGGTCAAACAACGGATGCCCCATCAAATGCTCCTCTCATCTTCCCAATCTGTTCTCACGGCTTCGGCTTTGCTTAACCGCTTTACCAACTCTTTCGTCCCATCAAAAAATATAACCCGGCTCCCGCCAAAACCAAATCAGCAAGCGCGCCGATGCCGTCACGACGCGCTCGCCTTCCCTATCTCTGAATCCGCGCCGACCCGCCGCTGGCAAACGCCTTCACCTGGTCCAGCGTCGCCATCGTCGTGTCACCCGGGAACGTCGTCATCAACGCGCCATGCGCCCACCCCAGCTTGATCGCTTCTTCCGGATCAGCGCCGCTCAGCAGCCCATAGATGAACCCTGCCGCAAAGCCATCGCCGCCTCCCACACGGTCCAGCACATCCAGCTCGCAGGTCGGCGCAGACACCGCCTTGCCGTTCACCCACGCCACCGCGCTCCACGTGTGATGGTTCGTCGTATGCACCTCGCGCAGCGTCGTCGCCACCACCTTTACCTTCGGGAACTTCTTCACCACATTCTCAATCATGCCCAGAAACACGCTCGTGTCCAGCTTCGACTTCGCCGTAACCTCCGGCCCGGCCACTCCAAGTCCCTTCTGCAGGTCCTCTTCGTTGCCCACCAGCACGTCCACATTCTCGACAATCGCGCCCAGTACCTCGTGCGCGCGCTTCATGCCGCCCTGCGGCTTCCACAGCTTCTCGCGGTAGTTCAGGTCAAACGAGCAGATCGCGCCCGCCGCCTTCGCTGCCTTCATCGCCTCAATCGCCAGCTCCGCCGTCGTCTCCGAGAGCGACGCAAAAATTCCTCCGCTATGGAACCACCGCACGCCTTGTCCGAAGATCGCCTTCCAGTCGAAGTCGCCGGGCTTCATCAGCGCCGCCGCCTCATTCGAGCGGTTGTAAAACACCACCGGAGCCCGCACGCCCAGCCCCTGATCGCTGTATACCGTCGCCATATTCGGCCCGCGCACGCCATCATGCGCAAACTCTTTATAGAACGGACGCACGCCCATCGCGCGCACCCGCTCGGCGATCAGGTCGCCAATCGGATAATTCACCATCGCCGTCGCAATACCCGTGCGCTGCTTGAAGCAATCCGAAAGGTTCGCCGCAACATTGAACTCGCCGCCGCTCACATGCACATCAAACCGCGTCGCCTTGCGAAACGGAATAATCCCCGGATCCAGCCGATGCACCATTGCGCCCAGCGAAAGCAAATCAAGTGACCCCGTCTCGGGGATAGTGAAGCCAAGACTCACGACATTCCTCCTCAAATTCTCGAAGCCCGAGGCATCGAGTGTACTCCTCTAAAGTCTGTTCTCTGCTGTTTTGAATTTGTCATTCTGAGCGTAGCGAAGAATCCCCGCATTTTGCTTTTCTCTACCGGCCCAGAAACACCGGCCTGATGTGCCGCTCGAACAAATTCGTCGTCACATTCCGCGCCACGACCGCCTCATTCGCCTCCAGCGCCTTCAAATACCGGTCGCCCATCTTCGCCGCCACCTTGAAGCCCACATGCAGCAACTGCCGGAAGCTCTGGTTATACGCCTTGTTCGCCTGATCATGCCTCAGCGCCGACGTGTACTGCTCGCTGGTCCAGCCATTCACCGCCTCCGGCTGCGGCAGCTTCGCCGGATCAATGTCAATCACCGTCGCGTATGGCGCGCACAACTCCTCCGCGTGCGCATACGCCTCGGCGTATACCTCCTTGGCAATCTCCAGCCCCGCGCCGCCCGCCTCGGCCAGCCCAATCAACTCCTCCAGCCACGTCGTGCCCGCCGTCTTCATATGCACGCCCGCGTCAAACTTCTTCACGCCGTCGTGAATCGCCTTGTAGATAGAAAACTTGTCCGACCCCGAATGGACGCTCAACTTCAGATTCGAGGGCAGCCCGTATGTCTTCACCGCAAACGCAATCGTCGCCAGGTCTTCGTTGAACTCGCGCGTAAACTGCGCCACGTCGCCCACATAGTCCACGCCCTTGTTGAAGCGTCCGGTAAACTTCGGCGCAATCGTCTGGATCGGAATCTTCTCATCCGCAATCGCCGCCAGAATAATCAGCAGCTCCACCGGCGTCTGCGGCGCATCCGTCTCGTCCATCGAGACCTCTGCAATAAAATTCCCCGCGCCCTTCTTCTCCACCAGATGCCTGTAAATCCGCCCCGCATCCTCGACCGCCGCCAGAAACTGATTCGCCACGCCCGTCACAAACGCCGCGTCCGTCTTGAAAGGCTTCTCGATATGCGGGATCGTCACCGTTCCCACCAGCTCCGGATGCCGCGTCACGAACGCCTCGACGTTCTTCGGGTCCGCAGGCTTGCCAATCATCTCCGCCACATCCAGCGTGAAGAAATCGCACGGCGCCAGAAACCGCTCCACCGTCTTCAGATTGATATGGTCCGCGTCCAGAAAGTAAGGCTTCGTCCACTTCAACGCCTTCACCGCGGCGTCCGCTTCGGCCCGCGTCTGGCTCGGCTCCGAGCCAATGATCGTATGTTCGCGGTTCGACTTATTCCACACCGGAACCACTTCAACCCCGGCATCGGCAGCCATCACACACGCAGCAAGCTGCGCCTTTGCCTGATGCGCAAACCTGTCCCCCACACCCAAAGAAAACTTCGGAAGCCTCAATCCCTCACTCATCACTTACACCTTTTCCAATCGAGTTCAAACAAAATTGGTCTAACCAATTTCAAACTCCCCTAGCATACCGGCAAAGCCACATCCCCTGCAAATGTCTCTGCGCTTCCATCCCGCTCCCCTTTGTTTGTCATTCCCGAAGGGAATCTGCGTCTCGCAACGGCCCGCGCCGGGCTACACCTCTATGGAGAATGCTCAATTCTTAAACCGCTCCTCATACGCCCAAAGCCCCAGCCCCGGATTCGAAATATAAAAAATCTCCTCACCATCCACCACATTCCACCCATCCTTCAACTTCGCCACATCGTACCTGGCCGAGTACTCCTTCAAATCCCCATACGCAAAATGCACACCCTCAATCTCCTCGCGCGTCAAGTGCCCCGGACAATACCGAATCGTGAACCGCCCCTCGCTCGACCCATGAATCAGGTGCGCCGCCGCGCTCAGGTTCCCCGCCAGCGCCGGATCTTCCTTCACCAGTTCCAGCGTCTTCGGAGTCCCGCAATACCCATACTTGCGAATCAGCTTGTCAATCGCCGCGTCCTCGCCAAACTCATGCACCCCGGGAGCCAGCACAATCAGCTCCGCATTGTCCGCCAACGCCATCCGCGTGCGATACACCGACTTGTTCCCCAGCCACGTACTCCTGAACTCATGCGGGTCCAGAAACACCACGGCCTTTTTGATCTCGCGGCCCATCATCTGAAAGTTCACCTTCAGGCTCAGCGCCGCCGCCAGCTCGAAACATTCGGCATCGTCGCCCACATAGAGCCCGCGAATCACCAGATCGCCAGCAGCATTCTTCCCCACCACCGTCTGCACATAAACAATCGGCGGCATGTGCTTGGCAAAGTGCTCACTCGCATAGTTCAGCACCCGCCGCACCGGAGTATCCGCGCGCCCCATCATGCGCTCCATGCCATACACCGCGCCCAGAAAGTGGCTGCGATGAATCCCAATCGACCCACCCGTTCCCACAAAAATATTTTTGTTGTAGTTCGCCATGCCGATCACTTCATGCGGCACCACCTGCCCAATCGACAGAATCAAATCGTGCCCGCCATCCCGCAGCAGCTTGTTCACCTGCGCCGGCCACGGATAGTCCACCTTGCCTTCGCTCACGTCGTACAAAAAGCTGCCCGGCACCTCGCCCAGCGTCACCACATCGTTCCGCCAGTCATGCACGCGAAACAGCCCACGCGGAGTCGCCCCAAACATCGTCGCAATCTCGTTGTCGGTCATCGCCTTGTGCGTACCCAGCGCGGGCAGCACATCGGTCAACCGGTCGCCGTAGTACTGCCAAGCCATCTCGGTCAACACGCCGCTCTGCGAGTGCATCCGCGTAAAGTCAGGCGGCACCGCCAGCACACGCTTCCGCGCGCCCAGCTTATCCAGCGCAGAAAACAAATTAGCCCGCACCTCTGCCAGAGACATCTCAGTCGTAGGCGACCCTGCTGCAAAAAACAAACTCATCGCAATCCCATCCTGAATTGACCTCTAGATTGTCATCCTGAGCGAAGCCTCTCACGGTTTCATCGTGAGAGACGGAGTCGAAGGACCTGCGGTTTCTTCCTCAGCCACAGCATTTTGCCCTACAACCTATAAGCCTTCTTCACCAGATTCACCGTCAAATCCCGAGCCACTTCAAACGCCTCATCCTCATCCAGCCTGTGCTCGGCCACCAGCCGTCCCAGGAACGCGCAATCAATCCGCCGCGCCACATCGTGCCGCGCCGGAATCGAAAGAAACGCCCGCGTATCGTCGTTGAACCCGACCGTGTTGTAGAACCCGGCCGTCTCCGTCGCCTGCTCACGGAAGCGCATCATCCCCTCGGGAGAATCATGGAACCACCACGGCGGCCCCAGCCGCAGCGCCGGATAGTGCCCCGCCAGCGGAGCCAGTTCGCGCGAGTACGTCGTCTCATCCAGCGTGAACAAGATAAACGTCAGCCGCGAGTCGTTCCCGTACTTATTCAACAGCGGCCGCAGTCCGCGCACATACTCCGTCGGAGCAGGAATGTCCCCGCCCTTGTCGCGCCCGAACTTCTCATACACCTTCTGGTTATGGTTCCGCACCGACCCCGGATGAAGCTGCATCGTCAGCCCATCCTCCACGCTCATCCCGGCCATCTCCGTCAGCATCTGCGCCTGGAACAGCTCAATGTCCTGCGAGCAGGCATGGCCCGTAACAACCCGCTCGTAAAGCGCCGACGCTTCAGACATCGACAGGTCTGCCGTATTCGCCGTCAAGTGCCCGTGATCCGTCGCCGTCGCGCCCATCGACTTGAAAAACGCCCGCCGATTCCGCAGAGCATTGAGATAGCCCTTGTACGTCCCCACATCCTCGCCGGTCATCTCACCCAGCTTCTGGATGTTCTCAACAAACCCCGTATATTCCGCGTCGATCACCGAGTCGGGCCGGAACGTCGGCAACACCCTGCCCTTCCATCCCGAAGCCCGCATCGCCTTGTGATACTCCAGCGTATCCAGCGGCGTATCGGTCGTCGTCAACACCTCAATGTTGAACGACTCGAACAACGCCCGTGGCCGAAACTCCGGCGTCTCCAGCCTCTTCGCAATCACGTCGTAATACTCGTCCGCGTTGTCCGGGCCCAGCCGCTTCTTCAGCCCAAACTGTTTCTCAAACGCATAGTCAATCCACAATCGCGTAGGCGTGCCGCGAAACAGATAGTAGTGCTTCGCAAAGATCCGCCACACCTCTCTCGGGTCAGCCGACTGCTTCCCATCCGCCTGCGGAATCCCCAGCGACTCCATCGAAACGCCCTGCGAATACAGCATCCTGAAAATGTAATGATCAGGCTGAATGAACAACGCCGTTGGATTCGGAAACGCGCCATTCTCCGCAAACCAGCGCGGATCGCAATGCCCATGCGGCGAGACAATCGGCATATCCCGAATCGAGTCATACAGCTTCACCGCTACCGCTCGCGCCGCGCCATCCGCCGGAAACAGCCTGTTCTCATTCAGCATTCGTATCGACTCCTCAAAGTGGTACTACCATCTCACCACGAAAACCACCAGCACTACAAAGCCTACCAAATTTGTTCGCACCATGAGCAATACCTTTTCCGCAAAAGAAAAGGACGCCCCGCAAGGCGTCCTCCCGGCATTGCTATTCCGCAACACCCTACATTTCCTTTCCGTAGTCTCTTGTATTTCCATTCCGTAGCGAAGCGAAGGAATCTGCTTTCCCTCCACCCGCCATGACACTTCGGGTGCCCCATCCATCGCGCTCTTTGCGATGGGTGGGAAAGTACAAACTCAACCAGCCGCCTTTTCCAATCTCGGCAAGCAGCACCTTACGGAATGTAATACCGCATGCTCGTAAACACCATATTGTTATCCGCCCTGGGAGCGCCGCCCACCCCAGCCCACGTCTTTTTGCTCAGGTAGCTGTACTGCACCTGATACTGCAAGCGCCCGATCTTCGGGTTGTTATACACGCGATACGTAAACCCGCCCGTAGCCTCAAAGACCCCGCGCGTCAACGCCCCGCACGAACCCGCCGGCGAAGTCCCGCCCGCGCCCGGCAGCCCCTCCGTAAAACACCCCGCATTATTCTGCGTCGCAGGAGCATACCCCACCTGCTGCCCCTTCGCATTCACATACAGCGTCCGCTGCACATACTCGCCGCCGTAGTAGCCGAACAGGTCCAGCTTCGCCGCCGGATGCAGCTCCACCGAAAACAACCCCTGATACGCCCGCAGCGGCTCCAGCGTCCCATTCGGGTGCACCGTCACATCCGACAACCCCGAAGTCCCATACCGCCCCACGCCATCGCCGCCCAGGAAGTGAACGCCCACATCGGCAAACTTCGTCGCCTTCACCCGCGCATTGGCAAACACTCCACCGCCCACCTTCGTATCGTTCACCGCGCCCGTCGAGGAAGCCGGAGTCGCCGTCGCATTCGGGTAGTAGCGGTCGCGGAACCACCGCGCCAGCCCGCCCACCTCAAAGTGACCGAACGCCGGATCGAACGCCGCCTTCACAATCACATCCGGAGCAACATTATTCGTATACGTCGTCGTCGTGTTGTACAGCCCGCCATTGTTGCCTGTCCCGCCGAAGAAATAATTCGTCGGCCCATTCGCCCCACCGTTGTTGAACCCGACCGTCTGGCCATTCTCCAGCGACACCGCCACCGTCGTCATCGCCCCCACCTTCTGCTGGAAACGAATCGCAGGCACGCGCAGCCAGCTAAACCCGACGTGGTACTGCGCGTCAATCGTCATCGGCAGGTTCTCCGTCCGATTGTCCGTGCCCTTCTTCGTCTCCGTCACCAGCGACCACATCTGCCCGCCGGTCACGGCAAACCCGCCCCGCGCCGCCTGCCCCCATATCTGCCGCTGCCTCAGCGTGTAGCTGTTGCTCTGATTGTCATTACTCGTCGTCCCGCTCGAAAGAAAATCCGCCTCAACATATCCCGACAACTTCAGCGTCCCCGCATCTCCCTCGAACAACGCGCCCACGCGACTCTGCCGTCCGGAAAAATTCAACTCACTCACATGAGCATTGCCCGCATTGGCGAAAGGCGTGCTCGTAAACGGAGTATTGACGTCCGAATTGATCGCACGCTCGCGCCACACCGACTCCGCCGCAAAAAACGCCACCGGCGTAATCTTCACGCCCTTGTATTGCAGCGCCACCGGCGAATCCGCCGACCCCTTCTTCGCCGCACTACCCGTCTGCGCCCCAGCCCAAACCGCGCTCAACATCACCACCGCCGTCGCAACTAACACCAGCTTCCTCATCGCACCTCGCAAAATGTTTTCTTTCCTCCATCCTGCCCGCACTCTGTGAACAAACGAAGAATCCGCCCACGATTCACACAAAAATCACAATTCGCAGCGATCAAAGCAGTCTCCACTTTTTGTTGTCACTCCCTTTGTTGTCATTCCATTTGTTGTCATTCCATTTGTTTGTCATTCCCGAAGGGAATCTGCGTTCGTACCCCGCTCCCATTTGTTTGTCATTCCATTTGTTTGTCATTCCCGAAGGGAATCTGCGTTTCGCACCCCGCTCCCATTTGTTTGTCATTCCCGAAGGGAATCTGCGTTTCGCACCCCGCTCCCATTTGTTTGTCATTCCCGAAGGGAATCTGCGTTTCTGTTTTTACATAACGACACCGGTTTACCCGTGCCGTAACGCCACAACATCAGCGCAGCTTTACAGGCTGCGGAAAAACTCGCCCTACGTGCTTTTCGGTAGGAGCGCAGGGCTTTAGCCCTGCGAAAAAGCCGGCAAATTCGAGGGGCTTTAGAGGGTGCTGAAAAAGTCTCTGCGGTTGCTTTTGAGGATTAGCGTGGGGCTTTAGCCCCGGGCCCTCTCTCCAATCAACGCAAACAGGCTTTTTCAGCACCCTCTTTAGCCCCGGGTCTTTCTGGACATGCTGCCACGAATCAACACGAACGCTTTTAATCCGCGCCATTCCGTAATCGCCTTTTTTAAATCGGCGCCATCGGTGCCCATCGGTGTTAAGCCTTCCGAACTTCCCCACCCACCCTCATCTCATTTAGCTTTATCTGCATGTCCAGAATCCGCTTCGGCGCAATCGTTCTCGCCCTCTCTGCCTTTGCCTCCGCACAGAACCCGCTTCACCTCATTCCAGTCCCCCGCGAAGTCCGCCCCGCAGCCGACCAGCCGCTCACCAACGGCATCTCCGTCACCTGCGCCTCGCCCTGCGACGCAGACGACACCTTCGCCACCGACGACCTCAAGGACTTCCTTAGCCAGCGCGGCATCGCCGTCACCGACTCCGCGCCCACCCACATCCTCATCGAGCGATACGGCTCCGCGCTCTCGAAGTCCATCTACAAAGACTCGCTCCCGCCCAACACCTCAGCCGAGCCCACCGCCGACATCCGGCCCGAAGGCTACGCCATCATCCCCGACAAGAAAGGCCTCGCCCTCACCGGCTTCACCGCCTCCGGCGTCTTCTACGCCATCCAGACCGTCAAGCAGCTCATCACCGGCAACGGCCCCGACGCCATCCTCCACACCGCCACCATCCGCGACTGGCCCGCGCTCAAATACCGCGGCCTCGACGACGATCTCTCCCGCGGCCCCGTCCCCACGCTCGACTTCCAGAAGAAGCAGATCCGCACCATCGCTGCCTACAAACTCAACATCTACTCGCCCTACTTCGAGAACACCATGCAGTACCTCAGCCACCCGCTCATGGGACCTCCCGGCGGCACGCTCACCCAGCAGCAGGCGCGCGAACTCGTCGCCTACGCCGCCCACTACCACGTCACCATCATCCCCGAGCAGGAAGCCTTCGGCCATCTCCACTACCTCCTCAACTGGGAGCAGTACTCCCAGCTCGCCGAAACCCCGCACGGCTACGTCCTCGCCCCCGGCCAGCCCGGCTCGCTCAAAGTCACGCACGACATGTTCGCCGAGCTGGCGCAGGTCTACCCCGGCCCATTCCTCCACCTCGGCGCAGACGAGACCCAGGACCTCGGCCGCGGCCAGACCAAGGCGCAGGTCGATGCGCAGGGCCTCGGCGCGGTCTACCTCGACTATCTGCAAAAGATCGTCGCCGACCTCCAACCCCTCCACCGCAAGCTCCTCTTCTGGGGAGACATCGCCATGCACGACCCCGACCTCGTCAAGCAGATGCCTGACAGCTTCAAACAGGCCACCATCGCCGTCGCCTGGGAGTACAGCCCGCAGCCCAACGGCTACGACCGCTGGATCAAGCCCTTCACCGACGCGCACATGGAAACCTGGGTCGCTCCCGGCATCAACAACTGGTCCCGCGTCTATCCCAACTACAACAACGGCCTCACCAACATCCAGCAGTTCACCGTGCAGGGCCAGCGCCTCGGCGTCACCGGCCAGCTCAACACCATCTGGGACGACGACGGCGAAGCCCTCGCCAACAACAACTGGTACGGCATCCTCTTCGGTGCCGAAGCCGCATGGCACCAGGGCGAAGCCTCCATCCCCGACTTCCAATCCAGCTTCGGCGCCAACTTCCACGGCGACCTCACCGGCAACATCGACCAAGCCCAGCGCGAAATGATGGCCGCCCACCAGCTCCTCCACGACTCGCCCCTTGGGGCCGACGGCTCCGACCTCGTCTTCTGGATCGATCCCTTCTCCGTCGATGGCCAGCGCGAAGCCGCGCAAGTCCGCCCCGTCCTCTCCGAAGTCCGCCTCCACGCCGAGCGAGCCATCACCCTCATCGCGCAGGCCCGCAACGCCAACCCCAGCCTCCGCGAGCAGGACGCGCTCGACGCCCTCGACCTCGGCGCGCGCCGCATGGACCTCATCGGCCTCAAGTTCCAGGTCGCCGACGAGATCGCCGACGACTACGCCGTAGCCTACTCCCTCCAAACCTCAAAGCAGCGCGAAGACCGCATCGAAGTCTCCCGCCGCCTCAACGAGATCAACGGCGTCAACGGCAAGCTCCAGGACATGCGCAGCGGCTACTCGCTCATCCGCGACCTCTACAAAGAGGCATGGCTCAAATCCAACCGCCCCTACTTCCTCACCAACAATCTCGAACGCTACGACCAGACCATCCAGCTCTGGCTCAACCGCATCGACCAGATCCGCTCCGTCCAACGCGGCTGGGCGCTCAACCACACCATCCCACCCGCCACCACCCTAGGCATCCCCACCCCACCAACCCCATAGAGCCCTCTCCAAAACGACATTGTCATCCTGAGCGAAGCCTCTCACAGTTTCATCGTGAGAGGCGGAGTCGAAGGACCTGCGGTTTCCCTCTCAACCAGCCACAAACATTCGGGGCCCCATCCTTACGCACTTTTTGCGGACGGGAGGGAATGTAAGCACTTGCCCAGCCAGCTTTTGCATTTCCATTCCGTAGCGCAGCGAAGGAATCCGCTTTCCTCCCAGTCGCCGGGTGCCCCATCTTCAACCAAACCGGGTGCCCCATCTTCGGCGCAGTTTCATCGCGCCTAAGGTGGGGCCTTCCGCGCGATCCTCTTTTTAGTTGTCATCCTTCCGCGCAGCGGGAGGACCCGCGTCTGTCTTCCTTCAACCCAACACGAATCGTTGGGTGCCCCAACCATGACGGCTTCTTCGTCATGGTTGGGAAAGAACACACTCCACCCGCCTGCTTTTGTCGTTGCTTTGCGTTGTCATCCTTCCGCGCAGCGGGAGGACCCGCTTTTTTCTTAAAACCGTGGCGGTCGAGTTTTCCCAACCCGGTATACTTAAAACAGAGAGTAAAAAAGGCCCGGTCGCCAGCCGGGCCTTCGCATTCAGTTTGGCCCAAAACGTGCCCAGGTGGTCCGAACCTAAGCCCTTTGTTCAAAGGATTTTGAGTACTTTAAGGGGGGAGGGGGGGTACCCACCCCCCAACCGCATGAACAACACAAAAACCCGTACACTCATACCAATGCCCCAGACCATAACCGCCCGCCGCCTCCTGACGCCCGAAGGCGTCCTCGACCACCCCGTCATCACCATCGCCGATGGCCTCATCCAGTCCATCACCCAGACCGAGACCAGCCGCGAAGACACCACCCTCGCCCCCGCCTTCCTCGACATTCACACCCACGGCGCGGCCAACCACGACGTCATGGAAGGCACCCCCGAAGCCCTCGCCACCATCAGCCGCTTCCTCGGCACCCGGGGCGTCGGCCGCTACCTCGCCACCACCGTCACCGCGCCCATCGACAAGACCCTCCGCTCGCTCGAAGGCATCGCCAACGCCATCGAGAAGCCGACCCCCGGCGCGGCCATCCCCGTCGGCATCCATCTCGAAGGCCCGTTCATCTCGCACGCCAAGCGCGGCGTCCATCCTCCAGCCGACATCCTCCCACCCGACGTCGCCCTCTTCGACCGCTTCCAGCAGGCCGCCCGCGGACACATCCGCCTGATGACCATCGCGCCCGAAGTCCCCGGCGCGCTCGACCTCATCCGCCACGCCCGCAAGCAAGGCGTCAAGCTCAGCATCGGCCACACCAACTCCACCGCCTCCGAAGCCCAGGCCGCCATCACAGCCGGAGCCGCCAGCGCCACCCACACCTACAACGCCATGCGTCCGCTCGACCACCGCGACCCCGGCGTCATCGCCACCGTCCTCGACGACCCCAGCCTCTACGCCGAGTTGATCTGCGACGGCGTCCACGTCGCCCCCGAGATGGTCCGCCTCTGGCTCAAAGCAAAAGGCGAAGACCTCGCCATCCTCGTCACCGACAGCATGTCCGCCGCCGGAATGCCCGACGGAGTCTACATGCTCGGCACCTTCCAGGTTCAGGTCGCCGAAGGCCGCGCCTTCCTCAAGCTGGACGACAACAAAGGAAAGTTCAGCCTCGCCGGCTCCGTCCTCACCATGGACCGCGCCGTCGAAAACATCCAGAAGTTCGCCGGAGCCTCCCTCGCCACAGCCATCCGCCTCGCCTCGCACAACCCGGCCAGGCTCCTCGGCCTCGAATCGAAACTCGCCCCCGGCCAACCCGCCCGCTTCAACCTCTTCAACGCCCGAGGCCAACTCCAGTCCACCACCCTCAATTAGGAATCAGCCAGGAATTTGTTGTCATTCCCGAAGGGAATCTGCGTTTGCATTCCTTTTACATTTCCATTCCACAGCACTTTCGCATTTCCATTCCGTAGCACTTTTGCATTTCCATTCCGTAGCACTTTTGCATTTCCATTCCGTAGCACAGCGAAGGAATCCGCTTCTCTCTTCATTGCCACGAACCTTCGGGTGCCCCATCCTTCGCAGCTTCATCGCGAAGGGTGGGAGAGAATCCACTCCATCTACTGACACGTTCCGTCGCTTTTACATTTCCATTCCGTAGCGGAGCGAAGGAATCTGCTTTCCCTTCCACCGCCACAAACGTTCGGGTGCCGTTTTGTTTGTCATTCCCGAAGGGAATCTGCGTTTCCATCCCGTAGCGAAGCGGGTGCCCATCCATGCGCAGTTTCATCGCGATGGGTGGGAAAGAAGAAGCTCAGGCCGCCCCGCTCCGCGCCCGCCACAACGCCCCTTCCAGCGCATCCGCCGCACTCTCCATCACCCTCGCCTCAGGCGCAGCCTCCTTCAGCATCCGCACCATCGCCGACCGCACCAGCGAAATATGCTCCAGCACGCTGCCCGTGTAAGCCACGCCCATCTCGCGCCCCCCGGTGAACTCCCTCATCTTCACCGCAACAATCGCCACCTGATCTCCCAGTTCCTCACCACCGCGAGCCAGCACAGCCGTAGCCAGCTCATCGCCCGCCTCGGCACACTTCGCCACCACCGGAGCGAGCGCCGCGAAGTCAGGCGCAGGAATCCCATTCGCAATCCCCACCATCTCGCCCAGCGAAGCTCCATCCCAGAACTCGCCAATCTTCTCCAGCAGCGTCGTCGGCACGCCGCGGTCCTTGGCCCAGAAGCCCGCCCGCAGCCCCTCCAGCCCAATCCAGTACCCACTGCCCTCATCGCCCAGCACGTGCCCCCAGCCGCCCGAGGTCAGGTTGACCTTCTCGCCCGTCCGCCGGTCGAGCGCCCGTCCCATCACAATCGCCCCCGTTCCAGCGACGATCAGAATCCCCTGCCCGCCCTTGAACGCGCCTTCGAGCGCAATCTCCTCATCGCCACACAGAATCACATCGCCGCCCACCGCTGCGGCAAGCTCGCGCTCCGCCCACTCCCGCACCGCGTCGATGCCGTACCCGCCCAGCCCCGCGCAGGTCCGCGTCACGTCCTTCAGATTCACACCGGCGGACGCCGCAACCTCGGCCAGCATGGCGCGCAGCCGCCGCGTCGCTTCTTCTTCGCCCACGCGCGTCAGCTTGATGCTGCCCGTCGCGGCGCGCGCCAACACGCGCGTGTCGTCAGCCAGTAAGCAGCGTGTCTTCGTTCCACCGGAGTCGATTGCCAGAAAAAGAGCCATAGACTGCAATGATAAGTGATCGCCTGCCTACTCCAGCAAGCGGCCCCAAACCTATACACTCTCGTCTATGCTCGCAGCCGCTCTTCCGACGCGCCTCCACGCCGCCGACCTCGCCCTCATCGCCGTCTATCTCATCGGCATCACGCTCTTCGGCCTGCGCTTCCGCAGCAAAGACAAAAGCTCCCGCTCGCTGCGCAACTACTTCCTCGCCGACCAGGCCATCCCCTGGTGGGCCATCATGCTCTCCATCGTCTCAGCCGAGACCAGCACCCTCACCATCATCTCCATCCCCGGCCTCGCCTTCATGAGCGACTTCGGCTTCCTGCAGCTCGTCATCGGATACGTCATCGGCCGCACCATCGTCGCCTTCCTCTTCCTGCCCAAATACTTCAAGGGCGAGATGTACACCGCCTACCAGCTCATCGACAACCGCTTCGGCCCTGCGCTCCACAAAGTCACCGCCGGCCTCTTTCTCGCCACGCGCGCTGCGGCTGAAGGCGTCCGCGTCTTCGCCGTCTCCATCGTCGTCGCCATCGCCATCGGGACAGGGGACGTCATCTCCATCGTGCTCATCTCCGCCCTCACCCTGCTCTATACGTTTGAAGGAGGCATGGCCGCCGTCATCTGGACCGATGTCGTCCAGATGATCATCTACTTCGGCGGCACGCTGGTTGCGATCTCCACGCTCAGCAGTCACGTCCCCGGAGGCTGGCACACCATCCACACCGTCGCCGGAGCAGCGGGCCGTTTCCACCTCTTCCACTTTGCAATGAACCTCACCGAGACCTACACCTTCTGGGCGGGCATCCTCGGCGGCACGTTCCTCACGATGGCCTCGCACGGAACCGACCAGTTGATGGTCCAGCGTATGCTCGCCGCGCGCAACCTGCGCCAGTCGCAGCTCGCGCTCATCTCATCCGGCCTGGTAATCTTCGTCCAGTTCTCCATCTTCCTTCTGATCGGCGCCGGCCTCTACGTCTTCTACGGAGCGGGTGCCCCAGGTCCCGCTTTTGGGACCTGGGTTTCCACCGTGTCCCCCGACCGCATCTTCCCCACCTTCATCGTGCAGGAGATGCCCACCGGCATCGCCGGTCTTCTGATCGCCGCCATTCTCGCCGCGGCCATGTCCAACCTCAGCGCCGCATACAACTCGCTCTCCTCGACCACGGTCGTCGACTTCTACATGCACCTCAGGCCCAACGCCGACGACCGCGAACGCATGTTGATCTCCCGTTCCTCCACCGTCATCTGGGCGCTGGTCCTCTGCGTCATCGCCGTCTATTGCTTCTACGCCGGAGGCAAAGGCCACGTCGTCGAGATCGGCCTCTCCATCGCCTCGGTCGCCTACGGCGCACTGCTCGGCGTCTTCCTCCTCGGCACACTCGCCCGCTGGGCTACGCAGACCGGCGCCATCATCGGCATGGTCGTCGGCTTCAGCCTCAACGTCTGGCTCTGGCAGGGAACCTTCCCCGCGCACCTCGGCCCCATCACCATCCCGCACATCGCCTATACCTGGTACGTCCTCATAGGAGCAATCGTGACCTTCGCCATCGGCTCGCTCGCCAGCCTCATCTTCCGCGGCAAACCCCGCACTAAAACTATCGCCACCACTGCTGCCGTCATCCTCTGCCTTTTTGCATTTCCATTCCGTAGCGAAGCGCAGGAATCTGCTTCTCCTCAAACCGCCGCACGAATCTCCGCCGCATCCACCGCACCGGGTGCCCCACGTCCGGATTCTCGGACGTGGGCATTCGCGCCCCAGCGCGAACCGTTCTCCTCTGCACGGGCACAAAGCCCGGGTGCCCCATCCTTCGCGCTTTCTGCGAAGGGTGGGAGCGAACAATCTCAACCCGACTTCTCCCCGATCACCACGCTGATGAACGAAGGTATCGCCGAGCACAGACTCCCCGGAGGCGTCGTCCTCATCGACCACAACGGCCACCAGGTCTTCGAGCAGGCCTACGGCAACCGCAAAGTCGCAGGCGAACTCAGCCCCGACGGCTCGACCGCCGCCGAACCCATGACCGAAGACACCATCTTCGACATGGCCTCGCTCAGCAAATGCCTCTCCACCGCGACAGCGATGATGCAGCTCTACGAACAAGGCAAGTTCCAGTTCGACGACCCGGTCGCCAAATACCTTCCCGACTTCGCGCAGAACGGCAAGGAGCACGTCACCATCCGCGAACTCCTGACCCACTACTCCGGCCTGCCGCCCGATGTCCCGCTCAAAGACCCGTGGGGCCTCGCCGCGCCCGACAAAGCCGAAGGCATCCGCCGCGCAATGGAATCGAAGCTCGTCAACACCCCGGGCACCCACTTCGAGTACTCCGACATCAATTTCATCACCCTCGGCGCACTCGTCGAAAAGCTCAGCGGCGAAACGCTCGACGAGTACGCCGAGCAGCATATCTTCAAACCGCTCGGCATGACGCACACCCGCTATCTACCCATAGCCGAAGCCTGCGGCCCCTACACAATCGTCGGCGCAGCCATCACCCTGCCCCCGCAAATCCCCACTGACGAAGGCGCCCGCTGCCACGGCGACCAATGGAATGCGCTCGACTGGATCCCCAACATCGCCCCCACCACTCACGACGACGAAGGCAACGCCGAAACCAACCCGCACTTCAACATGCTGACGCGCGGCACCGTCCACGACCCCACCACCCGCCGCATGGGCGGAGTCGCCGGCCACGCCGGAGTCTTCTCCACCGCGCACGATGTCAGCCTCTTCGCCAACGCCCTACTCGAAAAGCTCCTCTACAACTCCGGCCCATTCCCGCTCAAGCAATCCACGCTCAAACTCATGACGGAACCAGAGCAACCCGCCTTGGCCGAGGACACCGCCACCATCTTCACCCCCGACGGCCACCTCACCAAAGGCGTCGCACTGCGCGGCTTCGGCTGGGACATCAACACCGCTTTCTCGCGCCCGCGCGGCTCCATCTTCCCCATCGGCTCCTTCGGCCACACCGGCTTCACCGGCACCGCGCTCTGGATGGACCCCGCCAGCGACACCGCCGTCATCCTCCTGGCCAACGCCGTCCACCCACGCGGCAGCCCGCCCATCTCAGCACTGCGCGGAGCTATCGCCACCGCCGCCGCGCGCGCACTCGGCCTCGATGATCCCGCCCTCACCGGCATCGACGTGCTTGAGGAGACGCACTTTGCCGCGCTCCGCGACGCCGATGCCCGCCATCACAACCACCTCCGCCTCGGCCTGCTGACCAACCAGTCCGGCCTCGACTCCCACGGCCGCCGCACGGTGGACATCCTCTTCACCGACGCAGCCAAAGAAGTCCCCGGCCTCACCCTCACCACGCTCTTCTCGCCCGAGCACGGCCTCTTCGGCGCCAGGGACACCACCAACATCCCCAACGACACCGACCCCGCCACCCACCTGCCCATCATCAGCCTCTACGGAGCCAAACCCGAGCAGCGCCACCCCAGCCCCGACTCGCTCAAAAACCTCGACGCCGTCGTTATCGACCTCCAGGACGCAGGCGTCCGCTTCTACACCTACGAGACCGTCACCGGCTACTTCCTCGAAGCCGCCGCTCACCAGCGCGCGCTCGGGCACAATCTCGAAATCATCATCCTCGACCGCCCCAACCCCATCGGCGGCACGCAGGTGCAGGGCCCCGTCTCCGACCCCGGCTCCGAGTCCTACATCAACTACATGCCGCTGCCCGTGCGCCACGGCCTCACGCTCGGCGAACTTGCCCTCTACTTCAACTCCGAACGTATGCTGCCCAACGCCACCAACCCCAACATTCAGGCCCCCATCAACGCTCTGCTCAGCGTCGTCGCCATGCAGAACTGGCATCGCGCCGACTACTTCGACAACACCCACCTCCCCTGGACCAACCCCAGCCCGAACCTCCGCACGCTCGCCGCCGCGACGCTCTACCCCGGCCTCGGCTTTCTCGATGCCACCGATGTCTCCGTAGGCCGCGGCACCGACAAACCCTTCGAGCAGATCGGCGCAAGCTACATCAACGGCACACAACTCGCCGCCTACCTCACCGCGCGCCACATCCCCGGCGTCAGCTTTAGCCCCACCACCTTCGCGGTCGAGGAGAACTCGAACCACTACCCCGGCCACGGCAAAACCATCCCCGGCGTCGCCTTCACCGTCACCGACCGCCTCGCGCTCGACTCACCCGAACTCGGCATCGAGGTCCTCAGCGCGCTGCACCACCTCTACCCAAAGTTCCCCATCGACAAAGCCGCGCACCTCATCGCCAACACCGATACCATTCAGGCGCTCGCGAGCAACGAAGACCCCCGCAAGATCGCCGCCGCCTGGTCCGCCGACCTCGCCAAATACACGCAGCGCCGCGAGCGGTACCTGCTCTACCAGTGAGACAGGGATCAGGGCTTAGGGCTTAGGGATTAGGGATTAGAAAGACCTCAGGCAGACAAAATAATCGAGAGGCTAGTCAAACAGTTTTGTACTTCCCTCCAGG
>Ga0207639_10000475_pt1 | contig 27711 bp, 26 predicted proteins | sample KBSCornC32_FD_184299 | JGI IMG/M metagenome (GOLD analysis project Ga0207639, IMG submission 184299) | Corn rhizosphere microbial communities from Kellogg Biological Station, Michigan, USA - KBS Corn C3-2 (SPAdes) (version 2) | ecosystem: Host-associated > Plants > Roots > Rhizosphere > Soil ...
CGCCACGGCAAACGGTGCCCGCTTGGTCACCGGCGGCAAGCGCATCGACCGCCCGGGCTACTTCTTCGAGCCCACCGTCCTGGCCGACGTGCCTGCCGGCGCCCGGGTCATGGGTGAGGAGCCTTTCGGTCCGCTGGCCATCGTCAACCCGGTGGGCTCGCTGGACGAGGCGATCGCGCAGGCCAATGCCGTGCCCTTCGGCCTGGCGGCCTATGGCTTCACCCACAGTGCAGCCCGGGCGGATCGGATGGCGGAAGACGTCGAGTGCGGCAACTTCTCGATTAATACCCTGGAGGCGTCGCTGCCGGAGACGCCTTTCGGCGGCGTCAAATCCAGCGGCTACGGCCGCGAAGGTGGCAGCGAGGGACTGCATCATTACATGGCCGTCAAGAACGTCTCGCACTTCATGCAAATCGAGCCCGCGTCCGCCAAGAGCTCCGGAGACTAGGCCAGGACTGCAGATGCCGCCTCGATCTCCGCGTGGGCCGAGTACGCACGCTCACACATCGTGGACTGCCGATGGCGGTCCTCAGGATTGAAAACATTTAAGTCACCATGCTGAATTCCGAAGCCAATCTCCTTCACCACATCGGCGGCCGCCGGGCGGCCAACACCTCCGGCCGCACGCAGGACGTGACGAATCCCGCCAGCGGCCGCGTCACCGGCAAGGTGGCCCTGGGCGCCAAGGCCGACGTGGACGCCGCGGTGGCGGCTGCGCAAGCAGCCTTCCCGGCCTGGGCCGATACGCCGCCGATCCGGCGTGCACGCGTGATGTTCAAGTTCCTGCAGCTGCTCAACGAGCACAAGGACGAGCTCGCCCACGCCATCACCGCCGAGCACGGCAAGGTCTTCACCGACGCGCAGGGCGAGGTTTCGCGCGGCATCGACATCGTCGAGTTCGCCTGCGGCATTCCGCAGCTGCTCAAGGGCGACTTCACCGACCAGGTGAGCACCGGCATCGACAACTGGACGCTGCGCCAGCCCCTGGGCGTGGTCGCCGGCATCACGCCCTTCAACTTTCCCGTGATGGTGCCGATGTGGATGTTCCCGGTGGCCATTGCCGCGGGCAACACCTTCGTGCTCAAGCCCAGCCCGACCGATCCGAGCCCCTCGCTGATGATTGCCGACCTGTTCAAGCAGGCGGGCCTGCCCGACGGCGTGTTCAACGTGGTGCAGGGCGACAAGGTCGCGGTCGATGCGCTGCTGGAGCACCCCGACGTCAAGGCCGTGAGCTTCGTCGGCTCCACGCCCATTGCCAACTACATCTATGAAACCGGCGCCCACCACGGCAAGCGCGTGCAGGCGCTGGGCGGCGCGAAGAACCACATGGTGGTCATGCCCGATGCGGACATCGACCAGACGGTGGATGCGCTTATCGGCGCGGGCTACGGCTCGGCCGGCGAGCGCTGCATGGCGATCAGCGTGGCGGTGCTGGTGGGCGACGTGGCGGACAAGGTGATCCCCAAGCTCATCGAGCGCACCAAGGCGCTGAAGGTGCTCAACGGCACCGACCTCGCGGCCGAGATGGGTCCCATCGTCACGCGCGCGGCGCACGAGCGCATCACCGGCTACATCGCACAAGGCGAGAAGGAAGGCGCGAAGCTCCTGGTCGATGGCCGTTCGTTCGACGGCAGCGTGGCCGGCGAAGGTTGCGGCGATGGTTTCTGGATGGGCGGCACGCTGTTCGACCACGTCACGCCCGAGATGCGCATCTACAAGGAAGAGATCTTCGGCCCGGTGCTCAGCTGCGTGCGCGTGGAGAACTTCAAGGACGCGGTGGACCTCATCAACGCCCACGAGTTCGGCAACGGCGTGAGCTGCTTCACCCGCGATGGCAACGTGGCGCGCGAATTCAGCCGGCGCATCCAGGTGGGCATGGTCGGCATCAACGTGCCGATCCCGGTGCCGATGGCCTGGCACGGTTTCGGCGGCTGGAAGAAGAGCCTGTTCGGCGACATGCACGCCTATGGCGAAGAGGGCGTGCGCTTCTATACCAAGCAGAAGTCGATCATGCAGCGCTGGCCCGAGAGCATCGGCAAGGGTGCCGAGTTCGCAATGCCCACGGCGAAGTAGCGACCCGGCTTTCATGGAAGTTCCGCCATGTCATCTCCCACGCTGAAAGTCCTGGTCCACACCATGCGCCACGAAGCCGACGGCATCGTCAGCGTCGAGTTCCGTCCGGCCACGCCCGAGGTGGACTTCCCCGCCTTCGAAGCCGGTTCGCACATCGACCTGCACCTGCCCAATGGCCTGGTGCGCAGCTACTCGCTGTGCAATCCGTCCAGCGACCGCCAGCGCTACGTGGTGGGCGTGCTCAACGACAACAAGAGCCGCGGCGGCTCGCGCTACGTGCACCAGCAACTGCGCGTGGGCAGCACCATCGAGATTTCGCACCCGCGCAACAACTTCAAGCTGGAAGAGGGCGCGGACCGCTCGGTGCTGGTGGCCGGCGGCATCGGCGTGACGCCCATCTGGTGCATGCTGCAGCGCCTGGCGGCCCTGGGCCGGCCGGTGGAAATGATCTACTGCGCACGCAACCGCAAGGAAGCGGCCTTCGTCGACGCCATCACCGCGCTGGCGCAGGACAAGGGCATTCCGCTCACCTGGCACTTCGACCAGGAGAAGGGCGCGCGGCCCAACCTGGTGGCCATGCTCGAAGGCAAGGGTGCCGCAAGCCACTACTACTGCTGCGGCCCCACGCCCATGCTGGACAGCTTCGAGAAGGGCTGCGAGCAGCTGGGCTTCGCCAACGCGCACATCGAGCGCTTTGCCGCGGTGTACATCGAGGCGCCCGCCGCCACCGAGACCTTCGTCGTCGAGTGCGCCAGGAGCGGCAAGAGCGTGGAAGTGCCGCCCGGCAAATCCATCCTCGACAGCCTGATCGAGGCGGGCCTGAACCCCGACCACAGCTGCAAGGAAGGCGTGTGCGGCGCCTGCGAGACGCAGGTGCTGGAAGCCGGCGAGATCGAACACCACGACGGCATTCTCAGCAAGCTGGAACGCCAGTCGAACAAGACCATGATGATCTGCGTGTCGCGCTGCAAGCGCGGGCCGCTGGTGCTGGACATTTGACAGCGAGTCGCCTGATCGCCGGCAGTACGGCCCCTAGGGCCGGCGCCGCTAGCGATGCAGGATCCGTCCGATCGTGGCGTAGTTGGGACCTGCAAGCCGGGAAATCGGATTGAGGAGCGCGGTATCGACCTTGCCTCCGGCGCTCATCAGCGAATCGCGCACGTGGAAGCACAAGACGTCCCCGATCATCAACCTGGTCGGCCCCTGCCCCAGTTCAATGCAACGATGAAGCCGGCATTCGACGGCAATAGGCGCATCTAAGAGACGAGGCGCGCCGACGTGCGACGAGGGCGTCGTTCGCAAACCCAGGGCATCGATCTCGCTGATGTCGCTCGGGTACTCCTCCGCGCTCGCGTGTAGCGGTGACAACAACGCGTAGTCGGCGATGTGAACGACAAACTCCTGTGTGTCGAGGATGTTTCGCGCGGTGTCTTTAAGCCCAGCGCCATCAGGCTTCTCATCGACACCGATGGCCAACATCGGTGGTGAGTGGCTCACGAATGTGAAGGAAGAAAATGGCGCCAGATTGGCGCCGCCTTTGCGCGACCTTGTGCTGACCCACGCGATGGGCCTCGGAACGACGATGCCGGTCATCACTTTGTAGGCCTCTGCGGCGGTCATCGTTTGAGGATCAAGGTACTTCATTCTTGACATCCTTGCGGGCCGCAGAGCCCGGGCACTTCAGGGTTAGTCAATGGTGACACCCGCCTCGGCAATCAGGGGCTTCATCTTGTTGGATTCATCACGCACGGAAGCGTCGAACTTTTCTGGGGTCATGGTGACTCGGCTGTAGCCCAGATCCGAGAGCTTCTTCCAGTTTCCAGGGTTCGACACCGCTTGTTCGAAGGCCTCGTGAATCTTGTTGATGATGGGCCGCGGCGTTCCCTTCTTCACGGCCACGCCAAGCCAGAAGTCCATGACCAGCGAGGGAAAGCCGATCTCTGCGGTGGTCGGGACGTTCGGCAGATGGCTGTTGCGCCTGGAATCGGCAACGGCCAGGGGAATCACCTTGCCGGTCTTCATCAGGTTCAGGGTGCCGGGCACCGCGTCGAACAGCAGATCGATTTCATTGGTCATGATGGCCTGCATGGTCGGTGGAAATCCCTTGTAGGGGACATGCGTGAACTTCGCGCCCGGAGCCGCTCTAGACAGGATATGCCCCAGGAGGTGCGGCGCAGTGCCTGATCCGAAGGAGCCGTACAGGACGCTTCCGTCAGGCGAGGACATGGTCTGCTTCAACGACTGGACGCTGTTGATCTTGCCCGAGACGTTGGCCAGCATCACCTGCGGCGCGCGAACGAGCATGGAGACGCCGTCGAAATCCCGCGCCGGAAGATAGTTGCTGCTCTTGTACAGAAAGGGGTTGACGCTGAAATCTCCGGTTTGCCCTACAAACACAGAGTAGCCATCGGCTGGCGAGGACATCATGTCACCCACGGCGATCTGCGACCCACCACCCGGCTTGTTGAAGATGACGACCGGCTGCCCCAATTGCTTCGAAAGTTCGGGCTCAATCGTTCTGACGAACGTATCTACCGCGCCGCCCGCAGGAAACGGAACCAAGACTCGAATCGGCTTGTTCGGATACGCCCCTTGCGCCTGAGATGACAGGGTCGCCCCTCCAAAAATTCCTACCGCGGCTGCGCAGAGGATGGTCTTGAGAATTGAATGTCTGGGGCTTTGAGCGGTCATGACGTTATCCGTGAGGTTGATTGAGAGTGGAGCGAACTTGCTTGAGGATTTGAGCAGCACGCTTACAACCCCGTCGACGCTGGCACGGCTGCGTCGGGATGATGAGCGGCCAGGTCGGCATGCCACTGACGCCAATCCCTGGCGGGGTGGACGGTTCCGCACGTCTTGCAGGTGCGCTCGGCGTCGCTGGTTTCATAGAACTCGGCGAACACCTTTGGCAGGTCGCTCACAATGCTCTGCAGCTGCAGCTCCTTGCGCACCACGAGCGAGCCGCAAGCGGCGCACGCCCATTCGAATGCATCCTTCACACCCAGGGGGCGCGAGCGCTCGATCACCGTGCACAGGCTGCCGGCCTCGGGCCGCTGGGGCGAGTGGCGCACATGCGCAGGCAGCAGGAACGTGTCGCCCTCGTGGAGAGTCACGCGCTCGAACTTGCCACGGTCCAGCAGCAGCAGGTGTGCGGTGCCTCGGAACTGGTGGAAGTACTCCTCGAACGGGTCGTCGTGGAAGTCCGAACGCTGGTTGGGGCCGCCCACGACCGTGCAGATCAGGTCCGAATCGACCCAGATCTGCTTGTTTCCGACAGGCGGCACGAGGTTTGCGGCGTTCTCGGCCAGCCACTTGTCAAAATTGAAGGGTCTGCCGTACTTCAGGTTCATGTTCACCTCGTCATGAAAAAGGAAAATCGCAACATCTCATTGAAGCAAATGAGGGCCTTCGTCGCTGTGGCGCGGGCGGGCAGCTTCACGCGCGCCGCGGACCAGCTGTTCATCACGCAGTCGGCGCTCTCGTCCCTGATCCGCAACCTCGAGGCTGAACTCGATTTGCGACTGCTGGACCGGACCACGCGACGCCTCGAGCTCACGGACGCAGGAACGGAACTGTTCGGCTCCCTCGAGCAACTGCTCAGTGACCTGGATCGGATGACCTCCGATCTGCGCGACGTCAGCGTGATCCGCCGCGGACGTGTCCGGATCGGCGCGACGCCGCTGCTGGCCTCCACCTTTCTTCCGGTCGCCATCCAGGCTTTTGCAGAGCGCTACCCCGAGATCACCGTCCGTGTCTTCGATGACGCCTCGGCGAAGCTGATCCAGGCCCTGGAGCAAGGAGATATCGACCTGCTCATCGCGACGCTGGACGGAGAGCATCCCGAGCTCGCAGCCACCGTGGTCCTGACAGATGTGATGGTCCTGGTCTGCCGAAGCGAGCATCGCCTGGGCGACGCACCGCAGACCACTTGGCACGACCTTCTCTCCGAACCCGTCATTGCCATGTGCAAGGGAAGCGGTTTGCGGGCCATCATGGACCACACCATGGAGTCGATCGGCGCCACGATCAGCCCTTCCCAGGAGGTGAACCATGTGGCCACTGCCATTGCCATGGTGGCGGCAGGCATGGGCATCGCCGTGCTGCCGGCCTACTCGGTCCGTTTCGGCGAGGCAGTGGGGGTCCGGGCCGTTCCGCTGGTGTCGCCGACAGTGCAGCGGCACGTCAGCCTCTCGACGCTCAAACGCAGAACGCCTTCGGCCGCGACCCAGGCCATGGCGGACCACCTGCTGGAATTCGCGCGCCAGCGCGGGGAGCGCTGAGCCCGCCGTCACAGCTCGCCTCCGTGCGAGGCCACCGTTTCCAGGATGCTGAAAGCGGTGATCCGCGAGGATTTTGGATTGGCCGGCAGTGGGCTGTTCTCGACCGACAGGCGGATCGTTCCTGCAGCACCGTGCGCGGTGAGTTCGTGGCGATTGGCGTTGGCGCCTGGCTCGGCCACCAATTCGACGGTCACGGCCAGCGGATCGCCCACGGCCAGCGCAAGCGCCGCGACAACGTTGGCGTTCTTGGGAAAACGCGCTGCCGCTTCTTCAGCACCGCCACGAAAGAAGACGGTGCTCTTGTCTATCGCCGATAGGTCGACCAGGCGCTCCGCTTCCGTACCGCGCCAGGCGGCCACGGGCTTGCACCCCCGGTAGCTCACCTGGACGGCACCGACCCGGCGCGCCGCGCGCAGGTAGTCGAGCCCTCCGAGTGCCCCGGATGGAATGAGAAGCCGGCTCCCGCCCTGACGCGCGCAATCCCACAGGCGGTTGCGCAAAGAAGAATCCATCAGGGCTCCAACCGAGGCCGCCACGACATCGCATCCCGCGCCCAGGCAAGCCGGTGCGTGACTTTGCAGGGCCGCTTGGCCCGCCACTTCCACGACCAGGTCAGGGTCTGCGGCCAGCAGATCGTCCAGGCGGGTCCACGATGGTTGCAGGTCGGCGTGGGTCTGCGTGCCCGTGACCAGCGCCCCGATGAATTCGGCGCCCGGCACATGGCCCGCCTGCAACTCGCCGGCAAGGACCTGGCCCAAGGCACCGAAGCCGATGAGGGCAATCCTACGGGGGATTCGGCGTTCCTGGGTCATCGTCCTTCGCCCGTGCTGGATGCTTGCCTGAGCATGCCCGGCTCAGAGAAGCAGGCCACTTTCGGCGAACATCTGGCGGGTCAGCGCCCGTTGCTGTTCGGTGAGGCCAAGCAAGGGACGCCGGACGGGGCCGCCGACCTGCCCGAGCAGTTCCTGCCAGTACTTCGTGTGGGCCTGCGGCGTTCCGGCGGGACGACTCTTGCGGAAGGCTTGACGTGCAGGCTCGAGGCTGTCGCGAACGGCACGCGCCTCGGTATGGCGCCCTTCGAAGGCTAGCTGGGTGTACTCGTGAATGCGCTGGTCCCTGGCTGTCTGAAGAAGAAGCGGGGGCGTGGAGCACAGGTAGAGGCGCCATCCCAGATCGATGATGTTGTCCAGCCAATCCTCTTCCGACGCGGTGCTCACCTGGATGCGGGCGCCCACCAGCTGGGTCAGCTCCGTGTAGAGCTCGCGCGGGACGCTGTACTTGATGGCCACGATGTTCGGAAGCTCGGCAATCCTGGCGCACAGCTGGGGCGACATGATGTATCCGCAATCCGGGTGGTTCCACATCGCGATGCCGATGTCCAGCGTCTCGCTCAGATGCCGGTAGTACTCGTAGACGGTCGCTTCGATGTCGTTCGCGAAATGAAGCACCGGGCTGTGCACGACGATCCAGTCCGCGCCGACCTTCTCCGCGTGGCGCGCCAGGTCGATCACCACGTCCAGGTTGGTGTCCGAGCAGGACATCACGGTGCGCGCCCGCCCTTTACAAGCTTGGGCCGCGATCTCGAAGCTGCGCTTTCTTTCGGCCACCGACATCGAGAAGAACTCGCCCTGCTTCCCGGTGACGAACAGTCCCGCCACCTTCAATGCGCCGACCCAGTGGTCGATGTTCTGTGCGAACCCCTGCTCGTCGAAGGAAAGATCGGCTCGGTAAGGCGTGGTACTCGCGGCCCATACGCCGGTGAAATGCTCTTTCGCGTAGTGCTGGGCGTTGTCCTTCGTGTACTTCATTGGCTCTTTCTGCTGGTTCAGCGTGTGGATGCGCAAGGCGCGCATCAGCGGGGACGCTTTGGATGGGAAGGTCCTGCGATGCCTGGCTGGACAAGGCATGTGAGGTGTTGCGTGCGGCGTGATTCGGCCATGGCCTGGATTACAGACTGCCACGCGACCCGCAACAAACGGGAAATTTCGAATGACTCAGAAAGTCAGTCGCTGAATCAAGGTCGCGGTGGGCCGTGCACGGGTCGTCGACCCTCTCGCTGCTCGCTTCAGGACGAGTAGCGGGATCGAGCGGGACGGCCATGCAGGCCGGGGCGCGCGCTTTGCGCGCAAGCGTTCCAGCCGCCTAGCAGGCTGCTGAAATACCTCGCCCTGGACAGCTGAACTTGGTCCCAGAGGGTGTGTCCGCAGGACAATGCGGCATGCGCGGATCCGGCACCTTCACCGAGAGCCTTTTCAGCATCAAGAAGTTGGACGACTTCGTGCCAGCGACGCACCCGCTGCGAGCCATCCGCGCGATGGTCAATGACGCGCTCAGCCAGCTCGAAGACCTGTTCGCAGGGATGTATGAAGATGCCAGTAAGGGAGGACGTCCCAGCATCGCCCCACAGAAGCTGCTGCGCGCAATGCTGCTGCAGGTGCTGTACTCCGTGCGCTCGGAACGACTGCTGATGGAACAGGTGCAATACAACCTGCTGTTTCGCTGGTTCATCGGACTGTCGATGGAAGACAGCGTCTGGGTGCCCACCGTGTTCAGCAAGAACCGTGAGCGTCTGATCGAACACGATGCCGTGGTGGCGTTCTTCAATGAAGTGCTCGCGCAGGCCGAGCGCAGAGACTGGTTGTCCCAGGAGCACTTCAGCGTGGACGGCACGCTGATCCAGGCCTGGGCCAGCCACAAGAGCTTTATGCCCAAGGACCGCAGCGATAGCGGCGGCGATGGCGATGGCGGTGATGGAGGCGACTTCCGGGGCCAGCCGCGCAGCAACGACACCCACGCATCGAAGACAGATCCCGACAGCCGGCTGTACCGCAAAGGCAAGACGGCCAGCGAGCTGCGCTTCATAGGCCACACGCTCATGGAGAACCGCAACGGCTTGATCGTCAATGCCATGGTCACTCAGGCCGATGGCTATGCCGAGCGCGAAGCGGCCAAGGCCATGATTGCCGACGCCCGGCAAGCCAACCCCGAAGCGCCGATCACCCTGGGCGCCGACAAGGGTTACGACGCGGCGGAGTTCGTCGCCGAGTTGCAGCGGCTCGAAGTTACGCCGCACGTGGCGCAGAACACATCGGGGCGCCGCTCGGCGGTGCCTGATGAGGTTGCCCAGACCCATGGCTACGATTTGTCGATGAAGTGCCGCAAGCGCATCGAGCAAGGCTTCGGCTGGACCAAGACCATTGGTCAGTTGCGGCAAGTGATGGTGCGTGGGCTCAAGAAGGTGGACCAGGTATTCGTGCTGAACGTGACCGCCTACAACCTCGTGCGCATGCGTTCGCTGGGACAACTCCGTCTGCGGGCAGCGGGATGACTAGAAAAGGGGCAAAAAGCAGCCCTTGCGCGGCCCGAATCACCCTCGAAATGCGTCTTCGGGCTCCCCGCTGAGTGCTCGAAATCATGTTCCCAGCAAGGCAGAGGTGCGTGCCGGCGCTGAGTATTTCAGCAGCCTGCTAGGACTGGCCAGCGGCTCGGACCGTTTCCGCGAAGTCGCGTTGGGCCGCGAGGACCAGGCGAAGCATGGCATCGTGGGCGGCAACGCTGTCCTTGCGCGCGAAAGCGTTGCGCAGTTCCTGGTAGCCAGTGATCACCGCCAGTCGCCGCGCGGGATCGCCCAGCGTCATGCGTCGCACCAGCGCCACCTGGTCCGCATAGCGGCCGATGCCAGCGGCCAGCCGGGTGTTGCGCACCGCCGCGAGCCAGGCGTCGCGGAACTGGCGGCCGGCGCCAAATGCACCGGTCGCGTCATCCGACTCGTGCGCCCGCTGCGCTTCGGCAAGGGCGGCGTCCACTTGCTGAAGCTGCGCGCTCGTGATGTCACGCGCGGCCAGGGCGGCGGCCCGGGGCTCGAGAAGCAGGCGCAGCTCGAAGACGTCCTCGACGTCTTGCGGCGTCAGGGTGGGCACCTTGTAGCCTCGCGGGGTGCTCACCAGGTAGCCCTCGGCCACCAGTTGGAGAAGCGCCTGGCGCACGGGCACCCGTGAAACGCCCAGGTTGTTCGCGATGTCGGCTTCGACGAGTCGCTCGCTGGCGCCCAGCAGCCCGCCCCGCAAGCGTGCGAGAAGGTAGTCATAGGCAGCCGCGCTCAAGCTAGGTTGAGCGGCGGCGGAGTTTTCTTCTCTTACTTGCATTGGGGTGAGGAAGATGCGAAGCCGCGAGCTTAAGGCGCCCCCGAAGGTGTCTCCGTGATCAAAGACTGCTGCGGCTCAAAGTGCGGAGAGCCAACCGGATTTCAGTATACCTATTAAGCCGGATACACAAGCAAAAGTCGCCTGCGGCCCAGGGTCAGTTCAAGCATGGCCAAAAATATCTTGAGATTTGTTGGAGTTTCAGTATACTTAACAAGCCACATAATGATATTTACATGAACCTCAAGCAAGTTGGTTCCGCGCAAATCGCGGCGCTCGTGCAAGGCGACAAGGTGCACAAGGACCTCTATCTCAGCGAAGAGCTATTTGCAATCGAGCAGCGCGAACTGTTCGGCAGCACCTGGTCCTTCCTGGGCCATGCCAGCCAGATCGCCGAGTCCGGCGATTTCTTCACGGTTGACGTCGCGGGGCAGTCCTTGATCGTCCTGCGCGATGACAAGGGCGAAATCCGGGCACTGCACAACCGTTGTGCCCACAAGGGAGCGCAGCTGCTCACCACCGAATCCGGCCGGCTGAGCGGGCGCTTCCTGCGCTGTCCCTACCATGCGTGGTCGTATCGGCTGGATGGCGCGCTGGCGGCCTACCCGCTTCGCTCGGGCTACGAGAACACGGGTCTTCTGGCCTGCGAATCCGGGCGGGGCCTGTCGCCGGTCGCCGCCTTGCATGTCTACCGCGACTTCATCTTTGCGCGCCTGAACGCTGGCGGCCCCACATTCCACGAGTACTTCGGCGACGTCCTGCCCACCATCGACCTGATGGTCGACCGCTCTCCCGTCGGCCGCCTGGAGATTGCCGGCGGCGTGCTGCGCAACGTCGTTCACTGCAACTGGAAGCTCTACCTCGAGAACGTCAACGACTCGGTGCATCCGGTGTCGACGCACGAGTCGGCGGTGCGCGCCGCGCAAGCTGTTGCGCGCGACCGCGGAGCGGAGCCGATGCCCCTGGCCTTCGAGCAGATCCTTCCGTTCGGAGAACGGTACGAGTTCTTCGAAGGCATGGGCGGGAAAGTCTTTCCGAACGGCCACAGCATCTCCGGAACGCGCTTCAGCGTTCACTCGGGGTACGGGAACCTGGGCGAGTACGTGAAGGACCTGCAGGCCGCGCACGGGGAAGAGCGAGCGAAACAGGTCCTCGAACAAGCCCCGCAGAACACCGTCCTCTATCCCTGCCTGGCCATCAAGGGCTCGCCCCAGACCATCCGGGTAATTCGGCCCATCGCGGTCGACAAGACCGTCATCGAAGCCTGGAACTTCCGCACCGTGGGTGGTCCGGACCTCCTGCTGGATCGCGCACTGACCTACAGCCGCCTAGTCTTCTCGCCGATGTCCGTGGTGGCGCACGACGATCTCCACCTGTTCGAGTCCCAGCAGAAGGGCTTGCGATCGGGGCCCAACCCGTGGGTGAGCCTGCATCGCGACCACGTGCCCGGCGAGTCCGACCAGCAGACGGTCGAGACCAGCGGCACCAGCGAGCTGCTGATGCGCAACCAGTATCGCGCATGGGCTAAGTTCATGACGCTGAACATGAAGGATGCATGAGATGTCGGTGCCCGAGTGTGTCGAGCTCATCTACCGAGAGGCCTTCCTGCTCGACGAAGGCCGCTATGAAGAATGGCTGCAGCTGTTCTCGCCTGGCGGGCGCTACTGGGTTCCCTTGAGCAGATCCCAGGGCGAGCGTGACGCCCGGCTGTCGATTGCTGACGAGGACATGGACCTGCTTCGCTTGCGCGTCGAGCGACTGGCGTCCGGCCGGGCGCATTCGCAGCAACCTGCCAGCGTCATGCAGCACGTGCTGCAACAGCCCATGCTCGGCGAAGAGAGCACCGACACCCGCGTCTTCCGAACCGCTTTCACCTACTCGGAATGCCGACAGGACGAGGTCGTCGTTCTGCACGGCCACTACGTTCACCGGCTGGTCCGGCTCGATGGGCAATGGCGCATCGAGCTCAAGCGGGTCAACCTGCTCAACGCAGCAAGCCGCCTGCCGATGATCCAGCTCTTTCCGTGAGCGCGAGCATGACCGCATCGGCACTTCACGACCGGCTGCAATTCGACGTCGAGAACGGGCAGGTACTCGACGAAGACCGGCGCTACGTCCTGCTGCGCGCAGACGTTCTCATGGGCATCTTCGAAAGCCTGTCCGAAGGTGCGGCCGAGGACGCGCTGATGGCGTTCCGGGATTCGGTAAACCGCTACGGCAGTGCCAGCGTCCGCGCCTACGCGAACCCCGCGAACGCCGACCCCGCGCCCCTGCTGGCCAGCGTCGCCGCCGGGGCGGCATCGCTCGGCTGGGGGCGATGGCATTTCGAGTGGGACGAAACGACGTGCCGGCTGCGCGTCTTCAACAGTCCGTTTGCCCGGGCCCACCGTGCGCAGGGCGAGGCTTGCGCTCCGATCGTCGGCATGCTCTCGGCGGTTTGCAGCCACATCTGGCAAGTGCCCGTCCTCGTGAGCGAGAGCGACTGTTTTGCGTGCAGATCACATGCCTCCAGCCCGCAAGAGGAAGCGGTCTGCACTTTCGAAGCCACCCGTCAACCACCAATCTGAGCATCCGATGAGCACTGTTTACGACCGATTCCGCGCGAGCGCCTTGCAACGCGGAGATGCCGACTTCCTCTGCGTCGAAGAGGTCACCGCGGCCAACTACGGCATCGAAGCGCAAACCATCTCCTGGCGGGCTGCGATTGAGCGAGTCGAGGCGCTGAAGGAGGCGTACTCGGAAGCCGGATATGGCCACGGACATCGCGTCGGCCTGCTGCTTGAAAACCGACCGGACCATCTGTTTCACTGGCTCGCGCTCAACGCCCTGGGCGCCTCGGTGGTTCCGATCAGCGCTGAAATGCGCTCTGCCGAGCTGGAATACCTGATCGGGCATGCGCAGCTGGCATTGGCCATGGTCCTTCCGGGCCGGCTCGAGGTCGTGCAGAAAGCTGCAGCCGTGGTCGGCATCGAGACCCAGGTCGCCACGGCAGACGCAACGCGCATCCCGCGCCCGGCTGCGCAGGCGCCGCTGTCCGCCCGGCCCGGCCTGCACAGCGAGTGCGCGCTGCTCTACACCTCCGGCACGACCGGGCGTCCCAAGGGCTGCCGCCTGTCCAACGACTATTTCCTGCACATCGGCGACTGGTACACGACGCTCGGAGGCTGGTGTCCCGTGCGTCCGCACGAAGAGCGCATCGTCACGCCGCTGCCCATGAACCACGTGAACGCCATGGCCTTCACCGCCATGGCCGTGATCACCTCCGGCGGCTGCCTGATCCAGCTCGACCGGTTCCATCCCAAGACCTGGTGGAAGACCATGCGCACCACGCGCGCCACCATCTGCCACTACCTGGGCGTCATGCCGGCCATGCTGCTCGGGGCCGAACCCTCCGACATGGATCGCGCCCACTCGCTGCGCTGGGCGTTCGGCGCAGGCGTCGCGCGCCAGGACCATGCCCGTTTCGAGGAACGCTTCGGCTTCCCGCTGGTGGAAGGATGGGCCATGACTGAAACGGGCGCGGGCGGCGCCATCCATGCCAATTCCGGCCCGCGCGAAATCGGTATCAACTGCTTCGGCATCCCGGGTAAGGACGTCGAGGTGCGCCTGGTGGGCGACGAGGGCCAGGACGTCCCGGATGGCACGCCAGGCGAATTGCTGGTGCGGGCGAAGGGCGAAGATCCCCGTCGCCACTTTTTCTTGGGCTATCTCAAGGACGAATCCGCCACGGAAGAGGCCTGGGCGGGCGGCTGGTTCCACACCGGCGACATCGTGCGCCGCGAAGCGACGGGCAGCCTGTACTTCGTCGACCGCAAGAAGAACGTGATCCGGCGCAGCGGCGAAAACATTTCGGCCGTCGAGGTGGAAGGGGTGCTGGTTCGCCACCCCGCGGTCAAGACAGTTGCGGTGGCCGCAACCCCGGACGCCGTCCGGGGCGACGAGGTGATCGCATGCGTCGTCCCCAGGGAGTCGATCACGCCGGGCGCGCAGGCGGAGGTGGCGCGCAGCATCGTCGAGCTGGCGCTCGAGCAACTGGCCTACTACAAGGCACCCGGCTATGTCGCCTTCGTGGACGCGGTGCCGGTCACCAGTTCCCAAAAGGTCCAGCGTGGCGAGCTTCGCCAGATGGCGGAGAAGTTGCCCGGATCGGCCAACTGCGTGGACACGCGCTCCATGAAGACGCGCCAGCCATGATGCCCCGACGCACCGGCTACGAGGGCGTGGCGCTCGTGGCGCCATTCACCGTGCCCTACGAGCGCTACAGCATCCGCAATGCGCAGTGGTTTGCCGCCCAGGCCCTGCGCGGCCTGCTAAAAGAGGCCAGGCTGGACAAGTCGCAGGTCGACGGGATCAGCCTGAGCAGCTTCCTGCTGCGGCCGGACACCGTGGTCGGCCTCACGCAGCAGCTCGGCTTGTCGCCGCGCTGGATGGATGACGTGCCCACGGGAGGCGCCTCCGGCGTCATGGCCCTTCGCCGTGCGGCGAGGGCAGTGCAGTGCGGGGACGCCAATATCATCGCGTGCATCGGCGCGGACACCAATCACGTGGAGTCCTTCCGCCAGGGGCTGGCCAACTTCAGCTCCTTCGCGCGCGACGCGACCTATCCGTACGGTGCGGGCGGGCCGAACTCGATGTTCGCGCTGATCACGGACAACTACATGCGGCAGTTCGGCGCGACCCGTGCCGACTTCGGCCGGATTGCCGTGAGCCAGCGAGCCAACGCTGCACTCAACCCCAATGCGATGCTGCGCAAGCCCATGAGCCTGGACGACTACCTGCGGGCGCGCCCCATCGCAGATCCCATCCATCTCCTGGATTGCGTCATGCCCTGTGCCGGCGCGGAGGCATTCCTCGTGATGCGGGAGGAACGTGCGGAGGCGCTTTCCCTGCCGCACGTGAAACTGCGTGGCGCCATCGAGCGGCACAACGCCTATGCGGAGGATCCGGTGATGATCCGCGGCGGCTGGCTCCGCGATCGCGACGAGCTGTATGCACAGGCCGGTATCTCGCCGGACCGGCTCGATGTGATCCACACGTACGACGACTATCCGGTCATCGTGCTCATGCAGTTCGAAGGTCTGGGACTGTGCGAGCTAGGCGGCGGCCCGGAATTCGTGCGGGAGAACACCCTCACCCACGACGGCACGGTCCCGCACAACACGAGTGGCGGGCAGTTGTCCGCCGGCCAGGCCGGCGCGGCCGGCGGCTTTCTCGGCCTCACCGAGACGATGCGCCAACTGCTGGGCACGGCCGGAGAGCGGCAGGTGAAGGACGCCCGCTGGGGACTCGCGAGCGGCTTCGGCATCGTCAACTTCGACCGGTGCGTGTGCACCGGCGCCGTCGTCCTGGAGAGCGCACCATGACGCCCCCCGTCTTCCCCCGCAAGAACCCGGTGCTGCGCACGCAGCGCATGAACCTGCCGCCCATGGGGCGGGGCCGCGTGGCCCATGGCCTGACCCGGGCCGCTGCGGTCGGCGATCACCTCGAACTCCAGGTGTGCGAGGAGTGCGGGGCAGTCCAGTACCCACCGCGCGACGCTTGCGGCACGTGCCTGTCCCCCGAGCTGGACTGGCGCAAGCAGAGCCCCTGCGGCGAACTGCTGAGCGTTGCCACGCTGCATCACAGCAACCACCTCTACTTTCGCGAGCGACTGCCGTGGCGAATCGGCGTGGTGCGTCTCGACACCGGTCCGACGGTCATCGCCTTCCTGACCGAAAGCGTGGTGCCGCCCCGGGCCGCTGGCGGCGCCGAGCGAACCAGGGTCCAGGTCCTGCTGCGGCTGGACCGGGCCGGACAGGCCGTGCTTGTGGCACAGCCGATCGAGGAACTCAACATGAATTTGAAGGACAAGCTCCAGATGGAAACCGGATGCAGCCCCCGTGGGCGAAAGATCCTCGTGACGGACGGAAAGACCGCCGTCGGCCAGGCCATCGTGCATGCGCTGCTCGACGCAGGCGCCGACACCGTGTGGGTCGGCTTTTCGGAGCCGTGGAAGCGCGGGGAAGAAATCGCGAGGCTCAGGGACGTCCCGGGCGTCGAAGCCGTCGCCTTGGACCTCACCGACGCGCGCTCGGTGGCCGCCCTGGGCGGCGAGCTCGGCGGCAAGGTGGACATCGTCGTGAGCAACGCGGAAGTGCACCGCACCGAGAGCATCTCGTCCCGGCCAGGCACCGACAGTGCGCGGGCCGAGATGGAAGTGAACTACTTCGGGCTGCTTCGCCTGGCGCAGGCATTTGGGCCGGCATTGAAGGGCCGCGCCGCGGACGGGCCGGGCCACGCGGTGGCCTGGGTGAACCTCCTCTCGGTGTTCGCCCTGTCCAACCTGCCCTCGCAAGGCACCTTCTCGGCGTCCAAGGCAGCCGCCTGGTCGCTGTCGCAAGGCCTGCGGGCGGAGATGCTGCCCCACGGCATTCGCGTGCTGAACGTCTTTCCGGGGCCCATCGACGACGAGTGGAACCAGAACGTGCCGCCACCCAAGCTGTCGGCCGGCGCACTGGCGGGCGCGATGGTGCGGGCCCTGACCGACGGGGTGGAGGACCTGTACCCGGGCGAGGTTGCGCAAGAGTGGTTCGCGCGCTGGAAGGACAACCACAAGGCGCTCGAGCGAGAGCTCGTCGCGGGAGGGCTGTGATGACTTCCGGCTCCCTTCTCCAGGCGCTCGCGCAAGCGCTGCAAACCCGGACGATCCGCGTGATCGACCTCACGCAGACCTTGTCGCCTGACTTCCCGACGATCTCGCTGCCGCCCGAACTGGGCCAGGCATGGCCCTTCCGGATCGAGGAGATCTCGCACTACGACGAGCGGGGTCCCGGTCAATACTGGAACAACTTCTCGTGCAGCGAGCACACCGGCACGCACCTCGATGCGCCGGCCCACTGGATCTCCGGGCGCCACCTGCCGCACAACACGGTCGACACGCTGGACGTGCAGCAGCTCCTCGCACCGGCTTGCGTCATCGACTGCTCGGCCGCGGCGGCCAAGGATCCGGACTACCTCCTCAGCGTGGAAGACATCCTGGCGTTCGAGTCGAAGCACGGCCGCATTCCGGCAGGTGCTTGGCTCCTGATGCGCACTGACTGGAGCAAGCGCAGCGACGCCGTCGCCTACCAGAACTTCGACGAGACGGGCCAGCACACGCCAGGCCCGGGAACGGACGCCGTCAGGTTCCTGGTGGAGGAACGAGACGTGCTGGGCTTCGGTTCCGAAGTGATCGGTACGGATGCGGGGCAGGGCTACCACCTGAAGCCCCCCTATCCCTGCCACTCCCTGATGCACGGCGCCGGAAAGCTCGGCCTGCAGTGCCTGACCAACCTGGATCTGCTGCCGCCGACCGGCGCGCTCATCCTGACGCCTCCGCTGAAGATTCTCAAGGGCTCCGGGAGTCCGCTGCGCGTGCTGGCGCTGGTGGAAACGCAGCGGTGAGCCTTCGCGCTTCATCCCATCAAGACAAGGGCCCCTCGCCATGAACACACTGCATGAACTGACCGAGTCGATCCGGTCGCGCACGATCCGCGTCATCGACCTGACCCAGACCTTGAGCGAGGACTTCCCGTCCCTGCAGTTGCCTCCCGAGTTCGGCCAGGTCCAGGGCTTCAAGCGCGATCGGATCTCGAAATACGACGAAGCAGGACCCGATTGGTACTGGAACAACTTCAGCTGCGGCGAGCACACGGGCACCCACTTCGACGCGCCGGCGCACTGGATCACCGGCCGCGAGCATCCCGCCAATACGGTCGACACCATCGCCGTCGAGAACTTCCTGACGCCCGCCGTGGTCGTCGATGCCAGTGCGCAGGTGGCCGGGGACAGCGACTGGCTGCTCACCCGGGCGTTCCTGGAGGATTGGGAGGCCCGGCACGGCCGCATTCCGGCCCGCGCCTGGGTCCTGTTCAGGACCGATTGGTCCAAGCGTGTGAATGACGCGGCCCGCTTCCTGAACACGCGCGAGGACGGCGCGCACACACCGGGCCCCACGCAGGAGGCCATCGAGTGGCTCATCCGCGAGCGGGACGTGCATGGCTTCGGCGTGGAGACCATCAACACCGACGCCGGCCAATCCTTCAGGTGGCCCCTGGCCTACCCGTGCCACACGCTGATGCACGGCGCTGGAAAGTACGGGCTGCAGTGCCTCACCAACCTGGATCTGCTTCCCGCCACGGGGGCCGTGATCTTCTCGGCGCCGCTGAAGATCCTGGAGGGCTCCGGAAGCCCCTTGCGCGTCCTCGCCCTCACCGAGCTTGCCTGAACGCAGACGCTGTTGCGGGGCCCCAGCCCCCCTCCCCCATCCATTCCATTCAGAACCGCGAGAATCGCCATGGCAGAACGTTCCTTCAAGCACGAAGTCGAGAAGCTCAAAATTGCGCCCGGCGCAGAGTTTGAGGGAGAAGGCATTCTCGCCGTGACCAAGGCCTTGCTGCAGTCGGGCGTGGCCTATGTCGGCGGCTATCAGGGCTCGCCCGTATCGCATCTGATGGACGTCCTGGCCGACGCGAGCGAGACCCTCGACGAGCTGGGCGTGCATTTCGACAGCAGCGCCAGCGAGGCCACGGCCGCAGCGATGCTGGGCGCCTCGGTCCACTACCCGCTGCGCGGCGCCATCACCTTCAAGTCGACCGTGGGCACCAATGTCGCAGCCGACGCATTGTCGAATCTCGCCTCGGGCGGCGTGACCGGCGGGGTGCTGGTGATCCTCGGCGAGGACTACGGAGAAGGGTCGAGCATCATCCAGGAGCGCTCGCATGCGTTCGCGATGAAGTCGCAGATGTGGCTGCTCGACCCCCGGCCCAACCACGCCTCGCTGGTGCGCGCCGTCGAGAAGGCGTTCGAGCTGTCCGAGGCCAGCCGGACGCCCGCCATGCTGACCATGCGCGTGCGCGCCTGTCACTCCCACGGCCGCTTCATCGCTGCCGAGAACCGAAGGCCGCCATTCACGGTCAAAGATGCCCTCGACGAGCCCCGGCGCGACATCCAGCGCATGGCCCTGGCCCCGGCCACCTTCGTGCATGAACACGAGAAGATCACCGACCGCTGGCCGGCGGCGCAGGCCTTCATCCAGAAGCACCGGCTCAACGAGGTCTTCGGGGACGCCCAACTCCCGGTCGGCCTGGTGGTCCAGGGCGGGCTCTACAACTCGTTGATGCGTGCCCTGGAATTGCTGGGGCTGGCCGACGTGTACGGAAACACGGCGCTGCCGATCTACGTGATGAACGTGGTGTATCCGGTCGTGGACCTCGAGGTGCAGGCCTTCTTCGAGGGCAAGGACGCCGTGCTGATGCTTGAAGAAGGCCAGCCCGAATTCATCGAGCAGACCTTGCACACCCTCGTGAATCGCCAGGAGCTGAAGACGCGCGTTCACGGGAAGGACATGCTGCCCAAGGCCGGCGAGTACACGACCCTGGTCATGCTCAAGGGCTTGCGGCGCTTCCTCCAGAAGTACGCGCCGTCGATGTTGACCCAGGAAAGAATCCCGGAAGGCGTCCGGCAGATGCTGGCCCCCAAGGTCACGCCGATCATTCCCTCCGTGCCCGGCGTCGCGCTCGACGACGGCGGGCCGGTGCTACCGAGGCCGCCGTCCTTCTGTACCGGGTGCCCCGAGCGGCCCGTCTTCACCGCGCTGAAGATGGTGGAGAAGGAGACGGGCAAGCATCACATCAGCGCCGACATCGGCTGCCATCAGTTCGCTGCGCTGGCCCCCTTCGACATCGGCGCAACCTCCATGGGCTACGGCCTGGGCGCCGCGGGAGCGGCCGCCTTGAATACCGGGCAGACGGGAAGGCGCAGCGTCAGCATCATGGGCGACGGCGGCTTCTGGCACAACGGCCTGACCTCCGGGGTGGGCAATGCGGTCTTCAACCAAAGCGACAACGTCATCGTGCTGGTCGACAACGGCTACTCGGCCGCCACGGGGGGGCAGGACATCCTGTCGTCCCGGGGCGCCGGGCCGACCCGCACGGCCTCATTGCCGATCGCCGAGGCGGTCCGCGGCATCGGCGTCAGATGGATTCGCTCGGTCTCGCGCACCTACGACCTGAAGGCGATGAAGGCGGCGCTCCGGGACGCGCTGACGTCGCAGGAGCCGGGCCCGAAAGTGGTGGTCGCGCAATCCGAGTGCATGCTCAACAAGCAGCGTCGCACGAAGCCCCAGGTCCGCGAGCGATTGAAGGCCGGGGCGCGTGTCGTGCAGGAGAAGTTCGGCGTGGATGCAGAGACCTGCACGGGAGATCACTCGTGCATCCGGCTGTCGGGCTGTCCTTCCTTGACCATCAAGGACAACCCCGACCCGCTGCGGCAGGACCCCGTGGCCACGGTCGAGTCCAGTTGCGTCGCATGCGGGCACTGCGGGGAAGTGTCCCATGCTGCCGTGCTCTGCCCGTCCTTCTACCGCATCGAAGTGGTCCGCAACGCCGGCTGGTTCGAGCGGTTGATGGGCCGGCTGGCCAATGCCGTCATCGAGCCGCTGCAACGCCGCCTGGCTGCACGGGAGATTCGATATGCAGCTTGAAGTCAACATGCGGCCGTTGAAGATTGCCGTCCTGGCGATGGGCGGTGAGGGCGGCGGCGTCCTGGCGGACTGGATCGTGCAGACGGTCGAGCGCCAGGGTTTCCATGCGCAATCGACGTCCGTTCCCGGCGTGGCCCAGCGGACGGGTGCGACCATCTATTACGTCGAGATTCTTCCGGTCGTGCGCGGCACGGGTGCGGCGCCGATCTTCGCGCTGATGCCGACCCCAGGCGATGTGGACGTGGTGATCGCATCGGAGCTCATGGAGGCGGCGCGTGCCGTCCAGCGCGGCCTGGTGACGCCCGACCGCACGCTCCTGATTGCCTCGTCCCACCGGGTCTATGCACTGCAGGAAAAGATGGCCATGGGGGACGGCCGGGTGGACTCGAATGCCTTCCGTGCGCAATGCGAGCGGGCGTCGCGCCAGCTCGTTCTCCAGGATTTCGCTGCCGTTGCCGAAAAGGCAGGCAGCGTCATCAGCGCCAGCCTCTTCGGAGCGCTGGCGGCAGCCGGTCTGCCGGGACTGCCGCGCGAGATGTGCGAGGCGGCCATTCGAGAAGGGGGCGTGGGCGTTGCGACGAGCCTGAAGGCATTCGCTGCAGGATTCTCCGCAGGCAGCGATGCGAAGCCGGTGGGTGGCGAAGCGAAATCCGTGGCGTCGGCCCCGGCCGATCCACGACTCGAAGACCTCGCGCAGCGCATCGAGCGGGACTACCCCTCCTCCACGCACGCGACCTTGCGTGCCGGCATCGCGAAGACCTCCGACTACCAGTCCAGGGCCTATGCGCAGCTCTACCTCGACAAGATGGATGAGGTGCACCGGTTGGACTCGGCGCGGGGTGATGGCTCCTTCAGGCTGACCAACGAAGTGGCGCGCCATCTGGCGCTGTGGATGAGCTTCGAGGATCTTCCGCGTGTCGCCGAGCTGAAGATCCGCAAGTCGAGGTTCGAGCGCGTCCGCAAGGAGATCGGCGCGGCACCCGGCCAGATCGTGCGGATCAACGAATACTTCCATCCAAGGCTGGAGGAGATCGCCGACACGCTGCCACCCGCGCTTGGGCGCTTCGTCCTCCGCTCCGGGCTCGTGCGCTCGCTGCTGGGCTCGTTGACGAAGAACGGCCGGGTCGTTCGCAGTTCCTCACTGGTCGGATTCCTGGCCCTGTATGGCGTTTCCCGATTCAAGGCGGTCCGCAAGCACTCGCTGCGCTACCAGCATGAGATGGACGAAATCTCCGGCTGGCTCGCGCGCATCGCGCGCGCGGCCAGCCAGGACTATGGCCTGGCGTGCGAAATCGCCCTGTGCCAGCGCCTCATCAAGGGCTACAGCGACACCCACGCCCGGGGCATGCGCAACTTCAAGGCCATCATGTCCCTGCTGGACGGGTTGCCTGCGGCAGATGCGGCATCCAAGGTCAAGGCGCTTCGGGAGGCCGCGCTGGCGGACGAGGGCGGTGCTGCGCTGCAGGCGCTGATGAGATCCATGGGCCCCTGTTCGCCGGCGCCTGGATTCGAGCCGGTCCCGGCACACTCGATTGCCTGACAGGATGCACGCCATGAAGCGTCATGAGATGAGCGTAGAGATCGGCTTCAAGCACTGCGATCCCGCGGGCATCGTCTTCTACCCGCGCTATGCCGAGATGGTCAATGACACGGTCGAGCACTGGTTCAAGCACGGGCTTGGGGTCAACTTCGATGGGCTGCATCGGGTTCGCCGGATCGCGATCCCCACGGTCAAGCTGAATTTCAATTTCATGTCGCCCAGCCGGCTGGGCGAGGTGCTGACCTCGACCTTGCGCGTGGAGGAGATGGGCCGCAGTTCCGTCGCCTTCATCGTGGAATTCGCCGGCCAGGAGGGGCGGCCGAGGCTGCGGGCTGACGCGAAGTTTGTCTTCGTCGAAATGGAATCGATGAAATCGCTGGAGATCCCTTCGGACCTGAAGCGATTGATCGAGGACTACCGGTGGCCAGCCCAGCCGTCGGTAGGCTGAGCCGCCTTCCTTTGGCCCCATCGCCCGCCGCCATTCTTCCAGCCGGCAGGCATCGAACTCGCCGGATTCTGGAGATGTGGAAGTGAAACGCACGAGGGCTCCGTCCCGCCCGCCGACCTCAAGCTCCTGCACGTTTTCGTCGCGATCTACGAATTGCAGAGCCTCACTGCGGCCGGCGAGCGGCTGGGTCTCACGCAGCCTGCCATCAGCCACGCGCTGCGGCGCTTGCGGGAACTGCTGAACGATCCATTGTTCGTGCGAACGCCTTCGGGCATGGTGCCGACGGATGCAGCGCGGGAGCTGGATGCTCCGCTGACCCAGGCCTTTGCGATCATCAGCCAGGCCTTGCAGCAACGCACGCGCTTCGACGCCAGCACGGCCGAACGTACGTTCCGGGTGTCGATGTCGGACTTGTCCGAGCTGTACTTCCTGCCGCTGCTGCTTGCGCGGCTCGCGAAGCTCGCGCCGCAGGTGCGACTCGAACCTTCCACGGTTTCGTCCGAGAGCCTGTGCGGTGCCCTGTGCTCGGGCACCGTGGATCTTGCCCTGGGCTTTATCCCCAATCTTGGATCGGGCTGCATCAGCGAAACCTTGTTCTGGGACGAACAAGTCTGCATGGTGCGTGCAGGCCACCCGCTGCGCAAGCGCGCCCCCAGCGTGAGCGAACTGGCAGCACTGCGTTACGTTGTCGCCGACAGCAAAGCGACCGGGCATCGGAACAATACACGGCAACCGGAGGGACTGCGCTTCGCGCGGGACGTCGCCGCGTGGCTTCCCCATTTCACCATCGCCTGCCACATCGCCCAGCACAGCGATCTGGGCGTGCTGATGCCCCGCCGGATCGCCGAATGCCTGAATCGCGGGCGTGCATTCCGGATCCTGCCGCTGCCTTTCGCGACGCAGCGATTCGAGGTCCAGATGCACTCCCACGCCCAGTTCTCCACGGACCCGGGCCTCGTCTAGTTCCGCGCGCTCATCCTCGAGATCTTCGGCGACGGCGAGGCCCAGGCCCTTACAGCCCGTACTGGGCGTTGACCACCAGGTGCTGCTCGTTGACCGGCTGCACCAGGTCGATCTGCGCCTTCAGCGGATCGGGTTGCCGGATCTGAACGTCGCCGGCCGCCGTGAACTCCAGGAGGTTGTTGGCGTTCGCGTTGAAAGGGGGCCATGCGGGTAGACCGGCGGGCGCGGGATTGCCCGTCTTCGCGAAGGCGACCCAGTACGCCTGCGCCGTTTGCGCGACCTTGCGATCCGCCGCAGTCACGCCGCTCGGATACTGGGCGTCGAGGTTGTTGAGGACGTAGGGGATCTCCGCGGCATGCGTGGCGCCCGCGGTGATCGGCTTCAGCTGATCCGCGACATACGAGAACTTGTACAGGTAGGCCGGCTGCCCCTGGGCGGTGAACGCGCGCGCGACGAACCGCGCGGGCTAGTGCATCGTGATCACCGCGGCAATCTGGCTTCGGACCTGATTGACCGTCGCGGTATCGTCAGGGTCGAACGCCGCACGCGCCGCAGCGAGATTGCCGGCGCCGAAGACGGCATACGCCTCATCCTTGGTGGCAGCGGGCTTCGCGAAGCCCAGGTCGGCGCTGTTTGTGCCCAGCATGATCGGGACCTTGGTGAACTGTCCCCTGTCGTAGATGTTCTCGGGTTCGTCCGGAACCAGCTTGCCATCGATGATCGAGCCGCCGGCAAAGGTTGCGATGGCGGGGTTGTCAATCAGCTGCCTGGCCGTGACCGCCCGCAACGCGGCCAGCCCGGTGGCCCCTTGGTCGGTGATGCCGAACTGCTGCGCGAACGCGGCGCCCTGCTCCTCGGCGGACGGCAACGGCGCCCCGGCGGTGGTCTTCCGGTAGCGGCCGTACGCCTGGTTGACGCGGCCGTTGCCAGACTGGTTGATCACCTTGTTGAACAGGTTCGCCGCCATCGGCCCGCCGATTCGCCGAACACGGTCACGTTGCTCGGATCGCCGCCGAAGGCTGCGACGTTCTGCTTCACCCACTTCAGGGCGGCGAGCTGGTCCATGTAGCCGTAGTTGCCCAGGGGTTCGCCCGTCTGCGCGGCCGCGGCGCTGAGGGCGGGATGGCCGAAGAACCCGAGGCGCCCGAGCCGGTAGTTGAAGCTCACCAGGATGACGCCCTGTTTGGCGAACTGCTCGCCCTGCTCGCGGCCCTGCGAAGCGCCGCCTCCGGTGTAGCCGCCGCCATAGAGCCACACCATCACCGGCAGCGGCCCCTTGGCGGCTGCGGGGCGCCAGACGTTCAGGTAGAGGCAATCCTCGGACACATTGGGACTCGTCGAGCTGACGTTCTGCATACAGTCGGAGCTGAGCTTGTCCGCCGTCCGGATCGATGGCCAGGGCGTGATCGGCTGCGGGGGCCGCCACCTCAGGTCGCCCACGGGCGGCGCGGCAAAGGGGATGCCCTTGAACGACACGACATCGTCCGACTTGACGCCTTGCAGGAAGCCGGCGTCGGTGAGCACCAGACCCGGATCTGCTCAGCTGGAGACGTCTGGCGTGGCGCCACCGCCGCCCCCACCACAGCCGGAGACCGCCATCAAGGCGAATGAGGAAGCGATCATCGCCAGGAACGAGCTTGAACTTCTGCCTTTGGGCATGCCGATGCAAGAGGCACGCGAGGGAATGCGGTGCGACGAAATCATGGATACAACATCCTTCCAAACCAGTGGAACACTCCCTCGTTTCAGAGGGAGAACCTTGAATGCGTCGCGACGGATGAAGTATCTGGACCGCGCAAGCCGGGGTCAAATTAGATTGTTGGATGCGCTGGATCAAGCAGCCTCATGGCGACCGGCGGTGCACCGCCGGCTGCTGGCTCACTAGGTGCAGGAATAGCTGGCAGCTGCATTGATGTCCCCGGTGCCGCCGTACTTCGGGTACTGGGGATACTGGCAGACAGGCATGGTGCGCGTGGTGGCGCCGCTCTTGAATGTGTAGGTCATCTGGGTGGGTGCCACGCCGTCTTCCACCCAGCCCATGATGGACCCGGCCCAGTCCACTTCCAGCAGGGTCTGGCCGGCCGAGTGACTGCCGCCTGGAACGATGAAGAAGCGCGTTGCGGTGCTCGGGTCGGCCAGGCCGTTGAACCTGGCGATGCCGGTCATGGTCGTCCAGTTGCGGTAGTGGTCGTTGGGCGACAGGAGCCCATCGCTGCCGTCGTGCCAGGAGATGAGCTTCTTACCCGCCATGATGAAGGCGGCGATAGCCGCCTTGTCATGATCGGCGCCGATGCGGGACAGGCCGCTGCCCAGCATGTAGTAGTCGGACACCAGCTGGAACCCGGACTGTCGAGCGGCCGTCAGCCATGCCGGGTCGCCACTGGCCAGCAGCGCAAAGCCGCCGCCGAGGCCGCCCCAGCCCTGGCCGAGGCCTCTGGCCCAAGCGTAGCCCGAAAGCACGGTGGTGCCGTTCTGCAGCTTCAGGTCCGTGATGAAGGACTTCATCGTCGTGACCTGGGCGGCAGTGAGACAGATGGCGGGGTCGCTGCTCGCCCCTGCAGCACCGCACTGAAGCACGGCAGGGTCGAACCTGCATGCCTGCGGATTGCCGATGACGCCGTCTGTCACGCTATCGAGCGCGTCGCACGCGGACAGGGCCGCTGACCAGACCGCGTTGTTCTGCGCAGTGCTGAGGGCGGCAGGCGTCCCCGTATACGAAGCGGCCTGCAGCCAAGCACTTGCCTGTCCCGCCATGTCCATCGTCTCGCAGCCCGACACGATGCCATCGAATTCCTCGGGCCAGCGCTGCGCCGCGATGTAGGCGTTTCGGCCCCCGTTTGAGCAGCCATTGAAGTAGCTGTGTTTCGGAGCCGAGCCGAAGAAGGCCTTGGCGACGGCCTTGCCGAAGTAGACCGTCGTGCCCAAGGCCTGGTACGCATAGTCCGTGGCCGACTGGCGCCCCTCCGGGGTTCCGTTCCCCCACACGGCAGGCGCCGCCTGCGCCGTCACGGATGCACGGTTGCCACCGTTCGACGCGGCGTAGACCGCGCCCTTGAGCGCGACCGCAGGACTGAGTGACGTGAGGTTGCCGTTGGCGTCCGTGGTGAGCGCAGAGGGGATGCGACCGTCGAACCCGCCGCCCCCTTGCTGCCAATAGCGCCCGGTCCAGTTGTCCGGCACGTCGATTTCGATGTCGAGAAAAGGTGCACGCGTACCCAGCACCTGGCAGAAGCCGGACGCGCTCACCGAGGCCGCCGCTTCGAAGCGCGTGGTCTTCGTGACGGTGACGCCTTCGATGACTTGTCCGGCCAGGGAATTGCAGGTGGCTTTGAGCTGCTCCGCGCTCGGTCCGGCTGGTGCTGGTGCTGGTGCTGGTGCTGGTGCTGGTGCTGGTGCTGGTGCTGGTGCTGGTGCTGGTGCTGGTGCTGGTGCTGGTGCTGGTGCTAGTGCTGGTGCGGCCGCTGAGGTCGTGCTGCCACCGCCGCAGCCTTGCAAGGACAGGGTTGCCGCAATCACAAGGCCGCTCATCAGCAAGCCGCGGGGCAAGGGTTCATCGCGCATGGTTGTCTCCAGTGTTTGAGTGGGTGCCAGGAACCAGCTGCCGCTGGCTTCGCTCGGTTCAGGCCATCGTTCTATACCGTCCGACCGACCGGTCGGTCCGCGGACACAGCGAGGCTACCGCAGTCGCTGGAACGCATGCAAGAAGCGGGTTCTCGGGACAAACACCTATGATTCGGGTTGACCGAGCGCCGCCGCAGCACTCA
>Ga0207639_10000480_pt1 | contig 27670 bp, 20 predicted proteins | sample KBSCornC32_FD_184299 | JGI IMG/M metagenome (GOLD analysis project Ga0207639, IMG submission 184299) | Corn rhizosphere microbial communities from Kellogg Biological Station, Michigan, USA - KBS Corn C3-2 (SPAdes) (version 2) | ecosystem: Host-associated > Plants > Roots > Rhizosphere > Soil ...
GCTGAATCGGTGCGGTTCGACGGACCGCGACCGGCGCACCTCTTCAATCGCTGCCGCCGAAGCGATAGTCCACTTCGAGCAGGATCTGCCGCCCAAGCGGGCTGTACCACCGGTTCGGGTAGTATGGGTAGTACGACCATGCGCCGCTGCGGCGCGGCGGCGAATCGAACAGATTGTCGATGAGCAGGGTGAACGTCGTCGCCGCGTTGTGATGGTAGTTGAGTGAGGCGTTGTAGACGAAGGTCGGGCTGAGCCGGCGAGTGCCGGCCCAATCAGGCAGGCCGCCGAGGCGATAGCCGTACAGCGTCGTGCTGAATTTTCCGCGCGTCCAGGTCGCCGAATAGCTGGCCTTGTCGCGCGGAATGACGAAGTTGTACAGGTCGTGCAATTCGTCGATCGGCACGTCGCCCGGGAACTGCTGCAGGGTATGGGTGGCGACGTAGGTGTAGGCGAAGTCGAAATCGAAGCGACCTGCGCGGTCTGTCTCGATCCGGTAGTGCGCCTTCACATCGACGCCGGAGGTGCGATCGGCGGCAGCATTGATCGGCAGAACGAGAACCGAGGTGATCTGTTCCGGGCTTGTCCGGTTGTCCGCCGGATTGCGCACGACCTGGCTAATCACCTGCTGGCAGAGCGCGGAGTTTGGATCGAGGCCGCCGAGTCGGCACTGCGCTTCTTCGCGCAGGATCATGTCGCTGGATTGATACAGCACCTCGTTCTTGAGCCGAATGCGGTAGTAGTCGGCGCTGAGGTCGAGGCCATGCCATGGCGAGTAGACGAAACCCCAGGTGAGCGAGTTGCTGGTTTCGTTGAGCAGGTCCGTGCTGCCGTGGCTGCGTCCGTTGAAGGCGACATAGTTGTGGCTGCATGAGCCGAGCGGGACGGTAGGTTCGAGCTTGCGGCAAAGGTAGTAGTCGATGCCGGACGAACTCGACCCGCTTGCGCCCGCAAATAGATACGCAAGATCGGGCGCGCGGAAGCCGCTGCTCAGCGAGCCGCGCAGCAGCAGCGGTTCGATCGGGCGATACTCGATGCCGAGCGACCAGGTGAATCGCCCCGACGAAGTCGAAGCGTAGTTGTAGCGGTCGTAGCGTACGGCGGTGCTGAGGTCCAGCCCATGCAGCAGCGGCAACTTGAATTCCGCGCCAATGCCAGAGTGGTCGCGCGAACCCACCGCGCCGGTGTTGTGCAGGCCGTAATAGCTGCCGTCGAGCGAGAGCGGGTCGGGCTTGAGTCCGTAGTACTGGTTGCCGTATTCGGCCACGGCGGCAAAGCCGGCCGGGCCGGCAGGGAGTTGCAGCACTTCGGGGTTCGTCAGCGTCGCGCTGAAATTTTCGGCGCGCGAAAAATCACGGTCGATCGAATCGCGCGTGATCGAGCGGAATTGCGCGACGGTCAAAGGCGTGTACAGACGACTGATCGGCGCATCGAAGATGCGGTAGCCGCTGGCCGGATCGATGCCCAAGGCTGCGCCAAGGTAGAACGCCTGCGCGTCGGCCGCGACCAGCGCCGGCCATTTGCTTTCGAGGCGGTTCTGCGCGTGGCCGAACAGCGTTTCGAAGGACCAGCTTGTGTCCGCGAGCGTCCCTCTGAATCCGGTGTTGACCGAGTAGCTGTTGCCGATGTTGCGGATCTTTCCCGCATCGAAACCGCCGTTCTCCTCGATCGTGAAGTAGCGCCGCTGCCATTGTTCGATCTGACCGGTGGCGAGGTTGTAGAACGGCACCGGTGCTGCATCGCCGTTGAGCCGTTCGCTGTTCTGCCACTGCAGCGGCGTGTTGTAGCTTTCCTGGTGCGAGGTGCCGGCGAGCAGGTCGACGAAAGCATCGAGGCCGGGCCGCAGGTGCCAACTCGCCGATGCGACCAGGTTGGCCATCCTGCGACCGTTTACCAGCGTGCCGTAGCCGACATCTTCGTTGCTGCCGCAGTAATGACCCACGTTGGTTCGATAGGCGTAAAACACCGAGCCGTGATCGAGCGAGGAAAGCGCCGCGCACGTCGCCGCGCCGGGGTCGATGTAGTTGCCGTGTTCGTCGATACGGGCGAAGACCGGCGAAGCATAGGTCGGCACCGGCGAGTCCAGGCGCGAATCGGTGTAGTCGCGCTGGAAACCCCACAGCGGTGCCTGGTGATAGAGCTCGATGCCGAACACGGCTTCGAAGCGTTCGTTCGACCAGCCAGCGCTCAGTTGCAGGCGATGGGTCTCCGCGCCGCCGTGCTGGGTGCCGCCGACGCGCAGATTCAGGGCGACGCCATCGGCCTTCTGTTTGAGAATGAAATTGATCACGCCCGAGATGGCATCCGAGCCGTACACAGCCGAGGCGCTGCCGGAGAGGATTTCAACCCGGTCGATCAGCGACACCGGAATATTCGAGATGTCGGTGAAGTTGCTGTTGCCGAGATAGGATTGCGGGTAGTCGGCGATGCGCCGACCGTTGATCAGGACGAGTGTGTGGTTGGGGCCGAGACTGCGCAGATCGACGCCGATCGCGCCCGGCGAGAAGCCGTTCGTGTTCGAGTTGTTATCCACGGAACCCAGGTTCTGCGTCAGCGAGGTCATGATCTCGTAGGCGGAACCGAATCCGTTGTTGCGGATCTCCTCTTCGGTAATCGTGACGATCGGTGCTGGCCCTTCGATTTGCGCGCGCGGGATGCGCGAGCCGGTGACGGTGACCGCGTGCAGAGTCGACGCTGCCGTCGACAGTGTTGGTGGCGGCTGCTGCGGCTTGCTGTTTTGCGCCGGCGTCGCGAACGCGGCGCGCGGCGTGACCACGACCGTCCCCGCGTCGGTGAATTCCGACGCGAAACCGGTACCTTCGAGCAATCGGTCGAGCGCTCGCGCGAGCGATAACTGGCCGTTCACGCCCGGCGATCGCGCATTTCCGATGTGGGCGCCCGACGTGAGCACCTGCACTCCAGCCTGGCGGGAATACTCGATCAGCGCATTCGCCAGCGGCTGCGCAGGGATGGAGAACTCGTGCCGATCCGCGACTTCCTGTGCGTGAAGCGCGCTGCCGATCAACAGAACGAGAGCGACGGCGAACAGACGCAGAACGCGTATTTGCAATCCCTCCCTTCGCCCCGTCATGCGCAACCCCGTCACCGGCGCATACGGCACCGTGCCCAAACCCGACGGGTATTTTGACGGATTTCGGGCCTTGGGTGCCGTTGTTGCGCCGGTTCAGCGCGTTTCGCGGTCGGCGGCCGACAATGTCACGCGCTGGCCGTCGGCATCAACGCGCAGTGGCAGAATCTTCGGCAGCGCTTCCATCCAGCTGTCGAGCGCAGTGGTATCGACCGTGCCGGTGAAGACGAGCGTGCCGAGTTTCGCGTCGGCGAGCGCGAGCGGCCGCGTCGAGTAGCGGTTGATGTCGGCGACGACGGAATCGAGCGGCTCGTTGACGAACTCGAGACGATGCTCGCGCCAGCTTGCTACGCGGCTGAGGGAAATCGCGCTGACGGTAAGACCCGAGGCGCGCGGATCGAACGAGATCTGCTGCCCGGCGACGGCTTCGAGCGCCTCCGCGGCCGAGAAGCGGCCGTTGGCCAGGCCTTCGCTGCTCGCAATGCGCACGCGGCCTTCGGCGACAGCGATCGTGACGCGCTCGCCGGTGCGGCGCACGTCGAATGCGGTGCCGACCGCGCGAATCGAGACTTCGCCGGCATTGACTACGAACGGTCGCGAGGTGTCATGCGCGACCTGGAAGTAGGCTTCGCCAGCGTTGAGAGCGACGTCGCGCCGATCCTTCGTGAAGTGCGTGGTCAGCCGCGTCGCGCCGCCGAGCGCGACCTGCGAGCCATCGGACAGGGCAACGCTGCGCTCGGCCGCGACCGCGGTTGCATAGTTTTCGATTTCGACGGCGGGCATGCGCTGGTGCTGCCACAGCACGGCGCCGCCGCTGGCGATTGCGATCAGCAGCGAGGCGGCGATCGCGAACGCACGAAAGCCAGTCGCGCGCGAGGACGCAGGCGCGAACTCGCGTGCCAGCGCGCGCTTCGCCTCGTCGTCGAGCGCGCCGAGTTGTGCGCCCAGTTCGCTGACGCGCGCGAACTCGTCGATACGGCGCGGGTCGGCGCTGCTCCATTCCAGCCACTGCTCTTCGTCGCGCGCGGTGCGGCGTGGATCGCGCAGGCGCGTCCACCAGTCGGCGGCGGTCTGTAGCGTTGTGTCTGTGGTTTGGTCGCGGCGGTTCTTGTCCATGTCAGGTTTCCTCCTGTGCATCCAGATGCGCACGGCAATGTGCCATCGCGCGCGCCACGTGGTAACGCACCATGCGTTCGGTGAGTTTCATCGTACGCGCGATCGCATCGAAGCCCTTGCCCTCGATCGCGTGCATGACGAAAGCCGCACTGGTCTTGCGCGGCAGTTCGCGCAACGCCTCGCGCACCAGGCGCAACTGGTCGACCGCGAGCGCGCGGCGTTCCGGCGCGGGCGTGTCGAGCCATTCCTCGAACAATTCGTCTTCCGCTGCATCCGCACGAACACTGCGTGCGCGCAGCCGGTCGATGGCGAGATTGGAGGCGATGCGGAACAAGTAGGCACGCAGGAAGCCGACCTGCTCCGGATGTTCGAGGCGGAGCAGGCGCACGTAGGCTTCCTGCGCGACCTCCTGTGCCTCGGCCATGGAGTCGAGCCGGCTCGAAAGAAACGCGATCAGCGCGCGGTTGTGCTCGCGGAATAGGCAGGCGACCTGCGCCGCATGCGCCTCGCCGCCGCTCTCGCGGCCGCGTTCGGATTCATGCTGGAAATTCGCCGGATTCAAGATCGAGTTTGCCGTGCCATGTCGCTGCCAAGACGATTATCCGCGATTGGATGGAAATGGGAGGGAGGCGAGAGGTGAGGAAGCTTGGGTGAGCAAGAATATTTCAAAATTCCGCGCGTCGCCCGTCACGGTCCGCATTGCCAACGAGGATATCCTGCGCATGCGTTTGAATACCGTCGCTACCTGCTTCCTGCTTCTTGCCAACGCCTCGTTCGGCCATGCCGCCGACGGCGCCGTCGCCAAGGCGCAAAACTATCGCGACAAGAACTTCGACTATTTCGTCAGTGGCGACCCGGCGAAGCCGCGCGCGGCGCACACCGAGTTCGGCCTCGCCCTGATGGGTGGCGGCGGCAAGCTCGATTCGGCGTTTCGCTTCATCGCCACGCGTGCGGGCGGTGGCCACATCGTGATCCTGCGCGCGGTCAGCGACGACAGCTACGATCCGACCGACGGCAGCTATGGCGAGTCGTTCAGGAAGGAATGGGGGCCGGTCACATCAGCCGAGACCATCACCTTCCACAACCGGCAGGCAGCGAGCGATCCGCGCGTCGTCGCCGCGTTGAAGAACGCGGACGGCATCTTCCTCGCCGGCGGCGACCAATCCAACTACATCCGCTACTGGAAGGGCACGCCGGTGCAGGCGGCGCTCAATGCGCACGTCGCCGCGAACCGGCCGATCGGCGGATCGAGCGCGGGACTCGCCATCCTCGGCCACTACAGCTATGGCGCCCTGGACGGCGGCAGCATGGAGTCGAAGGTCGCGCTCGCCAATCCGTTCGACCAGGGCGTGACGCTCGAAGACGATTTCCTTCACTACCGCCATCTCGAGGACGTCATCACCGACACACATTTCTCGCAGCGCCATCGCCTCGGGCGCTTGATCGCCTTCCTCGCACGGTTGAATTCCCCGTCGTCCGCGCGCGCCGCGAGCAGCGTCTTCGGCATAGGCGTCGACGAGAAGACCACGTTGCTGATCGGCGCTGACGGCCTCGGTCGACTCGCCGAAGGTTCCGCCGGCAGCGCGTGGATCGTGCTGCCGCGGCAGCCTGCGTCGAATCTCGCCACAGGAACGCCGCTGTCGATGGCCGATATCCGCATCGTCCAGCTCGGCCCGGCAGGCAGCCTCGATCTGAAAACCCGCAGCGTGAGCAAGCCGGCGGCCGAAACGACGATCTCGATCAAGGACGGAAAGCTCGCCGCGGAGTCGATCGCTGCGAAGATCCTGACCCGCGACAAGCCCCTGCCCGGAGAAGACTGAGCGTTTGGACGGCCGAACGCTCCAACCGGAAATACTGTTGCATTGCACAAATTCATGGCAAAGTACGCTGATAACAACGATCAGCGAGTACTCATTGGTGGCCGTGAACAAGCGACGCGAAATCGATTTCCTTCCGGCCGACGGGCCCCTGCGCGAGGACGTGCGCCGGCTCGGCGCGATGGTCGGCGACATGCTCGCCGAGCAGCTCGGGCATGCGTTCTTCGCCAAGGTCGAGGCGATCCGCACCACGGCGATCCGTCTGCGCAGCGCGGGCGAGCCGCCGGCGGCGCTCGCGGCGGAAGTGTCGGGACTCGCTCCGCAGCTCGCCGAGCAGCTGACGCGCGCGTTCGCGACCTATTTCCAGGTGGTCAACATCGCCGAGCGCGTGCACCGCATCCGCCGCCGCCGCGACTACGAGCGCGCGGCGGCGACGCCGCAGCCGGACAGTCTGAAAGACGTACTGCAGCGGCTGAAGGCGGCCGGCGTGGGCATGGAGGAAATTGCCGCGTGGCTGACCAAGCTCGACATCGAGCCGGTGTTCACCGCGCATCCGACCGAGGCGGTGCGCCGCACGTTGCTCGAAAAAGAGTCGGTGATCTTCCGCTGCCTGATCGCCGATCTCGACGCGCAGCGCACGCCGCATGAGCGCGAAGTCGATCTCGCGCGGCTGCGCATGGCGCTCACCGCGGGCTGGCAGACAGCCGACAGTGCGCGCGCGCGACCGCGAGTGCAGGATGAGTTCAATCACGTCGGCTTCTATCTCGGCGGTCCGATCTATCGCGTGGTGCCGGTGTTCTACGAAGTCTTCGAGTCGGCGCTCAACGAGGTCTATGGCGAGACGCTGCCGCTGCCGACGATGCTGCGCTTCGGCTCGTGGGTCGGCGGCGACATGGACGGCAATCCGAACGTCAACGCCGATACGATCGCGGCGACGCTGCGCGCGCAGCGCGAGCTGGCGCTGCGCCGCTACGATGCCGAAATCGTCGAACTCGCGCGCGAGCTGAGCCAGACGATCGGCCACACCCAGTTCGATGGCGCCGTGTTCGCGCGCATCGAGGACTATCGCGCGCAGCTTCCGGCGATCGCGAACACGATCAATCCGCGCTATGCCGACATGCCGTATCGCGTCCTGCTCGCGTTCATGCGCGCACGCGTGCAGGCGACGGCAGACGAAAAGGAAGCTGCCTACGGCTCGGCCGCGGAGCTGCTCGCCGACATCCAGCTCATCGCCGACAGCCTGCGCACGAACAAGGGCCGCAATGCCGGCTGGTTTTCGGTGCGGCGCCTGCTCTGGCGCGTGCGCACGTTCGGCTTCCATCTGGCGCGGCTCGACGTACGCCAGGATTCGCGCGTGCACGCGGCAGCACTTGGCGTTGCGCTGGTCGATGAGCAATGGGAAACGCGCGATGCAGCCGAGCAGGCTGCGACGCTTGAAGCCTATGCGCGCGGCGATGCCGAATTGCCTGAGCCCGCGGACGACAAGGGCGCGATGCTCGATGCGGTGTTCGATCAGCTCGCCTACGCGCGCGACGCCTACGGCGCAGGCGCGATCGGCCTCTACATCATCAGCATGGCGCGCAGCGCGGCCGATGTACTCGCCGTGCTCGCGCTCGCCCGCAGGGCCCAGTTCGTCGACGAAAACGGCAACGTGCCGCTCGACATCGCGCCGCTGTTCGAGACGGTCGACGACTTGAAGCATGCGCCGGCCACGTTGTCCGCGCTGTTCGCCGATCCGGTCTATCGCGCGCATCTCGCGGCGCGCGACGATCGCCAGACCGTGATGCTCGGCTACTCCGATTCGAGCAAGGACGGTGGCATCGTTGCCTCGCGCTGGGCGTTGCAGGACGCGCAGGTGGAACTGCTCAAGATCGCCCAGGGCGCCGGCGTGCAGATCGCGTTCTTCCATGGTCGCGGCGGTTCGGTCAGCCGTGGCGGCGGCAAGACCACGCGCGCGGTGATCGCCTCGCCGCGTGGCTCGATCGCCGGCCGCCTGCGCGTGACCGAGCAGGGCGAGGTGATCCATCGCAAGTTCGGCATCCGCGCGCTTGCACTGCGCAACCTCGAACAGACCGTCGGCGCCGTGCTTGAAGCATCGGTACGCCCGCGTCCACCCGAGCCGCGCGAAGCAGTGTGGCGCAATGCGGTCGACATCGCCGCACGCCACGGCGCCGAAGCCTATCGCGCGCTCGTTCGCGCCGAGGGCTTCATGGACTACTTCCGCGAGGCCACGCCGATCGACGTGATCGAGCGCATGACGCTCGGTTCGCGCCCGTCGCGGCGCGGCTCGGGCTCGATCGACAACCTGCGCGCGATCCCGTGGGTGTTCGCATGGACGCAGAATCGCTGCGGCCTGACCGGCTGGTATGGCGTCGGCACCGCGCTGGAAAAAACCGCGACCGAAGTTGGTGAGGACGTGCTGCGTGAAATGGCGCAACGCTGGCCGTTCTTCCGCACGATGCTCGACGACGTCGAGATGGTGATGGCGAAATCCGACCTGGCCATCGCGGCCGCGTTCTCGCGCCTGGCCGGCCCGCTGCACGAAAAATTCTTCGCCCGGATCGAGGCCGAGTTTGCGCGTGCCGAGGCTTGGATCCTGCGCCTCAAAGGCACCGATCGCGTGCTCGCCGAAGACCCGCGCCTGGCGCTGTCGATTCGCCTGCGCAATCCCTACATCGATCCGATGAGCCTGATGCAGGTCGACCTCGTCACGCGCTGGCGCGCCGCGAATCGCGAGGACGAGGCGCTGTTCGCGGCGCTCGTTGCGACGGTCAACGGCATTTCGGCCGGGATGCAGAACACAGGCTGACGCGGATCGGCGTTTTGCATCTGGCGCGGCGAGATTGCCGGGTAGCCCAGCGACTTTGTTTTTGATTGGGTCGTAAGAGCTAGGGGCTTCCACTCACCTGCGGTGAGCGGGTTACTTTCTCTTGCTTGTGCAAGAGAAAGTAACCAAAGAGAACACACCCCAGAGCATTGCGCCCGGCGCGCATCCGGCGCGCCGGGTCCGCGTCAGCGGCCGGGTTCCGTTGACTGCACATCCCTGTCCAGACAACGGAATCGGCGCGATCCATCGCGCCGCCCCTGCGGGCGTTTCCGCCCGCTGCCACCGCAACGCAATGGGGGCCCGGAGAAACCAAAGCAGCGCGCTCCTGCGCGCAGAAGCCAAAGCAAGAACAAAAGCGTTGCGCGCCCTTGCTCTTGATCCGGCTCGTGATCTTCGGGTCCCCGTTTGCCGCGGCGAGGGCAGGTCGGATGCCTGTAAAGGTCGCGCGCACGACGCGCGCGAGTTCGTTGCTTGAACAGGGATGTTCAATCAACGAACCCCGGCCTGCCCTCGCGCACCGCCGCAGGCGGCGCGGCATCCGGGGTGTGTTTCTTTGCTTACTTTCTTTGCACAAGCAAAGAAAGTAAGCCGCTCGACTGAAAGGCGAGTGGAAGCTCGTGCTTTCGAAAATCACCCCGGCTGGACAGGCGCGGAATGGCGAAGGGACGCGGTCCGAGCAAAATCAAGAGCGAGGAACCGGATCCGGCCTCCATTGAAATGACCGGCAAGAAGGAAGTAGCGCGAAAGTCGCGCACCTACTCGTTCGTGCGCAGCAGCGATCCAAACGTCAGGTACGCGGCATTGTGTCCGCCCTGCGCGTAGCCATAACCGAGAAAGATAGGACCGAGAAAGGTGTCGATGCCGACGAAGACGCTGCCGGCGCCGATGAGATTGCGGCCGATATCGCGGCGCTGGTTCCACAGGCCGCCGGCTTCGAGGCTGGCGCCGAGGTAGAGCGGGACGCTGAACAGCGCGTCGGCATTGGTCAGGCGCCGATAGTAGATCGCGCGCAGCAAAGCAGTGTTCGAGGCGAACAACTGGTTTTCGGTGTAGCCGGAGAGGTTGGCCAGGCCTCCGATCTGGCTCAGCGCAGCGATCTGCACGTTCGCGCCGCTGCCACCGGCGGTGTCGATGCTGGCGCCGAGCAACCAATGGTTCGCGCCGTGCGACAACGCCCAATCCCAGCGCAGGCGCGTGATGCGCGCGGCGTCGCTGGAGCCGAGCTGGGTCAACAGCAGTTCTTCGGAGACGTCCAGGCGCATGCCGCGCGTGGGAAACGCGCCATTGTCGAGATCGTCGTAGACGGCACGCAGCACGACGCCGCCGAAGTCGGTGGCGACGTTCTTCGCCAGGCCGCCTTCTGCGGGACTGCCCGGCGTGCCGATGCGCAGATTCGCTGCGTCGCGGCCATATTCGAGCGCCGACGACAGTTGCCAGTTGGCATCGGGCGTATAGCCGAGTTCCAGCGCGCCGAGACCGCGGCGGCGACGGTATTCGGCAACCTCGCGGCCGTCATCGTCGACCGGGAAATTGTAGGCCTTGTATTGCAGGCGCGGCGCGATGTAGTACTGCCCCAGGTTTCCCCAGGGCTGCAGGAACTCGCTGTACAGCTCGGTGACTTGCCCGAGCTGGACGCGGTTGCGGCTTTCGCCACCGAGCGAGTTGAGGCCGGTGAAATTGGCTTCGGCGAACAGTTGATAGCTGCTGCGGCCGGCGAAATTGTCGGCCAGGCGCAGACCCAGGCGCAGGTAGTTCGGTCCCCAGCCCTTGTCGACCGGCTGCACGACGAGGCCGGTGCGGCCTACGCGATCGACGAGGTCGTAGGTGATGCGCTCGTAGCTGCCTTCGCCGTAGGCGAGACCGATGCGCTTGTCGATCTGCTCCGTGTCGAAAGGCTTGTCGACGAGATCGGAGAGGCGCTGCTTGACGTAGTCCGCGGTGCGGCTGCGTCCGCTGAGCACTTCGAGAAATGCGATCAGCGGCGCATCGAACGGCCGCTGGCGATGACGCGCGCTGAATTGTGCGTAGTCGGCCTCGCTCACGGCCAGCGTGCGCAACGCGCCGAGGTTGTCCGCCGCGGCCTTGGTGCCGGATGCCATGGCCTGTGTGGCACGGTCGAACGAGGCGCTGGTGATGTCGCCGAGCTGCGGCACGAGCAGCACGTCGTTGGCGCCGAGCGTGCGCAGTTGCGCCTCGGTCTGGCGCTGCATCATCGCGGTCAGCATCTGGTTGGCGATCGAGAACGGCGACGTCAACTCGTCCTCGGAGGCGAGCGGCTGGCCGACGTTGACCACGATTAAGTGGACGCCACCGAGCTTGCGCGCTTCGTCGATCGGCACGTTGTCGACGATGCCGCCGTCGACGAGCAGGTGGCCCTGATAGCGGATCGGCGCGAACGCCGCCGGCACGGACATGCTCGCGCGGATCGCCATGGCCAGATCGCCCTTGGCGAACACGACCTTCTCGCCGCGGCCGATGTCGGTTGCGATCGAGCGGAATGGAATCGGCAGATCGTCGAAGTCGTCGGTGCGCAGCGTCGACAGCAGCAGCCGGCGCAGCAGCAGCTGCAGTTTCTGTCCCTGGATCGCGCCGCGCGGCAGCGCGATCCGACCGTCGCGCAAGCCGAGTTCGATGCCGCCGAGGAAGCGCAGTTCGTCCTCCTTGCGCCGCATCGGCAATTCCTCGCGCGGCGGGTCGTCGTTGAACATGTCCTTCCAGTCGATGCTTTTCAGCACTGCTTCGATTTCGTCCGCCGTGTAGCCGGCGGCGTAGAGGCCACCGACGATCGCACCCATCGATGTGCCGGTGATGCAGTCGACCGGCACGCGCTCGCGCTCGAGCACCTTGAGCACGCCGATATGCGCCGCGCCGCGCGCGCCGCCGCCGCCGAGCACGAGGCAGGTTTTCGGGCGTGCGGTTTGCGCCGAAGCATCGAGCGATGCGAGGCTCGACGCGATCAGCGCGAGAAAGGCGATGAAACGAAGCATGAGGCTCCCCGGCGGTCTTCGCGTTGTCGCGCGAAGCGTAGCCGAGTCGCGCTCAGCTTTCGAGCGCTTGCCAGCGCGCGTAGGCGTGATCGAGTTCCGCCTGCAGTTTCGCAAGTTCGCTGTTCGCGGCGAGGACGGCCGCGCTGTCCTGCTTGAAGAACGTCGGATCGTTCATCGCCGCGGTGCGCGCGGCGATGTCGTTTTCGAGTGTCTCGATGCGAGCGGGCAGTTGCTCGAGTTCGCGAGCGTCCTTGTAGCTCAGTTTGCGCTTCGCCGATGAAGCGGCGCCTTCGCTGTCGAAGGCAGGTGCAGGCGTTGACGCAGCGGATGCTGTCGTCGGCGCGGATTCGCGGCGCTCGTTGCGCGCGGTCGCCGCAGGCCGCTGCCGCAGCCAGTCGCTGAAGCCGCCGATGTATTCGCCGACGCGCCCCTCACCTTCGAGGACCAACGTCGACGTCACCACGTTGTCGATGAATTCGCGATCGTGCGAAACGAGCAGCAGCGTGCCCTGATACGACGCGAGCATTTCTTCGAGCAATTCCAATGTCTCCACATCGAGATCGTTGGTCGGCTCGTCCATGACCAGCAAGTTCGATGGCTGCGCGAACAGCTTGGCGAGCAGCAGGCGGTTGCGCTCGCCGCCGGATAGCCGCGTGATCGGTGCGCGCGCGCGTTCGGGCGAGAACAGGAAATCCTGCAGGTAGCCGAGCACGTGCTTGCGGCTGCCGTTGAGTTCGACGTACTCGGTGCCTTCGGCGACGTTGTCGAGCGCGTTCCAGTCCTCGCGCAGCGCGCTGCGGTGCTGGTCGAAGTAGGCGATCTGCAGGTTCGTGCCGGGTTCGATTTCGCCGCGCTGCGGCTTCAACTCGCCAAGCAACAATTTCAAAAGTGTACTCTTGCCCGAACCGTTCGGACCGACGATGCCGATGCGGTCGCCGCGCAGGATTGTCGTCGAGAAATCGCGCAGGATGATCTTGTCGTTCCAGGCGTAGTCGACCTCACGCGCCTCGATCACCTTCTTGCCCGAGGCCTGCGTCGTCGCCAGCGTCATCTTCGCGTTGCCGCCGAGTTCGCGCCGCTCTGCGCGCTCGCGGCGCAGCGCCTTGAGCGCGCGCACGCGACCCTCGTTGCGCGTGCGCCGCGCCTTGATGCCCTGGCGGATCCAGACTTCCTCCTGCGCGAGCTTCTTGTCGAACAACGCGCTGGCCTGCGCCTCGGCGTGCAGGCGTTCCTCGCGCCGGCGCAGGTAGTTGGCGTAGTCACCGGGCCACGAAGTGACCTGGCCGCGATCGATCTCGACGATACGTGTCGCCAGCGCGCGCAGGAAACTGCGGTCATGGGTTACGAAGATCAGGCTGAACTCGGCGTTGCGCAGGAATTCTTCGAGCCAGGCGATCGCTTCGATGTCGAGGTGGTTGGTCGGCTCGTCGAGCAGGAGCACGTCGGGCGCACTCACAAGCGCCTGTGCGAGCAGCACGCGGCGTTTCATGCCGCCGGACAGCGCGGCGAAGTCCACGTCCTCAGGCAGTTCCAGCCGCGCGAGCACCTGCGACACGCGCCGGTCGAGATCCCAGCCGTGCTGCGCTTCGATTTTTGCCTGCACTGCGCCGAGCGCGTCCAGATCACCGGAATGTTCGGCAATCAAATGGTGATAGCGCGCGAGCAACGCGCCTAGGTCGCCGAGGCCTGCGGCGACCACGTCGAACACGCTGCCGGCCACGTCCTGCGGCACTTCCTGGGCGAGCTTGGCCACGCGCACGCCGCCTTGCACGCGCACCTCGCCGTCGTCGGGTCGAATCTCGCCGGCGATCAGGCGCAGCAGCGTGGACTTGCCTTCGCCGTTGCGGCCGACGATGCAGACGCGCTCGCCGGCATCGATCGCGAGATCGACCTTTTCGAGCAGCAGCGGGCCGCCGACGCCGTAATCGACGCGTTGGAGTTGGATCAGGGACATGGACCAATTGTAACGTGGTCGGTGCCGTCGGCCCTGGTTTTTGTGTGGCCGATGGCGAATCGATTGCGCCGGCCGCCCGCGGCGCAACGATTTGCGCAACGTTGTGCTAGCGTAGCGACATCGATACCAAAGCCACGCAGAGACGAGAGGGAGAGATGGAAACGCAAGTCCGCCGCACCAAGATCATCGCCACGCTGGGGCCGGCCACTGACGCGCCGGGGATGTTGAAGAAGATCCTTGCCGAGGGCGTCGACGTGGTGCGCCTGAACATGTCGCATGGCAAACCCGAGGATCACGCGCGCCGCGCCAAGGAAGTGCGCGAGATGGCCGCAGAGCTCGGCCGCGAGGTCGCCGTGCTCGCCGACCTGCAGGGGCCGAAGATCCGCATCGAGAAATTCCTTGCCGGGCCGGTGATCCTCAAGTCCGGTGATCCGTTCGAACTCGACTGCCGTACCGAGGCGCCGCCGGGTGATGCGACGCGCATCGGCGTGAGCTATCTCGGCCTGCGCAACGACGTGAAAGCCGGCGACATGCTGCTGCTCGACGACGGCCTGATCTCGCTCAAGGTCGACAAGATCGAAGGCACGAGCATCCACACGACCGTGGTCGCCGGCGGCGCGCTGTCTGACCGCAAGGGCATCAATCGCCAGGGTGGCGGTCTCTCGCTCGCCGCGCTCGCGGAGAAGGACAAGGACGACATCAAGACCGCCGCGCAGATCAACGCGGACTTTCTCGCGATCTCGTTCGTCAAGTCGGCCGCCGATATCGAGGAGTCGCGCAAGCTCATGCGCGCGGCCGGCGGCAGCGCGGCGATGGTGGCGAAGATCGAACGCAGCGAGGCGATCGAAACTGTCGTGCTCGCGGGCATCATCGATGCGTCCGACGTGGTCATGGTCGCGCGCGGCGATCTCGGCGTCGAGATCGGCGACGCGGAGCTGCCCGGCATCCAGAAGAAGATCATTCGCGAAACGCTCGCGCGCAGTAAGGCCGTGATCACGGCGACGCAGATGATGCAGTCGATGGTCGAGTCGCCGATCCCGACGCGTGCCGAGGTGCTCGACGTCGCCAACGCCGTGCTCGACGGTACCGACGCCGTCATGCTGTCGCAGGAAACCGCGGCCGGCAAGCATCCGGACAAGGCGGTCGCGGCGATGGCGCGCGTCTGCCTGGGCGCCGAGAACGGTTTCGAGGTAGGCGAGGAGTTCACGCCGCCTGCGGTACGCCTCGAACGCGTCGATCAGGCGATCGCGCTGGCGACGATGTATACCGCCCGCCACATCGGCGTGCGCGCGATCATCGCGCTGACCGAATCGGGCGGCACCGCGCAGTGGCTGTCGCGTTATCGCTCGCGCGTGCCGATCTATGCGTTGTCGCGCCGCATCGGCGCGCGCCGGCGCATGATGATCTACCGCGACGTCACCCCGATCGCGTTCGACGCGCACGGCGTCGATCCTGCGCACGCGGCCAAGGCTGCGGTGCAGACGCTGTTCAACTTGAATCACCTCAGCGAAGGCGACCGCGTCATCCTGACCACGGGCGATCACACCGGCCAGCACGGCGGCACCAACACGATGAAGCTGCTGCGCGTCGGCCCCGGCGGCGTCGCCGAAGGCCTCGGCGATCTGTGATACGAAGTACCGGAGCGCGAATCATCGCGCTCCGGCTTAGTGTAGGACGCGGTGACTACTTCTTCTCCGCGCCCGCGCGGTGCTTCTCAAACCAGCCGATCGTGTACAGCACCTGGTCGAGCATGTTCGACGGCCGCGTGTTGATCTCGTGCGAGGCGCCGGGAATGCGCAACATCGCGGTGTCGACGCCGCGCAGCTTGAGCGCTTGGTAGAACTGCTCGGCCTCGCCCGACGGCGTACGGTGGTCGGCGTCGCCGGTGATCATCATCGTCGGCGTCTTCACCTTGCCGACGTAGGCGATCGGTGAGCGCTTCATGTAGTGTTCGGCGTTTTCCCACGGCACGCCGGGGAACCAGTACTTGGTGAACAACTGGTAGAAGTCGCTGGTCAGCACGAAGCTGTACCAGTTGATCACGGGCTTGGCGACGACGGCCGCGCGGAAGCGGTCGGTGTGGCCGACGATCCATGCGGTCAATACGCCGCCGCCGCTGCCGCCGGTAACGAACAGGTTGCTCGTATCGATGCTGCCGCGCGTGATGACCGCGTCGACGACGCTCATGAGGTCGTCGTAATCCTGGCTCGGGTAGGCGTTCTCGATCAGGTTGGCGAACTCGCTGCCGTAGCTCGTGCTGCCGCGCGGGTTGGCATAGACGACGACGTAGCCCTGCGCGGCGTAGAGCTGCGTTTCCGGCGCGAAATGCGGGCCGTAGGCGGCGAACGGGCCGCCGTGGATTTCGAGCATCAACGGGTAGGATTTCTTCGGATCGAAGCGTGGCGGATAGACGACCCAGGCCTGCACGCTGCGTCCATCGGCCGAGGATTTCACGTTGATCTCCTCGACTTTGCCGAGGGCCTTGTGGTCGAGCAGGTTAGCGGACAGGTCGGTCAGCGATTTCGGCTTGCTGCCGCGCGCAACGATGCCGACATCGGCCGTGTGCGTCAGCGCATCGCGCGTGTAGGCGACGCGTCCGCCCGCGCCCGACATCGAGCCGCCCGTGTACGGCCGGCCGATCTGGGTGCCCCCGAGATCGTCGGCGACCGTTTCGACCTTGCCGCCGCCGAGGCCGACATGGCCGATCTTGGTCACGCCGCGTTCGTCGTAGTTGAAGTACAGTGCGCCATTGCCGTCCCAGACGGGCTCGTCGACGCTGACGTCGGTGTCGGCAGTCACTGCATGTGACTTGCCGCTGGCGAGATCGAGCGCGTACAGGTGCACGGCCTGATATGGATGGCCCTTGTCGTCGAAGCCGACGTAGGCGAGTGTGCGGCCATCCGGCGAGATCACCGGATTGCGATCGGGGCCGCGGCGATCGGTGAGCTTGGTTAGTGCGCCGCTGTCGACGTCGACGCGATACAACTCGCTTTCCAGCGGCTGGTGTTCCCAGTCGTCGTTGAGATTGGCCGAGACGTAGACGCTCTTGCCGTCGCGCGCCCAGGCGATCGGACCGGCGAAGTCGTGCTTGCCCGTCGTCACCTCGCGTGCGGCACCGCCGTCGGCGGAGACGACGAAGACGTGCGCATAACCCGGATCGACGTAGCCGCCGCCGTCGATGCGATAGGTGAGGCGATCGATCAGCTTAGCCGGCTCGGCCCATTCGGCGCCCTTCGGCGCGGGCGGCAGCTTTGCCAGCGGCGTGTCCTGCGCGGGCACGCGCTGGGTGAACGCGATCCAGCGGCCGTCGGGCGACCAGGAAAGGTTGCCCGGGCCTTCGGTCAGATGCGTGATCGCCGAACTCGCGCCCGAGTCGAGCCAGAGCACGTGGATCTGCGCCTTGCCCTCGCTTGCGCCGATCCAGGCGATGCGCTTGCCGTCGGGCGACCATTCCGCGCCGCGCTGGTCGGCGCTGTCGGAAAGCAGCGCGCGCTGGCCGTGGCCTTCGCTGTCGACGAGCCAGAGCTGCGAGCGCTTGCGGTCCTTCATGATGTCGAAGCGCATGCGCTCGTAGACGACGCGCTTGCCGTCGGGCGAGAGCTGCGGATGGTCGGCCCATTCGAGCTTGAACACGTCGAGCGGAGCGAACGTGTTTGATTGAATCGGCTGCGGATCGGGCGGCGGCGCATCGGCGGCAGCAGTCAGGTTGACGATGAGCAAGGCACCGAGCGCGATCGCACGCATGAGTTTTCTCCGCGGAAAGAGCTGGCATTCTGCCATGCGCACGTGCGCCGACAATGTGCCATTGGGCACCTCGAAAAACCTGCTGCGCTCGACAATTTGCGCGCCGGCGGTGCTCGGACTGCGGAGGCAGGAGGACGAAGCGAACGGCGAGGCCGGCCCGCAGGGCGAGCCGCGGATGCGGCGAGTAATCCTCATGTACTCGACTGTACACTTCGGTTCCTGCGCTGCGGCGACGCGCCCGATTCTAGTTGAGATCGGCTCTTCGCTCGTGACGGTTTTCGAGGTGCCCTGTTGTGCATGGATGAACACGATGGAAACACGACGCCGGATTTCGCGAACGACTTCGGCTTGCGTATGATCCAAGTTCCACAGCGTCGTTTCGGCGCGTGCCACAGGAGATCGATATGAAACCGGTGTTTCGGGTTCTCGCCTTGACCCTGCTCGCCGCCAGCGGCAGCGCATTCGCACTCGAGCGTGCGCATCTGGTGCAGCCTGCGGAACTTTCGAACTGGTGGCTCGTGTCGGGCACGGGCGATCCCAAGGTACCTTCGTACGGCAAGGGCCTGACGACGCCGACCTGCGTGGCGGTGTCCTACCGCATCGAACGCGGCGGCACCACGAGCCAGGTCAAGCTCGAGAAAATCGTGCCCGAGGGCGACCTCGGCGCGGTCGCGGTGGACATCGTCAAGGGCCTGCAGTACACCGCTGCGCAGAAGAACATCGGCAAGGATCCGGTCTACACCTATGTGGTCATGCCGTTCAACGCGCCCGACGTGAACAAGGGGCCGAGCGCGGTAACGGAGCGCCAACGCATCCTCGATGCGTGCAAGCTAGAAGACTTCAAGCTTCCGGCCGCCTAACGGAAAGTTCATGCACCGGCGTCGCGTCGGCGTTCAGCTCGCAGCAGCGGAATCCGAATCGGCCTATAATGCTGACCCCCGCGATTTGCGAATCGCGGCAGCGCGCACGCGCACGAATTCAAACGTTACGGAGTCATCCATGAGCATCGAAGAACTGGAAAGCATCGCCCAGGCGATGGTAGCGCCGGGCAAAGGGATCATCGCCATCGACGAGTCGACGAGCACGATCAAGAAGCGCTTCGACTCGGTCAAGATCGAGAACAGCGAAGAGAACCGCCGCGCCTACCGTGAAATGCTGCTGACCGCGCCGAAGCTCGGCGACTACATCTCCGGCGCGATCCTCTACGACGAAACGATCCGCCAGTCGACCAAGGCCGGCGTGCCGTTCACCAAGGTCATGCTCGACAATGGCATCCTGCCGGGCATCAAGGTCGACAAGGGCCCGCATCCGCTGGCCGGTTTCCCGGGCGAAGTCGTCACCGAAGGCCTCGACGGCCTGCGCGAGCGCCTCGCCGAATACGCCAAGCTTGGCGCCAAGTTCGCCAAGTGGCGCGCGGTGATCAACATCGCCGACGACGCGCCGAGCGGCACCTGCATCGAGGCGAACTGCCACGCGCTCGCGCGTTACGCGGCGCTGTGCCAGGAAGCGGGCATCGTGCCGATGGTCGAGCCCGAAGTGCTGATGGACGGCAACCATGACATCGACATCTGCTACGAGGTGACGGAAGCGACGCTGCGTTCGCTGTTCGGCGCGCTGTATGAGCAGAACGTCATGCTCGAAGGCACGATCCTGAAAGCGAGCATGGTGATCCCAGGCAAGGATTGTCCGGACCAGGCTTCCGTCGACGAAGTCGCCGAAGCGACCGTGCGCTGCCTCAAGGCGACCGTGCCGGCCTCGCTGCCGGGCATCGTCTTCCTCTCGGGCGGCCAGACCGACGAGCAGTCGACCGCGCACCTCAACGCGATGAACCAGATGGGCCCGCACCCGTGGCCGCTGTCCTTCAGCTACGGTCGCGCGATGCAGTCGGCCGCGCTGAAATACTGGTCGAAGGACCTGGTCAAGAACTTCGCCGAGGCACAGAAGATCGTCGTGTCGCGCGCTCGCGAAAACGGTCTGGCCGCGCTGGGCCAGTGGACGAAGGCGAAGGCCGCCTGATCGGCTACCCGAATCAGATCGATGTAGACAACGGGCGCTTCGGCGCTCGTTGTGTTTTGGCTTGTTGCGATCGCAAACATCGGTAGCTCCGAATGAACAAGCGCACCGGTTGGCTGTTTTTCTTCTCCGCGGGTATCGTGCTTGCGTTTTTCGGGTTTTGGCGCTCCGTCAACCGCCCTGTGCGCGAAACGGGAGCACCAAAAACGCCGGCAACAGCGGTGGTGAAATCGGAGAGCACGTCGCGTCCCATTCTTGAACGGATTAGGAGTCGCCCGGTCAAAAACCTGCTGCCGCCGCATCGGAAGCTGAGCGAGGGCGAGCTACCTGGACAAGTGGTGAGCCAAGTGGCCGCCTCACCGGACGCCAACACACCGGACGGAGATTACGCTACTGCTGTTGCACTCCAGCGTTGCGCGTACGCTAGTGGTACCGATGCCGAAATTGAAGAACGGGAAACCAGGGAATCTCTGCAGGTCGATGCGTTACGTCAACGCGCAGGATTGCCACTTTCCGACAAGGTCGCGGTCAACGAAACTGTTGACGCCATAGTGACGATGAAGCGAGAGCGCGATTCGTGCGCAGGCATTCCGAAGAATGTGGTCTCCTCATGGAGGGTTCGCCTGGAAGCTATGGCCCAGGCAGGGGATACGGAAGCGGGTCAAAGATTGATTCGGTCCATCAGCATCGAGTTCCCTACGCAATTTGAAATCGATGCGAACCCCGATGAATATGCTCAGCGCATGGCGCTGGCTGAAGAATATCTGCTCGATCAGGTTGCCAGCGGCGATTGCAGTCAGGCGACCCTAACGTCGCTGGCAACTATGGGATTTGACCCAGGCCTCAGTTATGCATCCTACCGGGTTTATGCCGAACGAACCCTTGCTTCCATGCCAAGACCGAACCTGACGCTGGACGAAAACGTCAAGATGATCTCAGGCATTAAAAACAGGCTGGCTGAATTCCAAGCACAGGTTCCTTCAGACGCTATGGATGACGCCAATCAAACAGTGGCTTATTGGCAGCAGACTAATTGCAGGCTGTAGAGTCGACGCTATGGTGGGACGGAAATAACCTGTAAAGGGGGCCTCCATCCGGCGTTCAACTCGTCTTCCTGTCTTTAGCTAATTCATTACGCCACAGAAGAAAAACGGACGCGATCGCGTCCGTTTTCATTTCAGAAGCTGTATTTTCAGAGCATGCGGTATCGCCCCCCGAACGTCGCCGCCAATCTGGACGGAAGAGGCGAAAATTCGTCGGCGCTCAGGGAACAACTTTGGATTCGCCCAGATCCTTCCAACTGTAGCGCGGCACCTGGATCCACTGTCCGCCTTTGAGTTCGGGCACCTTGTGCACACGCACTTGGTCCACGCTCATCTTGCCGTTCTTTTCGCTGAGCCAGAAATCGATGTCGTAGATTTCGCCCTTGCTGCCGGCGGTGCGGAAATCGGTACAGGCGAAAAAGTGCCCGTCGTCGAGCTGGCGAATCGGTTGATGCGTGTCGACGAATTCCAGGTTCAGGTCCTTGCCGGTCTTGTCGTCCTTGAGTTTGAATACGCCGCCATTTTTCGCGGCCTGAGCGAGTGCATTCTGCTCGACCACTGACATCACTTCCCAACTGCGCTTCTGCGCCATGTGGCCGGGATGCTCGGACGCCGGTATCCACCACCACGGAATCGGTTGGCGTGTGACTGCCGTCCATTTGCCGTCCTGCTGCTTCGGCGCCTGATAGATGCGGGTCTCGACGATCTGCAGCTGGCCGTTCGCCGGCGCCACCCAGAAGTCGACGAGGTAATTCTTCTGTGCGTCCTTGCTGTCGTGGAACTTGACGTCGGGGAAGAAGCCGTAGCCGTCGATCGTGCGCGTGAAATCGATGCCGTCGAAGGCGAGCTTGAGTGCCGAGCCGTCGAGCGGATCGGTCAGCGCGAAGACGCCGCCGTTGGCCTTGGTCTGCGCCGCGACGTGCGCCTTGACCACCGTTTCCGCATCATTGCTGTCGAAATTCTGCATCGCCTCTTCGGTCGACTGCACCATGCTCGCGGCGATGAACGCGCGCGCGCGTTCGAGATTCTGCTGGGGATCCTTGAGGAACGCAGTCTTCGACGCGGCGTCGTGGAAGCAGTAGACCTTGCCGTCCTTGTCGGTCCAGGTGAGGCTGCAGTCGGTCATCACGTGGCGACCGGCTGCGAGACCCTCGGTGCACTGGCCGCCGAATTCCGGCTGCGGGCCGGCGGCGGCGGCAACGGAGATCTGCAGCAGCAGTGCCATGGCAATTGCGCGGATCATGGCGGGACTCCAGAAGCTTTTCGTCATCATACTCCGAAGCCGCGCGGCTGAAGTCATGCCCCGAGCTCGTCGCGGTAGGCGCGCACGGCGTCGCCGCCGAAGCAGCAGAACACGATGCGCTGCGGCGAAATTCCGCCCCAGGCGCGCACCTCGCGTATCGCGATGCGCGCCGCCTGCTCGAACGGATAGCCGAACACGCCGCAGCTGATCGCCGGGAACGCGACGCTGCGGGCGCCGTGCTCGAACGCCAGGCGCAACGATTCGCGGTAGCACTTCGCCAGCTTTTCCGCTTCGCCTTCCTTGCCGCCGTGCCAGATCGGCCCCACCGTGTGGATGATGTGGCGCGCGGGCAGGTCGAAGCCGGGCGTGATGCGCGCCTCGCCAGTCGGGCAGCGCACGTATGGACGCACCAGCTGGATGGCCTTGCATGCCGCCGACAGGCGCGGACCGGCGGCGCGGTGGATCGCGCCGTCGACGCCGCCCCCGCCCGACAGTGCCTCGTTTGCCGCGTTGACGATCGCGTCCACGCGCAGCGTCGTGATATCGGCTTCGACCACTTCGATCTTCAGCATATCGGCACCATCGATGCTAATGCGGTTAGCATAAGCACATGCAACGTAAAGATTTCCATTCGAACGACCCCTGGCGCAACGCCAGGGTCAAGCCGGCTGCGCCTGCGCCACGCGCCGCGCCGCCGCAGGCCGAGCGCACGACGCCCGAATCCGCCAAACCGCCCGCGGCGCAGCGCCGCGGCGAGGAAGTCCGCGTCTACGGCCGCAACGCCTGCCTCGCCCTGTTCGCGAAACGGCCGAACGACGTACGCAAAATCTATCTCACCGAAGCGCGCATCGCCGAGTTCAAGCCCGTGCTGGCCTGGTGCGTAAAGCAGCGCATCGGCTATCGCGTGGTCGAAAACGAGGACCTGGATCGGCTGACGGAAAGCCAGCACCACGAGGGCGTCTGCTTCGAGGTGCGCAGGACGCTGCTGCTGTCGCTGCGCGAGCTGCTGCATGGGATTCCGCGAGAGCAGGCTGCGCTGCTGATCTGGCTGGACGGCGTCGGCAATCCGCACAACGTCGGCGCAATGCTGCGCAGCGCGGCCAATTTCGGCGCGCGTGGAGCGATCCTGCCGGCGGGTGCGCCCGCGCTTTCGGGCGCGGCAATGCGCGTCGCCGAGGGCGGTGCCGAAGCGCTGCCGCTCGCGCAGGCGGCCGCGGGCGAGGACGTCTTCGAATCGCTGCACGATGCGGGTTTCGCGGTAGCCGCGACCGTGCCGCGCGACGGCTGGGACTTGTACAAGCACAAACTGCCGGCGCGGCTCGCATTGATCCTCGGCGCGGAAGGCGAAGGCATGTCTGCGCGTTTGATTGCGGACGCCGACCTGCGCCTGACGATTCCCGGCACCGGCGCGGTCGAAAGCCTCAACGTGTCGGCGAGCGCAGCCGTCCTCTTCGCCGAATACTGGCGCCAGCACCGATAGTCGCATGCGCCTCGTCGTCGCGCTGCTGCTGCTCGCGTTCGGCATCCCGCTCGGCGCGGCGACACCGCGCCAGGCGCCGAGCTTCGATCTGCGCCCGGCGCAGGCCGTCGTGCAGCGCGTTCTCGGACCACGCGCCGGGCAAATCGAGCTGGGAACGCTGTATGCCGGCGACGACGGCGAGCACTTCCGTATCGCGCGCGACGGCAAGCGTGTGAAGGTCGAAGGTACGACCGCGAGCGCGTTGCTGTTCGGCGTCAACTGGTACCTTAAATACATCGCGCACCGCCAGGTCTCGACCAACGGCGATCATCTCGGCGACGAGGCGCTGCCGCCGCCGGACGAGACTATCGAACGTGCCGCACGCTACCCTTGGCGCTACTCGCTCAACCAGAACACCGACGGCTACACGATGCCGTACTGGGATTGGCCGCGCTGGGAGCGCGAGATCGATCTCTACGCACTCAGCGGCATCAACGCGATGATCGTCGAACGCGGCATGGATTCGGTGCTTTACCAAACCTTTCGCGACTTCGGCTACTCCGACCGCGAATTGCGCGCGTGGATCACCCAGCCCGCGCACCAGAACTGGCAGCTCATGGGCAACCTCTGCTGCTTCGACGGCCCGATCAGCCGCGAATTGATGGCCAAGCGTGCGAAGTCGGCACGGCAGATCCTCGCGCACCTGCGCGAACTCGGCATCACGCCCGTGCTGCCGGGTTTTTACGGCATCGTGCCCGCGGATTTTGCGAAGAAATTCCCGCAGGCGCACGTGATCGCCCAGGGCGACTGGGCCGGCTTCACGCGGCCCGGTTGGCTCGATCCGCGCGATCCGATGTTCGCGAAGATCGCGGCGAGTTTCTACCGCCACCAGCGCGAGCTGTTCGGCGATTCGGCGATTTATGACCTGGAAATTTTCCAGGAGGGCGGCAGCTCGGGCAACGTGCCGGTGCGTGAGGGCGCACATCTTGTCCAGGCCGCGCTCGAGGCGGCGCATCCCGGTGCGAAATGGATGATGCTTGCCTGGCAGGGCAATCCGCAGCCGGAACTGCTCGCCGGCGTCGACCGCGACAAACTCTTCATCATCGACATCGATCACGACAAGGTCGCGCGCGACGATCGCATGACCGACTTCAAGAGCGCGCCGTTCTTGTTCGGTGGCATCTGGGCATTCGGCGGGCGTACGACGTTCGGCGCCAACATCCGCAACTACACCGAACGGCTGCCGCGGATCGCCGCGGCGAACCCGAACATGATCGGCACGGCGGTGTTTGCCGAAGGCATGGATACCAATCCATTCGCCTTCGATTTGTTCACCGAGATGGCCTGGCGCGACGGCGAAGTCGATGCCGCGCAGTGGACGGCGAATTATGTGCAGCGCCGCTACGGCGCGGCCGATGCGCACGCGCTGGCGGCCTGGAAGGCCTTGCGCGAGACGGCGTACAGCATTGCGCCTGACGCAGTCGAATTCAACAGCGAACGCGAAGCCGGGCAGGAATCGCTGTTCGCCGCACAGCCAAGCCTTGACGCCTTCCAGGCCTCGCACTGGTCGCCCGTCGCGCTGCGTTATGACGCGAAAGCGTTTGCCGTCGCGCTGCCGGAGTTGCTGCGAGTGGCGCCGCAGTTGCGCACGAGCGAGACGTATCGCTACGACCTCGTCGACGTCGCGCGCCAGACGCTGGCGAACGAAAGCCGCATCCTGTTGCCTCGAATCAAGAGCGCATTCGTGGCAAAGGATCGCACGCAGTTCTCTTCGCTGACGCAGCGTTGGCTCGCGCTGATGGACTTGCAGGATCGTCTGCTCTCGACACAGCGCGATTTTCTCGTCGGCGTCTGGCTCGAGCGCGTGCGCGGTTGGGCCTCGACACCCGAGGAACTGCGCCGCCTCGATTACGACGCGCGCTCGATTCTCACTACCTGGGGCGAGCGCAAGGCGAGCGAGGGCGCCGAACTGCACGACTACGGCAACAAGGACTGGGCCGGCCTGACCCGCGACTACTACATGCAGCGCTGGAAAGTATACTTTGCCGCACTCGACGACGAATTGCGCACCGGCGAAGCGGCAAAGCCGATCGACTGGTTCGCGCTCGGCGAGCAGTGGAATCGCGGCAAGCAGCGCTATGCGACGCGGCCGCAGGGCGATTCTTACGCGCTCGCTGCGGAAACCGCCGAGACGCTCGGATTGGCCGACTGACGGTTCAACCGCCGAGCGCGGCGATCCGCCGCGAAAGCCAGCGTCGTTCCGGTTCGAGCTTCGCCGCGGCGAGAGCGATGCGGTATTGACTCAGCGCTTCGTCGCGGCGGTCGAGTCGCTGCAGCAAGTTCGCGCGCGCCGCGGCGAACAGATGACTGTGTTCCGTATCGCTACGCGCGATCAGCGCGGTGAGCAAGTCGAGTGCGTGGCCCGGTCCGTCGACCATCGAGATCGCAGCGATGCGGTTGAGTTCGACGATCGGTGTCGGCTGCAGGCGCGCGAGCACCTCGTAAAGTCCGGCGATCTGCCGCCAGTCGGTGTCGGCATGGTGCGGCGCGCGTGCGTGCAGCGCGGCGATCGCGGCCTGCACGACGTAGGGGCCGATAAGCTCCTTCGTGCGCAACGCGCGATCGAGCAAGGCGGTGCCGGCGTCGATCTGTACGCCGTTCCAGAGCGAGCGGTCTTGGTCCTCGAGCAGCACGATGTCGCCCGCCCGAGTCGTGCGCGCCGCACCGCGTGCATCGTGCAGCAACATCAATGCATTGAGGCCTTGTACCTCGGAGCGTTGCGGCAGCAGTTCGTCGAGCAGGCGGCCGAGGCGGATCGCTTCGCGGCACAGGTCGCGGCGGATCAGCGTATCGCCTGCGGTCGCCGCATAGCCTTCGCTGAAGATCAGGTAGATCGTCGCGAGTACGCTGGCGAGGCGTTGTTCCAGTTGCGCGGGCGCCGGCGTTTCGAACGGAATACCGGCATCGCGGATCTTCTTCTTCGCGCGTACCAGGCGCTGCGCCATTGTCTCCTCGCCGACGAGGAAGGCGCGCGCGATCGCCTGCGTGTCTAGGTCGCAGACCGTGCGCAGGGTCAGGGCGACCTGGGCTTCGATATTCAGCGCCGGATGGCAGCAGGTGAAGATCAGGCGCAGACGGTCGTCGTCGAAGTGCGCTTCGTCGATTTGTTCTGCGTCGAAGTGAACGGTGCCGGCCGAAAATTCCGGAGCGATGCGCATGTCGAAGAAGGTGCGCCGGCGCTGCGCATCGATGGTCTTGTTGCGTCCGACCTGGACCAGCCATGCGGCGGGATTGGCCGGCACGCCCGCGACCGGCCACTGCTCGATTGCGGCGGTGAACGCGTCCTGGCGCGCCTCCTCGGCCAGGTCGAAATCGCCGAGAAGGCGGATCAGCGTGGCAAGCACGCGACCCGCTTCCCGTTGCAGGACGGCTTCGATCTTCGGCACGAAGATCAGCTGTATTTGTGGATCGCCCGCACCTCGATGCTGCCGAGGCGCGCGCTCGGGATGCGCGCGGCGATCGCCACGGCCTCGTCGAGATCCGTCGCTTCGACCAGATAGTAACCGCCGAGTTGCTCGCGCGTTTCCGCGAAGGGGCCGTCGGTAATCGTAGTCTTGCCATCGCGCACGCGCACCGTCGTCGCCGTGGTCGTTGGCTTGAGCGCATCGCCGGCCTTGAACTGGCCGCCTTCGATGATCGACTGGGTGAAGGCCGTGTACTCTTCGTGCAGTTTGCCTCGATCGGCTTCGTTCATCTTGCCGAAGCGGACTTCGTTGTCGTAGATCAGCAACAGGTATTGCATGGTCGTTTCCTGGGAACGTGGCGGGATTGCCGTGATCTGGTCGAACGGGAGAGGATCGGATCGACAGCGCCGGAGCAAAATTTTCCGCTAGCGAAATGAGCCAGTCGAATCGACCGCTACTTTTTCAGCGCGAGCACGAGGACGCCGGCGCCGACCATCGCGATGCCGAACCACTCGCGCAACGAGGGTCGCTCGCCGAGGAAGGCGAACGCGAACACCGCGACGAGGACGAGGCTGAGCTTGTCGACCGGCGCGACCTGCGATGCATCGCCGATCTTGAGTGCACGGAAATAACAGACCCACGACGCGCCCGTGGCGAGGCCGGACAGCACGAGGAAGATCCAGGTACGCGCCGACAGTTCGAGCGGATTGCTCCATTTTCCCGCCGCGCCGACGAAGGCGGCGAGGACGACGATGATGACCGCGGTGCGGATCAATGTGGCGAGATCGGAATCCACGCCCTTGATGCCGATCTTGGCGAAGATCGCAGTCAGCGCGGCGAAGACGGCCGAGCCCAATGCCCAGAAAAACCAGTTCGATGCGGCCATGAGATCCGCGCCTCGCGCTCGTGGAATCGGAT
>Ga0207639_10000484_pt1 | contig 27473 bp, 28 predicted proteins | sample KBSCornC32_FD_184299 | JGI IMG/M metagenome (GOLD analysis project Ga0207639, IMG submission 184299) | Corn rhizosphere microbial communities from Kellogg Biological Station, Michigan, USA - KBS Corn C3-2 (SPAdes) (version 2) | ecosystem: Host-associated > Plants > Roots > Rhizosphere > Soil ...
CATCTAACGACCAGGCGGCGGCGAACAGCATCGGGACGGTGACCAACCTCGCTGGCGGCACAATCGAAGGAAATCGCGTCGGCGTGTTGTTGAGCGGCGGAGGCTCGATCAGCAATGCGGGAACGATACAAGGCAATCTAGCGGGCGTCGCAATCCAATCCGGAAACTTTGCTGGAAGAATCGGGACGTTAGCAAACAGCGGCACGATCGGCGGTGGTGCGGAGTTCATCGGCCTCGACAGCGGGACTCTCACGAACAGCAGTACCGGTATCATCAACGGTGGGAGCGCCGGCGCCATCTCGATCGACGGGGGCGTTCCCGCCGCGGTCGCAAGCGTCTCGAACGCCGGGACCGTTGCGGGATCGGTAGCATTCTTTGAGCTCTCGAGCGCCAATCTCTCCAACAGCGGATCGATCGTCGGCGGGGGAACTTCAGCCACTCCGGACGGCTCGGCCATCTACAGCGACAGCGCGCTGACCATCGGCAATAGCGGAACGATCCAGGGCGATCACGGTGTCGGCTTGTCGTTCGATGGCGGCGGTTCGCTGGCCAATACGGGGTCGATCACCTCGAACACGGTTCAAGCCATCACCGCCTCGAAACGCGTGACGCTGACCAACGCCGGCACGATCTCCGGTACCGGAGGGACCGCGGCCACGCTGAGCGATTTCAATGACGACGTCGTGCTTCAAACCGGCTCGAACATCATCGGTACAGTGAACGGGGCGGGGGGAAGCGATACGCTGTCGCTGACCGGCTCGGTTAGTTCACCGAGTTCGTTGCAGACCATCGGCAATTTCCTGAACTTCGAGAATCTGAATGTCCTGTCCGGTTACTGGACCGTGCCCGGAAATGCCGGGACCTTTGCCTCCACGACCCTTAGCGGGGGCGCACTGGCGGTGAATGGAAGCATTACCTCGCCGATCTCGGTCGGTGGTGGCGCAATGCTGGCCGGGACCGGCACGATCATCGGCAACACGACGATGAACAGCGGCGGCCTTCTCGCCCCGGCCGGAAGCAGCCTCGGCACCCTCAGCATCGTCGGCAATGTCGCCTTCAATACCGGGTCGACGTTTAGCGTGCAGACCAGCCCTGACGGCAGCTCCGACAAGCTTGCGGTCACCGGAGCCGTGACCATCACCAAGGGGACGAACATCCAGGTCCTGGCGGGGATCGCGCATTACGCGCCGACAACCAGTTACGTCGTGCTGACCGCGACTGGCGGAATCTCCGGCAAGTTCGCCAACGTCCTCACCGACTATGCCTATTTCAAGGCGACGGTGAACACCCAGCAAAAGGGCACGATCACCATCCAGATCGCACCCAACGGAAAGCCGCTTCCGTCAGCTGCCTCCGCCTTGGCGTTCAGCACCGCATCGGCGGTCGACGCGCTTGGCCTGAACAGCCAGCTTTACCAATCGGTCCTCTACCAGTCGCTCACGGGGGCGCGGCAGGCGTTCAATGCGCTATCCGGCTCAGGGTACGGCCGCCTCGATGCGATCATGAACCAGGATCTCGGAAGGCTCACTTTCGCCTCCGCCGCCGCGAATACCGATGCTCCCTCGCTCGCATGGACGAATATCAACGCGCTGACGGCGCGGGGAGCAGCCAACGGGGCCTTGCGCCGCCGCGGAGCCTTTTCGCTATTCATGGTCGGAGGCCGCTACGGCACGTCGCTGGCTTCGAATGAAGTGAGCGGCGACGTGGACACCCGCTTCCTTGCTGGCGCCGTCGCTTATCACTCGGGACGCTTCAGCGGATTGGCGGGTATCACGAGCGCCTGGCACGATGCGGCAATCACCCGCACCATCATCTATCCCGGCTTCGCCGAGCGCAGCCAGGCGCGCTACCGCTCGACCACTTCGCGACTTGAACTGGAAGGCGACTACGATCTTGCGCACGGGTCCGGCATCAACGCCACGCCCTACCTGGGCTACGCCCATCTGATCATCGCGGCTCCGGCATTTTCGGAGAGCGGAGGCTTTTCGGCAGTCGCCTTCGGTCGCGAAAATAGAGCGATCGACCAGGTACGCCTTGGCTTGAGGATGGCTGGCCGGTTTGAGATTGGCGGGCTGAACCTTTCGCCCCACGTAGACGCAAGCGCTCAGCGCTTCTGGGGCACCGGTGACCCCGCGCGAACGGGACGCTTCGTTGGCGGCGAAACTTCATTCGACAGCGGTGCTCAAACGTTCAATCGCACAGAGGCCTCGGTTGACGGCGGAATTGACGTTGCAATCGGCCGTGCAACCGTGAGCGCCAGCTACCTTATCCGGCGTGGCGATCGGTGGAGCGACCAGACCGGACGCCTCACGGCCGCGCTTCATTTCTGAAACCTGCGACGAAGGTTATCGGCTACAGTTGCTTTTCGTAAATCCGGTAGCGGTGGTTGACCTTCGCGCTTGGCAGCTCGGCGATCGACAGCATTCCCTTGTTGTCCTCGAGAATCCAGCCGAACTCGCCGACCTCGATCCCGAATTTTCCGACGCAGTCGCGGCGGGTGTATTCGATCAGCATGAAGGCGAGCATGCTCGCCATCCGGCTGTGGTGGAGCTTCCTTGCGACGCCCATCAACGGAACGCGTGAGCGGCGCACGCGCGGCTTGCGCAGGCGCCACAGCAATTTGATGAAGTTGAACGGGAACAGCTCGCCGTTCAAATCCTTGGTCAGCTCGTTGATGTCGGGAATGGTCAGCATGAAGGCAACCGGTTCGCCGTCGAGCTCGGCGATCCGCACCAGCTCATTGTAGATGATCGGCTTCAGCTTCTTGCCCGCGTAGGCGATCTCCGCCTCGGTCAGCGGGACGTAGCCCCAATTGTTCGACCAGGCCTCGTTCAGGATGTTGAGGATGGTCCGCGCTTCCTCGTTGAACTTGGACTTGTCGACCATTCTAATCTTGATGTGCGGGTTGCGCTCCCCGGCAGCGATAAGACGGTTGATCTTGGGGTCTTCCCAATGCGCGATATTGACCTCGTAGGTGAGCAGGTCCTTGGCCTTCGAATAGCCGGCGGATTCGATCCACGCTTGATATTCAGGGCGGTGGTGGCCCATCATCGCTGTCGGGTCTTCTCCGAAGCCCTCGATCTCCAGCCCCGGCTCGTCCCAGATGGATAGGGTGATCGGCCCCAGCGCCTGCTTCATTCCCTGCTTGCGGAGCCAGTCTTCCGCGCTCGCGATCAAGGCGTGCGCGGTTTCCTCATCTAGCGCGTCGAGGAAGCCCCAGTTGCCGATGCCCTTGCCCATATGCTCCTGGACGAGGTCGTCGACCTGCGCGCTGATGCGCCCGACGACTTTGCCGCCGCGTTCGGCCAGCCAGAGCTGGGCGCGGGCATGTTCGAACCACGGGTTCTTGCCGGGAGTGATGAGCCCGTGAACCTCGTCCTTCAGGGGCGGCACCCAATGCGGGTCGTCCTTGTAGACCTCCCAGGCGAAGTCGACGAAGGCCTTTTTGTCCTTCTTGGTCTCAACGGGACGGATGGTGACGGGGCTACAGCTCATGCGCGACGGGCTAGCCGCTCTCTCCGCCAAGCGCCAGTTAAGGTTGAGACGCCCAAGTCCCGCCACTATCTCGTGCCACAAGAGGATCTTCCGGAAAGACGATGAGCAATAGCGCGACCCTCGAGCGACCGACCGCCGCTGCCCCGGCGCAGCGCGTACCGGCGCGCGCCAAGGACGACGCGGCGATGCTCAAGGCCGCGGCGAACCTGACGCGCGACCTCAATGTTCCGAAGTCGGGGATCTACTGGGCGGACATGCTCGGCTCGGCGCTGCTCGGCTATGCGGCGCTGTTCGCGGCGATGGTCGTGAAGCCGGCCTGGCTTGCCGTCGGCTGCGGATTGGTCGCCGTCCTCGCGCTCTACCGCGCCGGCTCGTTCATTCACGAGCTCACGCACATCAAGAAAGGTGCTGTGAAGGGGTTCCGCTTCACCTGGAACCTGATCGTCGGCGTTCCGCTGCTGGTGCCGAGCTTCATGTACGAAGGCGTGCACAACCAGCATCATGCCAAGCGCTATTACGGGACGCTCGACGATCCCGAGTATCTGCCGCTCGCATTGATGCATCCGTGGACCTTGCCGGTCTTCCTGATCGCGGCCGCGCTGGCGCCGATCGGGATGCTGATCCGGTTCGCGATCCTCACGCCGTTGTCGCTGCTTTCACCGAAGCTGCGAGCCGTCGTGGTCGGACGCTATTCAGGCCTGCAGATCAATCCGAAGTTCGTCCGTCCGAAGCCCGAGGGCGAGTTCGCCCGCGACTGGGCGTGGCAGGAGGCGGCGGCGAGCGTCTGGGCGATCGCGCTGCTGGTCATGGTCGCGACCGGCGTCATCTCGCTGCACGCCTTCCTGATCTTCCTCGCGGTCTCGTCGGGCGTCATGTTCCTCAACCAGATCCGGACGCTGGTTGCGCACCTGTGGGAGAACGACGGCGAGCCGATGAGCGTCACCGCGCAGTTCCTCGACAGCGTCAATGTCCCGCCGCCGGCGACTTTGCCCGCGCTATGGGCGCCGGTGGGCCTTCGCTACCACGCGCTGCACCACCTACTTCCGGGGTTGCCCTACCACGCGCTTGGCGAAGCTCATCGTCGGCTCTGCAAAGAACTCGAGACCGGGTCGGTTTATCATGACTCGAGCCATCGCGGGCTTACTCCGCTGGTGAAGCGATTGGCTGCCAGCACCTTGACTAAGCGCCACATTTCCGCTTGAGGGCAGTGCGTCCGGCGGGCTGAGGCTCGCCGTTGTCATTTGGGGTTTGGGCGCTGCCCCTGATCAGCGCCTGGCCGGGGATACCTCACACGGTCCCCTGACGAACGAAAGGACAAGACCCATGCGCCATCGTGTTGGCGGCCGTAAGCTTCAGCGCACCTCGAGCCACCGTGCAGCCCTGTTCCGCAACATGGCCGCAGCGCTCATCAAGCATGAGCAGATCACAACCACGACGGCCAAGGCGAAGGAGCTTCGCCCCTACGTCGAGAAGCTGATCACGCTCGCCAAGCGCGGCGGCTTGTCGAACCGCCGGCTCGCCCAGTCGCGGCTGATGGACGATGCCCAGCTCGCCAAGCTCTTCGACGTGCTCGCGCCGCGCTACGCCAAGCGCGACGGCGGCTACACCCGCGTGATCAAGGCCGGCATCCGCATGTCGGACGCGGCGCCGATCGCGATCATCGAATTCGTCGACCGGGACGTTGCCGCCAAGGGCCAGGATTCGGGCCCGGTGATGACCGAGGAAGAATTCGAGGCGGCTTAACGCCGAATACTAACCTCGGTGATTCGGCTTAACTGTGGATAAGTGATAGACAGCGTTCCGCCACGTCGGGGGGCGGGGGGATGCTGTACTATCGCCTCTATTTCTTTGACCGCTTCAGCGGCCACATCGATCATTTCCGCGAGTTCGAGGCGGAGAGCGACGATGCTGCCGTCAGCCTGGCCGACGGCTGGATCGACGGCCGCCCCATGGAGCTTTGGAACCGCGACCGCCGCCTGAAGAAGTGGTCGAGCGAGCGACTTGCCGAATAGGCTAAGTCCTTGAACAGCAATGATGAACCGCGGCCAACAGCCGGTTCAGAATCAATGCAGCGCCGCAATGAGATTAGCCGAAGCAGGTCGCCGTGCGTTGTTGCACGGGCGAGTCGCATGAGGAGTAAGGCCATGAAGGCGATCACGAAGTTTCTGGCGGGCGGCGTCGCGATTGCAGCGCTGGCCGTTGCAGCGCCGGCGTCGGCGCAATTTTTCCCCGGCATGGGTTTCCCGGGCTTCGGCTACGGAAATTCCGGTTACGGCGGTTACGGTTACAACAACGTCCCCGGCGGCAGCCGAATCGCGGTGAGCCAGTGCACGGCAGCCGTCCAGCAGCGCTTCGGCGGCTATGGCGGCTACGGCTACGGCTATGCCTATGGCAACGGCGGCGGGCGTGTCCTCGGCATCAACAGCGTCGAAATCCGCAACAACGGCGGCTACAAGGTCCGCGGCGTCGCGAGCACCGGCGGTTATGCTTATGGCGGCGCGGCAATCCCCTTCACCTGCAACACCGATCCGCGCGGTTTTGTCACCGGCGTCCGTTTGAACAACGGCTATTACGGGAACGGCTATTACGGCCAGGGCTATTACGGCCAGGGCTACAACAACCCGTACGGGGTCTATGGCTATCAGCGCTACTGAGCGCTGACGCCGGTTGAGAGTAGATGCGCCGGGCTCGCGCGAGTCCGGCGCATTTGCGTTTCGAGGAAGCGCTCTCTATCCGCCCGCCATGACGGTCCAGAACTCTCTTCCCCTCGGCCAATCCATCCTCGTCGTCGACTTCGGAAGCCAGGTCACGCAGCTCATCGCGCGGCGGGTGCGGGAGGCTGGGGTCTATTGCGAGATCGCCCCGTTCAACGCGAGCGAGGAGGCATTCGAGCGGCTTCGGCCCCATGGGATCATTCTCTCAGGAGGGCCGTCGTCCGTGATGTGGGACGACAGTCCGCGCGCGCCGCAGCATTTCTTCGACCGCGGACTGCCGGTGCTAGGCATCTGCTACGGCCAGCAAGCCATGGCACAGCAGCTTGGCGGGCGCGTGGCGCCGGGTGACAGTCGTGAGTTCGGCCGGGCCTTTATCGAGATCATTGGGGAAAGCGCGCTCTTCGACGGCCTTTGGCACGTCGGAGAAAGCCACCAGGTGTGGATGAGCCACGGCGACCGCGTCGAGCAACTTCCCTATGGCTTCAAGGTTGTAGCCCGGTCCGAAGGCGCACCTTACGCCATCGCTACCGACGAGGACCGGCGCTTCTTTTCGACCATGTTCCACCCCGAGGTCGTGCACACGCCCGATGGCGGCAAGCTGCTCGCCAACTTCGTGCGCCATGTGTGCGGCTGCGACGGCGAATGGACGATGGCGAGCTTCAAGGAAGCGAAGATCGCAGACATCCGCGAACAGGTCGGCAAGGGCAGGGTGATCTGCGGCCTGTCCGGCGGCGTCGACAGCGCGGTAGCGGCGGTGCTGATCCACGAAGCGATCGGGGACCAACTCACCTGCGTGTTCGTCGATCACGGGCTGATGCGCCTCGGCGAGGCCGAGCAGGTCGTGTCGCTGTTCCGCAATTCGTACAACATCCCGCTCGTCCATGTGGACGCCAGCGCCGACTTCCTCGGCGGCCTCGAAGGAGTCAGCGACCCCGAGAAGAAGCGCAAGTTCATCGGCGCCGAATTCATCAACGTGTTCGAGGCCGAGGCGAAGAAGATCGGCGGCGCCGACTTCCTCGCCCAGGGCACGCTCTATCCCGACGTCATCGAAAGCGTCAGCTTCACCGGTGGTCCGTCGGTGACGATCAAGAGTCACCATAACGTCGGCGGATTGCCCGAGCGGATGAACATGAAGCTGGTCGAGCCGCTGCGCGAACTGTTCAAGGACGAGGTTCGCGAGCTCGGCCGCGAGCTCGGGCTTCCCGAAGCGTTCGTTGGACGTCACCCGTTTCCGGGGCCGGGCCTCGCGATCCGGATTCCCGGCGAGGTCACGCGTGAGAAATGCGACATCCTGCGCAAGGCCGACGCGGTCTACCTGGAGGAAATCCGCAACGCCGGGTTGTACGATGCCATCTGGCAGGCGTTCGCGGTGCTTCTGCCGGTGCGCACGGTCGGCGTGATGGGCGATTATCGCACCTACGATTACGTCTGCGCGCTCCGTGCGGTGACCAGCGTCGACGGCATGACCGCCGACATCTACCCGTTCGACGCCGAGTTCCTGAGCCGCGTCGCGACCCGAATCGTCAACGAGGTCAACGGGATCAACCGCGTGGTTTACGACTATACGTCGAAGCCGCCGGGGACGATCGAATGGGAGTGATCCTGCGTCACCAGATGCCGATGCGGTTCTTCGGGTCGAGATAAAGCCGGTCGCCCCGCACTACTCCGAAGGCGGCATACCAGGCATCGAGGTTACGCACCGTGCCGGCGCGGTATGGGCCGGGCGCATGAATATCCTTCGCCACCTGCTTGCGAAGCCCGTCCTCCGATTGGACCATCTGCCAGCGATGGGCGAAGGCGAGAAAGAAGCGCTGGTCTCCGGTGAGGCCATTGATCGTTCGGTCAGGCCGGCCGTGAAGCGACAAATGATAGGCGTCGAAGGCTACGCGTAGTCCCGCGAGATCGGCGACATCCTCTCCGAGCAACCGCTTCCCATCCAGGCACAGGCCTGAACGAGGGCAATAAGCTGCATATTGCGCTGCGAGCGGCGCGGTGGCGGCCTCGTACCGGGCGAGATCCTGCGCGGTCCACCATTTCCCGAGGCGACCGTGAGCGTCGTAGAGATTGCCGAGCAGGTCGAAGCTGTGGCTGATCTCATGCGCCATTCCGGCGCCGGCCGAGCCATAATTGGCCGCGGGGTCGCCGTTCGGATCGAAATAGGGCGGCTGAAGGATACCCGCCGTGAACTGGATCGCGTTGGGGCTGAAATTGATGAGCGCGCCGACCTGGTGCGGCTGGACGATCGACCATTCGCCTGAATCGACGGGCCGCTGCAGCTTGGCGAGCGCCAAAGCGTAAGCGAATTGCTCGACGCGCCGCTGATTGCCGAGCGCGTCGCCGCGAACGATCCGGAGGGTTGAGTAATCGGTCCAATGGTCGGGATAGCCGAGCCCGATGTTGAGCGCCGCGAGCTTTGCGAGAGCCTTGCTTCGGGTCTGCTGCGACATCCACTCGAGCTTCGCGATCCGAGTGTGGAAGGCGCTTCGGAGGTTCGCCGCCATTGCCTCTGCGGCGGCTTTCGACGCGGGCGGGAAATATCGCTCGACGTAGAGCCTCCCGACCGCTTCGCCGAGCGCAACGTTCGTAATTGCGGTCGCGTGCTTCTGGCGGTCGTCGGGCGGCGGCTGGTCGAAGCGCCCGAAGGCTGCTGGCAGCACTGGGGCATAATGATCGAGCAGATGGAAGGTCAGATAGGCCTTCCACGCGGCGATCGGCTGGTTCGCGACGAGCGCCGACGTTCCGCGAACGGCGGACGGTTGCCAGATGAGAAAATCACCCTGACGCGATAGATCCGCGGCTTCGAAATAGGCTCCCCAATCCATTCCCGGTGCCTGGGTAGCGAAGTCGGCGCGGTGCCACAGATTGTTGGTCTTGACCGGATCGTCGGTATCGGCGCGCGACGCGTGGCTCGCTGCGATCGCCGTTTCGAGGGTGAGGACGTCGCCCGCTTCGGAATCCTCGTTTGTGTGGCCGGCTAGCTTCAGGATTTGCGCCACGTGGGCCCGATAGCTTGCGCGTACGTCGGCCTTCGACGGGTCCGCATAAGCGTCGGCGTCGAGGCCGAGGCCACCTTGCACGATGTGCGGAAGGTAGCGGTTCGCCTCGGTGAACCCCTGGTGCACCCAGACGCCGAAGATGGCGTCGGTAGTGGTGTTCGTCCCGTCGTCGAGGCGCAGCGTCCGCCCCAACGCCGCCGACAGGCTTTGCCGGTCGTTGATTGCGTCGATGGCGGCGAGCTCGGAGGTGAGGGGAGCGATGCCCTTCGCCTCGATCGCCTGGCTGTCGCCAGCGCTCGCGTAGAAATCGCCGACCTTCTGCTCGAGCGCGCCGTGGGGAGTGCTGGCTGCCGACTCCAAGATTGAACGGACCCGATCGGCGTTCCTCGCGATCAGCATCGCGGTCGGTCCGTAACTCGACTGGCCGGCGGGGAGCGCGGTCGCTCGCGTCCATTCGCCGTTGGCGAAAGCGTCGAAATCGTCGCCGGCGCGAATCGGCGGGGCCGCCGATGCCGTTGCTGCGGCGAGAGCCAGGATGGCGAGGGTCAGCGGCATGCGAATGTTGCGCATGGAGAATTCCTGTCGGTTCGGTTTCAGTAGAGGAGCTGGTTCACTCGAACGACGCGCGCGAATTCGGTGTGCAGGGTGGTGATGTGCGCCAAGTGGATCGTCTCGGCTGTGACCTTGCGGCCGTCGGTCGCATTTTGCGCGAAGCAGGCGCAGGCGTCTTCGGCGACCGTGGTCGCGAATCCGAAGTTGCTTGCCATCCGCGCCGTCGTCGAGACGCACTGATCGGTGGTGAGGCCGATCAGGGTCAACTCGCGAATGCCCGCCGAGCGCAGCCGCGCTTCGAGATCGGTGCCGATGAAGGCGCTGTTGACGCGCTTCGGGATGAGCCAGTCTCCGTTGCGCGGCTCGAAGCCGGGTTTGAGGGCATTGCCCGGACGCGCAACGGAGAGCGGCGAAGCGGAGTCGGTGGAATCGTGCCGCACGATCACCACCTGCCGCCGCGAATTTCGCCAATGTTCGAGCAGGCGCCGCGCCTGAGCCTCGGCGTTCGGGTTGTTCCGCCTGCCCCAGCGCGGATCATCGAACCCGATCTGCATGTCGATGACGAGCAATGCCTCGCCGGCGCCGGTCATTGCCGTCTCCTTGACAGGATTTGCCTTGCCCCTGATCATATTTGACGGAAGAGCCGGCGCGCCATGAACAAGGCGCCGGTTCGGCATTCGAAACGAACGAATCGCGCTTGAATCACGAGCAAACCGAAAGTCGCCGCGACGCGATCGACGAGCGCCTGATTGCGCTTCTCCGCAAGAATGCGCGCATGACTCTTACCGCGTTGGCGCAGTCGGTTTCGCTATCGCGGACGGCAGTTCAGGCGCGGCTTGCCAGGCTAGAGCGCGACAAGGTGATCCTCGGCTATCGCGCCGAGATCGGCGAGGGGCTCGACGGCGAGGGGCTGGGTGCGATGCTGTCGATCGTCTTCAGCCAGCGGCCCTGCCACCCCGTCGTCGCCAAGTTCCGCCACTGGCCGGAAATCGTGCGCTATTATTCGGTGACGGGCCCCGTCGATGCCTACGTGCAAGTACGGGTGAAGCACGCCCAGGCGCTTGCCGAGCTGGTCGACCGCTTTTCCGCGCTCCCGGGCGTGGCGTCCGCCTCATCCGCGGTGATGCTTCGGTCGGAATAGGCGGTTAACCGGTAACCCAGCGTTTACCGCTGGATTGACTTGGCCGCGCTGCTCTTGCTCATCAGCAGCAGTCGGCAACGGGTGAGTTCAGTCCAGTGCGTATTTCCATCAAATTCGCGATTGCAGCGGCGGCCGCGGCGGCGCTCGCCGGCTGTGAGTCCACGCCTGCGCCCAAGCTCGCGCAGGCGGCTCCGCCCCCGCCAATCTCGAACGAAGTTCCCTACCAGTGGACGCTGGGCAACGCGCCGCAGGGCCATAAGGATATGGTCGCCCAGTTCGGCAAGCTTGGCCTCAAGCCCGGCGAATATGTGTGGGCGGCCTCGATCCCGAAGGACGGCGACACGAAGGTCATTATCGACCGGCTGACGCAGACGGCTTACGTCTATCGCGCCGACAAGCTGGTGGGCGTCGCCAGCGTCTCGACGGCGAAGCAGGGTCACATCACGCCGCTCGGCGAATGGTCGATTCTCGAAAAGCGCCCGTTCTACCGCTCCAAGAAATACGACAATGCGCCGATGCCGTGGATGGAGCGGATCGACGAATATGGGATCGCGCTCCACGGCGGCGGCACTCCGGGCTATCCGGAAAGCCACGGCTGCATCCATTTGCCGATGAAGTTCGCCGAGAAGCTCTACGGCCTGACCAAGATCGGCACCAAGGTCATCATCGAGGGCTGATCAGCGGCGCTTTCGGCCGCCTGAGATGGTCCCCAGCGTAGCGGTGTCCATCGGGTCATCTTCGTACTGCCCCGCTTTCGCCGAGTCGGTCAGCTCAAGCTCTCCCTCGGGCTCATGCGAGATGCCGGTCTGCGTCATTCCCGTACGGAGCGGCCCCGGATTGCCGTGCCGCTGCGTCAGCCATGCGTCGAAATCGCGATGGAAGCTCTGCTCGCGCTCGCGGCAATAGTCCGCATAGTCGCGGTCGAGCTCGCTCATGTGGCGGTCGCGCCAGCTGCGGTAATGATCGTCGGGATTGGCGCTAAAGGAGCGTTCGCGACTCCACCGGTTTTCGTCGAACCGGTCGCGATCGCGATGCCGTTCGCCGAACATCATTCCTCGATCGCGATCACGGTCTCGCCAGTCGCTTCGCTCACGCCAGTCGCGGCGGTCTCGCTCGTCGCGATCTTCATCGAAGTCGCCGTGAATTCCGTAGCCGTCGCCAAGATAGCCGTGCGCCATGTCCGCATCTCCCTTCCTGATGTCCGCTAAACGAACGGCGGCACGGTTCGGATGCGCGCGCACCGGAGCGACTGGACGCAGCTGTGGGGGCGTTCAGCGCGCCGGCTGTGGCGGGTGGACGGGAAGCTCCAGCGCGGTCAGCAGGCCGGGCTGGTTGTCGTCCAGCCGAAGCTCGCCATTGTGCAGGTGGGCGATGGATTCGACCAGTGCGAGGCCAAGGCCGGCGCCCTCGTCGGAGCGGCTAGAGTCGAGGCGGCCGAAGCGCTTCCGCGCCTCCTGCCGCCGGTCGAGCGGGATTCCGGGGCCGCGGTCTCCCACTTCGATCCGGATCTGCTTCTCGCCCGGCCGCACCCGCACATCGATCTCGCCGCCACTCGACGCGTAGCGGATCGCATTCTCGACGAGGTTGCTGACCGCCTGCGCGAGCAGCTGGCGGTGGCCGTAAAGCGGTACCGGCCGCGTGGGCGCCTTGTAGTTGAGCGAGGCGCCGCGCTCGTCGGCGAGGGGGTCGTACATCTCGGCAAGCTCGGCCGCGAGCTCGCCCACGTCGAACCAGGCGAACTGATTGCGGCCGGTCAGCGCTTCGGAGCGGCTGATCTCGAGGACGGTGGTCAGGATTCGGATCAGTGCATCCGCGTTGCGAACAACGCTGGTCAACAGCTCTTCCTGCTCGACCGGGTCGCTTGTTTCCGCCGCCGCGTGGGCCGAGGCGCGGAGCCTCGTCACCGGGGAACGGAGGTCATGGGCGAGCGAATCGGTCAGCAGCCGAAGCTCCTCCATCAGGTTGCTGATTCGGTCGAGCATTGCGTTGATCTGCGCGCCCAACCGGTCGAACGAATCGCCGGCGCCCGAAAGCGGCACCCGCTGGCTGAGGTCGCGCGCGCTGATCCGGTTCGCGACCGCTGCGATCTTGCCGATCCGGAGCGAGACATAATGGGCGAGGATCACGCCGCAGAGGAGGCCGAGGAGTCCCGCGACGACCAGCGCCAGGAGCAGCGAGCGTTCGAGCGTCAGCCGGAAGGCAAGGCCCTCCCCGACGAGCCGCCCGCTGACCAGCCATTGGCCCTTGGGCAAGCGGCTGAGCACCATTTCGGCCTGGTGTGGGCTTGGTTGGCCGCGAAGGCGGATGATCGCGCTGTGGAAGCCTTCCTGCATCGACTGGACGGCGGGCCCCTGGGCAAGGTTGCCCTCGATCTGCTTCCCGTTCGAATCGATCAGCGCCACCGCCGTTTGCGGATCGGCGTAAGCCAAAGTGTCCTGGATCGCCTCGTCGAGCGCCGCCCTTCCGCCGGTGCGGTAGACGTCGGTGAGGACCTTCGACTGCTCGGTAACCTGGCGATGAAGGCCCGTGACGGCGTCGTCGTGGGTCCGCTCGTAGATGAATCCGATGACGGCGAGATTGGACAGCAGCGCGAGCAAGCCCGCGAGCAGCGCGATCCTGAGCGTCGTCGGCATCAAGCTGTTATTACCGCCTTAGGCGGCGAGCATGTAGCCCGCGCCTCTCACGGTGTGCAGAAGCGGCTTTTCGAACCCTTCGTCGAGTTTTCGGCGAAGCCGGCTGACGTGAACGTCGATGACGTTCGTGCCGGGGTCGAAGTGATAATCCCAAACCTGCTCGAGCAGCATCGTTCGGGTAACGACGCGCCCCTCATTACGGGCGAAATATTCGAGCAGAAGATACTCGCGCGGCTTGAGGTCGAGCTTCTTGCCCGCGCGTCTTACACTGCGTGAAAGCGGGTCGATTTCGAGGTCGCCGACAGTCAAACGGTGATCGGCCGGATCGACTCGGGCCTCGCGGCGGCGGAGCAGCGCGTTCACGCGCGCCAGCAGCTCGGCGAAGGAAAATGGTTTGACGAGATAATCGTCCGAGCCGCACTCGAGACCCTCGATGCGGTCGCCGACCGAGGCGAGTGCGGAGAGGATCAGGACGGGCGTCTCGATATGAGCGGCCCGGAGGGCCCTGAGCACCGACAAGCCGTCGAGGACCGGAAGCATCCGGTCGAGAATGATGAGGTCGAAGCTGCCGTCGGTGGCGCGGAACAGGCCGTCCTGGCCGTTCGTCGCCTGTTCGACGCTATGGCCTTCCTGGCTCAGGCCCTTGGCGAGATAGGACGAAGTCTCGCGATCGTCCTCGACCAGCAGGATCTTCCGGCCCATCGCGTGTCAGCTCCCTAAGCTCTTGCGCCAGGCGCAGGCTCCGCACGGCACCGGGAGGGAGTCAATCCCGCAGTGCCGTGCGGAAATCCAGTCCCGTCTTACTTACCGGTCGAGTTGCTGGTCGCGTCGGAAGTCTTGGCCGGCGCCTTCTTCGCGGCCTTGTGCGACTTCGCGTGATGAGCAGCAGCCTTGTGCTCCTTCATCTCGGTCGCTGTCGACTCACCCTCGGCCTTGGCCTGCTTGGCCACCGAGCTCTTCTTCGCATGATGCTTCGCATGATGCTTGGCCTTGGCGTGATGCTTGGCCTTGGTCATCGTCGTCTTGGCAGTCGTGGAATCGCCCTTGGTCGAGACCGTGGTCGTCGCTTTGGTATTGCCGGATTTGGTCGTGACCGTTTTAGTCGACGCCGAGGTCGACTTCTGGGCCGCGATCGCCGGGGTCGCGATGATGGCAAGCGCCGCGACCGAGCTGATCAACATTTTCATCGAGTATTCCTCCTCTCCGGCATTGATGCACCGGTGAAGCGGCGGACTATGAGCAACCAAGTCTCACCGGCGTTTCAGGTGGATTAAAGCTTGTTCATCGCGGGCAACGCGTGGCCGCTTTGCCTCTTGGCGGAAGGCCGCTAGGGTTCGCCAGGGATGATCGCACAGAAGACCCGCTACGCGCTTCGCTCCTTGCTGTTCCTGGCCGAAGAGCAGGGCGGCGCGCCTGTGCAGCTGGCCCGCATCGCCGAGACCCAGCGCGTCCCTCCGAAATATCTCGAATTGATCATGCTCGACCTCAAGAAGGCCGGCCTGGTGAAGAGCGCCCGCGGTCCCAAGGGCGGTTACAAGCTGACCCGCTCACCCGAAGATATTTCCTTCGGAGAGATCGTCAGGACGATGGAAGGGCCGATTGCGCTCGTTTCTTGCGCAAGCGTCAATTTCTATGCGCCGTGCGGCGACTGCCACGACGAAGCCACCTGTGCCATTCGCAGGGCATTCGCTATTCTTCGCGACCAAAGCACCTCGGTACTGGACTCGATTTCGCTCGCCCAGGGGGCGCAGTGGGAGGAGCGGCTTACGGTCGCGAAATAGCCGCCGCCCTGGCGGCAAAGGGGGGACGATGGACAGCCGCTTCACTCCGCAACCGCTAGCCCGCTGGTACATGATGGCCGCGATCGTCTCGCTCGCGGTCATGGCCTTCGGATGCCTTGGACTCGTCGTGCATTTGGGAACCGATCCCTCGCAGCTTCCACTCGACGAGCGCGCCCAGTTTCTGGCCGAGCCGCGCTGGGTCCTTGCAGCTTCGGCCATTGGATTCATCGCGGGCGCGGGCGGGGGCGTGCTTCTCGTCATGAGGCGACGCGCGGCAGAGCGCCTTCTGCTGCTGTCTCTCGCCGGGATGCTGGTGTGGATCGGCGGGATGTTCGTGACCCCCGATTTCCGAGATTTGCTCAGTCAGAACCAGATAGCGGTCATTCTCGTTGTGCTGGCCGTGACCTGGACGATCTACTGGTTCGCCCGCCATTCGAGACAGCGGGGCTGGCTGCGCTAGCGCCACACCGCTAAAGGCGCGCGAATGTCGACCTTCACCATCGACACGAGCACCAGTCGCGCCACGCCGTCGCCAGTACCCGGCAAGCGCATGACCGCGCCGTCCATTCGCGCGCGCAAGGTCGATGGCAAGACCGAACAGCCGATCGTGATGCTCACCGCGTATACGATGAGGATGGCGCAGCTGCTCGACCCGCACTGCGACATACTCCTCGTCGGCGACAGTCTTGGCCAGGTGATCTACGGTCTTCCCTCGACGATTCCCGTGACGCTCGAAATGATGTGCGCGCATGGCGCCGCGGTGGTTCGCGGCAGCTGGCACGCGCTGGTCGGGGTCGACATGCCGTTCGGGAGTTACGAAGCTGCGCCCGAGAAGGCGTTCGAGTCCGCCGCGCGGATCATGAAAGAGACGGGCTGCGCAGCAGTGAAGCTGGAGGGCGGTGAGGCGATGGCCTCGACCGTCGATCTGCTGACGCATCGCGGCATTCCGGTCATCGGCCACGTCGGCCTGACGCCTCAGGCGGTCAATGTGCTCGGCGGCTATGGAGCAAGAGGCCGCGAGGAACGCGAAGCCGAGAAGATCATAGCCGACGCGAAAGCAATCGCCGACGCAGGCGCCTTCTGCATCGTGGTGGAAGGCGTGATGGAGTCGATTGCCACCGAGGTCGCCCTGAAGGTCGCTCCGCCGATCATCGGCATCGGCGCGTCGGCCGACTGCGACGGCCAGGTCCTCGTGATCGACGACATGCTCGGGATGTTCGAGCGCACGCCGCGCTTCGTGAAACGCTATGACGACCTCGCCTCGCGGATCAGTGAGGCCGCGCGAACCTATGCCGCAGAGGTTCGGGCGCGGACGTTCCCAACAGCGGATCAGACGTACAGGCCGAAGACCTAACGGGCTTTGCCTTTCCACGCGCAGCCGCTAGACGAGCGGCCGCCAGCTTTCGTTCATCCAGGGTGGGGAAGGAAAGCGCCGGCAAAAGGATTCCCAGAGTAAGCGGTGCAGAGGAACGTCTTTGGCGCAACCCCCGGACATTAGCGACACCTTCGTCCGCGAGGTCGACGAGAACTTGCGCCGCGATCGAATCCGCGATTTCTTCAGGGAAAACGGAGCGTGGCTGGTCTTCGCGCTGATCCTGTTCCTCGCCGCGTGCGGCGGGATCATCTGGTATCAGCAGCACCGCGAGGACCGGGCCGCAGAGCATGTCGAGCAGCTTGCCCAGATCTACAAGGACATTGGCACCGGCAATACGGCGAAGGCGCCTCAGCAGCTCGACGATCTTTCCAACTCGAGCAGCAAGGCGGTGCGCGCGTCGGCGATGTTCACCAGGGCCGCCCTCGCGCTTCAGCAGAACGACCAGAAGCTCGCGATCTCCACCTACAAGACGATCGCCGACGACAGCTCGTTTCCCGATGCCTACCGCAACGCGGCGCTGATCCGGCAGACGGCGCTCGAGTTCGACCAGCTCCAGCCGCAGGACGTAATCTCGCGCCTTCAGCCCCTGACCAAGGCCGGCGATCCGTGGTTCGGGTCGGCAGGCGAAATGACGGCGCTCGCGCTGATCAAGCAAGGCAAGAACAAGGAGGCGGGACAGCTTTTCGCTGCAATCGCCAAGGACAAGACCGTGCCCGACTCCATCCGAAATCGTGCAGTCCAGATTTCCGGAACTCTCGGCGTTGATGCAAGCGCCGCGCTTGGACCCATGGCCCAGTAGGACAAGAATGACCACATCGAGAACATCGACCACATTCGGAATTGCGCTGCTGGTTGCCGCGGCAATGGCTTCAGGGGGCTGCAGCCTGCTCAAGGGGCATTCGAAACCATCGACGCCGGTGCTCGGCGAACGCATCCCGGTGCTGACCACCGAGGGCGACGTCGAGGTCGATCCCGCGACCCAGACGCTTCCGTTCAGCCTGCCGGGCGCCGCGGAGAACCCGGGCTGGACCGAAACTGGCGGCAACGCCAGCAATTCGATGGGCCAGCTTGCGCTCGGCAGCGCCTTGAAGCCTCTCTTCAACGTGCAGGCCGGCCGCGGCAGCAGCCTTACGATGCGGCTTGCATCACCGCCGATCGTCGCCAACGGCCGCGTCTATACGATCGACACGCTGGGCGCGGTCCGAGCCTTCGATGCGAGGACCGGCGCGGCGATCTGGGCGAGCCAGACCCCGAACGTCAAAGGGAATGAAAGCTCGCTCTATGGCGGCGGGATCGCCTACGACAACGGACGCATCTATTCGACCAACGGCCTCGGTTACGTTTCGGCGATGGGCGATAACGGCGGAATCATCTGGCAGGTGCGGCCGGGCGGACCGTTGCGCGGCGCACCGACCATCTCCAACGGCGCGGTCTATGTGATCAGCGAAGACAACCAGATCTACTCGCTGAAGGAAGATGACGGGACGACCAACTGGTCGCAGCCGGCATCGCTCGAGATCGCCGGGATTTTCGGCGCCGCCTCGCCTGCCGTGGGCCGCGGAACCGTGGTCGCCGGCTTCTCGTCGGGCGAGCTCAACGCCTATCGCTACGAGAACGGGCGGCAGGTTTGGCAGGACACGCTTCAGCGGACCAGCATCCGCACCAGCGTCTCGTCGCTGACCGACGTCGACGCCGACCCCGTCATCGACAATGGCCAGGTCTTCGCGATCGGCGCTGGCGGGCGGATGGTGGCGCTCGACCTGGTGTCGGGGCAGCGCCTCTGGGAGCTCAACGTCTCCGGCATTTCGACGCCGTGGGTCGCGGGCGACTGGATATTCGTGGTCACGCAGGATGCGAAGCTGCTTTGCATCTATCGCCAGAACGGGCACATCCGCTGGATCAACCCGCTCCCGCAATATGAGAATCAGAAGGCGAAGCGCGGCGACATCGATTATTCGGGACCTGTTCTTGCCGGCAACCGGCTGATTCTGACAGCATCGAACGGGCAGGTGATCCAGGTCGATCCGTCGACGGGCAATTTCCTGTCGCAGTTCAACGTCGGCGCGCCGATCAGCCTGCCGCCGATCGTCGCGAATTCGACTTTGTACATCTTCGACGACCAGGCGCGGCTTCACGCCTACCGTTAGGGAGTCGCGGCGCGTTCAAGGCGCTGCTATCGCCAGGATATGCCCCTTCCGACCGTCGCCATCGTCGGCCGGCCCAACGTCGGCAAATCCACGCTGTTCAACCGGCTGGTCGGAAAGCGGCTCGCGCTGGTCGACGACCAGCCCGGAGTTACTCGCGACCGCCGCGAAGGCGATGCGAGCTTGCTCGGCCTCGAGTTCCGGGTGATCGATACCGCGGGGTTCGAGGACGAGCACGCGCACACGCTGCCGGGACGGATGCGCCAGCAGACCGAAGCTGCTGTGCGCGAGGCGGATGCGGCATTGTTCCTGATTGACGGACGTGAAGGCGTCACCCCTCTCGACGAAGAGATTGCGCGCTGGCTTCGCGCCGAGACGACGCCGGTTGCGGTCGTCGTGAACAAGGCGGAAGGACGCGCCGCCGAGAGCGGAATCCTCGACAGCTATCGTCTCGGGCTCGGCGATCCGATCGCGATAAGCGCGGAGCACGGTGAGGGAGTCGCCGATTTGTTCGAAGCGATCCGGCCGCACGTCGAGCATGAGCATTTTGATGACGCCGAGGCCGAGGCCGACGTCGACCATCCGCTGCAGCTCGCGATCGTCGGCAGGCCCAACGCGGGCAAATCGACGCTGGTCAACACCATGCTCGGCGAGGATCGGATGATCACGGGCCCGGAAGCCGGGATCACACGCGATTCCATCAGTCTCAATTGGGAGTGGGACGGGCGCCCGATCCGCCTCGTGGACACTGCAGGGCTGAGAAAACGTGCCAAGGTCGACGACAAGCTCGAACGGCTGTCGGCGGCCGATACCAAGCGCGCAATCGATTACGCCGAGGTGGTCGTCCTGCTACTCGACGCGACCCGCGGTCTCGAATCGCAGGACCTCAGGATCGCGAGCCAGGTAATCGAGGAAGGCCGCGCGCTGATCATCGCGGTCAATAAATGGGACGTCGCCGAGCATGCCTCCTCACTGTTCAACGGCATCAAGGATGCGCTCGGCGAGGGCCTGGCGCAACTTCGCGACGTTCCTCTGCTGACGGTTTCGGCGAAGACCGGGAAGGGCATCGAGACAATCCTGAAGGTCGCATTCGAGCTTCATGACGCGTGGAACAACCGCGTCCCGACAGGAGAGCTCAACCGCTGGTTCGAGCGGGCGGTCGACGCCAATCCGCCGCCTGCTCCCAAGGGCAAGCGCATCAAGCTTCGTTATATCACCCAGGTGAAAAGCCGCCCGCCGAGCTTCGTCGTGTTCGGCAATCGGCTCGAGGAATTGCCCGAAAGTTATCGCCGCTATCTGCTTAATGCGATGCGGCGCGATCTCGACCTTGGACCTGTCCCGCTTCGGCTCGATTTCCGCGGCCGGTCCAACCCGTTCGCCAAGGATCAGCGGCGCCGCTAAGGCAAATTTTACCCTTTGAGGATTACTCCGGCAGGGTGGGGACCAAAGCCGGAGGCATCCGGCGCTTGAGGAGCTTTAAAGTGGCCGACGAGGCTCGCGATATCGTCGATTGGGCACATTTCGAGAAGAGCCGGTCCGAACTCGGCCCGGGCTTCATCCGAATCCTCAGCTATTTCCGGGAAGACGGCACCAAGTCGATCGCCCAGATCGAGGACGCCATGCGCGAGCAAAATACCGCCGCGCTGGTCCTCCCGGCGCACACGCTGAAGGGCGAGAGCCGCCAGCTCGGCGCCGAGCCGATCGCCAAGATCGCCGAGCTGATCGAGACGACGGCGCGCTTCTGCGTCGAGAATGGCCGGTTCCCCGACGAGCTGGTGCCGCAGGTCGTCGAACTCCGGCGACTGTTCAGTGAAACGGTTGCGGCGTTCGACAAGGCCACCAATCCGCTGGTTAGCCGCGGAGGTCCGGTGGGCTTTGGCCGCAAGGTCAACAACCAGGGATTCGGGCGGATCTAATCTTCGCTCTCGGCAGCTTCGGACTGAAGCTGGACGTAATTCTGCAATCCCATTCGAGCGATCATCTCGAACTGGGTTTCGAGCATGTCGACATGATGCTCCTCGGTCGCGAGGACGTCGGTGAAGAGGTCGCGGCTGACGAAGTCGTGGACGCTTTCGCAGTAGGCCGCGCCATCGCGGTACATTTGCACCGCTCCATGTTCGGCTTCGAGATCGGCTTTCAGGATTTCCTCGACATTTTCGCCGATCCGCAGGCGACCCAGCGCCTGGAAATTGGGTAACCCATCCAGGAATAGGATGCGTTCCGCGAAGCGGTCGGCGTGCTTCATCTCGTCGATCGATTCCTGCCGTTCGAACTCGGCGAGCTTCTTGACGCCCCAATTGTCGAGCAGGCGATAGTGAAGCCAATATTGGTTGATCGCCGTCAGCTCGGCTTTGAGCGCTTCGTTGAGCAGCTCGATGACTTTGGGGTCGCCCTTCATGCCGATCTCCGTCGCGTCGCGAGAGCGGCAATGCGTCGGTGGGCGCGATCAGGTCAAGTCAGGCGACGACGCGAAGGTTGGGCCGCTTGGGCAACTCTTCGTCGATCAGCTCCTGCGCATAGTCGAGGCAGCAGCCGCACACTGGTTCACAGCCGAGAGTCGCGTAGGCGGCCTCGGGCGTGCGCGAGCCCTTGCGGGCGGCCTCGCGGATTTCGTCCTCGCGGATGACGTTGCAGGAACACACGATCATGCGCGCGATATAGCGCTAATGCGACTTATTCGCAACTATGCGCTGCGAAGTTCCTTTCGGATCATGAGCTTGAGGCCCGACCAGGTTTCGTCGACCGCGCAAACTTTCACGTCGACCAGGCCCATCGGGAGACAGATTTCGCGGATGATGTCCTCGGCAATGTCGGTCGGGAGCTTCGATGCCTTCTTGGGCCAGCTCACCCAGATGAAGCCGGATGGCGCGAGCAATGGCTTTAGATCGTGCAGCTTTGCTTCGAGGGCCGTGCGCTCTGTGACGAAGATATGCGCGGCATCGATCGGCGCTTCCGGAGCGCTCAGCGTTTCAAGCTCAAAGCCTTCCGCGATCTCATTGCGGACGCTCTCGGGCATTCCGTCCCACCAGGCGCGCATGCCGTCCTTCAGCGACAGCTTCTTCGCGAGCGGCGTTCCGGAATAGCCGGCGGTCATGTCATCCGGGGCTTGAGATAGTGAGCAGCGATATACGCCATCGGAATTCCCACCAGGACGATATGCGCAAAGAGCTGCGTGGCTACTGATAGCGCCTTGGGCGGAAGCGGCGTTCCGAAACGGGCAGGCACGACCACCCAGTTCATGATGAGATAGGTGATGAGGCCGTAGGCGAGGCCGGTGAGCAGCGGCGTCGCGGCAAGCTGCGGCCGCCACTGGACGATCAGGACCAGAGCGGTCGCCATGATCGCCATCAGCGCGAAATGGACGACGAGGCCGAGGATCGCGCCCGACGCCCCCATGTCCGTGGCGGCGGGAAATGGTCCCGATCCTACGAAGCGCAGCATGTTTGGGATTTGCCGCCCAAACGCCAACGTGAGGATCATCGCGAACAAGATATCGAGCGTGCCCGAAACGGCTGTCGCAATCGCAATCGGCTTGAGCATGCTCCCTCCTCTTTTGTGGTCAGAACTCCGGCGTCAGCTCGCTTCCCATCAGCTTGGGGAAGAACCCTTCATGCGCGGCGCGCAGATCGGCGATCTTAACCTCGAAACCCATTCCGCCATCTCGACCGGGATCTTTGAGTTTGATTGAACTGCCGGCAACAAAACCCAAGGGCAAAGTTGGGATGCCCGCGCGCTCGGCCTGACTCAGCAGCTCCCCAAAATCGGCAGGCTCGCACTCAATGACGTAATTGGCCTGATCCTCACCGAAGAAGAAGGAAGGTCCGCGCCCAAACGCATAATCATCTTCGATCTCGACCCCGAGGCCACTGCCCATCGCCATCTCAGCAAGTGCGACCAACAACCCGCCATCAGAGCAATCATGCGCGGATCGAGCGCGGCCTTGTGAGATAAGTGATCGCACAAACTCACCAGAGCGACGCTCGAGATCGAGATCAATCGGGGGAGGCGGTCCATCCGCTCGGCCGTAAGTTTCGCTAAGCCAAACCGATTGGCCGAGGTGCCTGGGACCATCGCTTCCGATCAACCAAAGCTGATTCCCGTCAGCCTTGAACCCGATGGTCGCGCTCCTCTCCCAATCCTCCAGCAAACCCACTCCGCCAATCGCGGGTGTTGGCAGGATCGCGAGGCTGGACCCGTCCTCGTTCTTGGTCTCATTGTAGAGGCTGACATTGCCGCTCACGACCGGGAAGTCGAGCGCCCGGCAGGCTTCCGCCATGCCTTCGACGCAGCCGACGAACTGGCCCATGATCTCGGGCCGCTGCGGGTTGCCGAAGTTGAGGCAATTGGTGATCGCGAGCGGTTTTGCCCCGACCGCGCAGAGATTGCGATAGGCCTCGGCGACCGCCTGCTTTCCGCCCTCGACCGGATCGGCGTAGCAATAGCGTGGCGTCACGTCGGTGGTGATCGCCAGCGCTTTCTTCGAGCCGTGCACGCGCACCACCGCGGCGTCGCCGCCCGGGCGCTGGACGGTGTCGCCGCCGACCTGCTGGTCATATTGCTGCCACACCCAGCGCCGGCTCGCGATGTTCGGTGAAGCCATCAGCTTAAGGAGATCGGCCGCAATGTCGGTGCTTTCGGGAATGTCGCTCAGCGGTTCGGGCGGCTTCGGGATCGTATAGGGCCGCTCGTAGCAGGGAGCCTCGTCCGCGAGCGGACCGAGCGGGATGTCGCACACCACTTCGCCGTCGAACTCGAGCACCATGTGGCCGGTGTCGGTGACCTCGCCGATGACAGCGAAATCCAGCTCCCACTTTTTGAAGATTGCTTCGGCCTCGGGTTCGCGGCCCGGCTTCAGCACCATCAGCATGCGCTCCTGGCTCTCGGAGAGCATCATTTCGTAGGGCGTCATGCCGGTTTCTCGGCACGGCACCTTGTTCATGTCGAGCCGGATGCCCGCGCCGCCCTTCGACGCCATCTCGACCGACGAGCTGGTGAGGCCGGCCGCGCCCATGTCCTGGATGGCGACGATGGCGTCGGTCGCCATCAGCTCGAGGCAGGCCTCGATCAGCAATTTCTCGGTGAAGGGATCGCCGACCTGGACGGTCGGGCGCTTCTCCTCAGAATCCTCGGCGAAGTCGGCGCTCGCCATGGTCGCGCCGTGGATGCCGTCGCGGCCGGTCTTGGAGCCGACATAGACGATCGGGTTCCCGATGCCGGTCGCGGCGGAATAGAAAATCTTGTCGGTCTTCGCGATGCCGACCGTCATCGCGTTGACCAGGATGTTGCCGTCATATGCGGCATCGAAATTGACCTCGCCGCCGACGGTCGGGACGCCCACGCAATTGCCGTAGCCGCCGATGCCCGCGACCACGCCCGCGACCAGGTGCCGCGTTTTCGGGTGATCGGGCCGGCCGAAGCGCAGCGCGTTCATGTTGGCGACGGGCCGTGCGCCCATGGTGAAGACGTCGCGCAGGATTCCGCCAACGCCCGTCGCCGCGCCCTGGTAGGGCTCGATGTAGGACGGGTGGTTGTGGCTCTCCATCTTGAAGATCGCCGCGTCGCCGTCGCCGATGTCGATCACTCCGGCATTCTCGCCGGGGCCCTGGATCACCCACGGCGCTTCGGTCGGCAGCTTCTTCAGGTGCACGCGCGAGGATTTGTACGAGCAATGCTCCGACCACATGACCGAGAAGATGCCGAGCTCGACGAGGTTCGGCTCGCGGCCGAGCGCTTTCAGGATTCGGTCATATTCCTCAGGGGAGAGGCCGTGTTCCGCTACCATTTCCGGGGAGATCATGGCGGGCGGATAGAAGGTTCGGCTGGATTTTCCAGCCCCAAGCCGCATAGTGCGAATCGGAGCAAGAGAGGGGAGGAGCCGTCATGTTGCTGTTGCTTGCCGCGGTTTCGATGAGTTCGCCGTCTGTCGTCGATGCCGAGCGGGCCTATGCGGCGATGGCGCAGGAGAAGGGGCAGTGGACCGCGTTCCGGACGACTGCCGCGCCGGGCGCCGTGATGTTTGTCCCCGATCCCATCGATGCCGCCGAGTTCCTCAAGGACCGCAAGGACCCGGCCGTCGCCGTCAAATGGCAGCCGGCGCAATCCTTTCTTTCGTGTGACGGAAGGACCGGCGCGAACCTCGGCCCGTGGCAGCGGCCAGACAGCGTCGGCTACTTCACGACCGTCTGGACGCGTTCGGGTGGTGCATGGCGCTGGAATGTCGATTTCGGCGACGCTCTGAAAGCTGCCATGCCTGCCGCTCCGGCGAAGCTCACGCCGCGCCGGGCCTCGTGCCGCGCGGCGAAACCCGCGCTTCTTCCCAAGCTCACCGCGGTCGATAAGTCGGGCCGCGGTTCCAGCGGCGACCACAGCCTCGAATGGACCTGGCGGGTGGAGAAGGACGGAAGCCGCCACTTCCTCGTCTATCTGTGGAACGGGCGCCGCTACAATACGGTGATCGACCGCAAAATCGCGGCGGATTGAGCCGGTCGGGGCAAGGGGAGCCGCGGCTGCGGTCAACAGCCTTGGAGCGACTCCGGCAAGGGCAGTATCGAGGCCGCGCCGGAGGGGTCCCAAATTACGGAGCAAGGCCATGACCAAGCCAATTCCCGAAGGGTACCGAAGCGTGAACGTCATCCTGACGGTCGATGACGGCAAGAAGGCGATCGACTTCTACAAGCAGGCGTTCGGCGCCAAGGAGATTTCGCGCCTTCCGATGGGCGACAAGATCGGCCACGCGGAGCTTCAGATCGGCGACACGCGGATCATGCTCAACGACGAATTCCCCGATCACGGGAATCTCGGGCCCAAGGCGCGTGGCGGAACGCCGGTTGGCCTTTTGATCTACACCGACGATGCGGACTCCGCATTCCGCAAGGCGATCGATGCCGGTGGAACGCAGACCATGCCGGTTGCGGATCAGTTCTGGGGCGACCGGATGGGCAGCCTGACCGATCCGTTCGGCCATAAGTGGAGCATCGCCACCCACGTCGAGGATGTGCCGCCCGAGCAGTTCCAGGAACGCATGGCCGCATCGCAGAAGCAACAGCAGCCCGAAACGGTCTGACTTCACGCTCCTCCCTGCGAGCGGAGCTCGTGGGGAGGGGGACCATTGAACGAAGATTCAATGGCGGAGGGGTAGGCGTCTGCGGTGCTCGCCTGTCCCCCGGACAGGCTGCGCTCCTCGACCCCCTCCCCCATCGCTTTGCGATAGGGAGGAGCTATATGTCGTGGCGCAGGAACTTCTCGCCCGAGAAGATGAAGGTTTGTGGGCGGCCGTCGATGAAATTGGCGAATGAGCCCCGCTCGGGAGACCAGCTTTCTTCGCCGATTCGCCAGAGATTCTTGCCGATCTGAGTCATCGGCACTTCGGTGCCGAGCCATAGCCTTCCGCCACGCTCGACCACGGCTGACAATCCGTACCAAGGGCTGTCGTTGACGTAGCGGCCCGCGAGCTTCGCAAGCTGCGGATTGGAGCGCGGCAGCGGAGCGCCACTACCGGTACGCACATAGGTTGAAGGGCCCCAGTTCGCGGCTATCACCGCCTTGCCGCTCCGCTCGAACATCAACGTGTAGGCGCGGAAAGCGGGATGCGTCGTCCGGAACAGGTCGCCGCTCCACGGCTGAAGCGGCGCGGACTGGCCGTTCGCGACGATCGTCAGCGGGCTTCCCACGCGAACCTCGAACTCGCCAGCCGGGCCTGAATAATGACCGATGTACGCGGCCGCATTCGGCAGTGCCGTCTCGAGCGAAGGCGGGGCCGGGAGCGGCCGTCTGGCGCTGGCATTCGTGAGAGCATCGACCGCGAACTGGGTCAGCAGGCGCGGGCGATATTCGGCGTAGGCGCTGAGCGTCGAGCTGGCGAAGGCTCCGACGCCGCTGGCGACGTCGATATGGAAGGATGAGGAAAAGCTCACCATCCCGCCGGTGTGGTGGAGATAGGAGCGGTCGCCCGACCCGACGTGCATCAGCCCGTTGCCGTAGCGCATGCCGCGCATGTCGCTCGGCACCGCGTGCGTCGTGTAGGCCTTGCCGAGCGCGGTCGGCAGGCCCAGCCCGCCGCGGCCTTGCGCCGCGTTTGCGAGGGAGCGGAGAAGCTTCGTCATGTCGTCGGCCGTGGACGCAATGTTTCCGGCGCCGAACGTCACGTCGACCCATGCGGCAGGCGCGAGCCCGACGCCGAACGCGAACGGCAGCTCGTCCGCCGCCTCATACCCTTGCGCGTAAGCGAGACGGTTGTCGCCGACGATCGCGCCGTGAGAGCGGCGCATTCCGAGCGGTGCGAAAATCCGCTCCAGGTTGAGCCGGGCGAGCGGCTTTCCGCCAAGATGCTCGATGAGCTTGCCGAGGATGTCGTAGCCCGTGTTCGAATAATGCCAGTGCTGGCCGGGCGCATAGGCGGTCCACAAACCGCCCTCCGGGAAGGTCGGTGCATCACCCGGAATACCCGCGACATGGTCGAGCAGATGCTGGACCTGGATCATATTGCCCGCCGGGAGCGGGATAGCGGGGAGCAGGGTGCTGACGCGGTCGGTTAGCCGAAGCCTCCCCTCCGCCACGAACTGGTGGAGGATGGCGGCGTTCATGAGCTTGCTGATCGAGCCGACCTGGAAAAGCGTATCGGGGGTGATCGGCGTTCGCGCGTC
>Ga0207639_10000486_pt1 | contig 27463 bp, 21 predicted proteins | sample KBSCornC32_FD_184299 | JGI IMG/M metagenome (GOLD analysis project Ga0207639, IMG submission 184299) | Corn rhizosphere microbial communities from Kellogg Biological Station, Michigan, USA - KBS Corn C3-2 (SPAdes) (version 2) | ecosystem: Host-associated > Plants > Roots > Rhizosphere > Soil ...
ACGATGCCATATGCTTATCTTGCCGACCGGAATCTGTCGGACGATTTCTGGACGATGCGGAAATTGGTGGCTTGAAACCATCCTTCGTTATCTATGCGCCGCGTTACCGCTCGAATTCTGGCGGAGCGATCGCGACCCACAAGCTATGCGACTTGCTGAATCGCGCGGGGTACAAAGCGAGCGTATTCCCCCACTGGATGCCGTCCGTGATCTCATCCAGAGCGGTGACCCCGCGCAGCGTTGCCTGGTTGGCATCACGCGTGCTCCGCGGCCTGTATTCGACGAATCCACGCTATCACACACCGCTGGCCACGGCCGCGGATGTCGCGCAGGGCGTCGTCGTCTATCCGGAGATCATCGGCGGTAATCCTCTGCGCGCCACAAAATATGTGCGCTGGCTGTTGCATCAGCCCGGCTTCCACGGGGGGCGCTTCCGATATCGAACGGGCGATCTCTATTTCTGCTATCAGCAAGCGTTCAACCAGAATAGCGGGGGAATGATTTTCGGCGGCACTCTCACGGTCTTCGAGGTGCTCCTCGACATTTATCAGCAGATCAACTACGGACCGCGGACGCGGGTTGCATACATGATCCGCAAAGGCCGGGACCGCGTGGATTTGCCGGATCTGCGCCGGGAATGGGTACTAGACGGCCTGGACCATCAAGCGCTCGCGCGAGCATTCAACGAGTGTCGGATCTGTTATTTCTACGACCTTTATACGGCGTACGCGGGGTATGCCGCCGCATGCGGTTGCATACCGGTGATCGTGCCGGTTGCTGGCATCAGCAAAGAGGCATGGGTGCCGGAAGAAGGCGGTCGGTTTGGACTCGCATATGGCGACGACGATATTCCCCATGCGCTCGCAACACGAGCTACCCTGCTCGAAAATATGCGTGGTCTAGAACATCACAGCGAAGCGACAGTGCGGCAATTCGTGTCTGTCGTCACAACGCATTTCGGCTTTGACGATGCAGAAGCAGCACAATAAATAACTCGGAGGTACCCTGAGTTCGGCCGAGAGCAACAGTTGCCCTCGACTCACCCAGGCCTGGCGCAAACCTGCATCAGCAAGGTGTCCAGCACCGGTAGTGAGCGAGCATTCGCCAGGAAATTCCTGTAGAACGTGGTCGCATCCCGAGCGAGGCGCTCACGCTCGGCAGGATTATCGGCCAAGTATTCGATGGCGTCGGCCAAGGCGCGTGGATCATTGACCGGAACGGCATAGAACGGCGCAACCGATTCACCCGCGGCAATCGAGCGAAGCCACTGCGTATCGCCGGTGATCGTGGCTCGACCGACACCGGCATAGGCATACAGCTTGTACGGACACACGCGCTGCGTTTTATCAGTGGCGCCAAAAATTCCGAGACAAATGTCCGACTCGGCAATTTCTCCAGCCAACTCGTCGGCACTGTGCCAACGACGCTTCCATGCAACATTCGCCAGTCCCTCCAGTGCGCCTTCCAGCTTGGGGGCGTCATGCCCATCGCCGAGGATCGTGAATTGGACATCTGCACGATGCGCCAGCAGGCGGATGGCGCCCGCAATTGTCTCGATGCCGTGGAGCGGCACGAGCGTACCTATGAACAGCACTCGGCACCGTCCTTCGGTCGGCCGATATGACCTCGCCGCGTATGCCGACTCATTGGTCGCCAAAGGAACAGGGACAAAACGATTGGATGGCAAGCGAAATACGCGGGCGTAGAAATCGGCATTCTGTGGCGTATCCACCATGACGATGTCCGCTATGCCGAATGCACGGCGCTCCAATGTCCACAACATCCGGGACAGCAAGGCGTCCGGTTTCCACAAGCGCCTGTCATTGACTACCGTATCGTAGAGAGAAATGAACCCATCCAGGACGATCCGGGGCCGCCTCGAATGCGGCAACAGTGCCAAGAGTAGTGCAACACCGATCGCCGGATACGGGATATACGCAACATCGCGGCGCGGTGCGGTTACGATACGCCACGCCAGTCGAACATGGGCCGCCAGAGCACGCCATAACGTGCGCAACGGTGAACGTATGCTGGCGACGCCGCCTTGCGGCGTCACCCACAAAGGTTCATTGATCTCGTAGGCGTCGAAACGCTCTTGCAAATGTCGCAAGCGATAAAGCGTGTTCGGATATGCGTCAGTTGCCTGATGCACTCCCACGATCAACACGCGGGGAATGGTGCGCTTAGCCACGCGGGTCCAGCCTGCGCAACATCATGCCGCTTTCTTGTACGTCAATGCCGTGATTTGTTCAGATATCAATCCGATCAGGAACACGATCACCGACGCCGAGAACAGCAGCACGCTCATGTTGGTAAGACGATGGGACGTCAGGAAGGTATAAATGTAGTAACCCAGACCAAGCGCGAAGAACATCGCGCTTGCCGGTATGAATAGCTTCATCGGTGAATACAAAGTCGCGATCTTGAAGATGATCAGCAGGAACCGAATCCCGTCGCGCAAGGGCTTTATATGGCTGCGGCCGACGCGCTTGTGTACCGCGATCGGCTCATAGCCCACCGCGTATGCGCTGCGAAAAAACGCCATCGTGATCGTGGTCGGATAGGAAAAACCATTCGGCAGCAAGTGCAGGAACTCGCGAAACTTGTCCGCGCGCACGGCGCGGAAGCCGGAAGTGAGATCGGCTACGGCGTGCCCGGTCATGCGTGTGGCAAGCCAGTTGTAGAAGGAGTTCGCCAAGCCGCGGCCCAAGCCGGCTTGGCCGGACCATGCGCGGGCACCAACGACCATATCGAAGCCATCATCCATGCGCGCCAATACCCGCGCGATATCCGCCGGATCGTGCTGGGCATCGGCATCCATGAACACGATGACGTCGCCTTTGGCGGCACGTGCACCACGCTTGATCGCAGCGCCATTACCCATCGAATAAGGCTGCCGCAGCACGCCAACTCCGTGCCGAGTACAAATCGCGGCGGTGTCGTCGCTGGAGCCGTCGTCGACGACGAGCAGCTCCGCATCGGGCTGGGCCTGACGCAAGCGCGGGAGCAGGTCCGCCAGTGCCGCGGCCTCGTTTTTTGCTGGCAAAACAATGCTGATCACGGATTGACGGCGGCTCGTCCTGTTGAAGCAAAACCCGGCTAGGTTAACGACAAGTCGACACTCGCGCCAGCGCCGCACAAGGGGATTCTTTCGCGACAGGTTTTGCTGTACATTCCACAGTAGTTTCGAGCATTTACCGAGGTTTCTTATGGCGACGCAGATGAATCCTGCTGCACTTGCGGGGCTCAGCGGCGTCGCGCGTCGGCTGGTTGTGGATGGCACCTTGGGAGACGAGGACGCGCGCCGCGCGGTTGACGCCTCGGTCAAGCAGAAGATTGCCCTTGGGACGTATCTGATCGAGCATGCATTGGCCAATGGCATGCAGGTGGCGATGGCTACTTCCGCGGAGTTCGGCGTGCCGCTGTTCGATGCCGACGCACTGGACATCAACCAGGCCACACTGCGCCTGGTCAACGAGAAGCTGATCACCCAGCACAAGGCGCTGCCGCTGTTCAAGCGCGGCAACCGGCTCTATGTGGGGCTTGCCGATCCGACGAACCTCAAAGCGCTCGACGAAATCAAGTTTCAGACCAATCTTTCGGTCGAGCCGATCCTCGTCAACGAGGAGCAACTCGGCCGCACGATCGAACGCGCACTGAACGAAGCCGGCACGACCGTCGAAGGTCTTGACGACGCCGAGGGACTCGACACGCTGAGCCTGGAAGGCGGCGACCTGGAAGGCGGCGGCAGCGACAGTGGCATTGACGCGATGTCCGATGACGACGCGCCGATCGTCAAGTTCGTCAACAAGGTGCTGGTCGATGCAATCAAGCGCGGCGCCTCGGACATCCATTTCGAACCCTACGAAAACAATTACCGCGTCCGCTTGCGCATGGATGGCATTCTGCGCTCGGTTGCCGCACCGCCCGTGAAGCTGACGCCGCGCATCTCTTCGCGTCTGAAGGTCATGTCGGGCTTGGACATCGCCGAGCGCCGCGTACCGCAGGACGGCCGCATCAAGCTCAATCTGTCCAAGAGCAAGGCGATCGACTTTCGCGTCAGCACCTGCCCCACTCTGTTCGGCGAAAAAGTGGTGCTGCGTATCCTCGATGGTTCCGCGGCCAAGCTCGGCATCGAAAAGCTCGGCTATGAGGATGACCAGAAAGAATTGTTCCTCAGTGCCATCGAGAAACCGTACGGCATGGTGGTAGTCACCGGGCCGACCGGCTCCGGTAAGACCGTTTCCTTGTATACGGCGTTGAATATCCTCAACACCGAGGGACGCAATATTTCGACGGTCGAAGATCCGGTCGAAATCCGCCTGCCCGGCGTCAACCAGGTCGCGCAGAACCAAAAGCGTGGCATGACGTTCGCCGCCGCGTTGCGTGCGTTTCTGCGCCAGGATCCGGACGTCATCATGGTCGGCGAAATTCGCGACCTGGAAACCGCCGAGATCGCCGTCAAGGCGGCGCAGACGGGCCATATGGTTCTGTCGACGCTGCACACGAACGACGCGCCGCAGACGATTTCGCGCATGATGAACATGGGCATCGCGCCATACAACATCACCTCATCGGTGACTCTGGTCATCGCGCAGCGTCTTGCTCGGCGTCTGCACGACTGCAAGAAACCTATTTCGCTTCCCGCCGCGGCTCTGCTCGCCGAAGGGTTTACCCAGGCCGAGATCGACGGCAAGCTGCAGTTGTTCGATGCCGTGGGTTGCAATGGCTGCAACGAGGGCTACAAGGGCCGCACCGGAATTTATCAGGTCATGCCAATGAGCGACGATATCCAGAGGATCATTCTCGCCGGCGGCAACGCCCTGCAAATCGCCGAAGTAGCGCTGAAAGCCGGCGTTCGCGATCTGCGCCTCTCGGCCTTGCTCAAAGCCAAGAACGGCATCACCAGTCTCGCCGAAATCAACCGCGTCACCAAGGATTAATCATGGCTACCGCCACAGCTACCCGCAATGCCAATGCTGCAACCGCTCGCGGCGCGTCGCGCTCGCAAGTGAGTCAGCTCACCAAATTCATCTGGACCGGCACGGACAAGCGCGGCGTCAAGATGAAGGGCGACTACTCGGCCAAGAACGAGACGATGGTGCGCGCGGAACTGCGCCGCCAGGGCATCACGCCGGTATCCGTAAAAAAAGAAGGCAAGCCGCTATTCGGCGCCGCGGGCAGCTCGATCAAGGCGCGCGACATCGCCGTGTTCAGCCGCCAGATCGCCGTGATGATGGCAGCCGGTGTACCGATCGTGCAGGGGCTGGAGATCATCTCCAGTGGTCAGAACAACGTACGCATGAAAAACATGCTGCTCGATCTGAAGAGCAACATCGAGGGCGGTTCCTCGCTGGCCGAATCGATGGCCAAATACCCGGTGCAATTCGACGAGCTGTACCGCAATCTGGTCAAGGCCGGTGAATCGGCCGGCGTGCTGGACACCGTGCTCGACACCGTTGCCACGTACAAGGAAAACATCGAGGCGATCAAGGGCAAGATCAAGAAAGCGATGTTCTACCCGGCGATGGTGTTTGCGGTCGCCATCCTGGTTTCGGCGATCCTGTTGATCTTTGTGGTGCCTCAGTTTGAACAGGTGTTCGCGAACTTCGGCGCGCAATTGCCGGCATTCACGCAGATGATCGTGAACATGTCGCGGTTTTTGACTACGTACTGGTTTTTGGTCTTGATCTGGATCGTCGCTGTCATCGCGGCGTTGATCTTCACCTACAAGCGCTCGCCGCGTTTTGCGCACTTCTGCGCCCGCGCGGTGCTGAAGCTTCCTGTCGTGGGCCAAATCCTGCGTCAGTCCGCGATTGCACGCTTCGCACGCACACTCGGCGTGACGTTTGCTGCCGGCGTGCCTCTGGTGGAAGCCCTCGAGTCCGTAGCCGGAGCAACCGGCAGCCCGGTTTACAATGACGCCGTCAGGCGCATTCGCGAAGACGTGTCCGTCGGTCATCAGTTGCAGCTGGCGATGCGCCAAACCAACATCTTTCCGAACATGGTCGTGCAGATGGTTGCGATCGGTGAGGAATCCGGCGCACTCGACAAGATGCTGTTCAAGGTCGCCGAGTTCTATGAGCAGGAAGTCAACAACGCCGTGGATGCGCTATCCAGCCTGCTCGAGCCCTTCATCATGGTGATCATCGGCACGCTCGTCGGCGGCATGGTCGTGGGTATGTACCTGCCGATCTTCAAGCTCGCTGCCGTGGTCGGCTAGCGCAAGCCATTTCGCGCGTGCTCGATTTCCTTGTGCAACCCGGCGCGGCGATCGCCTGCGCCGGCTTGCTGGGAATGATCATCGGCAGTTTCCTCAATGTAGTGATCCTGCGCCTGCCGGATCGATTGATGCACAGCTGGCGGCAGCAGAGCCGCGAGCTGCTGGATCTTGAACTCGATACCGACCCCCAGCCACCGGGATTGGTATGGGAGTCGTCGCACTGTCCCAAGTGCAAGCACAAACTCGGCGCATTCGAAAACATTCCGCTGCTCAGCTGGCTCGTGTTGCGCGGCCGCTGCCGGCATTGCGCTGCGCCAATCTCCGTCCAATATCCGCTGGTGGAACTGCTGACCGGTATTTGCTCCGCGGCAATCGTGTGGAAATTCGGATTCACCACGCAGGCCGGCGCGGGGCTGCTGCTGACGTGGGCGCTGGTTGCCCTGTCCGGCATCGATCTGCGTACGCAGCTGCTGCCGGACCAGGTGACGTTGCCACTGCTGTGGGCGGGGCTGCTGCTGTCGCTCGTGCCGGTCTTTGCGGGCACAAAATCAGCGATTACCGGCGCGGCGATCGGATACATGAGTCTGTGGTCCGTGTACTGGTTGTTCAAACTCGCGACCGGCAAGGAAGGCATGGGCTATGGCGACTTCAAGCTGCTCGGTGCTCTCGGCGCGTGGATGGGCCCGTGGGCCGTGCTGCCGATCGTGCTGATGTCATCGCTGTTCGGCGCGATTGTGGGCAGTATCTTTCTTCTCGTGCGCGGACATGACCGCTCCACGCCGATTCCGTTCGGTCCGTTCATTGCCGCTGCGGGTTGGGTGTGGTTTCTTGGTGGTGACCGTCTTGCCAGCGCCTACGCATATCTGCTCGGCGCATAGCACAGGAAAACGATGAACAACTCGAGCGGTCGGCAAATCGGCGCATTTTTGTTGTTGGCCGTCGCCGTGCTCCTGCTGCTGCCCGATCTCATCTGGCTCTGCGTCGCCGATGGCAAGTACTTCGAACACAGCGTCCCCTATGCCCTGATGTCGGGGCTGCTGCCGTCCCTGGTTCTTCTCGCCACCTTGTTTGCCATCCTTGGTCGTCGGCCATGGCTGAGCGTACTGCTGATGCTGCCGTTTCTGCTGTTCGTGCCTATCGAAACGGCTTACGTTGGGCATTACGGCGAGCCGAGCTGGTACGCGATCATCGCTACGATTCTGGAATCCAACACTCACGAGGTCGTGGAGTTCCTTGGCTCTGAAATCTGGCCGTTGCTTGCGGCCTGCGTAGCTTGTCTGGGTTTTGGCCTGGCGACCATCGTTTATTTGCGACGGGTACAATTCAGCTGGACAGGCCGATTGCGAAACCTGACGCTGACGGCGGGCGCAACGGCTGTGTTGATTGGGGCCGGATTGCTGTGGCCGCGCCCGGATGGCGGAAAGCAATCCGCGCCGAGCGCGGCTGCCGCCACCGCCGAGCCCGCGCTGCCTAGCTGGGCAGGAAAAATCGAGCCGAGTTTTCCGTTTGGCGTGCCATTGCGCTACTGGCATTATCGAGTCGAATGGAACGCGATGCGCACCGCAAGCGATCGCTTGCACACATTTCGGTTCAAGGCGCACACCACGCGCGCCGTTTCTGCGCGCCAGATCTATGTACTTGTCATCGGGGAGACCGGACGCAAAGATCGCTGGCAGCTTTACGGCTACGAACGTGCAACGAATCCGGAACTCGCCGGCATTTCAAACCTCATCCGGTTCGAAGACATGGTCACTCCCGCCGGAGAATCGCGCGACTCGGTGCCGATAATCGCCAGTCGCAAGCGCGCGAACGATCATCGCGCCTACTTCGACGAGCGATCCATCAGTGCGGCTTTCTCCGAAGCGGGATTCGCGACTTTCTGGCTTTCCAACCAGATGGCTATTGGCCACTACGATTCGCCGATCGCAGTCGTAGCCTTTGATGCCGAGCATGTTGCGTTTTACAGCGTCGCTGATTGGGGCAAGGCAGGGACTTACGACGAGGTACTTCTGGAGCCGCTCAAAGAAGCGATCGCCTCTTCCAACGACAATCTCTTCGTCGTGCTGCACACGATGGGCAGCCATGCCAACTATGCTCACCGCTATCCACCTGCATTCGACGTCTTCAAGCCGTCGCTCAAAGGCAATGAAGACGCCGACTATTACGACGTGTCGGTGCAGGAACAACTGCGCAATTCGTATGACAACTCCATTCTTTACACCGACCATTTCATCGCCGCTGTGATTCGTACACTTGCTGCGACCGGCGACGTCGCCACGATGTGGTACATATCCGATCATGGCGAGGATTTCGCCTCAGCGACGTGCAAACTTGCCGGACACGGCAATGGCACCGAATTCGATTTCCGCATCCCATCAGTTTTCTGGTATTCCGACGGTTATGCTCAGCAGTTCCCGGAGGAAATTGCGCGAGTTCGGCAACGCAGCCGTATGAAACTCACCACGGAGAACGTGTTCGAGTCGTTGATCGATATGGCTGCGCTGGATTTCCCCGGGCACGACCCGCAATGGAGCATTTTCAGTTCCGTTTGGCAGGCGCATCCGCGCATCGTCAACGGCCTCGTACCGCTCGACATCGATGCCGCTAGTGCGCCTGGCAAATGCCACGTGCTGGTTCCCTCCGGGCAATGATTTTTTCAATCGTCCTCACCGGTGGCATCGCCACAGGCAAAAGCACGGTGACGCAGCGCTTTGCGCGGCTCGGCGTTCCGGTATTCGACGCCGACATCGTGGCGCATGCGGTCGTGGCGCCAGGACAGCCCGCGCTGACAGAAATCGCAGCTGCGTTCGGCGCTCACGCGCTGACACCGGCCGGCGATCTCGACCGCGCGCGCCTGCGCGAAATCGTGTTCGCGGATGCCGCTGCGCGGCGGCGGCTCGAAACGATCATTCATCCGCGCGTGCATGCGAACCTGCTGGCCCAGGTGCGGGCCTGCACCGCTGCGTATTGTGTGCTCGCGATTCCGCTGTTTGTCGAGTGCCGCGCTGATTACGGCTGGGTCGATCGTGTGTTAACGACCGACACGCCGCGCGAAACTCAATTGCGAAGGCTGAGCCAGCGGCCCGGCATCGATACGCAAACCGCGCAGCGCATGCTGGATGCCCAAGCGACGCGCGAACAGCGCCTGGCCGTGGCGCAGGATGTCATCGACAACACCGGACCGATCGACGGGCTCGATGCCGTCGTGCAACGACTGCATCGACGCTACCTCGCGCTAGCCGTTCGACCAGAATCCTGAGATGCCAGCGACCCCTTGCGCGCCCGCGGCACGCGCGGCGGCAACGTCAGCTGGCGCGAGCCCACCGAGCGCGTAGACCGGAAACGGTGCCTGTGCACACAGTTCGGCGAACCGGTTCCATCCGAGCGGCTCCGCACCAGGATGACTCGTCGTGCGCCGCACCGGTCCGAGCACGGCGAAATCGACGCCGATCGCAGCCGCCTGCAGGATTTCACGCTCGTTGTGACATGAAGCGGCGACCCACACGTCTTCGCCAATCGGACGCGCGCGCAACTGCATCAGCGTTGCCGCAGGAAGATGTATGCCGACGCCGATTTCGCGCGCGAGTTCGAGATGGCCATTGATCAGCAAATCAGCACGCGTGGAACGGGTGAGTTCGCGCGCGGCCTGCGCCAGCGCGCGCAGCCGATCCGGCGCGAGATGTTTGCTGCGCAGCTGAATGCATTTCTCACCTGCGCGAAGCGCGCGCTCCATGCCACGCAGGAAAGCTGTTTCGTCGTCAGGCTCCGGCGTAATCACGTAATGCAGCGGCAATTGCAGCGCCGCGATGACCGGCCGATCTGCCGGCGGCATCGGCAACGTACCGATCTCGTCGAACGGCAGCCAGCGCAAAGCCTGGCCTTCACGTCCGTGAATCGAGCCGGCATGCGTAAGGACGTTGTATACGTCGAGCACGATTGATTTTTGCGGGTAGCTCCACGGCACTGCAATCAGTTTCTCGATCGCGCCGATTTCAACGCCGACTTCTTCGTGCAGCTCGCGCCGCAGCGCGTTTTCGGGCGATTCGCCGGGCTCGCACTTGCCGCCAGGAAATTCCCACAATCCCGCCAGATGTTTCCCCGGCGGCCGTTGCGCGAGCAGAACTCGGCCGCGTTCGTCGCGGAGGATCCCCGCGACGACATGAATCAATTCAGCTGAACTCAGCAAAGCTCAGGCGAGCTTGCCGTGGCACTGCTTGTATTTTTTACCTGAGCCGCACGGACACGGATCGTTGCGCCCGACCTTCGGCTGATCACGCTGCATCGGCGATTGCACCTGCGCCATCGCCTCGGCTTCGGCCAGGGCTGCGCCATCCGGCACGCCCGCAGCAGCGATACCGCCGGTTTCGGCGTGCTGGAATTCGAGCGCACGGCGTTCGGCTTCCTGGCGCTGACGTTCTTCCATCGCCGCGACTTCCGCTTCGCTCTGGATACGGATGCGCGCCAAGCGCTGCACGACCTCGGCTTTGACTTGCTCGAGCATGGCCTGGAACAGCGCAAACGCCTCACGCTTGAATTCCTGTTTCGGCTGCTTCTGCGCATAGCCGCGCAGGTAGATGCCCTGGCGCAAATAGTCCATTGCGGCGAGGTGTTCCTTCCAATGCTGGTCGAGCACCTGCAGCAGGAAAAATTTCTCCGCCGCGCGCATGATCTCCGACCCGTACATCGCTTCTTTTTCGCGGAAGAAGCGCTCGACTTCCTCGATCAGATGATCGCGCAGGTCGCCGGCATCGGCTTCGCGCTGCTGCTCCAGCCAATGCTTGAGCTCGAACTTGAAACCGTAGGTCGATTCAAGTTCGCGCTCCAGGCCAGCCACATCCCACTGCTCGTCGACGCTCTCCGGCGGCGCGTAGCGCTGACACAACTCGCTGAACACGTCATAACGGATATTGGTGATGTTGTCGGCGACGTTGTCCGAGTCGAGCAGTTCATTGCGCTGCTCGTAGATCACCTTGCGCTGGTCGTTCGCGGTATCGTCGAACTCGAGCAGATGCTTGCGGATATCGAAGTTGTGCGCCTCGACTTTGCGCTGCGATTTCTCGATCACGCGGGAAATCATGCGGTCTTCGAGCGCCTCATGTTCCTTCATGCCGAACAGCTGCATCCAGCGCGACACCCAGTCCGGCGCGAAGATGCGCATCAGCGTGTCTTCGAGCGACAGATAGAAGCGGCTCGAACCCGGATCGCCCTGGCGACCGGAACGGCCACGCAGCTGGTTGTCGATACGTCGCGATTCATGGCGCTCGGTGCCGATGATGTGCAGTCCGCCGGCGGCGATGACTTGCTGATGACGCTTTTGCCACTCGGCGCGGATCGCGTCGCGCTCGCTTTCCGATGTTTCCGCCGGCAGCGCGTTGAGTTCCGCGTCGAGCGATCCGCCGAGCACGATGTCGGTGCCGCGGCCGGCCATGTTGGTAGCAATGGTCACCGCGCCCGGACGCCCGGCTTGCGCGACGATGTGGGCTTCGCGTTCGTGCTGTTTGGCGTTGAGCACCTCGTGCGGAATCTTGTCCTTCTGCAGCAGCTTGGACAGGAATTCCGACGTCTCGATCGACGTCGTGCCGACGAGCACCGGTTGGCCGCGCCCGTGGCAGTCCTTGATATCCTCGATCACTGCTTCGAACTTGAAGTTCTGCTTGAGGAAGACGATGTCCTGGTTGTCCTTGCGCACCATCGGCTTGTGCGTCGGGATCACCACGACTTCCAGCCCGTAGATCTGCTGGAATTCGTACGCTTCCGTGTCGGCCGTGCCGGTCATGCCGGACAGCTTTTTGTACATGCGGAAATAATTCTGGAACGTGATCGAGGCCAGCGTCTGGTTCTCGCGCTGGATCGGCACGCCTTCCTTCGCTTCGACGGCTTGATGCAAACCGTCGGACCAGCGCCGGCCCTGCAGCGTGCGGCCGGTGAACTCGTCGACGATGATCACTTCGCCGTCGCGCACGATGTATTCCTGGTCGCGGCGGTACAGCGTGTGCGCGCGCAACGCCGCATTCAGATGATGCACGACGGCCAGATGCTGCGCGTCGTACAGGCTCTCTTCTTCGCCGATGATGCCTTCGGCGCGCAAGACCTGTTCGGCATGTTCCATGCCCTCTTCGGACAGGTGCACCTGCTTTTGCTTCTCATCGACGTAATAATCGCCCGGCTCGGGCGGTTTGTCCTGCTGGCTTTCCTTGGCCTGGCGCGTGAGCTTCGGCACGATGCGATTGATGCGCACGTACAACTGCGGGGAATCGTCGGACGGGCCGGAGATGATCAGCGGCGTGCGCGCTTCGTCGATCAGGATCGAATCGACCTCGTCGACGATGGCGAAATTCAGGCCACGCTGATAACGCTGCTCTTTCGACAGCGCCATGTTGTCGCGCAGATAATCGAAACCGTATTCGTTGTTGGTGCCGTAGGTAATGTCGGCGGCATAGGCCTGGTGCTTGTCGGCATGATCCATGTTCGGCACGACGACGCCGACGCTCATGCCCAGAGCGTTGTAGACCTTGCCCATCCAGGCCGCGTCGCGCTTGGCCAAATAATCGTTCACCGTAACCAAGTGCACGCCCTTGCCTTCGAGCGCATTCAGGTACACCGGCAACGTCGCGACGAGGGTCTTGCCCTCGCCGGTGCGCATCTCGGCGATCTTGCCCGAATGCAGCACCATGCCGCCGATCAGCTGCACGTCGTAATGGCGCAAGCCGAGCACGCGACGCGACGCCTCGCGCACGACGGCGAATGCTTCCGGCAGCAAGGCATCGAGCTTGGTGCCTTCGGCGAGGCGCTTGCGGAACTCATCCGTCTTGGCGCGCAGGTCGGCGTCGGACAGCGCCTGCAAAGCCGGCTCGAAGGCGTTGATTTTCGCCACCGTCTTGTTCATCTGGCGCAGCAAGCGCTCGTTGCGACTGCCGAAAATGCCCGTCAGGATGCGATTGAACATGAGTTGACCGAACTTCTTGGAATTTGGGGAACGAGCGCGGCACGCGCAACGCACGGCGCGGCTTCCGCATTACGCGGAGCCGCATAGTTTACTAGGGATTGGGGCCGAACGCCGCTGAATCAAGCGGCGGAATTTTACGTCTTCTTGACGACGTTCGGATTATTGACATAGCTCAGCGGATTCACCGCCTTGCCGTGCAGCCAGACCTCGAAATGGCAGTGCGGCCCGGTGGCACGGCCGGTCTCGCCCACCGAGGCGATTTCCTCGCCGGCATGGACGCGCTGGCCGACGCGCACGAGGTTCCTGCGATTGTGCGCGTACCTCGTCATGTAGCCATTGCCGTGATCGACTTCGACGACGTTGCCATAGCCGCTGCGCTCGCCGCAGAAGCTGACCACGCCGTCGGCGACCGCGCGGATCGCGCTGCCGGCGGGGGCATCGAAATCCAAACCCATATGATGTTCGACGCTGCCGTTGATCGGGTCGGTGCGTGTCCCATAACCGGAGCCGATGTAGCCGGTCTCGACCGGGTAGCCTTTCGGCAACAGCGCATTGTCGACGCGGCGATCGAGCAGCAGTTCCTCGAGCACGTTCAAGCGCGTCTCTTCGAGCTGGAACTGATCGTGCAGTTCGTTGATGTGCGCGAGCAGGCCGGCATCGAGCGGTTGCGGCGAGGCGTTGGGATCCTCCGGGCCACCCTGTGCGGGCGCGGCGGCGAAGTTGAATTCGGCGACATCGAGTTTGCCGGCGCGCGCCAAACGCTCGCCGAGCGCATCCAGGCGCAACGCGCGCGCCTGCAACGCGCCAAGCTGTACCGCGAGCGCGTCCATGCCGCGTTGCGAAGCGCCTTCCAGTTGTTCGATGGTTTTCTTCTGCGCGCCGATCTGCGCGCGCAAGGCGATGATGTCGCGCAGCGCGTGATCGCTCGGGTTCGCCAGCAGCAATGCGGCAAAAAAACCGGCTCCGCCGAAGCACAACAAAGATACGACGGCCAGACCAAACAGCTTGGCGCGCATGCGCCAGCATTTCAGATTAAGCGCCCAGGGCCGGGCGTGAGGCTTGGCAACGATTATGATGTTCATACCGGCCGATTGATCCGCTCTGGTTGACCATGCAGTCCACGACCCCACGCACCCGTAAACGCTCGACCGCCAAAAGCATCGGTGAGTGTCCCCCCGTCGCCGCGCTGACAGCGCGCGCGCGCGCGTTGGATGCACTGGATCACAAATTGCGCCAGCCGCTTCCCGATCCGCTGCGCCACCAGTGTCGGCTGGCGGACATACGTGCCGGACGGCTTGTCTTTCTGGCGAGCTCCTCGGTCTGGGCGGCCAAGCTGCGGCTACATCAAGCCGCACTGCTGGCCGACGCCCGCAGAATAGCCGGGCAGCCGATCGAGAAATTCACCGTGAAAGTGGCACCCCTGCTCCCCCTATCCCCAGAGCAGACCAGGCGTAAGCCTCTTTCGCATGCCGCTGCAGAACATCTCAAGGCAGCGGCGCGCTCCGTCGCCGACCCGGAGCTCCGGGCCGTGTATCTCCGTTTGGCATCCCTTGCCGAAGATTCTTTTTCCAAGCGCAAATAATTGCGCGAACGTACCGTCCCGACAGTGAGGACGATGTTAAATCGGGTGTGCTTTACATCGCCTGCGCAGGATGTGCGTAGGAGATAGGTGCTTTTGCCGGATCGTCGAAGCTGACCTCTTCCCAGGCCTTGGTTTCGGCGATCAGTGCACGCAGCAGCTTGTTGTTCAATTCGTGCCCGGATTTGTGGCCGTAAAATGCGCCGATCAGACTGTGGCCGAGCAGATACAAATCGCCGATCGCGTCCAGGATCTTGTGCTTGACGAACTCGTCTTCGTAGCGCAGACCGTCCTCATTGAGCACGCGGTAGTCGTCGAGGACAATCGCGTTGTCCATCGAGCCGCCAAGCGCCAGGTTCCTCTCGCGCAACATTTCGATGTCGCGCATGAAGCCGAACGTGCGCGCCCGCGAGACTTCCTTGACGAACGAGGTCGTGGAGAAATCGATTTCCGCGCTCGAGGTGCGGCGCGTGAAGATCGGATGGTCGAAGGCGATCGAAAAGCCGACCTTGAAGCCGTCGAACGGCTCGAAGCGCGCCCATTTGTCGCCTTCGCGCACGATCACCGGCTTCTTGATGCGCACGAAGCGCTTCGCCGCGGACTGTTCCTCGATACCGGCCGACTGCAACAGGAATACGAAGGGACCGGCGCTGCCGTCCATGATCGGCACTTCCGGCGCCGACAAATCCACATAGGCGTTGTCGATGCCAAGACCGGCCATCGCCGAGAGCAGATGCTCGATCGTGGCGATGCGGACATTGCCCTTGACCAGCGTCGTGGAAAGACGCGTGTCGCCCACGTTCTCGCAGCACGAGCGGATTTCCAACGGCTGCGGCAAATCGACGCGACGGAAAACGATGCCGGTGTCGACGGCAGCGGGGCGCAAGGTCATGTAGACCTTTTCGCCGGTATGCAGGCCAACGCCTGTCGCGCGAATGACGTTTTTAAGCGTTCGCTGTCTGATCATTTTGTTCGAATCCCAGGGCATGCTTGCAAAACGCGCGGAATCGTAACACAGCATGAACGATCATTGAAGCAAATCGGTGTAAATTCCCCCACAATTGTTGTATTTACACAACATATTTGTTGGTGGAACCTCATCAAATAACGCACTCTTCTCTGATGCTCGTCGGCTCCCGAAGCCCAGTGATAGAGTGCCGCGCCGTTGTTGCCGCTATCAATACGATGATTCAAATTCGAAGGCTTGCCGGGAGGGCGACCGCTTGGCTGATTGTCGCCGCCGCGGCTTCCTTCTATTTCATCTGGAGCCATACCGATCAAATCGGACTGGTCACCGGCGATGCTAGTTCATACTTGATGATGGCGGAAACGTATGCTCATGCCGGTCGCGATCAGGTAATGGCCGATGCAGCCTCGGCAAGCCGCTTCCCGCCGCTCTACCCGCTATTGCTGGCGCGGCTGGGAGGCGCAGAAAACCTGCCTTGGGCACATGCGATAACCACTACGTGCCTGCTGCTGGCCCTGGCAATCCTCTTCTTCTGGATGCGCCGCGAAGGGCTTGGGACTGTCCCGGCGGGTTTGCTGGTACTTGCCACGGCGGCAGTGCCTGATGTCTGGCTGGCGGCGCTGACCATCCAGTCGGAGTACTTGTACATTCTGCTGAGTCTGGCCGCTCTGGCGATTCTGGCGCGCCATGAAAATGACCCTCGCACCGAGCCGCTGTTCTTGGCAGCGCTTCTGGTTGCCCTTGCCATCCTGACCCGCTCGGCCGGCATTGCCTTATTGGTGCCGTTATTGGCGTCGTTGCGTCGAAGGTCGTGGCGCGAACGGCTCCTGGCAGGACTCCTGACACTCGCGCCTTTGCTTCTTTGGCATAGCTTGCACCACGCCGGACACGGTTATTTCTCCAGCGTCCGCGAATCACTCGCTTATCGCGTCACTACGGACCCGGCTGGATTCATCTCGCAACAGTTTTTCGGGTTGCGCCACGGCTTGCAGATTGCCCTGCTGTTGCAACCGCAATGGCTCAATCCGCTCGTGGACATATTGGGTGTCGTGTGTCTGTTGGCCACTGCAGTTCGCTGCGCGACACTCCAACCGGATGCACTCTACGTCGCCGCGTACCTGCTGATGCTGCTGTTATGGCCGTATCCGGGAGATGCCCACCGACTGCTCTGGCCAGTTTTTCCGGTCCTGTTTGTCCAGCCTGCTCTGGCTTTCGCCAGCGGGCCTTGGCGCGAACGACGCATCCCTGTTCTCGTGGCAACAATGGTGGCAACTCTGGCCTTGCCGTCGATCCTGCTTGCGGTCGATCGCTACCGCGATCCGGCAACGGAAAGCCTGCCGAAAATCCGGGCCGATCCACTCTGGTACTGGCCACAACGCGATACAGCGCTGCGATTCGCGGCGGCCGAGGCTACCTTGCTTCAAGCATTGCAAAAGCTGCCGCGTTTTGTAGGCGAGAACGAATGCGTGCTTTCTACGCGTCCAGAGTGGGTCAACTTTTTTTCGCGCCGGCGCAGCGAAGGCCCGCCACCGGCCGGGGCTCCGGACAGTGCGCTTGCAGCTTCGCTGAAGACGTGTTCCCTGGTCTTCATGACGCCGTTCAATGACAGGGGTTACCCGGACCCCATGTATCCGCTGGCGCGCTTGGGCATGGATGTCGAGGTTCTCGACTACACCTATTCGGCGGATCCGGCCGAACCCGGCAAGCGCATCGAATTCCTGCTGGTGAGAACCGGATCGCGATCAGTTGGGCAATAATTCATCGTGCCGAAAACTTGCGCAGCTACGCCGCCGCGCAAGCAAATCTACCTAGGGCTTTCTTGTTGCCTTGCTGCGTCAGTCGGCTTGTCTCCGCAGGAAAGCCGGGATATCGAGATAATCGATCTGCGGTTCAGCAACCGGGGCTTTTTTCGACGGTTGTGGTTCGCTGCCCGCACGCAGTGCCGGCGTCGCCTGTAGATAGTCCAGCGGCATGTTGTCCGTGCCCGTGCGCGCCACGATGCGTGGGCGCTGGACGGCCACCGGCTCCTCGCGCCGAGCGCTCTGGCGAATGGCGCCGCGGTTCAACCCCGTGGCCACGACCGTCACGCGTACGTCGTCCTGCAGTTCCGGATCGAGTGCCGTACCAATGACGACGGTCGCGTCCTCCGAGGCGAACTGATGCACGACATCGCCGATCTCGTTGAACTCGCGCATGGTCAGGTTGGGTCCGGCCGTAACGTTGACGAGGATGCCGCAGGCGCCGGAGAGGTTCACGTCCTCGAGCAGCGGGTTGTTGATCGCGGCTTCCGCGGCCGCGACCGCGCGGTCGTCGCCGCGTGCAGCGCCGGTGCCCATCATCGCCATGCCCATTTCGGACATGACCGTGCGCACGTCGGCGAAGTCGACGTTGATGAGGCCCGGACGCGTGATCAGGTCGGCGATGCCCTGCACCGCGCCGAGCAAGACGTCATTGGCAGCCTTGAATGCACTGAGCAGGGTCACTTCGCGACCGAGCACGGTCAGCAGTTTTTCGTTCGGCACCGTAATCAGAGAATCCACGTGTTGCGACAAGTCTTCGATGCCCTTGAGCGCCACCTGCATGCGGCGGCGGCCTTCGAACGGGAACGGCTTGGTGACGATGGCGACCGTGAGAATTCCCATCTCCTTCGCCAGTTGCGCGACCACCGGAGCGGCGCCGGTGCCGGTGCCGCCGCCCATGCCGCAGGTGATGAACGCCATGTCGGCGCCAGTGAGAAGCTCGACGATGCGTTCGCGATCCTCGAGCGCCGCCTGACGCCCGACTTCGGGATTCGCGCCGGCGCCGAGCCCCTTGGTGACGTTGCCGCCGAGCTGCAGCGTGAGTTTGGCTCCGCTGCTTTTGAGTGCCTGGGCATCGGTGTTGGCGCAGACGAAATCCACGCCGTCAACGTGCGAGGAAACCATGTGGCTGACGGCATTGCCGCCGCCGCCGCCGACTCCGATGACCTTGATTACCGCATTGGGTGCGAGTTTTTCGACCAATTCAAACATGACCAACCTCCGCTAGGTAGTACTTCAGTTTCTTGTTTCGCCGGCGCCGCTCCTGCATCACCGGTCGCGATGAACAGGCGTATGTCCATCGCTCGCCCTCTCGGGCCGGATCCAGTTCGGATCCACATCGCGCCATCCGTGCGCGACTCGCTCAAAATTCGCCTTTGAACCAATGCAGCACGCGCTCCCAGGCACCGCCGACCCCGCCGATGCCCGTCGCCGTGACCGGCGCGCGCGCATGGTTTTCCTGGCGGCTGCCGTACAGCAGCAGTCCCACACCGCTGGCGTGAATCGGATTGCTGACAACGTCGGCCAGGCCGGTCACATGCTGCGGCACGCCCACGCGCACCGGCAGATGGAACACTTCCTCGGCGAGCTCGACGACACCTTCCATCTTCGACGCACCGCCAGTCAGCACGACGCCGGCGGCGACCAGGCTCTCGTAACCGGAGCGGCGCAACTCGGCCTGCACCATGCCGAACAGTTCCTCGTAGCGCGGCTGCACCCACTCGGCGAGCGTCTGCCGCGCAAGCCGCCGCGGCGGACGATCGCCGACGCTCGGCACCTGGATCGTCTCTTCCGCATGCGCGAGTTGCGCGAGTGCGCACGCGTACTTGACCTTGATCTCTTCCGCGTGTGCGGTCGGCGTGCGAAAACCCTGGGCAATGTCGTTGGTGACCTGGTCACCACCGATCGGCAAACTGGCGGTGTGACGGATCGCACCTTGAATGAAGATCGCGATGTCGGTCGTGCCGGCACCGACATCGACGAGACACACGCCGAGTTCGCGCTCGTCCGGGACCAGGATCGACTTGGATGAGGCGATTGCCGCCGGAATCAGGTCGTCGACCTGCAAGCCGCAGCGATTCACGCACTTGGTGATGTTCTGCGCCGCGCTCACGGCGCCGGTGACGATGTGCACGTTCGCTTCCAGGCGCACGCCGCTCATGCCGACCGGGTGACGGATGTCTTCCTGACCGTCGATGATGTAGCCCTGCGGCTCCTTGTAGAGCACGCGCTGGTCGGCCGGGATCGCCACTGCGCACGCGGCATCGAGCACGTGCTCGACATCCGCCGGCATCACTTCGCGATCGCGGATCGGCGCGGTGCCGTGCGAGTTGCGGCCATTGATATGGCTGCCGGAAATTCCCGCGTACACCGAACGAATCTCGCATCCGGACATGAGCTCGGCCTCCTCGACGGCGCGCTGGATCGACTGCACCGTGGATTCGATGTCGACGACTACGCCGCGCTTGAGCCCGTGCGAGGCATGCGAGCCGACGCCGATGACCTCGACTGTTTCGCCCGGCGCGTATTCGCCGACGATCGCGACGACTTTCGACGTGCCGATATCGAGGCCGACGATCAGGGACTTCTCACCTTTTACTTTCATGAGCATGGTTATCCGATCCGCTTGCCGTCAGTGTTCATGTCTGCTTTTCCGGCACCGGTGCGACGGTCGCCGCGTTGTTCGCCCATTGCACGGCGAAGCCGTTGCTGTAACGCAAGTCCGCGCGCTGGAAGCCGCCGGTGTGACCGCTGGCTACGCGTCCGAGCACGGCCAGGAAGCGTTGCAGGTGCTCGTCTACATGTTCGTCGCCGAGCAGTATCTGCGCGCCGCCGGCGAGCGAGAGCGTCCAGCTGCGGCGGCCGCTCAGGCGCACGCCGGTGAGGATCAGTCCCGAGCCGATCAGCGCGCGCTGAGTCTTGGTGTAAAAATCCACAACGTCGAGCATGACGTCGTCGTCCGGACCTTCCAGCTGCGGCAAGCCCTGCAGGTCCGCACCGCCGGGTACGCTGAACAATTGCCCGTCCAAACCGATCAGACGCTGCTCACCCCAGCGCGCGAACGGCTGGCGCTCACGTATGCGCAACACCAGTGTGTCCGGCCAGCGCTTGCGCGCCTCGACGTTCTCGACCCACGGCAATTTCGCGACCGCGGCGCGCACGTCTTCAAGCTTGAGGGCGAAGAACCCGGTTCCCAGATGGGCGGCCGCCGCGGTGCGAATCTGCTCCGCGCTGACGTGATTGTATTCGGCTTCGACCTGCAGATAATGCACCGGCCAACGCTCCACGGCGAACCAGCCGTTGAGCACGCCGATCACCGGCAGCGCGATCAGCGTCAGTGCGATGGCCCAGGCCAGGGATTTGAGCAGGAAGCGATTGTTCACGGCGCACCTTCCGCGAACGAGGTTTCCAGAATCCGCCAGCACAATTCCTCGAACCCGATGCCGACCGCGCGCGCGGCTTTCGGCACGAGCGAGTGGCTGGTCATGCCCGGTGTCGTATTCACCTCGAGCAGAAGAAACTTGCCGGCGCCGTCGCGCATGACGTCGACGCGGCCCCAGCCCGAGCAACCGGCCGCATTGAACGCCGACAGGGCGAGCGCACGGATCGCCGCCTCGCCGGTATCGTCGAGCCCGGGACAGATGTATTGCGTGTCCTCGGCGACGTATTTGGCGTGGTAGTCGTAGAACTCGGCCTTGGGCACGATGTGAATCGACGGCAGCGCTTCGCCTTGCAGGATGCCGACCGTGTACTCGTCGCCTTCGATCATCTGTTCGATGACGAGTTCGCCGTCGTAACGCGCGGCGAGTTCCACGGCTTCGGGCAGATCGGATTGCGCGCGCACACGCGTGATGCCGACGCTCGAGCCCTCGTGCGAGGGCTTGACCACGGCCGGCAAGCCGACGCGCGCAATCGCCGCGCCGATATCATCGCCGGCAACGTGGCGCACAAAGGCCGGCGTTGGCAATCCGAGCGCCTCCCACACCTGCTTGGTGCGGATCTTGTCCATCGACAGCGCCGAACCAAGCACACCGGAGCCGGTGCACGGCACGCCCAACGATTGCAGTGCGCCTTGCAGCACGCCGTCTTCGCCGCCACGCCCGTGCAGGATGTTGAACACGCGCGCAAAATGGCCGGCGCGCAGCGCATCGAGCAGCGCCGGAATGCCATCGATGCCGTGTGCGTCGACGCCGCGCGATTTCAGTGCTGCGAGCACGTTGCGGCCGGAATCGAGCGAAACTTCGCGTTCCGCGGAACTGCCGCCCATGACGACGGCGACACGGCCGAACTGTTTGGCATCGCAAATTCGCATATCAGTTCACTTTTCCACTTTTCAGCATCGCCACTGCGGCGATTTCGTTCGCGGCTGCGCCGATGTCTCCAGCTCCCATCAGCAACAGCAGATCGCCATCGGCCAGCAACGCCGGCAGCGCGTGGGTCAAATCGCGCGGATGCTCGACGAACACCGGATCGGCTTTGCCGCGCGCTCGCACCGCACGCGCGAGCGCACGTCCGTCCGCGTTCGCGATCGGCGCTTCGCCGGCCGGATAGACGTCGGTGAGCACGAGTACGTCGACGTCGGCGAGTACGTTGGCAAAATCGTCGAGCAGGTCGCGCGTGCGCGTGTAACGATGCGGCTGGAATGCGACGACGAGGCGCCGCTGCGGCCAGCCGCTGCGCGCGGCCGCGAAGACGGCGGCAAGTTCGCGCGGATGGTGGCCGTAGTCGTCGACGAGCAGCGCCGTGCCTGCGTCGAGCGCAAGCTCGCCGCGAATCTGGAAACGCCGCCCCACGCCCTGGAATGCGCCGAGCGCGCGCGCTATCGCGGCCGGATCCACGCCAAGCTGCCAGCCGACTGCCGCTGCGGCAAGCGCATTCTGCACGTTGTGCGTGCCGGGCAGGTTCAGCGTGACCGGCAGCGCGTCACTGTCCGGCAGATGCAGCGCGAAGTGCATGCGCGCGCCGTCCTGGCGCAGGTCGCTCGCGCGCACGTCCGCCTCGCGCGCGATCGCGTAGGTGAGGGTGCGCCGCGCGGTCGCCTGCGCAAGCTCGTCGACTTCGCCGTCGTCCACACACAAAACGGCGACGCCGTAGAACGGCAGCCGGTGCAGAAAATCGGCGAACGCCTTCTTGACCAGCGTGTAATCGCCGGCATAGTTTTCCAGGTGATCGGCGTCGATGTTGGTGACGATCGCGATGACCGGATTGAGCAGCAGGAATGAACCGTCGGATTCGTCTGCTTCGGCGACGAGGTATTCGCCGGTGCCGAGGCGCGCATTCGCACCCGCGGCGAGCAATTGGCCGCCGATGACGAACGTGGGATCGAGCCCGCCTTCGGCGAGCACGCTGGCGACGAGACTCGTTGTCGTGGTCTTGCCGTGCGTGCCGGCAACGGCGATACCGCGGCGGAAGCGCATCAATTCGCCGAGCATCTCGGCGCGCGGCACGATCGGAATGCGGCGTTCGCGCGCTGCCGCGAGCTCCGGATTATGCGCCGCAATGGCGCTGGAGACGACCAGCACGTCCGCATCCTCGACGTTCGTCTCGCCGTGGCCTTTGTGGATTTGTATACCGAGCCCGGCGAGCCGGCGTGTGACCACGGAATCGGCCCGATCCGAACCCGACACGGCGTAGCCCAGGTTGTGCAGCACCTCGGCGATGCCGCTCATGCCGGCGCCGCCGATGCCGACGAAATGCACGCGGCGGAAGTCCTGCATGATGTCGCCGTGCTTGTCGAGTCGGCGCGTGATCATGCCGCCACTCCGAGGCAGACGTCGGCAATGCGCGCGGCAGCCTCGGGCTTGGCCAGCGTGCGTGCGGCCTGCGCCATTGCCAGCAGGCGCGCGCGATTGCCGAGCAATTCGCCGAGCAGCGCTGCAAGGCGTTCGGCGCTCGCTTCGCTTTCCGGCAACAGCAACGCGGCACCGGCGGCGACCCAGGCGCGCGCGTTCGCGGTCTGGTGATCGTCGACCGCAAACGGGAACGGAACGAGCACGGAACCGGCGCCCGCAGCGGCGAGCTCGGCAAGTGTCAGCGCGCCCGCGCGGCACACGACGAGATCGGCCCAGGCGTACGCTGCGGCCATGTCGTCGATGAATGGCTCGACACTGGCTTCGATGCCGGCGTTCGTGTACGCGTCGCGCGCCGCGTCGGCGAATTTCGCGCCGCACTGGTGCCGTACTTCGGGACGCTGCGTATCGGGCAGCCGCGCGAGTGCCTGCGGCACGCGCTCGTTGAGCGCGCGCGCGCCCTGACTGCCGCCGAGCACAAGCAGGCGCATGGCGCCGGTGCGATCCGCCCAGCGCCGCGCGGGCGGCGCCACATGCGCGATTTCAGCGCGCACCGGATTGCCGATCCATTCGCCGTGCGGCAGTGCGCCGGAAAATCCACAAAGCGACTTTTGTGCAAAATGCGCCAAGGTACGATTGGTCGCGCCCGGAATACTGTTTTGTTCGTGCACGACGAGCGGCACGCGCGCCAGACGCGCGGCGAGGCCGCCCGGGCCACAGGCGAAACCGCCGAGCGCGAGCGCGCTGCGTGGTCGGACGCGACGCACGATGCGCCAGGAGGCGAGCACGGCGCGCGCGATGCGCAGCGGCGCCATCAACAACGTGAGCAAGCCCTTGCCGCGCACGCCGCCGATGCTCAGCGTTTCGATCGGCAGTCCCGCTTGAGGTACCAACCGGGTTTCGAGTCCGCCCGTGCTGCCGAGCCACAGCACCGGAACTCCGCGCGCTCGCAATTCGGCAGCGACCGCCAGGCCCGGAAAAATATGTCCACCGGTACCGCCGGCCATGATCAGCACGGGCGCATTCATGCCGCGGCTCCCGCGCCATCCGGCGCTGTTTCTTTAGGCGCCCGGGACACTTCATAGCTCACCCGCAGCAGCAGACCGATGGCCGCGCAAGTCATCAGCACGCTCGATCCGCCGGAACTGATCAGCGGCAATGTCAGGCCCTTCGTCGGCAGCACGCCGAGATTCACGCCGATCGAGACCAGCGTCTGCAGGCCGAGCCACAAGCCGACGCCAAACGCGCAATAGCCGGCGAAGCGCTGGCCGCGCTCGACCGCGGTGAGGCCGAGCGTCAGCGCACGGCCGACCAGCGCGGCGAACAGCGCGAGCACCAGAAGTATGCCGACGAAGCCGAGTTCCTCGGCGATCACGGCGAAAATGAAGTCGGTGTGCGCTTCCGGCAGGTAAAACAGCTTTTGCACGCTGGCGCCGAGGCCGACGCCGAACCATTCGCCGCGACCGACCGCGATCAGCGCCTGCGTCAACTGAAAGCCGTCATCGAACGGGTGTTCCCACGGATTCAGGAACGAGGTCAGGCGTTTGACGCGGTAGTCCGAAGTCAGTGCCGCCCAGGCGATCGCCGGCATCACCGGAATCGCAAGATAAATCAGGTTGCGAAAACGCGCGCCGCCGAGCCAGACCATGCCGACCGTCACCGCGATGATCAGCACTGCGCTGCCGAAATCCGGCTGCATCAGCAACAGCACGACGAGAGTCGCGGCGACGCCCAGCGGCTTGAGCACGCCGAAGAAACGCAGCTGCACGTTATTGTGCTGGCGCACGAGGTAGCTCGCCAGATAGACGATGAACAACAGCTTCACGGCTTCGGCGGACTGGAAGCCGACAATGCCGAGGCGGATCCAGCGTCGCGCACCGTTGATGCGCATGCCGAGCCCCGGCACGAACACGAGCAGCAGCAGGATCACCGAGAACAGCAACAGCACGAACGCGTTGCGCTCGAACCATTCCAGTTCCACGCGCATCATCACGCCGCACAGTGCGACGCCGAGCGTGAGGAACACCGCGTGGCGGATCAGGTAATAGAACGGCCCGACGTGCTGGCCGTCGGCGATCGCGATCGAACTCGACGACACCATGATGATGCCCAGGCTCGCCAACGCGAGCGCGGCGAGAATCAGGCCGAGGTCGTAGCGACCTTTGCCTTCCTCCACGCGCTTGGCTTGTGCGAATCCAAACATGCTTACCTGACCTTCAATGTGGCGAGGCCGATCAATACGAGCACGACGCTGATGATCCAGAAGCGCACGATCACGCGCGGCTCCGGCCATCCCTTGAGTTCGAAGTGGTGGTGGATCGGCGCCATGCGGAAGACGCGCTTGCCGGTGAGCTTGAAGCTCGCCACCTGCAGCATCACCGACGCGGTTTCCATCACGAACACGCCGCCCATGATCAGCAGCACGATCTCCTGGCGCACGATCACGGCGACCGTGCCGAGCGCGGCGCCGACCGCGAGCGCGCCGACGTCGCCCATGAACACCATCGCCGGGTACGCGTTGAACCACAGAAACCCGAGTCCCGCGCCGGCGAGCGCGCCGCAGAAAATGCACAGTTCGCTGGCGCCCGGCACCGAGGGGATCTGCAGATACGTGGAGAACACGCTATGACCGGCCGCGTAGGCGAACACGCCGAGCGCCGAAGCGACGAGCACGGTTGGCATGATGGCCAGGCCATCGAGACCGTCCGTAAGGTTCACCGCGTTGGAGAAGCCGACGATCATGAAATAAGCGATCGCGATGAAGACGACGCCGAGCGGGATCGCAATCTGCTTGAACAACGGCACGTACAGCGCGATCGCCGCCGGAGAATCCTGCTGCAGCACGTAATAGAGCCCGGACGCTGCGGCAAGGCCGCACAGCGATTGCCAGAAATACTTCCAGCGCGCGGCCAGGCCGCGGCTGTCCTTGAGCACGAGCTTCTTGTAGTCGTCGTAGAAGCCGATCACGCCGAACGCGAGAGTGACGCCGAGCGTGATCCATATGTAACGGTTGTGCAGATCGGACCACAGCAACGTGGCGACCGCGACGGCGAGCAGGATCAGCGCGCCACCCATCGTCGGCGTACCGGCCTTGGCCAGGTGCGTTTGCGGGCCGTCCGAGCGAATCACCTGCCCGGCCTTGACCGCGGCAAGCCGTCGGATCACGTCGGGGCCGAGCAGCAGCGCAAACACGAGCGCGGTCAGCGCGCTCATGATCGTGCGGAACGTGACGTACTGGAACAAGTGGAACACGCTCACCTGTCCGCGCAGCCATTCGGCCAGTTCAAGCAGCATGACGCGCACCTCCGTTGCCGCCGTGGGCGCCGTCGCGCAACGCGTGCACGACGCGCTCCATCGCCGAGCCGCGCGAACCTTTCACGAGCACGCGCACGCCGGCGTGCACGTCTGCGCGCAACGCCGCGATCAGCTCGAGCTGATTTGCAAAATGTCGCGCACTTTTGCCGAACGCCTGCGCGGCCGCGGCGGAAAGCTCGCCAACGGCATATAGGCGCGCGACGCCGTGCTCGCGCGCGAGCCGGCCGATTTGCGCATGCAACGTCACCGCGTCTTTGCCGAGTTCACGCATGTCGCCGAGTACAAGCCAGGCGTCGCCAGGCTCGGCCATCAGCGCCGCGATCGCGGCAGAAGTCGATCCGGGATTCGCGTTGTAGCTGTCGTCGATCAGCGTCCAGTCATCCGGCATGGCATAGCGCTGCAGGCGCCCTTTGACTGGCGGTGCAGTCTGCAGCCCTTGCCGGATCGTCGCCAGCGGCACGTCGAGCGCAAGTGCACACGCCGTGGCGGCGAGTGCATTCATCACGTTGTGCCGTCCGAGCAATGGCAACGCGATCTCAACGTTTGCGGCCGGCGTGTGCAATTCGAAGCGCGATTCGCCGCCGAGGGCGTGAATCTTGGCGCCGACTTCCGCGTCGCGGTCCAAGCCGAAGCTGATCACATTGCGCGTGCCCGAGCGCGCGATGAACGCGCTCGCGAAGGGATCGTCGGCGTTGATGACCGCGACGCCCGACGGCGGAAGCGCGGCGTAGATCGCGCCCTTGGTTTCGGCAATGCCTTCGAGTGTGCCCATGCGCTCAAGATGAGCCGGCGCGATGTTGTTGACGAGGCCGATTTCGGGCCGCGCAATGGCGGCCAGGTAGGCG
>Ga0207639_10000487_pt1 | contig 27440 bp, 25 predicted proteins | sample KBSCornC32_FD_184299 | JGI IMG/M metagenome (GOLD analysis project Ga0207639, IMG submission 184299) | Corn rhizosphere microbial communities from Kellogg Biological Station, Michigan, USA - KBS Corn C3-2 (SPAdes) (version 2) | ecosystem: Host-associated > Plants > Roots > Rhizosphere > Soil ...
GCCGCCATGGCGGAATCGAAATTGGCCGTGATCCGCCCGATCTCTTCGTCGTTCGAGGCGCGCGTCCAGGCATCCTGTCCCAGTTCGAAGGTGCGCAGCAGCGAGTGGCTGACCAGGGACGCAACATTGACGCCGAACCGGCGGCTCCGCATCTCGGCGGCATATTCGTCGAAATTCTCCCAGGTCCAGGGAATTTCCTGTTCGAACGTGTCCTTCGGCAGATCCTCGATATAGCTGAAGAGCGTGGCGAGATCGGACACGCTTTCCTTGCGCACCGGGGCGAGGCCGAGCGAGCAGTTGCCGATCAGGACGGTCGTCACGCCATGCTGCAGGATCGGATCGCACGACGGATCCCAGAACAGCGAACCGTCATAATGGGTGTGTGTGTCGATAAAGCCGGGGCTGACATAACAGCCCGAGGCGTCGTACACCTCGGATGCGCCCGCCGCCAGATCGGGCCCGACCTCGACAATGCGGCCGTCCGCCAAGCGAACGTCCGCCGCGAATGCAGGCGCACCCGTGCCATCGATGACCTGACCGCCCTTGATCAGGACACTCCCCACATTCTTCGACACCTTCATCTCCTTCAGTCGCAACCATCAAGCTATCATGCCGGTTTATCCCCATGGATCGCGCAGCCAACGTCCCACCGGACTAAGACCGGCGAACGGCTGCTGCTACTCTGCCTTTGCTGGAGCAAGGAGAGCTATTGATGACCGAAGTTTCCCAAGTCGCATATTCGACGCAGGACATAGAGGCTACCGCGCTCGACATGATCGCCAGGGACGGCGTCGGCCCGTTCTATTTCGCCGAATTCCCGCTTTACGACCTGACTTATCAGGGCAAGGCCGCGCATTATGACAGGATAGAGGTCGCCTTCGGGTACAAGGGGGATCTGCAGATCGAACTGCTCCAGGTGCCAGCGGGTGGACATTCCATCTATGCCGAGGGGATCGCCGGGCGACGCGAACTGTTCCACCACAGCTACGTCAAAAGTGACGAGGATTATGATGCGATCGTCGCCCGTCATGAACAGGCCGGCGAGATGGCGACCTATAAGGGCGTATCGCTCGCGGGGGAGGACCGTATCCGCTTCTGCTATGTCGATGCGCGCGAACGGCTGGGCCATTTCGTGGAGATATTGGAAACCAACAAGATGGTCGGTCCCGCCGCGAAGATTTTCGACGCCTATGAACAGATAAAGCGGGCCGCCAGGGGCTGGGACGGAAAGGATCCGATCCGTCAGATGGCCGATCTTTTCTGAACGCAGATCAGCCCGGCGGACCAGCCCGCAATATGTACGGGTCAACTATGATCCGGGTTCGCAAGCCGCGCGCGCAGCCGCCTCATACATGGACAGGGCGCGCTCTTCTGGCGGCACCTTGCCGAACAGGGCGGCCTGTGGCGCTTCCACGCCGATCACCAGATCGGCCGGCGCCCAGTCCAGCATGGCCCGGATCGGGAATTCCCCCGTTCCCGGCAACATCCGGTTGAGCGCCTCGTCAAGCGCATCGACCGGCGGCTTTGCCAGCCCGTCGCAAATCTGGATCGATCCGACCATGTCCGGATCGATCCCATCCAGCCCCAGCAGGCCGCCACTCGTTCGCATGAGGTGCAATATATCGAGAACGATGCCGCCATTGGTTCGGCCGGCATCGCGAACGAAATCCCGAACGGCGGCAATCCCATACAGGCTCCTGCATGCCGCGAAGAATTCCACATTGACCCGAATGCCATGTTCCGCGGCCATGTCGCAGGTCCGCTGATATTTGGTCAACGCGTCGGCCCGATCCGCATTCTCCCAGACGATCGCCGTCGCCGTACGCGCGCCCAGCGCAGCGCCGCATTCCAACGCCCGGCGGAAACTTTCCGTGTCCGCCTCAGGCGTCAGGTTGAAGCATTCCAGATTGAGCAGGCCGACGCCGGTCTCCTTCATGCGGGCAAGCATCTCCTGCCGCTTTCCCAGGTCCCCAACGACCTCATCGACCTGCATTTCGGGGGTTGGCGCATGGGCAAAGATGCTGACGAAGCGAAATCCTGCCTGCGCCGCCGCGTCAACGAGCTTGGCTCCGTTCAACTCCGGCACGCCGAGCGGCTCCAGGCAGAAGTCCCGGCCGCTCACAATGCCCTCCTGAACTTCGTTACGGCTGGTTTCAACGCATCGATCATCCTGCTTTCCTCATTCCGGACCGCCCTCATCTGTCGGCTATTCGGCGGCAAAGGGCATTTGCTGCCTGAGATTTTCATGAAACAAGATCGGCCCCAGTTCGTTGCGGCCGAAGAGGATCGCATCCTGCGCGCCGCTGGCGAGGCCGCGCTGGATCTGGAAGCTGGCCAGATAATCCTCGTCCGCGACCAGCTTCGCCACGCCATCCAGCATCGTCTCGGCCTGCGCGGCCGCCAGATCATTGTCGGCCAGATCCTTTTTGACGCCGTAGACCAGCCGGCTAACGGAACTGCCCGGCTCCGCCCCTGGCTGGATAACCTGCGCAATGATCGCCGAATCCCATATCGTCACCATTGTGCCCGGAAACATCAGATATTGGGGGTTGATCATGTCTTCTCTCAGCGGCTCCCATTGCGCCTCCGGAATGTCGCGCAGCCGGTGTATCGAATTCTGGCAGAAGGTGATCAGGATATGCGGACCGAAGCGATCGAGCGCCGTGCAGTTCGACACCATGAAACGGCCGACGCTGTCCCGATGCAACTGCGCAAAATGATACGCCTCCAGATGTCCTTCGACGACCAGCTTCCAATTGGCGGCCTGCACGGTTCGCGATCCGACCACACGATAATCGGCAAGCCGCTGTTCCAGCCCCATATGCCGGTCCGCGCCGGCCATCCACTGGCCGATGTCGAACGAGATACCGGGCGTCAGGACGATGAAGATCAGGCCCGATCGTTCGGCGGCAGCCAGTTCCGTGAGGCCGCGGCTGGCCCGGTCCACCGGGCCGAAAGTGGCGGCATCGGCGACGCCCAGCAGGCGTCCCTCATTATCATATGTCCATCCGTGATAGGGGCAGGAAAATCGCGTCTGCCGGCCGCTGCAATTTTCCGGTGCGACAACCGCGCCGCGGTGGCGGCAGACATTGAGGAAAGCCCGCAATCCCGTTGCCGTGCGGGTGATGAGAACGGCCGTGTCCAGGATCGTCAGGGACAGAAACGACCCGGCGTCCGGCAATTCGCAGGAGAGCGCGACCGCAAGAGGCTTCTGCCTGTAGATTTTCTCGACCTCGCTCGTCCAGATCCGCCGGTCGAAATAATCGGTGACCGGAACGCGCATCTGGCTTTCGGCGGCATCCGTCGTCTTCGCCTCGGCATGGGCGAGAAGTCGTTTGGCCAGGCCGATCTGTATCGCCTTGTCCATATCCTCCTCCTGTATGTTGCGGCGGTCCGGGCTGGCCGTCCGCATCATGGGAATGGCGTGATCAACACCTTGCACTGTCGCGGCGACGTGCGCAGAGCCTCGAACATTTCCGGCACGGCATCCAGCCCCACCGTATCGGTCACCATGTGGCGCGGCTCGACAGCTCCCGCGTCCAGCACGTTGACCGACATTTCAAACTCGCTGCGCGTATAGAGCTGCGGGAAATGGAGCTGCAATTCGCGCATACCGAGGCCAGCCGGAACGATGGGGTCATCGCCAAAACAATAGCCAAGGGAAACCAGCCGTCCGCCATGCCGCGCATAGGCCGCCGACGCCATGAGCAGGCCGGGGCGGCCGACGCATTCGACCACCACATCGGCCGCTTCCCCCATGGGCAATTCGCCATAATGGCGGGCAAAGCCGTCGCCGCCGGAGGGCGCCTGGGGCAGGAAGACGCCGGTCGCCCCCATCCTTTCGGCGATCGCCCGGCGTTCAGGGACTTTTTCGATCACATAGGTCCGGGCGGCACCAAAATGGCGGGCCCAGAAGAGAGCGGCAAGGCCGATCGGCCCCGCGCCCACGATCGTCACCACATCGCCCGGCATGATCCGCGCGGCGACGATGCCATGAAGCGCGACCGCCAGAGGCTCAGCCAGTGCGGCATCGTCGAGGGACACCGTGGATGGCAATCGAATGGCGGAAGTCGGATCGACCGCGACATATTCGGCATAGCCGCCTGACGTGAACCGCATCGACGCACAGCGGGCCGGCATGCCCTGACTGCATGCGGTACAATGGCCACAGCCGAAGATCGGCATGACGGCAATCTTGTCACCCGCCGCGACCCCCTCGACGCTCCGTCCGACCTCGACAACCTCGCCGCTGATTTCATGGCCGAATATCGTGCCGGGGGGCGGCACATAGCCATGCCCCTCCGCCATGTGCAGATCGGACCCGCAAATGCCGCACCGAGCGACTTTCACAAGAACCTGATTTGCCGCCGGCGCCGGATCGGCAACTTCATCGACCGCAAGCGGCTGGCCGACCTGTCTGAAAAGGACTGCGCGCATAGGAACCTTTCATTCGGCGATCGGCTGGCGACGCGGACGGTGGATGCCCGGCCGGGTAACCCGGCCAGGCGAAAGGTAGTGCCTGCCGCGCTTCACGCGATCTCGCGGTCCGCGACCAGCCCCTCCAAGGCGCCGGCAGCCCGCCAATCCTCCAATATCTTCACGAAAGCGAACAGGCCGCCGCCGAAAGACCCGTTTCGGACAAGTTTGCGGGACGGTTTGCCTTCGTCATTCCAGAAGCTGGGCGTGCATTCCGCCCATTGTTCGATGACAGCGGCAGCATTGTCCTCGTGGAACTGTACCCACGCGCGCTCCACATCTTCCGCGACTTCGACCGTCTTCAGGTCGCGCGCGCCCATCTCCGCAATGATATAGGCGATATGGCGCGCCTGTTCGTTCATCATGTGGGGGAAATTCGGCCCCCAAGGGGTCTGGGTGGTGCTCAGGATGAAGAGATTGGGGAAGCCGTTGACGAGCATGCCGTGCAGCGTCGTCGCGCCGTCGTGCCATTTCTGGCCCAGCGTCAACCCGTTCCGGCCGATGACGGGCATGACCGCGTCATTATTATAGGCGGCCAGTTCGAAGCCCGTCGCATAGACGAGACAATCGACCTTATATTCCCTGCCCTGGACGATCAGCGCATCTTCGGTGATCCGTTCCACGCCATGCCCCGCCGTGTCGATCAGGTGCACATTGGGGCGGTTGAAGCTGTCCAGATAATCATCGTGGAAACAGGGCCGCTTGCAAAGACGGTTGTACCAGGGCTTGAGCGCCTCGGCCGTGTCCCTGTCCTTCACGACATCGTCGATCCGCTTGCGTACCGATTCCATATAGGCGAAATCGGCCATCTGGAACATCTGGCCCAGTTGCTGGGGCGTCATGTCGGGCGTGGCTTTGCTCATGACGGCGTGGATCATCTTCGTCCAGCCGTCGTCGACCTGATCCTCGGGACAGGGAATGCCCATGACCACCGCCGTATAATTGTCCATCCGGCGCTGTTGCCAGCCGGGCGTCAACGATTTGAACCATGCCTGGTCGGTCGGATGATCGTTCCTGTACCCGATCGATGAGGGCGTGCGCTGGAAGACATAAAGTTCGTTCGCCGCCGCGCCGAGATGGGGCACGCACTGCACGGCGGTCGCGCCCGTGCCGATGATCGCGACATTCTTGTCCTTCAGCTTGTCGAGGCCACCCAGCGCGTCGCCGCCGGTATAGTCATAGTCCCAGCGGCTGGTGTGAAAGCTGTGGCCCTTGAAGGTCTCTATGCCTGGCACGCCCGGCAGCTTGGGCGTCTGGAGAGGGCCGGATGCCATGATGAAGGACCGCGCCCAGAGGCGGTCGCCCCGATCCGTGCTGATCAGCCAGCGCCCGCGTTCCTCGTTCCAGCGCGCCTCCATGATCTGGGTGTGGAAAAGGGCCTTGTCATACAGATCGAATTTCCGGCCGATCCGCTTGGAATGCTCGAAAATCTCCGGCGCGCGCGCATATTTCTCGGTGGGCATATAGCCCGTTTCCTCAAGCAGCGGCAGATAAATGAACGATTCCACGTCACAGGCCGCCCCAGGATAGCGGTTCCAGTACCAGGTGCCGCCGAAATCGCCGCCCTTTTCCACGATGCGGACGTCGGAAACGCCATTCTGCTTCAGCCGGGCACCCGCGAGCAGCCCGCCAAAGCCCCCGCCCAGGATGACGACCTCCAGCTCCTCCTCAATGGGCGCGCGCTCGATGCGCTCGGCATAGGGATCGTCCAGATAATGCGCCAGCGCGCCTTCCATCTTCACATATTGCGCGGTGCCGTCGGAGCGCAGGCGCCGGTCGCGTTCTTCCCTGTATTTCTTGAGCAGGGCGTCAGGATCGAAGGTAAAGCCACCGGTATTATCCGCCATTTTCCTCATCTCTCAGTCAAGTTGCAGGCAGCGCGCCCGACATTCTCCCAGCCCCGCTTATTCGGCGATCGCGGCCCCGGCATCGTCCGTGCGGACAGGGGATACAAATGGTGGCGGGCAGGCAGTGGGGCGCAATCCGGAGAAGGCTTTTGGCGGATATCGTCCGATCGCGCTAGGACGATCCAATCGAAACCCGCTATGGCCCGATATTGACCAATATTGCCCATTCGGCAGACGTCCGTCTGCAAAATAGGGTGGTATTTCGTGATTGTCGGGGCTTTTGTCGGATGTTAACGTCGAATATTGACCGTCAGACGGGGGAACAGAAAGTTTTGCATCGTGCTGCAGAGCGTAGCCGGGGTGCTGGCAGACCTACGCGCGCCAGAGCCGCGGAAATCAAGGATGTCATTCTTCGCGCAGCGATGACCGAATTTACCGAACGGGGATTTCACGCCAGTTCCGTAGCCAGCATTGCCGCGCGGGCGGAAGTTTCGCGCCGGACCGTGTACAACCAGTTCCAGACCAAGGAACAACTACTGGAAGTTCTGGCCAAACATACATGTACGCGGCTCAGAACGCTGCTGGCTGAGGTAATAGAAAACGAAGAGCCCATCTGGGACACGCTCTATGGCGTTGGCATGTGCTTTTACAATGATGCCATGGGCGCTGACTCGCGCACGATTTCCAGGCTGCTCGTCATGGAAGCAGAACGCATGCCTGCGCTGGCCCGCCAGGGCCTTTCGTTCCGGCAATATGCGCTGGAGCCACTGGTAAACTATCTGGAGCGCCAGGCCCTGGAAGGAGTCATCACCGTCGAAGACCATGCCCGCGCAGCCCAGCAATTTCTTCATCTGACGACCAGCAGCATCGACTATCTCTTTGGCGACAGCGGACATACGCTGGAAGAGCAGCGCCAATGGGTGACCGCCGCGGTCAAGACATTCCTTTACGGGGTGCACGCGCGACGCTGATGGCGGACAGAAGGCCGACCGGCGGCGTCAATCCGGCGCGGCCGATGACGCGCCATGCTCCGCAACGGATTTGACGATCCTTTCGAGCGCCGGCCGATAATCGCCCAATATTGACGGCAGCGGGACCGGATTGCCCTCTTCATCCAGGGAGTGGCGGGCAAGAACATGGCGGCGCGCCAACATCACGGCTGCGCCGATAATGACCTGGTTCGCCTCTATATAGGCTGCAACCGCCAACGGCCGTTTCAGGCCCCCGGCTTCGAGCAGTGCCACGAGCTTGCGGCCATAGACGATCTCCTCGTCGTCCCCGCGTCCTTCGATCAGATTGCAGATCAGCGCCGGATCGGACCGGAAGGTCGAATAGCACATTTCCGCATGCTGCCGCAGCACGACACGCCAGTCTGTGCCCGCCTCGACCGCAAGAGCCTTCATCGCCAGCCGATCGGCGACGAGTTGAAGCAAATGCTCTCGCCCTTTCACATAGCCATATAGCGTCGCCACGCCTGTGTTCAGGCGTTCGGCCACGCACGCCATTTCCAGCCGTTCCAGTCCGATGGCGCAGGCAGCGTCGACGATCGCATCCCGCGAAAGCGTCTTGGGACGGCCCGAGGAACGCCTTTCCGCCGAATGCCTTCGCGCCTGCCTCTTCACTTGGTCATCATCCTTTATATTTCACCTTGGAAACCGTTATCATGGAACATTACCGAATACAGATCGCAAATGTTTTCGAATCGGACTCGACAATTTTTCTGCGGCGCTTTAGTCGTTGCGCAAAGCAGCCAATCAACGCGCTTTTGCCCCCCAATCAAGATGGTGATCGATATGCATTTTCGTTTCGCGTTTGCCACCGCACTGGTCGTCCTTGCCAGCCCGGCGTTCGTTTCCGCCCAGACTCCGGAAACGGGTCAATCGGTGAAGAGCGGCGCCTGGGTCTTTTCGGCCGATGGCCGCCGGATCGGCCGCGTAGATGACGTCGCCGACGGCACGGCCGCGATCATCTATAACGGACATCTGATCCGCATTCCCCTCGACAAGCTGGCCGCCAGCGACAAGGGGCTGGTCAGCTCGCTGACGCGCAAGGAGATCGATCAGTTGTAGAGCCGATTTCGATCCGATTGGATGAGATCGTCGATCCAGTAGTTTTGTTTGCAGTGACGTCTTGCCGGCGATCGGTTCGATCGCCGGCAAGACGTCCTGATATCCATACTATATTCGGTGCAGTCCGCGTCATACAACTGATGACGGCCCTGAATAGCGTATGCCCCGCCTACCCCTCCGCCGTTGAGTCCGGCGCGGCCGCGATCAACCGGCGCGTCGCCGCCGCTATTTCGTCGAAGGCCATGGCCGCGCGGTCGGAGACATGCGCGAAGTTGAAAAATCCGTGCGGCAAGCTGGCATAGCGAAGGACGGTCACCTCGTTTCCGGCGCGGGCAAGCTGGTCGGCATAATTCAAGCCTTCATCGCGCAGGGGATCGATCCCGGCAATGGCCAGGACAGCGGGGGGCAGACCCGCATGATCGCGTGCCTCACAGGGCGAAAGACGGGGATCGCGCCGATCCCCCTGCCCGGCATACTGATTCCAGTACCATGCCATGTCCCTGCTGGTGAGCAGCGGGCAGTGGGCGTTCTCCCGCCAGGAAGGCGTATCGCAACGGCCATCGATCGCGGGATAGATGAGCAGTTGCCCGTGGACCGGGGGTCCGCCCCGGTTGCGCGCCTCCAGGGCCAGGACCGCGGCCAGATTGCCCCCGGCGCTGTCGCCCGCCACCAGAAGCGGGGCTGCGGCGCCCACAAGCTCGTCCCGATGGGCGTGGCACCATTTCAACGCAGCATAGCCATCCTCCAGGCCAGCCGGAAAGGGATGTTCCGGCGCCAGCCTGTAGTTGATCGAGAGGATCGCCGCCCCGGTCCTGTTGGCGAAAGCGCGAATGGCGGGGTCATGCTGCGCCAGATCGCCCAGCACCCAGCCGCCGCCATGCAGGTACAGGATGAACGCAGTGGGACGCGCGGGACAATAGAAGCGCGCGGCTATGGCGCCGCTCGCGCCGGGCACATCCATATCGCGTACGCGCCAGACCGCTTCCTTCTCGCCCATGTCCGCATCGGCCCACAATGCCCTGGCCTCTTCCGGCGCCAGGCTGGATACCGGAGGCGCGGCCGCCAGCATCGCCAGAATGGGCTCAAAGGCTGTGTCCAGCTTCGTCTCAGACATCTGTCCCTCCCTCAGACGGCCAGGCCGCCGCTGACTATTGGCTCAATCCCATCCAAGCAGGCAAGGCCAACCGCCTGCAAATCGGCAAGCGCGACGCGCCTGACGAGAACCTCCGGCGGGCTGCCCGACGTCCGGATCAGGCGCAGGCTCCAGCCGCCATGCACATGTCCGAACGGATCGATCCAGTTTCCGCCGATCCCGGGATCGCGATGCGCGATGACGACGCGAACCGATCCGTCCGCTTCACAATGTGCCCGGTATTTCTGCAAATATCCGCCGCCATCCTCATAATTGTCGAGATTTTCCTGCCACATGTTGCACAGCTGGAGGATCCAGTAGTCACAGGGCGTCGGTATGAACTCGACAACCAGCGCTTCATCCGCGCCGCATTCCCACGTGCCGAACCCATGGTGTCGGTCTGCCACGCCGCCATTGGCAAGATAAAGGGTCAGGTCGAACAACAGGCGGTTCGGCTGGCCGTCGAAATTGTCCTGCCACCAGCGGCGGACCAGCTCGGCATATCCCAGGGTGATCTGCCCGGCCCTCGCCAGCCCGGCGCTCAGCTCCGCAGGGCGAAGCGGGCGAGGCATGCCGCCGTCCAACCGTTCGATCCGCAAGGAGGGCGCGATCGTTTCCTCGCGCAGATGATAGAGCGTCCGCACCAATATCCCCACGGAGGAGCCGGTGATCGGAAGCCAGGCGCCGCCGCCCGGCGGCTTCTCCCTGCTGACGATGACTTCGAAATTACCGGCTTCATCGAATTGGATCTGGTCGCTCGCGATGAAGGCCGTCGCTCGCATCACGGCGGGATCGAACATCTTCAATCCGTCAACACCCTCCTCCGCCCAGTTGCGCGCACCGTGATCGGCCGGAAAGGCACCCTCCCACGCGGCCATGACGAAATAGGGAATCGTGCCGCGATTGCCGGCGATGCGATAGTCGTGCGCGCCGTCGAAAAATTCGGCGATCAGATGGTCCTGATCCGGGGACTGAAAGTTGATCCCCTGGCGCCATGGCGTGTCCAGCAGCCGGGGTCTTTCCGGTTCGGAATTTTCCACATAGCGATGGAAACCATGCCGGACCAGGCGGGACAGGAACCTGTACCATTCCGTCCGGTCCAGTTCATTCACGCCATCGCCGAACTGGTCGATGACCTGTCCCGCCTGTTTCAGAACCTCGCAAAGGTCGTTCCAGGCATCGCCTGTCAGCAGCCGCTCCCCGGCCCTTTTTTCCAGTTCCGCATCCATCTCACATCGTCTCCATACGTGTCGCCGCCCTTCAGACAGCCGTTCGGGCCGAGCTGGCTTTGTTTGCGTCTAGTCCGATCGGCTGCGGCTCCGTTCGCAGCGCGCCATATGCTGGCGGCGGAGAGTGATGTTGCGGCAATGAGTCGAAAGGACGGTTGCCGCGTGCGAAGGAAATGCCGCCATGTCCTTTACCACGGAAACCCGTTTTTCGTCCCCGGCCGGGATGGTGGAGATACGCAACTATCATTGGCCCACTCCCCTCGACGATGTTCTGGGCGCTGACGCGGCGGTTTTCGGGCTGTCTCTTTCCCGCGTTCCCGATGGATCGGTCGCGCGCTTCCATGGCGGGGGCGGCGGACCGGATTTCCGGCCCGTGGGACGAATGCTGTTCCGCCCGGCCGGGTCGGAAATGCGCTGCCGCAATGCGGGAGGACGACAAAGGCTACTGATGTGTTCCATGCCGGACGACTGGACTGGCGAAGGCATGCGGCTCCCGGTCGCACATCTGCCGCCCGCGCTGGACCTTCGCGAACCGGCCCTCGCGCGGACGATGCACAGGCTTGCCCATGAAGTCGTCATGCCGGGCTTCGCCACGCCTGCGCTCATCGAAGCGCTGATTGCGACTCTGCTGGTCGATTTCACGCGCAGCCAGCGCACGCAGCCGCCTCGCCAGGCCAGGGCTCGCGGCGGCCTCGCGCCGTGGCAGATCAGGCGCATCGAGGAAGCGGTGCGCGAAACCGATGGCCCCCCGCCCAGCGTGTCTGCCCTGGCCCGGCTTGTTGGCATATCGCCACGGCATCTGCTTCGGGCATTCAGAACGAGCATGGGCTCTTCCGTCCTTTCCCATATCGCCCAGATCCGTCTGGACCGGGCCAGCGCATTGCTATCGGCGTGCTCCATGCCGATCAAGCAGGTGGCGGGCCTGTGCGGTTTCGCCTCCACAAGCGCCTTTTCCGCTGCTTTCCGCCGTAAAACCGGAATGACGCCCCGCGATTTTCAGCGCCGGGCACGATGTTCGAGTCCGATCCACGACATAATGGCCGAAGGAATGGACTGATCGCCACCCTTCCCGCGCCCATGCTGATAGAAGACGATCCGGGGAGAGTGACATGAGCATGGCTGAGATTTGCAGATTCGATTATTCCGGACGGACGGTCCTGGTGACCGGCGGGACGGCCGGCATCGGCCTCGCCATTGCCCGCGCCTATCGCGATGCCGGCGCCAGCGTGTTCGTGACTGGGCGCAGGTCCCGATCGGCCGATTATGGCGACGAAATCAGCGGCCTTGGCTATTTCCCCATGATCGCCAACGATCCGGCCGCCTGCGCCGCCATCACGGCCGGCCTGCCGGCGCTGGACATATTGGTGAACAATGCAGGGGAATCCCATCCGGGTGGGTTCGAAAGGCGCTATGAACCCGACATCTTCGAAGATGCCGTCTCCATCATCCTTTTTGGGCCCTATCGGCTGGCGCACGCGCTGCACGCCGTCCTCGCCAGAAGCGCCATGCCCGGCGGCGCAAGCGTCGTGAACCTCGCCTCCATGTCGTCCTTTTTCGGGATGGACGCCGTGCCCGGCTATGGCGCGGCCAAGGCAGCGATCGTGCAATTGACCAAGACACTGGCCATCGCCTGGGCCGCCGACAATATTCGCGTCAATGCGATTGCGCCTGGCAATGTCCAGACCCGGATATTCGACCATGTGAAGGATGTGCCCGAGGTGATGGAGCCATTGATAGCCCGCACCCCGATGCGGCGCTTTGGCCGGCCGGAGGAAATTGCGGGACCGGTCCTGTTCCTCACCAGTCCGGCCGCGAGCTTCATGACCGGCCAGACCATTCCCGTGTGTGGCGGCTTTTCCATCGCCTGACCGCGCCATTCGATACGGAGGTCCATTTGTATATCGATGATCTCGCTTCGCCCCGGCAGACGCCGGCCGCACTCGCCGCGCTTCAGGCTGCCGAAGGCCAGCCCGTCATCTTGACGCGGGACGCCGTGCTGGACGCGGCACGCAGGATGACCGGCCTTTCCGATTTCGGCCGCGAGGATTTTCTCCCTCGGCTCGACATCATGCTGCGCAGCGCCGACGAGGACGGTCTCAACGCCTTTGGCCGCACATTATTCTTCAACGACATGGTCCGCTATGCGGCCAACCGGCTTCGTGTCGAGCATATGGTCGCCCGGCATCCGGAAATACTGGATGTCAGGATTGACCGGCCGATCATCATTCTGGGCATGCCGCGCACAGGCACGACGCATCTCGTCAACCTGATGGCGTCGGACGACAGGCTGCGATCCATGCCCTATTGGGAATCGCTGATGCCGGTCCCCGCCGAGGGTGTCCCTGACACCCGGCTCGCCGATACCGAGGCGTCCTGGGCGGGCCTCGACGCCTTGCTGCCGTTCCAGAAGAATGTTCACGAACTCAGCCCGACCCATATCCATGAAGAGATCGAGCTGCAGATGCTCGACTTTTCCTCCTACATGATCGAATGGATCTCCCGGCCCTATCGCTGGCGGGACCATTATCTCTCCCACGACCAGACTTCGAGCTACCTCTACCTGCGCAAGGTGCTCCAGGTGCTGACCTGGCTGCGCGGCCCGGAACGCTGGATCTTGAAATCGCCGGGACATCTGGAACAGCTCGGGCCGCTGATGACGGCCTTTCCCGACGCGACCATCGTCATGACCCATCGCGACCCGGTCGATGTCGTCGCCTCCTGCCTGACGATGAACTGCTATATCGACCGCTTGCGGCGGCTGAAGGTCAATCCGGGGGAAGTCGCCAATTACTGGGTGGACCGGATCGAGCGGCTGTTGCGCGCCTGCGTGCGCGATCGCGACCTGTTGCCGCCTGACCGCGCGGTCGACGTCCGTTTCCGCGATTTCATGTCGGATCAGATCGGCACGGTGCGCCGGATCTACGCCATGGCCGAACTCGCGCTGACCGGGCAGGCGGAGCAGGTGATGCAGAGCTATATCGCCGATCATTCCCGCGACCGTCACGGACAATTGGAATATCGGTTGAAAGAGGATTTTGGTCTGGAACCAGCGGCCCTTGCCGAAAGATTCCGGTTCTACAGCGATCGGTTCGTGACGGCCCCCAATTCGCTTTCCACCGGTCCCCTTTCCCCAGGCATACTCTGAACAGACGATGCGCCATGGGCGGATGACCGCGAGTGGGGGAGACAGGAGTTCTTGCCCTTTGAGGCACAGGAGAGAGGATCGAATCTTGGCAGAAGCCGGCATATCACGCGTGGTGAACGCCGCGTCGTTCGACGAGCATCCCGAGGAGATGTTCTGGCAACCCCTGGACGCCAGCCTCGCCATGCCAGCCGAAGAGGTATCGCGCATCCAGCTTCACGCCGTGCGCAAGCGGTTTGAGGAACTGCGGGAGCATCTTCCGGCCCTGCGCAACCTCGCCGCGGAACAGGGCATTACCCAAATCGCGACCCTGAACGACGCCGCCGCGCTGCTGTTCAAACATTCCGTCTACAAATCCTATCCGGTCTCGCTGATCGAAAAGAACCGTTACGACCGGCTGACCCAGTGGCTCTCCAATCTGACCACGGTCGACCTTTCCAGTGTCCAGACGAGCGGCGTCGAATCGATCGACGACTGGCTGGACGCGGTCAATCGCGATGCGGGCGTGCGGATCATCCACACCACCGGCACCAGCGGAAAATTGTCCTTCCTGCCGCGCGGTCCGGCGGAGGCGAGCCGCCAGCTTCGTTCCGGACGCCTCTCGCAGCAGGCAATTGGCCAGCCCGAACCGACCGGACTGGACCAGGTTCCCACCATCGTCCTGGGCAACCGCATCATGTACAATGGCTATGGCGCCATGGTTGAAGCGCTGCTGCACGATCTCTACCAGGGTGACGACGCGATGATCGTCGCCATGAATCCCGGCCGACTGAGCGCCGATGTCCTGTCGCTGGCGGGCCGCCTCGCCGCCGCGGGTAATCGCGGCGAACTGGGCCGTTCGCAGGTCTCGCCCGCGATCTTGAACCGCCTGGACGACTTCGTTGCTGCCCAGAAGGAAGGGCCGGCACGCCGCGCCCGCTTCTTCGACGAAATATTCGATCGACTGGCGGGCAAGCGGGTCATGATGTCCGGCAACTGGTCCATGTATCATGAAATGGCCGAAGCGGGCGGGCAGCGCGGCGTAGGCGGCATCTTTGCGCCGGACAGCCTGTTCCTGTGCGCGGGCGGCACCAAGGGCGCGACCCTTCCGGACGGGTACAGGGAGACCATTCCGGCGTTTCTCGGCATATCCATGCTCAATGAACTGTACGGCATGAGCGAGATGACAGCGCTGATGCCGAAATGCAGCGAGGGCAAATATCATGCCCTTCCCTGGATGCTGCTGTTCCTGCTCGATCCGGAAACCGGCCAGCCCGCTCCGCGCAGCGGGACGCATACGGGACGTTTCGGCGTCATCGACCTGTCGATCGAGACGCGCTGGGGCGGCATTGTCAGCGGAGACGAAGTGACGATGACCTTTGGCCGATGCGCATGCGGACTGGACGGTCCGTTCCTCGACTCCGACATTCGCCGCTATAGCGAGAAGGAAGGCGGCGACGACAAGATCACATGCGCCGGCGCCCCGCAGGCGCACGACAATGCGCTCGCTTTCCTCGCGGAAATGGACTGACAAAATGAGGGATCATGGTTTTCGCGTGCCGCTGGTTATCCGGGGCGAAGTAATCGAAGAGGATGGCGTGTCGCATGGCGGGCGCGGGGGAGGCATCAGCTTTACCGCACCCGATGTGGCGGCCCATCTGGGCAAGCTTGCCCTGTCCACGCCCAGCAGCATGAGCGACCTCTACTCCCTGAGGATGGAGGAGATTTTCGACTATCTGGGCGAACTGGGAAGCCGTCTGCCTCCCTCCCGCAATCCATGGATGGAGGAGGCATTCCGGATATCCTGCCATACATCGGGGCTGGGTGCCGACATCCTGCGCGCCATGTACGATAATATGGACAGGATGCTCGATCCCGCCGCCTTGCGCGAGGCAGCCGAAAATTCCATCGGCATCGATTATCTTGAGAACTGGGTCGAAATGCCGCTGGAGGGGCCGGTGACGGCACGTATCCGCGCCTTCGGCGCGCGCGCAGTCCATATCGTGGCGGGCAACGCGCCGGGCACGTCGCTTCTGACTGTCGCCCGCAACGCCATCACCCGGAGCGACGCGATCATCAAGACGCCGAGCAATGATCCGCTGACCGCGGCGGCGATCGCCCGGACGATGATCGACATGGCGCCCGATCATCCGCTGACGCGCCACCTCAGCGTCGCCTATTGGAAGGGCGGCGACGAGCGCGTGGAGGCAAAGCTCTACACGTCCGGCAATATCGAGAAGATCATCGCGTGGGGCGGCATGGCGTCGATCAAGCATATCGCCAAATATGTGCAGCCAGGCATAGAGCTGGTCGCGCTGGACCCCAAGCTGAGCTCGACGATCATCGGGCGCGAGGCCTTCGCCGACGAGGAAACATTGGCGCGGGTGGCAGGGGCGCTCGCGCTGGACGGCGGCGGCCTCAACCAGGAAGGCTGCGTGAATGCGCGCGTCGTCTGGGTCGAAAGCGGCACCGACAAGGCGGGACTGGAGCGGCTCAATCGCCTCGGGCAACTTGTATATGACGCAATCCAGGCATTGCCCCCGCAGATTTCAGGCCCCGCCGTGCGCATGGACCCGGCCCTGGCGGATGAGGTGAGCGCGCTGCGTGTGGGCGGCGATGACTGGTACAAGGTCATTGGCGGCGGCGTCGAGGGTGCGGTCATCATGTCGCAGATGGAAGAACCGGTGGATTTCGCGCCGCTGCTCGCCAACCGCGTGCTCAATCTGGTGCCGGTGGACGACGTCGAGACCCCCGTGCAGGCCGTCACCAGCTATACCCAGACCATCGGTATATGGCCCGAGAGCCTGAAGCGCCGGCTGCGCGACCAGCTTGCGATTCACGGCGCGCAACGCCTCGTGACCCTTGGCAACGCCGTTGGCATGCCCAACCACGGCATCCAGGACGCGATCGAGCCATGGCGGCGCATGTGCCGCTGGATCGTGGAGGAGGAAGCGACAGCGGCCTGAGCGGGCGCTCCCGCTGGGCCGCAGATCAGCAGCCTTTCCAGATCGGCGCGCGCTTCTCGACAAATGCGCGTGGTCCTTCGCTTCCGTCCTCCGATCCGGCGAGGATCCTTGTGGCGGGCAGCGACCATTGCCGCCGTTCCGCATCCTCCAGAGGCAGGGCTGCGCAATCCAGCGCCACCCGCTTGGAGGCCCGTACCGCAAGAGGCGCGGCGGCAACGATATCCTGCGCCCACCGCATCGCCCGGTCAGCCAGCTCGCTGGCCGGTGCGACGTCGGTGACGAAACCCATCTCGCGCGCTTCGATCGCGGACACGGGCTTTCCCGTGAGGATCAGGCCCATGGCACGGTGATAGGGGATCTGCCGCGACAGACGCAGAACGCCCCCGCCCAGCGCCGCCATCCCGACCTTCACTTCCGGTAGCGCGAAAGAGGCATGCTCCGCCGCGACGATGATATCGCAGGCCAACGCCATTTCGAACCCGCCCCCGAACGCGAGCCCGTTGACGGCCGCGATGATCGGCTTGTCCATGTCGAACCGCGCGGTAAGCCCGCCGAACCCCCCGGGAAGGAGTTCATCCCTGCCCTTGGGCGGCGGTGTCTTCAGGTCGAAGCCGGCGGAAAAGGCCGCGTCGCCGGCGCCCGTCAGGATGGCCACCCACTGCTCGTCATCGGCGGCAAAAGCGTCGAGCGCATCGGAAAGCGCGGATTGCGCCGCCCGGTCCAGCGCATTGCGCCGCGCCTGCCGATCCATTGTGATGCGGGTGACGCGGCCCAGCCGCTCGACCTTTATGGGCCCTGCATCCATATGCTCGCCATGGATCGGGTCAGAGGAAGATGTCACAGGATGCTCCGTCCACCGGCCGATCGCCATAGCCGTTCCACAGATGCGATGGGGGCTGCTGGCGCGCAATCTGAAAATTGCCTCCGAATCTGTCCGGAAGAGATCACACCGCCTGCCCGCGAAGCCGTCGTCATTTGCACCACCCTATTTCCATTGCCGGCGATCCTGACGAACGGGCCAGCGCGCCACATCGTCGTTTGCGACTAGTGTCCCGAATCTGAAGTTCGTCCACTGCTGCGTAGGCGTTGAACGAACTTCAGACTCATCGGGGTCACTAGCAGATATAGGATTCTAGTGTGCTTTTTGATTTGAAATACGCTCCCCACCTAACCGCTATAATAGGGCGTATTTCACATCCACCACAGTAGGCGCGGATCATGGTTCGATGCTCCTTCCCGCTTTCCTAGTCCGTTCATGGGTTTGACGTGCGGCGCCGCCCTGAAAACTACAACGAAAATGAGGAGAGGAAAGATGGCGAGCAGATTTGGTCGAGTGAGAAGGCGCTGCATGCTCATCGCGCTGATTGTGCATGCGGTCCCGGCTTTGGGCGGCACGGTGCTGCCATCTACCGATGCTGGAATGGCTTCCGCACCGCTTCCCAACGCCTTTCCGGCGATCCCGACCGCACCCGAGGGCGCCCCCAATATTCTCCTCGTCCTCACCGATGATGTCGGCTTTGGTGCGGCCTCGGCCTTTGGCGGCCCGGTTCCAACCCCCAATCTGGAGCGGCTGGCTCAGAATGGATTGCGGTACAACCGCTTCCACACCACCGCCATGTGTTCCCCGACGCGGGCCGCATTGCTGACCGGCCGCAACCACCATGCCGTGGGCACCGGGACCCTGACCGACTTTGCCCTCGGCGCGCCCGGCTATGATGCAATGATACCGCGAAGCGCCGCCACTATTGCCCGTCTCCTGCAGGACAATGGGTATAACACGGCCTTTTTCGGCAAACATCACAACATACCGAAGGGACCGTTCAGTTCGTCAGGGCCTTATGACTATTTCCCCACGAAGCTGGGGTTCGATCACTTCTTCGGCTTCATAGGATCGGACACGGATCAATGGCGCCCGACGCTCTATCGCGACACAAGCCGCGTCATCGACGAAAAACCGCCGAGCCGAATCCTTGACCAACGGCTCGCCGACGAGGCCATAGACTGGATTCATCAGCAGAAAGCGGCGGCGCCGGACAAGCCGTTCTTCATCTATTTCGCGCCGGGGTCCGCCCATACTCCACATCAGGCGCCCGCCGACTGGATCGAACGTTTCCACGGACAATTCGCGCAAGGCTGGGACAAGCTCCGCTCAGAGACCCTTGAGCGGCAAAAGGCGATGGGCCTTGTCCCGGCGCGGACATCACTGCCCCGCAGGCCCGATTATATACCGGCATGGCAAAACCTGTCGATGGAGGAGCGAGCGTTCCAGCAGCGGCAGATGGAAGTGTTCGCGGCCCAGCTTGCCTTTCAGGACGCGCAGTTCGGCCGGATCGTCGATGAGTTGCGGCGCATGGGCCTGAACGACAATACGCTCGTCATCTTCATCGAAGGTGACAATGGACCGGACAGCGCCGCTTCCCCTGCCGGCGCGATCGGCGAAGCAACGGAGATAGCGAACCGGCGACTGGGGCTGGCAGAGCATGGACGGCAGATCGACCAGCTTGGCGGCCCCCGAAGCCACAGCAATTACTCCACGGGCTGGGCGCTCGCGATGAGCACGCCCTTCCCCTATTACAAGCAGATCGCCTCCCATCTGGGCGGGACGCGCAACGGCGCCGTTTTCTCCTGGCCTTCACGGATTACCGATCGCGGCATGCGCAGCCAGTATCACCATGTGATCGATGTCTTTCCTACCATTCTCCATGCCGCCGGGATAAAGGCGCCCGACATCGTCGACGGCGTCGCGCAGCAGCCGGTCGACGGCATCGACATGACCTACAGCTTCGCCGACCCTCAAGCGCCGGATCGCCGCACGACGCAATATTATGAGATGCTGGGCAACCGGGCCCTCTATGATCATGGCTGGCTGGCCAATACCCGTCCCGAACGCAAACCGTGGGAAATGGGTTTTGGCGCCGACGCCAACGTGAACCTCGCCCCTGGCTACCGCTGGGAACTTTACGACCTCGCCGCCGACTTCAACCAGACACGGGATCTGGCGGCCTCGCAACCGGCCATCCTGGCCCGGATGCGCAAGGCGTTTGATGTTGAGGCCGCGCGCTACAAGGTCTTTCCGATCAACGACCGTACGGACGCCGCGCGATCGGGCCTTTCGGCGCGCGCCTATGTCAAACCGCGGAGTAGCTATATATTCTGGGGCAAGGATATCAGCCTGCCCTCCGACGTCGCGCCGCCGATCACCGGACGCGCCTTCAGGCTGACAGCGGATGTCATAGCGGGAAATGGCGTGATCGCCGCACTCGGCAGCTTTATGGGCGGGTGGAGCTTCGGCATCGAGGACGGCCATCCTGTGGTCCGCCATGCGCTGACCCCTTTGCCGGAAGATCAATTCCGCCTCGCGGCGCCCACCGTCCTTCAGCCGGGATCGACGGTTCGCCTCTCCTTCGACTTCGACTATGACGGCGGCGGATATGGCAAGGGTGGATTGGTTCGCATCGCCGTCAATGGCGCGCCGGTCGCAGAACGGCGGCTGGAACGCTCTCTTGTCGTGCAGGAGGCACCGGGCGAGACATTCGACATTGGCCTGGACAGCGGCGGCCCGGTCAATGAGGCGGCTGGAGCGCCGGATCGCTTCACGGGCGAAATCCGCAGGCTGGAAGTGACGCCCGGACCGCCGGGCGCGCGGCGGCAATAGGGATCGACCGGATCATGCGCCTGCCTGCATCACCGCCCCCAGATCCGCGCTGTAGGTCTGATGCGCCAGCAAGCCGCCATCGGCAGGAATGATGGCACCGGTGATGAAGGCAGCCTCGGCCGATGCGAGAAACAGCGCAAGCCAGCCAATATGTTCAGGTTCGCCAAGATAGGGCGTCAGCGTATGTTTTTCGAAGATTTCCAGCGCTTCCGGCGTGACGTCGCGCCTGGCCTTGGACGACAGGACAAGACCGGGCGTGATGGCGTTGCAGCGTATATTCTGCTTGCCGTACATGGTCGCGACATATTGGGTAAAGCTGTTGATCGCCGCCTTTGAGGGACCATAGGCAATGCGCGTCACGTCCCCCTTCACGCCCGAACCGGACGAGATGTTGACGATCGACCCGCCGCCGCGTTCCAGCATATGGGGCAGCGCCATTCGCGTGCACAGGAAAACGCCCCGCGCGTTGACATCGAAAACCCGTTCCCAGGTTTCGACGCTCGTGCCGAGAAGATCCGTATCGTCGGGCAGGACGGCGACGGCATTGTTCACCAGAATGTCGATCCCGCCAAAGGCCGACAGCGCCGCGTCGATCATCGCCCGAATGGATGCCTCGTCACCCTGGTCGAACGTGCAGGCCACCACCTCCCCGCCTTCTGAACGGATGAGGTCCGCCAGGGCGTCGCCGTCGCGGCCCGTCCGCGTGGCGACCAGGACCCGCGCCCCTTCACTGGCCAGCAACCGCGCTGTAGCGCCGCCGATGTTGAGACCGCGTTCGTTCAATCCAGCGCCGGTGACGATGGCCACCTTTCCGCCGACGCGCGATGATTTGGCGACGCCCATTCATGATCTCCTTCGGTCTCTCCATCGATCGGGACAATAGGCCGCCATGCGTGTCCGGCGCTCGTCCATTCAGACATCGCCGATGGAAAGCGCCCGCCGACGGCCCGTTCAGACCCAGCGGACGCCATACCGGTCGTCAGCTCTCCCTGGGACCGGGCACCTGCCCGGCCGCGCTTTGCGGATCTTCGGTCGTCATACCGGACCATTTGAGCGCGCCCATCATGCCGCCGTCGACCAGCAGGTCGGTGCCCGTCACGAAACTCGCTTCGGGACCGCAAAGCCAGGCGACGGCCGCCGCAATATCCTCCGACACGCCGATCCGGCCGACGGGCACATTGGACACCGTTTTATCCACGGGCGCTCCGGCGTCCCGCTCGAAATGGATCATGGGGGTGGAGATGATGCCGGGGCTGACGGACAGGATCCTTGCGCCCTTTCGGCCCCATTCGGCAGCGGCGGCCTGCACGCGCAGCTGGTTCGAACGCTTGGCAAGCCAATAGGCGCCCAGGCCCGTGTCCCAGCCAGGAACGGTGCGCACGCTCGCCAGCATCTCCTCGGCCGATCCCAGGGCCAATATCCGCTCCACCTCCGGCGGCACCGGCGCATAATAGGCCGCGTTGCTCGACATGACGACACCCACGCTTCCCTCCACCGCGATGGGCAGGAACGCGTTGATGACGTTGATCGTGCCCAGCAGATTGACGGCGTAGATCTTCTCCGGCGTCGCCATGCGCGGGGATACGCCCGCGGTGTGCACCATCGCATGCAGTCGCCCGATCCGCGTCGCTTCCGCCACCAGCGCGTCGATCGAAGCGGGATCGGCCACGTCCACGAGCGAGGGCGTCACGCGATAGCCTTCGCGTTGCAGATCGCCCGTCACCTGCTCCAGCACGTCGGCGCTGACGTCCGCGACCAGCAGATGCCGGCCCGCGCCAAGCCGGCGAGCACATGCAACGCCAAAACCCCGAACGCCCACGACCACAGCCACATCAGTCATTCGCCATCTCTCTTTGAAAATATCCGCCTTGCAGCATCTCGCCTAGCAACCGCCGGACCGGCGGCATCAGCCGTTCGGACGACAGGCCCGCAATGAGGCCGGCTGTCCAACCAGACGATGATCACAGGCAGGCTGCCTTCTATCATGGGCTGAAAACAGCCTATGGATGGACGGCATATATGACAGGATCAGGCGACAAGCCGGTTGCGGTAGTGACGGGAGCGACATCGGGCATCGGGCTGGAAACGGCGCGCGCGCTGGCGCGGGAGGGGATGCGGGTCATTGCGCTGGGCAGGGATGAGGCACGGATCACCAGCGCGGCGAAAGAATTCGAAGCCGAGGGCCTGACCGCGCAATGGGTGAATGCCGATCTCTCATCCATCGCCCAGACCCATGCCGCGGCCGCCCGCATCGCGGAAATTGTCGACCGGATCGACATATTGGTCAACAATGCCGGGGGCCTGCTCGACACAAGGCATGTGACAGCCGACGGGCTGGAAACGATGTTCCAGGTGAACCATCTGGCGCCCTATATCCTCACGCTCGATCTGCTTCCCCAACTGAAGCGTTCGTCCGTTCCCCATGTCATCACGGTATCCTCGATCGGCCACAGCATGATCGACGATCTGCATTGGGACGATCTGCAAATGGAAATCTCTTTCCTCCCGATCACCGCCTATGCGCAGAGCAAACTCGCGAACATCCTGTTCACGCGCGAACTGGCGGCACGCCATGCGGCGGACGGCATCGTCGCCAGCGCCGTCCATCCGGGACTTGTCGCCTCACGCTTTCCCGAAAGCGCGGGCGTAGAGACCCGGACCTATTATGCGGCGGCGGAAAAGAGCGGGGAGGCGCTGACATCGGCGCAGGGCGCGGACACGATCGTCTGGCTGGCGATGGACCGCGATCGCGCCCTGCCATCCGGCGGCTATTTCCATGAGCGCAAACGCGTCGAACCATCGCCAGCAGCGCAGAGCGAGGAAGGGGCCAAGCGGCTCTGGGACATCAGCGCGCGCCTTTCCTCGCTTGAGACGGCAGGATGATGCCGCGTGTTCCGCGCCACATTACCTCTGCCCCGAACGCATGGCAGCAACGCGCCGGAAGTTAGGCGATGATCCGCTTCGACGGCAGGGTGGGCGTCATCACAGGCGGCGCTTCGGGTATTGGCGCTGCGGTCGCTCGGCTTTTCGCCGCCCATGGCGGAACGGCCGTGATCGCCGATCTGGACGGGACACGAGGACAGGGCATCGTCCAGGACATCCAGGCGGCGGGCGGCAAGGCCGACTTCGTTCCCTGCAACCTTGGCGATGCGGCGATGATAGACGGGATGATCGACACAGCGCTGGCGCGCCATGGCCGGATCGATTTCCTGCACAATAACGGCTATGCCCCGTGGAGGGGCGAGGATGCCGGTGCGCTGGCGGCCGACATATCCGACGGCCAATGGCAGCATGCCATGGACCTTGGCGTCACATCGGCCTTTCGCGCCGTTCGGCGTGCCATTCCCGTCATGACGGCCCAAGGGGGCGGTTCGATCGTGAACACATCCTCTATCGCGGCTTTTCACGCCGAACCGCGCATCGGCGCCTATGCGGTGGCCAAGGCGGCATTGTCGCAGCTGACGCGCGCCGTCGCGGTCGAATATGCTGCCACGGGCATCCGCTGCAACGCCGTCTGTCCGGGGGTCATCCAGACGCCGCTGATCGACGGGGCGCCCCTTGACCGGGATTTCATGCGGACGATCCCCATGGGAAGGCTGGGCACGCCAGAGGAGATCGCCCATGTGGTCCTGTTCCTGGCATCCGATCTTGCCAGCTATGTGACGGGCGCCATCATCGTCGCCGATGGAGGGCGGACCATCTGAACAGCCTCCCGCGGAACCCCATATCCGGGTCAGGTGTGGACATAGCCCTTCTTGAAATGCGCCCCGGTCAGGAAGGTCGTGCCACGTATCCCAAGGCCGTCCGCAGCATTGATGACTTCGCCAGTAGTCGTCGCCGCATTGCGGCGGGACGCAAGGGCTACGAAAAGACCAGTATAATCCGCCGGGTCGTCGCATTTGAGCGGAAAAGCCTGAAACACCATATCGGCAACTTCCTGGGTCTGCGGTGAAAATACATAATCCTGCGGTGCCAATGCCTTGCTGCCGCGCAGGTCGGTCCGCATTGGGCCGGGGCCGACGCCGTTCACGCGCACCTCAGGCGCGAGCTGATAGGCCAGTTCGCGGACCAGGCCGACGACGGCATGCTTCGAGGCCGTATAGAAAATGCCGCCGCCGCCGGGAATGAAGGATGCGGAGGACGCCGTGAAGACCATGCTGCCCTTGGTCTTCCTGAGTTCTGGCGCGGCTGCGTAGGCGGCGAGTATATAGCCTTTGACATTGACGCCCATCACCTCGTCGAACGCGGCGTCCAACTTGTCCTCCGGCAGGTCGAGGAGCATGGCGGGCAAATCCATGATGCCGGCATTACCCACCAATATGTCGAGCTTCCCGAACTTCTCGACGGCGAGCGCCACCGCCTTCTTGTTGTCGGCGATCGAGCGCACGTCGCCGACGACGGTGGCGACGTCATCGCCGAAATCCTTTTCGAGCGCGCTGGCCTTGTCAGGGGAATATTCAAGGACGACGACGCGCGCGCCTTCCTCCAGGAAACGTTCGACCAGAGCCCGCCCCAGTCCGGAGCCGCCGCCCGTGATCAGCGCCACATCGCCTTGAAGCCAACCCATCGACCTTCTCCCGTTCAACGCAAGTTTCGCTTGGCGCGCCGGCCTCGCCGCGCCTGACGGCGTCCGGAGCAATACCGATTATGCAGTGGGGAAGTAGCAGGACGAGCGGCCCTTGACCTAGTCTGGTCAGACGTCGCCCCGCCTGGCATCCTTTTCCTACATGATTGTCTTTCCTGTCACTGTTCCAGAGGCCTCCATCATGAGCCAAGAACCGAGCCTTGCGCCGGAATTCGGCCCTGTCCTGCAAGGACTTGCCCAGACACCTCCCATTCCGACGCTCCCGGTCGAAGCCGTGCGGGCCATGTTCGAACAGTTCAATTTCGGCGAGGATGAAGCACTTGCAGAAGTGCGCGACCTGCAAGTCGACGGCGCGGCAGGACCGATCGCCGCCCGCTTCTATCGCCCGCTCGGCGATCCGCGCGGGTTGATCCTCTTCTATCATGGCGGTGGATGGGTGGTAGGCAACCTCGAGAGCCACGACAAGGCCGTGCGCGCCTTGGCAAATCGCTCGCAATGCGCCGTTCTGGCGGTCGATTATCGCCTTGCGCCCGAACATGTCTTCCCCGCTGGTCTGGAGGATTGCTACGCGGCGCTGCAATGGGCGGACCGGCACAAGGGCGAACTGGGCCTGGGCGACATCCCGCTGGCCGTCGCGGGCGACAGCGCCGGTGGCAACCTGGCAGCCGCCGTCGCTGTCATGGCGCGCGACCAGAAAGGGCCCGCACTGGCGGCGCAACTGCTGATCTATCCCGCGACCAGCGGTGGTCAGGATAGCCCGTCCTACACCGAAAGAGGGACCGGCGGCCTGCTCACCGCAGCCGACATGATATGGTTCTGGAATCATTATGCGCCGGAGGGCATGGACAGGAACGATCCCAGGATGTCGGTTCTTCTGACCGAGGATCTTCGCCAACTGCCTCCGGCGGTGCTGATCATAGCGGAATTCGATCCGCTTCGGGACGAGGGACTTGCCTATGGCCGAAAGCTGGCGTCAGCGGATGTTGCGGTAACCGTCCACCATTATCGCGATCTGCCCCACGGCTTCATGACCTTTTATCAGATATCGCCCGCCGCAGCCGGCGCGCTGGACGAGATGGCCGCCAGCCTGAAGAGCGTTTTCGACGAGGAGTTGAGAGTTTCATGACCAGACAAGCAGTTATCACCGGGGGTGCGCGCCCTGACGGCATTGGTTGGGCCGCCGCGCTGGCAATGGCAGACGCGGGATATGAAGTCGTCGTAACGGGCGTTTCCGATCAGGAGGTCAGCGGCGCGGCGAGCCATGCGGGCATCAGCGCCAAGGTGCTGGACGTCCGCAACGATGACGCGGTCAAGGCCTTCTTCTCCGAGTTCGATCGGATCGACGCGCTCGTCAACTGCGCAGGGGCCGCCGATCCCAGCAGTGAATTCACGCCCGAAGGTTTCGCCCGCATCCTTGACATCAATCTGACCGGCACGCAGCGCTGCTGTCTTGCGGCGCGCGATCTGCTCGCGGCGGCCAAGGGTGCGATCGTGAATGTCGGTTCGCTCTATTCCACGTTCGGCAGCGCCGGGACGCCTGCCTATTCCGCCAGCAAGGGCGGCATAGTCCAGCTGACGAAATCGCTTGCCGTGGCATGGGCGCCGGACATCCGCGTGAATGCGGTCGCGCCCGGCTGGATCCAGACGGGCATGGCAAAGCCGGTGTTCGAGAACAAACAATGGGCCGACATGCTGCTCGCGCGATTGCCGATGAAGCGTTTCGGCGAACCTGGAGATCTGGCCGATCCGATCCTCTTCCTGTGCTCGGACGCGGCGCGCTATGTCAACGGGGTGCTGTTGACGGTCGACGGCGGCTACAGCTGCAGCGGATAGAGCGATCCGAAAATCGCGGAAAACAAGAAATGCAGAATAGCGATCTGATTCAATCAGATCGCTATTCTGGTCGTTGGAGGGAGGCGGATCAGGTGGCCGGCCCGCCCGTAGCGAGCCATTGCAGGGCCGCCTCCTCATTATCGAAATATTCGAAGCGGTCGTCCTTCAGGAAACGGCGGTTCTGCATCTTGAGCAGGGTGGAGCTCATGACCATGGCCGTTCGCCCCAGAAACACGTGATCCTCCTTCTGCGCCAGACGGGCCAAGGCATCGGCGACCTCAGGCGTGCGCACTTCGCATAGGGAACCGTCCATCAGGCAATCACGGTGAGCGCCGACAATGGACCGAACGTACTTCACGTCCCGGGCAAATTGATCGACGACCTCAAGCGTCCAGAAACCATAGGACGAAAGACGGACAATATTCAGCTCATGGTCAAAATCTATGCTGTAGAAGCCTTCCAATATCCTCATAGCATCCGATCACTTCTGCGTCGCACCATGGCGGTGACCTTACCTTTGCCTGAAT
>Ga0207639_10000490_pt1 | contig 27373 bp, 31 predicted proteins | sample KBSCornC32_FD_184299 | JGI IMG/M metagenome (GOLD analysis project Ga0207639, IMG submission 184299) | Corn rhizosphere microbial communities from Kellogg Biological Station, Michigan, USA - KBS Corn C3-2 (SPAdes) (version 2) | ecosystem: Host-associated > Plants > Roots > Rhizosphere > Soil ...
CAACACCGCCGCGCGGGTGCGCGAAACTTTACGCGAACGCTATGCAGATCTCAGCCATGTGACGGTTGAGATCGCCGTCTGTGCCGACTGCACCTAAGCGCGCAACAGCGACACGCCGGCAAAGATATAGCCGATCCCGAAAACCGTTCCCGCTGCGAACGCCAACGGCGGATAGGCGAGCGATCCCAGTCCAAGCACGAAAGCGATCAGCCACAACAGCGGTGGACAGATCGGACGTTCCCAACGGATCAGCGCCGGCGCATTCAATATGACAAGACCTATCAGGAGAAGTGTCGCGCCCAGCACATAGCCTTGCGGCGCGAACAGCGCAGCGCTGCGGATGACCAGGATGCCGACAACACCGGGCACGAAGCCGATCAGCCCAGCTGTGCCAAGCTTCTCCGCGCGCCACGCATACCAGGCGATCAGTCCAAGCAGCAGAAACACATCGATCGCGAAATAGGACAACTGAAGCGCGTTGCCTGTGAAGGCGCGCTTCAACAGCGGTTCGCCCAGTCGCAACGCGCCGCCGATGATCGCTGCAACGCCGCCAAGCCGCAAAAGCGTTTGTGTGTGCATCTCATCCCTCCCGCGCGACGAAATCGCGTGCCTGTGTCGCGATGCGCAACCCATGATGCCGTTTTTGCGGCGTGTGAAGCCAGCGGTTCATTGCGCTCGCCATATCGGTGAGCCAGGGTGCAGAAGACGCAGTGGCAACTTCGTCTTCGAGTGCGAACAGCATCTTCACGCGATGACAGGCGATGATCGGTTCGACGATGCCGTGATCGTAGAGCATTGCCATGTTTGTGTTTATGAAGCCGCCGATATCGTTTACGCGCCAGTGCGAGACTTCCTGCTTCGCGTCGACATAGCCGCGATTGCGCCCGACGAAGAGCGCCATCTGCAGCAGCGCCTGCGGCCAGAGATCGGGGCGGTCCGCGCAGAGATGTCGCGCGGCATTCGCAAATGTCAGCGCATGGGTGAAATCGAGCCAGCTGACATTGTCGGCAATCGGATTGGTCGTTGCCGCGTCATAGCCAAGATCGAAATGCAGCAGATTGAACGCCGCCGCACCGAGCAGCGCATCGTAGAGCTCGCGTACCGGCCTGCCCGACGAGGCGAGCGTGCGTTTCAGCGCGCCGTCGGTGGTGAGGCCGATGAAGTCGACCGCCTTTGCCGGCTCATCGCACTTGCCATCCCAAGCCGTGAGCGCTTTGGCATAGCCACGAAACTCCGGCAGACGTTCCTCACGTGTGGCGCTGATCTGCTGCCGGACGAGGGCGAACAGGACCGGCTCCATTGCCTCGGGGCCGAGATGATCTATCAGGTGACCCGCTTTCAGCGCGTAAATCGCGCTGTGCCCGAAATCGGCGTAATGCGACAGCGCCGACGCGGCGAGCGCGGGACGCAGCTGCGCATAGGGAACGCCGTCCCGCAGCGCGCCACGAATCCGCACCAGCGCAGCGGCTTCGTCTTCCGTTTCGACGGCTTTCAGGAAAGCGGCTTCGTCCCATGCCGCGACACCTTCGGCATAGGGATATTCCGGCGCGCCTAACGTGTCCCATGCCAGATGTCCTAGTGGTTCGAGCATCGCAGCAAAGCGCATCTCATCAGACGATGCGCGATCCGCGAGCGCGATCCAGTCGGCAGCGGCAGCATGCGCATGTGTCATGCCGTATTCGAGATGACTGCCGCGGCTGTGCAACGCGTGGATCAGCGCCGTCTTTGCGTCGAAGCCTGAGGTTTCCAATCGCGCAACTTCGCGCGCCATGCGTGGGCGGTCGTTGTCGGCGAGCCCGGCGTCGAGGCCCTTCAGCGCACGTTCCTTCATCGCCTCGGCCGGTGGGTCGGTGAGATCGAGGACGATTTCGCCGTCACGGACTTCGACTGCGTAGGTTCGCACCGGGTCGCGGCCGACGAGGGCTGCGCCAGTCTTCAGATCGAATTTCCAATTGTGCCAGTTGCAGGTGAGGACGCAGTCCGGCCCCTCGGTGCCCTCGCTGAGCGGATAACCTTCATGGGGGCAGCGGTTGGCGATGGCGAATATCTGGCCGCCGGAGGCGATCAGCAGAATCTGCTTTCCGTTCAGCCGGACAACCTTGCGGCCCTTGGCCCTTAGATCGTCGGTGGTGATCTTCGTTGCGGTCCACATGGTGTCGCCTTTTTGAAAGTATGTACTTTCGAAAATATCCTGCGACCTTGATTTTCGCAAGTTGCAGCTTTAGAAAGTCACGCATGCGTGACAAGCATGACACACCGCCGACCGGGCGGCGCGCCGTTCTGGACCTGATCCAGCGCGAAGGCCCGATTTCCGCGGATAGCATGGCGGAAAAGCTCGGGCTCACGGCGATGGCGGTGCGCCAGCATCTCTACGCGCTGGAGGAAGAAAGGCTTGCGACCTTCGCCGAAGAGGCACGTCCCCGCGGCCGACCGGTGAAGCTGTGGCGTTCAACGGCCGAGGCTGCCGGTCAGTTTGCGGATTCCCATTCGGCTCTCGCCGTCGATCTCATCGCGCAGATGAAGAAGGCGTTCGGCGACGAGGGTATGGATCGCATCCTCAAGCTCCGCACTGCCGAACAGGAAAAGACCTATCGCGCGAAGACCGATGCTGCGCGCTCGCTCAAAGGCAAACTCGATCAGCTCGCGAAGATCCGCTCGGCCGAAGGCTATATGGCCGAAGTGCGCCGCGATGCCGAAACCGGCGACTGGCTGTTTGTCGAGAACCATTGCCCGATCTGCGCCGCTGCGCGCCTCTGCACTGGTCTTTGCCGCGAAGAGCTCGCGCTGTTTCACCGTGTGCTGGGCAAGGACATCAAGGTCGAGCGCCTGTCGCACATCCTCGCCGGCGCGGGCCGTTGCGTGTATCGCGTGACGGCGGCCTAAAACAAAAAGGCCGCCCCGAAGGACGGCCTTTTCGAAAACTCCACGACCCTCAGCCGATTACTTCGGCAGCCCACCTTCACGCTGGGCCTTCTTGCGCTGCAGCTTGCGATAGCGGCGAACGGCTTCCGCGCGTTCGCGGGCGCGCTTCACGCTCGGCTTCTCGTAATGGCCACGCAGTTTCATCTCGCGGAAGATGCCTTCACGCTGCATCTTCTTTTTCAGCGCCTTGAGCGCTTGGTCGATATTGTTGTCGCGAACGATGATCTGCAAAACTGAGTCTCCCGGCCGTTTTCGAGGGTCGGGCTAGATATCAGACGGCCCCGGGCCTGTCCACCTGCGCCATGGCCCATTTTGGGCGAAAAACCCACCAATTCTTTGACCATTTGGCCCCCGGGCCCCATATTTGGGCCATGGCAATCCTGAAAATCGCCCAGATGGGGCACCCTGTCCTAGGTCAGCGTGCGCAGGAGGTGGCGGATCCCGCCGCCCCCGAAATCCGCCGGCTGGTGGCCGATATGGTCGAGACCATGATCGACGCCAATGGCGCAGGGCTGGCCGCGCCGCAGGTCCATGTTCCGCTCCGTGTCGTCGTGTTCCAGGCGCCGGGCGATCGCACGCCAGACGGTGTTGATGCCGACGAGATGTTCGACCACACCGCCCCACTGACCGTGCTGATCAACCCGGTGATCGAGGTCGTCGATGACGGATTCGATGGCGGCTGGGAAGGTTGCCTCTCGGTTCCCGGCCTACGCGGCTTCGTGGAGCGGCCCGGCCATATCCACTATCGCGGCTTCGGCACCGATGGAAAACTGATCGCGCGCACGGCCAAGGGATTTCACGCCCGTGTCGTACAACATGAATGCGATCATCTTGATGGCGTGCTCTATCCGCAGCGCATGCGCGATATGTCGAAACTGATCTTCGAATCCGAAGCGCGGCATTGGGTGCGGCGACAAGAGGAAGAATGAGCGAAGCCCGGTCCAGCAACGATGCGAAGGCGGCGGTTCTAGAAGCCGCGCTGAAGCTTGCGCCGGACGAAGGCTTCAGCGACTCGATGCTTGCTGCCGCCGGCAAGGATGCGGGTGTGGCTGCCGATTTGGTGACCCATCTCTTCCCGCAAGGGCCGGCAAGTTTGGTCGAGCTCTTCTCCGAGCAGAGCGATGCCGCGATGGAGTGGTTGCTGGCGGAGAAAAATCTCAGCGAGATGAAAATCCGCGAACGCATCAGCGCCGCGGTGCTCGCGCGCATCGACGCGATCCGTCCTCACAAGGAGGCTGCGCGCCGCGCCGCCGCGTTCCTGCTGATGCCGGCGCATGTGCCGCTGGGCATGAAGCTTCTCTATGCGACCGTCGATGCGATGTGGCGCTCGGCGGGCGATACTTCGACCGATTTCAATTTCTATACGAAGCGCGCGATCCTCAGCGCCGTCTATTCATCGACCCTGATGCGCTGGTTCAACGATGCGAGCGAAGACGAAAGCGCGACCCGCGAATTCCTCGCGGCACGGATCGAGAACGTGATGCAGTTCGAGAAGTTCAAAGCCGGGATGCGCGAGCGCACCAAGGACATGTCGTCCTTCGCGGATGTTCTGAAGGGTTTTAACGCGCCGAAGTCTTAGGCGTGATGTGCGTCACGTGGCCCATCTTGCGGCCTGCACGGATGTCTTTCTTGCCATAGAGATGCAGCGCGCCGCCCTTCGTCGCGAGCGCTGTCCAGTCTGCCGCTTCCTCGCCAATCAGGTTTTCCATCACCGCATCGGAATGGCGCTCGGTTGAACCCAGCGGCCATCCCGCAACCGCGCGGATGTGGTTCTCGAACTGGCTCACCAGACAGGCGTCGATCGTCCAATGCCCGGAATTGTGGACTCGTGGTGCGATCTCGTTCACGAGCAGTGAGCCATCCTTCATCACGAACAGCTCAACCGCGAACACGCCGACATAACCGAGCGCATCGGCGATCTTCTTGGCGATGACTTTCGCGTCGTTCGCCTGTGCTTGGTTTAACCGCGACGGCACAGTAGAGCGGCGCAGGATATGATCGCCATGCGCATTCTCCGGCGGATCATAAGCAGCGAACGACCCGTCTATGCCGCGCACACCGATCACCGATGCTTCAAACTCAAAATCGACAAAGCCTTCCAGAATGCACGGCGCGCCTTTGAAAGACTCGAATGCCCGCGCGGCGTCTTCGCCGGATTTGATCTTCGCCTGCCCTTTACCGTCGTAGCCCATGCGTCGCGTTTTCAGGATCGCAGGCGCATTCGTGATGCCGCGGGCATCGCTTGCACTGTCGATCTTCGCAAACGGTGCAGTCTTGAGACCCAGTGACGTCACAAAGCTCTTTTCATCGAAACGATCCTGCGTCACGCCCAAGGTCTTGGCGTTCGGATAGACGGCGCGTGTCTTGGCGATGTGTTCGACGGTCGCGACGGGGACGTTTTCCCATTCGAAAGTTACGACATCGCAGGCTTCGGCAAATTTCGTCAGCGCGGCTTTGTCGTCGAACGCGGCGAGCGTTTGTGCATCGCTCACCTGAAACGCTGGTGCGTCTTCGTTGGGTGGCGAGTAGATGTGCGTCTTCAGTCCCAATCGCGCGGCCGCGAGCGCGAGCATGCGGCCGAGTTGTCCACCGCCGAGAATCCCGATCGTTCCTCCCGGTGGTACGGGAGCCAAGAGCCGCTTCACGTCACTCATGTGTTGATCGGCGTCTCTGCGACGGAGTCGGTTTGCGCTTTGCGCCAGTCGCTCAGACGTTTGGCGAGTGCGGCGTCCGACAATGCCAAAATCGCGGCGGCGTGGAGTGCTGCGTTCTTCGCTCCTGCCTCGCCGATGGCAAACGTCGCGACCGGCACGCCGCCAGGCATCTGCACAATCGAAAGTAAGCTATCCATACCCTTCAGCGCTTTGCTTTCCACCGGCACGCCGAGTACCGGCAAGGTCGTCATCGATGCCGTCATGCCGGGGAGGTGTGCGGCGCCGCCAGCTGCTGCGATGATGACCTTCAGCCCGCGGCCCGCAGCGCTCTTGGCGTAGTCGGCCATGCGGTCGGGGGTGCGGTGCGCGGAGACGATCTTGGTCTCATGCGCCACGCCGAGCTTGTCGAGGATTTCGGACGCCGGGCGCAGGGTCGGCCAGTCGGACTGGCTGCCCATGATGAGGCCTACTTGTGGGGCGGTCATGCTTCCTGCTTCGTCGGGGACCTAAGGAAGCGCCGCAGTATAACGCCGGGCCCGCCGGAGAAAAGTCCTATTTGACCAATGTTTAACCATCCTTAGGCATCGTAAACGGATTGTTAATCCCCACTCCCTAGGGTTGTCGCGCGCCAGAAGGGGACGCGACGGGGCTATGAAGGTCGACAGGGTAAACACGGCACGCAGCACGCGCGCGGTGGGTGCAGCGGCTTACGCACGTCAGGTCGAGGCGGTCGGTGCCGCGTCGATCCTCGAGCCTGTCGCCAACACCAGTGTTCTCGGAATCCCCGAAGCAGAATTCACGCCACGCGTGCGCGACGCGATTATGCAGCTGATGGGCGAGGTCGATACGCTGCGTCAGGAATTACAGCAGGCGCGCAATCGTCTAGAAGAGGCCGAGAAGACCGCCGATCAGGACCAGCTTCTGCCACTGCTCAACCGCCGCGCCTTTGTGCGGGAGCTGACGCGGTACATCTCGCTCGCCAGCCGTTACGGCACGCCGGCGAGTCTCATCTATTTCGATCTCGACGGTTTCAAGCTGGTCAACGACACGCACAGCCATGCAGCCGGTGACGCGGTGCTCGAACACTTCGCCGATATCCTGCAGCAGAGCGTGCGCGACAGCGATTCTGTCGGCCGTCTCGGCGGCGATGAGTTCGGCATCCTGCTCAGCCACGCCAATCAGGATCAGGCGCACAAGAAGGCCGATCAATTGGCTGAAACACTCAACGCCTCGCCGACGATCTGGCAGGGGCGTTCGATCCCGATCAGCTTTTCCTACGGCGCCTTCGAGCTTCGCGCGGGCGACGATGCCGCCAGCGCGATTGCGCGCGCCGACGAGGCCATGTACGCGCACAAGCGCGCGGCTACGCGATAATATCGGGCAGCAGCTCGTCTTCGATCCGCGCGATCAGATCCTTCAATTGCAGTTTGCGCTTCTTCAGGCGCGTCAGCTGAATTTGATCGTTCGCGCCGGATGAAATCAGCGCGGTGATCGCCGCGTCGAGATCGCGATGTTCCTGCGTCAGTTCCGCAAGCTTGGCGCGCAGTTCCGGATCCTGCGGATTTTCTTCGTTCTCGTTCATCGCGGCTTGCGCTTGCCCTTGGTCAGATCTTCGCCCCAGCGCTTCGCGTTCGGCCATTCGCAGCCCACGAAGTCGAGCGCACGCGCAACCATCTGATCCACGAGATCGGAAAGCGTCTTCGGCTCCGCATAGAAGGCCGGCACCGGTGGCAAAATGATCGCGCCCATTTCTGCGAGCGCCGTCATGGTGCGCAGGTGACCCAGATGCAGCGGCGTCTCGCGCACCAGCAGGATCAGCGGGCGGCGTTCCTTCAACGTCACATCGGCGGCGCGGGTCAACAACGTCGTCGTCACGCCGGTCGCGATCTCCGACATGGTGCGCACGGAGCAGGGCGCCACGATCATGCCCATGGTTTTGAACGTGCCCGACGAGATCGGCGCACCGATGTCGCCGATGGCGTAAACGCGATCCGCTTTGGCCGCGACCTGTTTCGGCTTCAGCGTCGTTTCATAGGCGATCGTCATCTCCGCCGCCTTGCTCATCACAAGGTGCGACTCGATTCGCAAATCTTTCACAGCCTCAAGTAGCCGGATCCCGTAGGCGACGCCGGATGCGCCGCTGATCCCCACCACCAGTCGTTTTTTTTGCCCGTTTTCTGCCGGTTCCCGTGTCATGGGTTCCCTTTACCCCTCCGCAAGCACGACCGAAAGAGGAGCGTGACAGAGGGGGGTGATGGTGCTCTAATTGTGACACCTAAATGAAGAGGTTTCGCATGGCGCTTCAACAGGGGCATATCGAAGAACTCTCAGCTAAACACCAAAAACTGGAAGACACGATCAACGCCGAGATGGCGAATCCCGAATGGGATGAGATCCGGGTCGCGTCTCTCAAAAAAGAAAAACTCCGGATCAAAGACGAACTCGAACGACTGCGAAGCAGTCTCCACTAAACCGCAAGACTCACTCGGCTGGCTGCAGCGCTGGCGATTCTGCGCGTATGCGTGAGAACACCAGCGCCGCCAGCACGAGGCACAAACTTCCCGCCAGAAACGCCGCGCCCGGAAAATAGACCGGCGCCTTTCCGCTTGAGAAATACGCAAACAGGTTGGTGAGCAGCGGCGGCGCGACAATCGACGTCAGGCTGCCGATACACGCGAGTGCGCCCTGCAACTCGCCCTGTTCTTTTGGGCCGACCATCTTCGACATGATCGCGTTCAGCGCGGGCTGGAAGAAACCCACCAGCGCGAACGGCACCATACAGGCGAATATCTCCCAGCTCTCCGTCGCGAACGCATAGCCCGCAAACCCGACCGCTGCACCGATAAGACCGACATAGACGGACGCAGCCTCGCCGATCTTCGGGATCACGATGCGGACCAGGACGCCGTAGACCACACCCATCAGTGCGCCGACGGTCATCAACGCATAGCCCACGAGTTTTGGCGTCCAGTTGAATTTGAACATGACGTAGTAAGAGAACACGGCCGGGTTCGCGTCATGCGCCAGCCGCATCAGGATCAGCACGATGCAAAACAGATAGATGCCCGGAAAGCGTTTGAGCGCCACCAATGCGCCGACGGGATTGGCGCGCCAGAACTCGAATTTGCGGCGGTTCTCCGGTGCGAGCGACTCTTTCAGGATGAACAGCCCGAACAACCCGTTGAGCAGCGACAGGCCCGCGGCGACGAAGAAAGGCAGGCGCGGATCGGACGCGCCCAATAGTCCACCGAGCACCGGCCCGAGGATAAAGCCGACACTGAACGCGGCGCCGGTGATGCCGAAATTCGCCGCGCGTTTTTCGGGCGGCGTGATGTCGGCGATATAGGCATAGGCCGTCGTGTAGCTCGCGCCCGCGATGCCGGAGAGGAAGCGGCTGACGAACAGCCAGAAGATCGTCGGTGCGATCGCGGTGATGAAATAGTCGAAGCCCAACATCAGGATCGACGCGATCAGCACCGGCCTGCGCCCGAAACGATCGCTCAGATTTCCGATCAACGGCGCACACAGGAACTGCATCAGCGCAAACACGAAGAACAACCAGCCGCCCCAACGCGCAGCCCCGCTCATGTCTTGTCCGGTCAGCTGCGAGATAATTTTCGGCGCGACAGGAATGATGACGCCAAGGCCAATCGAATCGACCAGCATGGTGATGAAGATGAAGATGAGCGCCGTGCGGCTCCCATAGGTTTGCGATGGTGCTTCGGTCACGGACGGTCCCCGATTAGACGGCGGGGAAGGTAGTCACAACCTGGGGCGGCGTCTTGTAGAAAAATGCCGCTCAGTCCAAGCCCAGCGACTTCCGCACTTCCGCCTCGACCTCTTCCCAGGGCTGCTTGCCGCTGTAGCGCGCGGAACCGATGACGAGGTTCATCTGTCCGTCGTCGGACAAAAGCGGCGCGGAGAAGAACTCGCCGGTGAGAAAACTCATATCGTTGGTGTCCTCGCGGCCGAGGAACCGGAGCGGCGCTTTCTCGCCCAACGTCGCGTCGAGCGCGCCGTACCAGCGCGGCAGGACAGCAGCCGGAACCGCTTCGTCGACGAACTTGCCCGTGAGGTCGCCGAGGATCTGCGCAAACGACGTCCCCATCAGGCGCACACGATAGCGCCGCGCCTCGCCGTCGCCGATGCGCTCGTAGATCGCGATATCGCGCAGGAAGGATTTGAGCACGCGCGGCGACATGGTACGGCGAAAGGGGATCGGCGCATCGCCGGCCTCTTTCCGCCACACCTCGTGCAGCCGACCCAGATCGGGATGCAGGAATTTGAGCGTGACATCGCACAGCGAATGCCACTCTCCCGCTCTGGCAGCACGATTGTATTCGGCGGCATCGCCGATGATCGAACCCATCCATACCCCTGTGGCGAACACCGCCGTCAGCCCCGGGGAACCTTACCGGTGATTCGCGAGTCCGGCCAAGAAAATTCAATAACAACAATGGGTTACAACGCAAGCGTGCGGCGCGCGCGGCTGCAACCCGCCGGTAATGCGCGCGCGCTTTGCAGAACCATCGGACGCGAATGACGAGATTGCGGCTCTGTCGGATCAGCGCGGCCACGGCGCGGTGTTGCTCCTCATGCGCGCGGCTGTAGAGGCCGTGCTTGCGCCGATTGGTATTGCCGGGCTGTCCGCCGCGCTTCCGGCCGATGATGGGCTCAGCCATTCGAACCCGAATTTTCGTTGGGGGGTTACCCACTCGGCATCGGTTTCGGCTTCGTCGTCTTCGGCCTCGTCCATATCTGCCGCGAGCGCCGCGTCACCCGCGTCATACGAACCCGCGCGCCATGGCTCCGGCGGAAGGGGATACGGCGTTATGGAACGTTCGAAGGCGGCTCGGGCCTGCTCACACGCTTCCCGCGAAGGATACACCCTGCGAATCTTGGGATTGGAGTTGGTCTCCACCACGTAACGCGTCGGTACCGCGTCCTCACTCGCGCGCTTGATATTGATGTTGTGGTTGAACGCGCCGTCGAGTTTGACCCTTTGCGCCAACATACCGGGCATAAGAGTGGATGAGGTCTAAGTTCTATTGGCGCGAATGCACGCCAAAAAGTATGCCCCAATGATTACTGCCCCACCAATCGCCATGCCGATTTCCGGCCATGAAACCTCTCCAGTTAAAGCGAGAGGGGAGAACAGCGCCAATTCCAAACGGCGAGAAAAGAATAGGAGCGTTCCAAACATCGCGACCCCTCCTATTAGGTTCAGGGATGTCGGCTTTGGGTCCAGTACAGAGAACTCTTTCAGTTCCTTGATTAAGCCGGAAAAGAATTCGCCAATTGTATCGCCCAACAACCGTGCTATGAGCCAAAGTACAATAATGGCCGTGGCAGCGGTAATTAGAAATTTTAATGCGATTTCAATGGTTGGCTGTAGGTCGTGCCACACTATCGCCCCCGCGACACATCATCCGTCCCATAAAGAAAAACGCTATGCCGCCAATCGCCAAAAGCGTCGCGATTTCTCTGGCTATCATCGCAAACCCCGTAAGCCAACTCAGCAGCAGCGAGAATGCAGATATTAAAAACACAATCCCCCCTCCGCTTCTGACAAGTGTCGGCATGTCGATATACATATGATCTGGATATGGCCGCGGAGCCGGAGTTGGTGGCGTCACATGCATCACGAACACATAGTTGCTTGGCGCGATAACTCGATCCCGCTCGAGTCTGTGACCCGCACGAGCTTGCGCCCTACCATCGCGCGCCCAAGCTGATGATCTGTAAGCAGACGGCTGCTTCCACTCGCTGACGTGCATCTTATTTTTTCTCGTGCTCTAGAGCGCGGACAGTCTCTAAAATCTGATCGCGCCAATCCTTCGGAAAATCGTTCAAGAATGCTACAAGGGTGGCTGCCAATGATCCCGCTGTATCGAGACTTAAAACAGCTGCTGCTGTCTCCAATTTTATGTGCCTCACCGAGTGCGTAGTATCTCCGAGTTGACGAACACCAGTGTCGGTCACCTCCGCTTCGAACTTTTCTCCGCCGATCTCCGTCCAATTCGTTGTGAACCGAAGCGATATAATCGTGCCGTCTCCTATATCCGCTGCGTTTACGGTGATGCCCGTGGGGTGCATAATTCGGTAATCCGGCGTGCGTCGCCACGGGACTTCGATTGTCTCTTGTTTGCTCAAGACTGCTCTCGGTAGTTGAATTAGGGCGGACCGTAGCCGCATTCGCGTCTTTAGCAAACATTTTAGCTAACTCATTGTTTATATGAATTTTTCTCATATACGCCAACATACAGAGCTTGCCGCGCGCGGTCACGATCTGCGCGCTGACGGCGCCGAGCTTCACGGCCTGGCCGATATGGCTGTCGCGGCGATGACCCTATTCGTCATCGCCGCCCACGGTATCGGCGCGCGTCACCGACCCGCGCATCGCATCGGTCAGCAATTCGAGCTGCGCTTCCAATTGTGCTTCATAGCGCCGTTGGGCACGTTCGAAGCGATCCGTTTTCTGCCCGGCGGCATTTTCCTCTTTCATGCACACATTGTACGGCCGCTTCGGCGCTGTTCGATAAGCAACAGAAATGGCGCGAACGCGCGCTTACTTCACGAAAGCCCTTACAGCGCAGTGTTCGATAAGGGCTTGGCAAAGGGCGCCGGCGGGTGTCGCTGTCGGCGCCCTCTCACCCCAAGCCCCTGCGCCGCGTCGCGGCTTCGTGGCAGAGCTAATGCGGCAGGATGTAAAGCGTGATGCTCTGTGCCGGTGCTGTGTCGGCAAGCACGCCGTTCGACCAGGCGATGTCGGACAGATGCTGGATCTTGTTGGTAGACGTCAGGCGCCAGACCTGCGCCGTGCCGGCCTTGGTGAAATTGGCGAGTTTCAAATTCACCGGCGTGTCGCCGTTCAGCACTTTGGAGATCACCATCACCGTCATCGCGCCGCTGTCGCTGCGCAGCGCGGCGAACGCTGAAAGGTTGTCCGGGTTCGGCACGTTCGCCTTCACGCTGGTATCGCCGAAGCCGGAATTTGCGCCGTCATAGTTGCGATACATCTGCATCGCCTTGAAGGTCGGCGTCTTGCTGCCCGGTGTCGTCCAGCGCGTCGCCATGTCGAGGCCTTCGCGGCCGAAGATGCCGTAGATGTCGGCCTGCGTCGTCGCGCCGTTGATGTGGCTCTCGTCGCCCCAATTGTATTCGGTGATCGCGACCGGCGTGTTGGCGTAATAGTAGCCTGAGATCCAGTCCTTCAGCCGCGGGATCAGGTTGACCTTGTCGTTGATCCAGCTCTCCGAAACATAGTTCGGATCCCACAGCTGGCGCGTAGAGCGGTTGCGCAGAAGCTGCATCGATTTGGCGTTGTTGTCGCCGTCTTCGCCCGCCTGCGGATAGAAGTGCACGCTCAGCACATCGACCGGGTGGCCGGCCTTCTTCCATTCCGACAGCAGCCACGGGATGTAATCGACGCCGTTCTGCATGCTGCCGTCGTGATCGGGCCAGCAGCAATAGCCGTGCTGCGCCGCGTATTGCTGGTCATAGCCGGAATAGAAATAGGCTTCCCAGCCCCATTCCTCGGGGGCCACGACCTTTGCGTTCGGATCGATCGCCTTGATCTTCGCCGACGCGTCGATGACCTTGTCGCGATATTCGGTGGCGTGCGGACCGACGGGGTGCACGTCGCGATGGGTCGAGAACCAGATCGAAGGTTCGTTGTCCATCAGGTAGTACGGCACGCCGCCCGCGTCCGATTTTCCCCAGCGCTTGACGAGATGCTTGATCCACGGTTGCTCCAGCGCCGGCGTGTCGGCGATGAAGGAGTCCGTGGGATCGTTGCCGGTGATCGGCGTCGAACAATCGGCCGCATAGCCGTTGCCCGCATCCGGATCCCAATAATCGGTCGAGCATTGCGCGCCGTATTTGTTGACCGAGAAGCTCGGCAGGATCGAACGGTTGTTGCCGAGCTTCGCAACCCATCCCATCAGCGGGAAGGTGAGCATCGGTTGCGCACCGGCGCCTTTCGACGTTGCGACGAAACTGTCTGCGTCAGCGCCCGGCTTCGCGCTGTTGCCGGGATAGGATTCGTAATACCAGTCCTGACCCAGATTGGTCGCGTTCTGTTGCCAGTTGTAGCCGCTCTCCGCATTACCGCCCGAGCGATGCAGCGGCGCGTTGAGTGTGATGAGATCGGCCTTCGACGCGAACGCCACGCCATAGATATTCGGATTGATCGCATGCCGGTTCGCCGTCGCATCGATCGAGACAGTCACGGTCGCGGACGCCGCGGTCGAGAGCAGCACTGCGCCAAGCGCGAGGGAAAGGCGGCTGAACGTCATGGGGTCACCCCATCGTTTCGCGAAACACACGATGATAACGCCGTCCGAGACGGAACGGCCAACGCTTATCTCGGGAGGTGAACGACCCGTTTCAAGACTACGGGGAATTTGAGCTAGTGCGGCGGAGCGCAAACCACGCGATCCCGGCCAAAAGCAAGGCGGTGCAGACAATGCTTCCCTCCGGCCCATCCGCTCCGCCGGTCAGATAGTCGGGGCCGGTGCTGTGCATCTGCACGAACAGGGCCGGCAGGTGCGTGTCCAATCCGGTGACGCGCGACTCGAAGCCCACGGCGAGAATCCAGTTCCAACCCGAATGCCAGCCCATCACGCCCCAGATGTGGCCTCTGCGGATCGCCCATGCGCAGGCGAACAGCGCGAACAGCACCGTATTCATATAGACAAGCGGCGGCGCGCCATGTTGGAAATGCAGACGCAGGAACACAGCGCTCGAAAGAATGATGGCGAGCACGATTCCAAGCTTTGACGTGATCGCCGACAACGCCCAGCCGCGGAAGACGAGTTCTTCGGCGCTCGATTGCAGCGCAAAACTCACGCACAGCGCAGCAATGCTTGCGAGCGCCATCGGCGATTGGAACGCGGGCGCAAGGGCGCCCGCCTGAAATCCACCCGCGGCCCAGATACCCGCAACAATCGCCGACGCCATGCCGACGCCGGTGAGATGCCCGGCGAAAAATCTGCGCAGCGAACGATCCGCGACCATCCCGGCAGAGGCGAAACTCCGCCGTTCGACAAAGCGGATCCAGCCCAGCACCACCAGCCCAAGCAGCCCGAACGGAATGGTGAGGAACAGAATGAAGCCGGCCAATCCGTTCGGATTGTCGTCGGCGCCGAGCAACCCCGCCTTCTCCATTGCGATCTCCGGCCCCAATCCCGTCAGGACGACGAAGAAGACGATGAGAAACGGCACGAGGATGCCCCACGGCATCCAGCCCTTCGCGGTGTCGGGCGCGTAGAGAATTCTTTGTGTCATCGCCCGATATGGGGGCGGCCTGTCACTTGTTTATAGAACGATCGTGCACGCGCGCGGCGCGAAGCCAGGCATTGGGCGTCAGCCCGAACGTCTTCTTGAACAGCCGGCCGAAATGGCTCTGATCCGAGAAGCCGCAGGCGATCGCGATGCCGGCGGTGCTGCCGCCCTCAAGCATCATGCGCCGTGCGCGGTCGAGCCGGCGCGCTGTGAGGTAGCGATACGGGCTCGTGCCGAACGTCGCACGAAAATCGCGCGACAACTGCCAGCGGTCGCGGCGCGTGACCTGCTCCAGATCGCAAAGCGAGATGTCCCGCACGATATGCGCCTCGATATGATCCCGCGCGATCAGCGCCGCGCGGCGGTCCATGGGACGGCTCGTCCTCGCGCGACTGCCGGCGGCTTCGAGCGCATGGGCAAGATCGGACAGCGCGTCGTGTTCTTCGAGCTCGGTCAACGGACGCTCAAGATCGTCGAGCAATGCGGATACCGCCCGCCGTAGACGTGCGTCGTTGCTCACGCCGTCCTTGATGAACGGCAGCGGCCTTCCGCCCAACGCATCCTGAATACGCACCGGCGCGAGATACGCCGTGCGATAGCGAAACACCGTTCCATCCCCCGAGCGTCCGTCATGCAGTTCGTCGGGATGAAGAACCACGACCTGTCCGGGCAGCGATGACCGCGTACTTCCGCGATAGTCGAACGATTGAACGCCTTCGAGCGTCATGCCGATGGCGTAGGTGTCATGCCGGTGCGGTGTATAGGCAGCGCCCGCAAGCCGCGCGTCGATCCGGTCGAGAGCGCCCGGCGCACGAACAATTCTGTCTACGCAAGGCGCGGGCATCATAAATCCTGTCGCTGCACGGCGATGGAGCTTATGTCGGAGGGCCGACGCTCCGTTTCAAGGCTACAGGGACTTCGCGCTAGTTGCCGCGCTTTTCGATCTTCTGGCCCATGATCCGGCCGGTCGCGGTTTCCTGGATCCAGACGGCGGAATAGTTGTCGCCGAGCTTTCCCTTGATTTCGTAGATGCGGTTGACCGTCGGCGTGAAGGTTATAGTGCCGCTCACGTCATACTCGGTGTTGAGAATGCTGAGGATCGGCGCGGTGTGATACGAGTGTCCCCGGATGGTGACGGCGACGGGTCGGCCGGCGGGGATCGCGTGCTCGACATAGACGGGGACGATGGCCATTCCCTGTCCGGCATTGTGTTCGCGCGAGCGGTCCATACTGGTGCGGACCTCGTGGCCGTCGATCTCGGTCGCCACGAACATATCAACTTCGGTGCGGCTGTCCTGAAGACCGGTTTCGCTAAGCGTCGCGAGCGGGCCGTCATAGCGCGGCGTCTGCACCGGCTTCGGACCCATCATCATCGAGCAACTTGAGAGCGCGACGGCTGCGAAAACCGGCAGAAGAATTTTCATCGCGCGCATGACGTCACCCGACTTCTTTGGCCATCTCCCGTAACTTGAATTTCTGGATTTTGCCAGTGGAGGTTTTGGGGAGTTCGGTGAACACGACGTGGCGCGGCGCCTTGTAATGCGCCATGCGCCCGCGGCAATAGGCGATCAGTTCGGTATCGCTCACGCCGTCATGGCCAATCTTCTTTTCGATGAAGGCGCAGGGCGTTTCGCCCCATTTCTCGTCGGGGCGCGCGACGACCGCCGCGAACATCACGGCGGGATGTTTCATCAGCACGTCCTCGACTTCGAGCGAGGAGATGTTCTCGCCGCCGGAGATGATGATGTCCTTGGAACGATCTTTCAGCTGCACATAACCGTCGGGATGCATCACGCCGAGATCGCCGGAATGGAACCAGCCGCCTGCAAATGCCTCGCGCGTCGCGGAGGGATTCTTCAGATATCCCTTCATCACGATGTTGCCGCGGAACATGACTTCGCCCAGCGTCACGCCGTCGGCGGGCGTGTGCTCCATCGTCTCCGGATCCATCACGGTCAGCGCATCGAGCGCGTGATAGCGCACACCCTGGCGCGCCTTCTTCGCCGCGCGTGCACCGGGTTCAAGCGCCTGCCAGCTGTCCTTCCATTCGTTGACGACGGAGGGACCGTAAGTCTCGGTCAGGCCATAGACATGCGTGACGTTGAAACCCGCTTCTGCCATCTGCGCGAGCACGGCTTCCGGCGGCGGTGCCGCGGCAGTGATGAACTGCACCACATGCGGCAGCGTGCGGCGTTCGTTCTCGGGCGCGTTCAGGAATGTCGACATCACGATGGGCGCGCCGCCCAGATGCGTCACACCATGATCGGCGAGCGCGTCGAACATCGCCTTGGCACGCACCCAGCGCAGACACACGTGTGTGCCGGCAACAACCGATAGCGACCACGGGAAGCACCAGCCGTTGCAGTGGAACATCGGCACGGTCCAGAGATAGACCGGATGCATCGGCATCTTCGCCGCTATGACGTTGCCATAGCCCATCAGCGCCGCGCCGCGATGATGGAAGACGACGCCCTTCGGATTGCCGGTCGTGCCCGACGTATAGTTCAGCGCAATCGCGTCCCACTCATCGCGTGGCATCTGCCATGCGTATTCCGGATCGCCATCGGCGATGAATTGTTCGTATTCGATACTGCCCAGCATTTCGCCGGTCTGCGGAAATTCGCGATCGTCGTAGTCGATGACGAAGGGTTTGTTCTTCGCCAGCGCCAGCATCTGCTTCACCACCGGCGCGAACTCGCGATCGGTGATCAGAACCTTCGCTTCGCCATGGTCGATCATGAACGCGAGCGTCGCAGCATCCAGGCGCGTGTTCAGTGTGTTGAGCACGCCGCCGGTCATCGGCACGCCGTAGTGCAGTTCGACCATGCCCGGCGTGTTGGTCATCATCGCCGCAACTGTGTCGCCGCGCTTGATGCCGTGGCTCGCGAGTGCCGACGCGAGCTTGCGCGTGCGCGCGTAGAAATCCGAATAGGTCCAGCCGCGCGTGCCATGCAGGATCGCGACGTGCTCCGGAAATACCTTCGCCGCGCGCTCCAGGAACGTGATCGGCGTCAGCGGCTGATAATTCGCGGCGTTGCGGTCGAGATCGGTGTCATAGGGGTTGCGCGCCAGACGGGTCTTCACCGGATGCGCGGGACGGGCGGTCGCGCGCGCCGGGCGGCGGCGGTTCCGGCTGGCCTGACGCGCGGGCGCCTTGCGGGTAGCGGCACGGGCAGGGGCCTTGGGCGCTGCCTTGGCGCGGGACTTCTTCTTGGGTGCGGCCTTCTTCGGCGCAGCCTTTTTCGCGGCCGGTTTGGCGGCTTTCTTCGCCTTCTTTTTGACCGGCTTCTTTGGTGTCTTGCGCTTCGCCATGTCCGTCCCCAGTTAACCTAAGGAAGCTAGTAAAGGACGCCACGGGCGGCAAGCGCGTGGACGCCGCGCGCACCTGTGATAGAAGCGCGCCTTCAAAGGGAAACGCCGTATGTCGAATGCCGCAGCCGCAACATCGCGACCGGGCTTTGTCCGTAGGATGTATGATTGGGTCCTGCGCAATGCCGAGGGCCCGCGCGCCTGGGCGCTGATGGCGGCGATTGCCTTTGCGGAAAGCTCCTTCTTCCCGTTCCCGCCGGACATCTTACTTGCCCCGATGCTGCTCGCCGACCGCAAGCGCGCGCTGCTGCTTGGCGCGTGGTGCGCGTTCTGGTCGGTGCTGGGCGGTATGCTCGGCTACGCCATCGGTTACTTGTTGCAGCCGGCGGCGTGGTGGCTCATCGACTTCTATCACATGCATGCCGACGCGGTGCGCTTCATCGCGGGTTTCAAGCAGAACCTCTGGGTCATCGCGTTCCAGGGCCTGACGCCAGTGCCTTACAAGATCGTGACGATCAGCGCCGGCATCGCGGGCGTGAATTTCTGGACCTTTGTCGCGCTGTCGGCGCTCACACGCAGTGTGCGCTTCGTAGGCGAGGGGGCTCTGTTCTACTTCTTCGGCGACACCGCAAAGCACTACATCGAAAACTACATGACCCCGGTGCTGATCGGCTTCTTCACGCTGATCGTGCTCGGTTTCGTGGCGCTGCATTATATTTTCTAGAACTGCGCGTTAAGCACCGCTCTCGCCGCAATCCTGCCCTGCTTTGACTTGTATAGGACCGCGCGTCATACCGGACGCAGCCGGGGCAAATCATGCGCAGCCAGCTTTATTCCATTGCAGCGATCCTGTTTTCGGCGGCGATCTTCATCGCCGGCAACGGGCTGATCGGAACGCTGATTCCGGTGCGCGCGTCGCTGGCCGGATTTTCGGTGGGCACGCTGGGCCTCATCGGCTCTGCCTATTACATCGGCTTCGTGGCGGGATGCTTTGCGGGACCGCGGATGCTCGCTCGCGTCGGCCATAGCCGCTATTTCGCCGTCTGCGCGGGCATCGCGGCGGCCAGCACGCTGTTTCAATCGATCTTCCTGAGCGCGACGTTGTGGATCGTCGCGCGCTGCGCCTTCGGTCTCGCCGCTGCGGGGCTCTACATGGTGATCGAGAGCTGGCTGAACGACCGCGCCACACCCGACGCGCGCGGCCGCATCTTTGCGACCTATATGACCGTCAACTACGGCAGTCTGATCATCGGGCAGATGTTGTTCTCCTCGAACAAGCCGACGAGTTTCACCTTGTTCGATCTGACGGCGGTGTTCTACGCGCTGTGCCTGATCCCGGTGGGCCTGACGCTGTTGCCGCAACCGCAGGCGAAGACGGTGCCGACGCTCCGCCCCATGCGCCTGTTCCGCACCTCGCCGGTTGGCGTGATCGGATGTATTGCCGTCGGCCTCGCGAACAGCGCGCTCTGGGCCTGGGCGCCGATCTTTGCGCAGGACCACGGCCTGAACCGCGCCTGGCTTTCGACCTTCATGAGTGTGCTCACACTGGGCGGCGCGGCGGTGCAGCTTCCGCTCGGCCGTCTCTCCGATCACATGGACCGTCGGCTTGTGATTTTGGGGGCATGCGTGGCCGCCGCCGTCGTCGGCGTGGCGATGTACATCTTCTCCGAAAGCGGCACGACCAATCTGTTGATCCTGATCGGCCTGTTCGGCATCACCGCGCTACCGTTCTACGGATTGTCGGTCGCGCATGCGAACGACCGTATCCCGCGCGAGTCCTTTGTCGAAGCCTCGGCAACGCTGTTGATGCTGAATGCACTCGCCGCGTGCTTCGGCCCGTCGATTGCGGCGCAGGTGATCAGCTTCTGGGGAAGCGGCGCGCTGTTCCTCTATACCGCCGCGATCCATGTCGCGATGGTGGTGTTCATCATCGTCCGCCTCGCGACACGCGAAAGTCTGATCGGCGAAACTAAAGACCGTTTCGAACCGATGCCGCCGCAGGGCTCGCAAGCCGCGCTCGAACTCGACCCGCGCGGGCCGGAAGAAAAGGCGGCATAGTCCTTTTCATGGAAGCCTTCCTGATTTCGCTCTCGACGGTGGCGATCGCCGAGATCGGCGACCGCACGCAGCTCTTGTCGCTGGTCCTCGCCGCCCAGTTCCGCAAACCCTGGCAGATCACCGCCGGCGTGCTGCTCGCGACGCTCGCCAATCACGCGGTGGCGGGATTCCTCGGCGTGTGGGTCGGGCATTTCCTGACGCCGCGCGTGCTCGATCTCATCGTCGGCGTCAGCATGCTCGGCATGGCCGCGTGGACGTTGAAGCCCGACAAGCTCGACGGCGACGAAAGCATCGCACAGCGCAATGCGTTTTTCGCCACGCTGATCGCGTTCTTCATCGCCGAGATCGGCGACAAGACGCAGATTGCGACGATGGCGCTGGCCGCGGGTTATTCGAACTTGCCGGCGGTCGTCGCGGGCACAACGCTCGGCATGATGCTCGCCAATGTGCCGGTGATCTTCCTCGGCAGCGCGTTCGCGTCGCGCCTTCCGCTCAAGGCTATCCACATCGGCGCCGCGATTTTGTTCGCGGTGCTCGGCGCCGTCTTTATCGTGCGCGGATTGGCTTAGGGCTCGGCGGACTCGTCGGCGGGCTCGTCCGAAGAATCTTCGGCGATCACCGGCGCTGTGGGCGCGGCTTCGTGCAGCGGCTTCAGCTTCGCGCCGGCCTTCGCCGCGCGCTTCTCCGCACGCTCGCGCTTCTGTGTCGCGCGCGTGACCGCGAGGTCGAGTTCGAGCTGCGAGCAGAGACCCAAGGTCACCGGATCGACGGCCTTGATGTTCGCCGCGTTCCAGTGCGAACGCTCCTTGATCTTCTGGATCGTCGCTTTCGTCGTGCCGATCAGCTTGATGATGTCGGCGTCGCTCATCTCCGGGTGGTTGCGCACCAGCCAGTAGACCGCGTCGGGCTTGTCCTGACGCTTCGACACCGGCGTGTAGCGCGGCGCCTTCTTCTGCTTGACCGGCGGCATCTTGTGCTTCGGCGCGGCCATCTTCAGGCGCACCTTCGGGTCTTTCTCGGCGGCTTCGATCTGGTCGCGCGTGAGCTGGCCGGCACTGACCGGATCCTGGCCCTTGATGCCCTTCGCCACGTCCTCGTCGGCGATGCCCTTCACTTCCAGCGGATGCAGGCCGCAGAAATCGGCGATCTGCTCGAAGGTGAGCGAGGTGTTGTCCACCAGCCAGACGGCGGTGGCCTTGGGCATCAACGGAATTTGCGGCGCGGCCATTTGAATAAGTCTTTCCTTGTCCAGGGCGAGGCTCTCCGCCCCGTCCCTTCGCTCAACGTCCAATTGTCGAGGAAGGAGGCGGTTTTAGCTGCCCTCGACAGGAAAAGGAAGAGATTTACAAAAAAGCCGCACTTATTGGGCTTTTCCGCCTAATCCGCGGTCTGATAGAGCGGCAACATCCTTTAGAACCTAATCCGTGCCCCTGTCTCCACGATCCGCACTTCTCTACTGCGCCTGGCTTGCGCCGGGGACGTTGCTCTGTGTCGCGATTGGCGTTGCGGGTCTGGTGCTCCAGCGCTTTGAAGCGGCGTGGTTCGGACGGGCGTGGCTCGAAGCGCTGGTCATCGCTATCGTGCTGGGTGCGCTCATTAGAACGGCGTGGACTCCCGGTCCGCTCTGGCGTGGGGGAATTGAATTTAGCGCCCAGACGCTTCTTGAGATCGCCGTTGCGCTGCTCGGCGCAACGATCAGCGCGGGCGCGGTGCTTGGCGCGGGGGTGTCGCTTCTTGCTGCCATTCTCTGTGCGGTCTCGGTCACGCTCTTCGCCAGCTACGCGATCGGACGGTTGCTTGGCCTTTCGCAACGGATGGCGACGCTGGTGGCGTGCGGCAATTCGATTTGCGGCAATTCCGCTATCGCGGCGGTCGCGACCGTGATCGGCGCCGATGGCGGTGAAGTCGCGTCGTCGATCGCATTCACGGCTGTGCTCGGTGTCGCGGTCGTGATCGGGTTGCCGTTTCTGGCGGGTCCGTTGCACATGACCTCGCACGCCTACGGAATTTTTGCAGGGCTCACGGTCTATGCCGTGCCGCAGGTGCTCGCAGCGACGGCGCCGATCAGCTCTGCCTCCGCGCAGATCGGTACGCTGGTGAAGCTGGTGCGCGTTCTGATGCTGGGGCCGGTGGTCCTCATTCTGTCTCTGCTTGTACGCGCCGGAATGATCGCGCCGTCACCGCTGAACGCAGGACGCGCTCGCGATGCGGCGCGTGGGCCGGCACTGTTTCAGTTCGTGCCGTGGTTCATCGTTGCGTTTCTGGTGTTGATCGCGGCGCATTCGGCAAATCTTCTGCCTGCGCGCGCGCTTGCACCTGCCGGATCTGTGGCGAATGCGTTGGCGATCGTGTCGATGGCGGCGCTGGGATTGGGTGTCGATATCCGCGCCGTCGCGCGCTCGGGCGCCCGCGTTACGCTCGCGGTGACGTTGTCGCTGCTGTTTCTGGGATGCGTCGCGTTCGGCCTGATCGCTTTGCTGCGTCTGGGCTGAAGCTATTCCGCCAGTTTGTGCCCGTAGCTGATGCTCTCGGCCATCAGCCATTTTCCATCGACCTGTTTCCACAAAATCATAAAGTTGCCGGTTTCGGTCTCTGTTTCCGGCTTGCCCTTGATCCGCGCGTAGAATTTGTGGGTGCCGATTTCAAGCGCGCCGTATTTGTCGATGGGCCAGACTTCGAGTGTGCTCGGCACAAGTTCGCGGCGGGCGGGGAAATCCTCGCCGGTCTTCACGCGCTCGCAGTGACCTTTGAGATTGGCGACGAATTGCGCGCGCGTGCTTTCACCATCTTTATCGTGCACGAAGCGGAAATCATCGGTCGTCATCGCGGCGACCTTGTCTGCGTCGCATTGCATGAAGACGGCGTCGAAAAGATCGGCGTCGGCCTTGGTGATCGCAGCGGTCATTTCCGGCGTCGGCGCGGCACCGGGGCGCAGATGATATTGCTCGGCGCCTTTCACCGTCGGCCCGGCCTGGGCGACGGCGATCACCAACGCGGAAACGGCGAATACCAGAAACGACAGACGAAACATCTCAGAGCCCTCTCAATGGGGCTTAGATATGAACGGCTGTTCACCTTTCAAGGCGTGAGCAGAAGCTTGCCGATATGTTCGCTCTTCGCCATGCGCGCATGGGCGTCCTGCGCATTTTGCAGAGGATAGGTGTGATCGACGACTGCCTTGATCTTGCCGGATTCGATAAGCGGCCAGACCTCGCGCAGCAGCGCATCGCGGATCGCGCCTTTCTCTTCCGGCGTGCGCGCGCGCAATGTTGTCGCCAGCAGCGACAGGCGCTTCATCAGCATCGCCGCGAAATTCACATTTGCCTGCATACCGCTTTGATAGGCGATGTTGACAATGCGGCCCCAGAGCGCGGCGGCGCTCATATTGCGCTGGATGTAGTCGCCACCGACCATGTCGAGGATCACGTCGACGCCGCGTCCACCAGTTTCAGACTTCGCGATCTCGACGAAATCCTCCTCGCGATAGTTGATCGCGCGGTCGGCGCCGAGTTTCACGCAGGCGTCGCACTTTTCTTTGCTGCCCGCGGTGGTCAGCACCTTATGCCCGCGCGCGTGCAGCATCTGGATCGCCGCGGTGCCGATGCCGCTCGACCCGCCATGGATCAGAACGCTCTCGCCTTTCTTGAGGCGCGCGCTGTCCATAATGTTCGTCCACACCGTGAAATGCACTTCGGGTAACGCCGCGGCATCGATCAGCGACACGCCTTTCGGTACCGGCAGCACGCATAGCGCCGACGCCACTGCATATTCCGCATAACCGCCGCCGGGCAGCAGCGCGCAGACATGATCGCCGATCTCGCAATTTCCGACGCCGTCGCCCAGCGCCTCCACGGTTCCCGACACTTCCATGCCAAGCACGGGCGAGGCGCCTGGCGGTGGCGGATACATACCTTTCGCCTGCGCCATATCGGCGTGGTTGAGGCCCGCGGCCGCGACCTTGATCAGCACTTCGCCCGCGGCGGGTGCGGGTTTCGGCGCGTCGGCAATTTTCAGTGCGTAGTTCGGGCCGGGATTTTCAACCTGAATGACCTTCATGTTCCGCCCTTCAATTCTTGCCAGAGGCTGCATCTGTACCGAAAATAGCCATGCCGAAAAGGTGCGCAACCATGCCCATGGATCCCGACGACCTGCCGCTGAAGAAAAAGTTCACCGAGATCATCCTCGGACAGGACCTGTCACAATTGTCCGAGTTCGAACTGAGCGCGCGCATCATGGAGATGGAAGCCGAAATCGCGCGCTGCCGCGAACAGATCGGTGCGCGCAAAGCAACAAAAGAGGCGGCGGCTGCCTTCTTCAAGAGTTGAACGCCGTTCATCATCCTTAACGCCGCGCCGCTGTTCGTTGCGTCTGCGCAACCATGAACGCGATTAACACGAACGATACGATGTTCCGTGCTTGCGCAATGGGCTCCAGTTGATAGCTTTCACTCGCATCTTGGGGCGGGGACGCTTGTGCAAAGCGAAGACGAAAGCCTGAACGGTTTGACGCCTCAAGACTTCATCGGTTCCGCGATGTTCGAGAAGACCTTCGAAGAGGGCATGGCCCTTGTCGAGGAGACCGCGAAATATCTCGACGGCCCAGGCCGCGAGGAATCGCGCGACCTGCCGCGCAAGATCGCGATGCTCTATGCCGGCGAAAGCATGCGCGTCACCACGCGTCTGATGCAGGCGGCAAGCTGGCTGCTCGTGCAGCGCGCGGTACACGACGGCGACATGGACGCCGAAGATGCGGCGGGCGATCGCTATCGTCTCGGTTCGAAAGAAATCTGTCTGGGCGGCGGCGCCGACGGCACCGACCAATTGCCGGCGAAGCTTCAGGATCTGCTGTCACGCAGCGACAGCATCTATCGCCGCATCGCGCGTCTCGACGACGTGCTGTTCCGCGGCGGCGCGAGCGCGCCGGGCGTTCAGGCCCATTTCGACAAATTGGAACGCGCGTTCGGCGCGTAGCCGCTGCTACTTAACGAAGCCCGCGAACTTCTTGTTGAAGCGCGTGAGACGTCCGCCGCGATCCATCAGCTGCTGCTGACCGCCGGTCCAGGCCGGATGCGTCGTCGGATCGATGTCCAGGGTCAGCGTCGCGCCAGCTTCGCCCGTCGTCGTGCGGGTCTTGTAGGTCGTGCCGTCGTTCAGCTTGACCTCGACGAAGTGGTAGTTGGGGTGGATACCCTTTTTCATGGCAAACGGCTTTCCGGACACGGTTTTTAGAAGCCGCGCCTTATAGGGGAAGCCCTCCCGGCCCGCAAGACCGGGGCAATCCGTCCCTCCCTTGGGGCCCGAAGCGTCCTATATATGTGAGGAATCGAGGGAAATCGGCATGTCGTCAGCGGGCGAGGAATACGCAAACGAGGTCGCCCGGGTCGCATCGGGCCGGAAAAAGGCCAAATCCCTCGGGCCTTTGCGAGAATTACTCCCGTTCCTGAAGCCCTTCCGGGTCCGCATCGCCATCGCCGGCATCGCCCTCATTATTTCGTCCGCCGCGACCCTGGTTCTACCGGCCGCGGGCCGGCAGCTGATCGACCACGGCTTCGACCGCGAGGCAGCCGGGCTGATCGGGCAGTACTTCCTGGCCTTCATCGGCGTCGCCGCGATCATGGGCGCGTCGGGCGCGACCCGCTTCTATTTCGTGACCTGGATCGGCGAGCGTGTTGTCGCCGATGTGCGCAAGGCGGTGTTCGCCAATGTGTTGGGGCTGACGCCCGAATTCTTCGAAGTCACGCGCACGGGTGAGGTGCTGTCACGTCTCACGGCCGACACGACGTTGATTCAGACGGTGGTGGGTTCGACGGTTTCCGTCGCCCTGCGCAACATGGTGACGCTGATCGGCGCGTTCATCCTGATGTTCGTGACGAGTCCGAAGCTTGCCGCGCTCGTCGTCGCGGCCGTGTTCATTGTGCTGATCCCACTGATCTTCTTCGGCCGCTGGGTCCGCACCTTGAGCCGCAAAAGTCAGGACCGCATCGCCGATACCAGCGCGCGCGCGAGCGAGACGCTGCACGCCGTGCAGACGGTGCAGGCGTTCACGCATGAAAATTATGAGCGCGGCCAATTCTCGAACGTGGTCGAAGGTTCGTTCGACGTTGCCATCCGCCGCACGCGCGCCCGCGCCGTGATGGCGGGTGTCGTGATCTTCGCCGCGTTCTCAAGCATCGCGTCGGTGCTGTGGGTCGGCGCGCAGGACGTGATCTCCGGCCACATGACCGGTGGACAGCTTTTGCAGTTCATCTTCTACGCGCTCCTCGCCGGCGGCGGTATCGGCGCGCTCAGCGAGGTGTGGGGCGAGTTGCAGCGTGCGGCGGGTGCGTCCGAACGCCTGATGGAGTTGCTCAAGACCGAGCCTTTGATCGCGGCGCCGGCGCATCCGAAGACTTTGGCCGAGCCGGCACGCGGCGCGGTGACGTTCAAGAACATCACCTTCCGTTATCCCTCGCGTCCCGATCACAAGGCGCTCGACAATTTCTCGCTCGCGATCCAGCCGGGCGAGGCGGTCGCGTTGGTCGGGCCGAGCGGCGCGGGCAAATCCACGACGTTCCAGTTGCTGCTGCGTTTCTTCGAGGCGCAACAGGGCACACTCACTTTCGACGGCGTCGATGTCGCCGATCTCGATCCGGAAGAGTTGCGCAAGCACATCGCCATCGTGGCGCAAGATCCGGTGATCTTCTCCGGCACCATCGCCGACAACATCCGCTACGGCCGCCCCGATGCCAGCGACGACGATGTGCGCCGCGCAGCCGATGCCGCCGTGGCGACCGAATTCGTCGAACGTCTGCCGAACGGATTTCAGACACTCGTCGGTGAACGCGGCACGACGCTTTCCGGCGGACAGCGCCAGCGCATCGCCATCGCGCGCGCAATCCTGCGCGATGCGCCGCTGCTGTTGCTCGATGAAGCGACCAGCGCACTCGATGCCGAGAACGAACGTCTCGTGCAGCAGGGTCTCGCCAATCTGATGGCGGGGCGCACGACCATCGTCATCGCGCACCGCTTCTCCACCATTCAGCGTTTGAAGCGCATCGTGGTCATGGAGGACGGCAAGGTTGTGGGCGAGGGCAGCCATGCCGAACTGGTCGCGCGCGGCGGTCTCTACGCACGCCTCGCCGATCTGCAATTCAGCCAGGGCCTTGC
>Ga0207639_10000492_pt1 | contig 27306 bp, 26 predicted proteins | sample KBSCornC32_FD_184299 | JGI IMG/M metagenome (GOLD analysis project Ga0207639, IMG submission 184299) | Corn rhizosphere microbial communities from Kellogg Biological Station, Michigan, USA - KBS Corn C3-2 (SPAdes) (version 2) | ecosystem: Host-associated > Plants > Roots > Rhizosphere > Soil ...
TCCTCCCCCTGGCCATCGAGGAGATCCTCCGCTTCGAGTCCCCCGTCCAGATGACCTCGCGGCGGGTGCTGGAGGGCGGGGACTTCGCGGGGCGCCGCGTGAAGACGGGCGACGCGCTCCAGCTCTTCCTGGGCGCCGCCAACCGGGACCCCGCGCGGTTCCCGGAGCCGGACCGCTTCGACCTCGCGCGGAGCGACAACCGCCACGTGGCGTTCGGCTTCGGCCCCCACTTCTGCCTCGGAGCCGCCCTCGCGCGCGAGGAGCTCCGCATCGCCCTCGATCACGTCCTCACGCGACTGCCCGGGCTCGAGCTGGCGGTGGACGAGGTGCAGTGGCAGCCGACCATCGACTTCCGCGGACCGGTCGCGCTGCCCCTCCGCTGGCGGCGCGGGTGAGGAGACACCACCCTCTCGCGCTTCCCGTGACGTGCGCATTTGCCCAATTGACGATGCGCGGGCGCCCGCGTAGTATCCCGCTCGGTTCTTGGGGGGGCGTCGACGCGGGCCGTCACGGGTCCCGTGCCGATGGCAGCGGCACGAGGTCGAGGAGGGGCTACATGATCACGGTCCCGGCGCTGCGACGTTCGCCCGTCCCAAGGTCGCCCAGACCCTCGGGGGCCACTGCCGTCGCGTCCGCCCCCTTCGTCGTCGACACCCGAGCTCGTCACCATTCACCCAAGGAGGAGACCCCGATGCCACGAACCGTGCTGGCACTATCGCTGGTCGCGCTGACCATGCTGAGCGCGGCAAGCGTCGCGTTCGCCCAGGATGAGCCCGGCTGGGCCAAAGGTCGACCGAAATCCGACGAGGCCATGAAGATGGCCCCGGTGCCGGCGTTCCCGGTCCCGACGCCGGCCGATCAACTGCCGGTCAAGAAGCTCAAGCTGCCGCCGGGCTTCAAGGTCGAGGTCTGGGCCTCCGGCGTGCTCGACGCGCGCGGGCTGCGTCAGGGCGAGAAGGGCAACGTCTTCGTCAGCTCGCTGTTCGTCGCCAACAAGGTATACGTGATCCCCGAGAGCGGCGACCACAAGCCCAAGGTCATCATCGACAACATGCCGCTGGCCACCGGCATCGAGATCCACAAGGGCGCCCTGTACCTGGCCACGAACACGAAGATCATGCGCTACGACAACGTCGAGGCCAACCTCGACAAGCTCGGCGAGCCCACCGTCATCTACGACAAGCTGCCGGGTGGCGAGGACCACAGCTGGAAGTACCTGCGCATCAAGGAGGAGAAGCTGTACTTCGAGGTCGGCGCGCCGTGCAACCTCTGCGATCCGGGCGAGTGGGCCAAGATCTTCCGCATGAACCTCGACGGCTCCGGCCTCGAGACCATCGCGTCCGGCGTGCGCAACACGGTGGGCTTCGACTTCGACCCCAAGACCGGCTACCTCTGGTTCACCGACAACGGGCGCGACTGGCTCAGCGAGGAGCTGCCCAACGACGAGCTGAACGTCGTCACGCAACCGGGCAAGCAGCACTTCGGCTTCCCGTTCTGCCACCAGGGTAACATTCCTGATCCGGAGTTCGGCTGGGGCAAGTCGTGCGCCGACTTCACCAAGCCGGCCGCGCTGCTCGGCCCCCACGCCGGCTCGCTGGGCCTGAAGTTCTACACCGGCAAGATGTTCCCGGCCAAGTACCGGGGCGCCATGTTCATCGCCCTCCACGGCCCGTGGAACCGCACCAAGAAATACAATGGCGTCTACGTGGCGTGGCCCGACGGCAAGGGCGGCGCGAAGGTCGAGCCGTTCATGACCGGCTTCGTCGAGAACAACACCTACCTCGGACGACCGGTCGACTTCCTGGTGATGAAGGACGGTTCGCTGCTGGTCAGTGACGACCACGCGGGAGCGATCTACCGCATCAGCTACAGCGGCAAGTAGTGAATGAAGGGGCGGGCCGGCCTTGCCCTGCTGACGGCGACGCTCCTGATCTCGGCCTCGCCGGCCGGGCCTCAGAGCAAGCCGCGCGGCGGCGGTAAGGCCGGCGCCCCGAATCCGTACGCGCAGCGCTTCGCCACCCTGTGCGCGACCTGCCACGGGGCCAACGGCCGCGGCGAGATCCCCGGCACGCCGGCACTCGCCGGTCAGCATTCGTTCTATGCGATCACGCAGCTGTTCCTCTTCCGCGAGGGCCGGCGGAGCAACGAGGCGATGACCGCGGTGGCCAAGCCGATGAGCGACGCCGATCTACGAGGGTTCTCCGACTTCATCGGCACGCTGCCGCCGGTGCCGGCGCCGCCGCCGGCCACGCCGCCCGACGCGGCGCGCATGAAGAAGGGTGCCGAGCTGGCCCGGCAGCACAAGTGCCTCATCTGCCACGGTGCCGACCTGGCCGGCGGCCAGCAGGTGCCGCGCATCGGGGACCAACCCGAAGACTATCTGCAGATGACGCTTCGTGGCTTCAAGTCGGGCCAGCGGGTGGGCTACACGATGGCGATGGGTCAGGCGGTGAGCCAGGTCACGCCCGAGGAGCTCGACACGCTGGCGTACTACGCGGCCAACTTCAGGGCCAATCCCGCCGCCCCGGGCAAGTGACGGGCGGGCCGATCTCGCGCGAGCGCGCGCCCGCTACTTCGACTCGAGGGCCGTCACCGGCTGCTCGTTGTAGCGAGCGGGAAACACCTTCTTGAGATTGTGGAGCTTCGGCAGGTCATAGACCACGATGTAGGGATAGGTGGGGTTCCGGAGCAGGAAGTCCTGGTGGTAGGCCTCGGCGGGATAGAAGGCCCGCAGCGGATCCACCCGGGTCACGATCGCGGACGGGAAGACCTTGGCGCGACCGAGCTGGGCGATGTAGGCTTCCGCGATCCGCTTCTGGGCATCGTCGGCGTAGAAGATGCTGGACCGGTATTGCGGGCCGACGTCGGGGCCCTGCCGGTTGAGCTGGGTGGGATCGTGCACCACCGAGAAGTAGACCTGGAGGATCTCCCCGTAGGAGAGCTGCCGGGGATCGAAGCGGATCTCGACCGACTCCGCGTGCCCGGTGTCGCCGCGGCTGACCACCTCGTATTCGGCCGTCTCCCTGGTTCCGCCCGCGTAACCCGATAGCACCTGCTGGACCCCGCGGACGTGCTGGTAGACACCCTGCACGCCCCAGAAGCACCCGGCGGCCAGGACCGCGGTCTGGACCGGACCCGCGACCTTGGGATTGTCGAGCGCGGGGGCCGGGATCACGACCGCGCCCGCGCCGCCCACGGTCGCGGCCGATCCCCACACCCCGAGCGCCAGGACCGCGATCACGATGATGACCAGCCCCGAGCGGGCGAAATTCCGCATGATCACATCTCCTTCCGGCCGGTCGGCGCGAAGCCCGGCGTCTCGACGGTCAGGGTGCGGCCGTCTCGACTCGCCGCCCGCGCTCCTCCAACCAGCCGCCCTCGTGTCGTCATGAAACCTCGTGATGCGGGAAACGAAGCGTCCTCTGTGATCAACCGGCCCCATCCGGGCGGTGGTAAGCTGTCGGGAAAGGGGAATCTGCCATGACCGTTCCGGTCGCGCCGACTGCTCTGGAAGCCGCCGCGCGAGAGCACGGGCCGCTCGCCTACGTCGTCACGGTCGGCGAGGACGGCGCCCCTCACGTGGTCCAGGCGGATGTGCAGGTCTCGGGAGAGCAGGCGGCCACCCTCGTGGGGACGCGGACCGCGGCCAACGCGCGGGTGCGTGCCCGCATCTGCCTGCTCTTTCCCTCGCGCCACGATGACGACCGCACCCTGATCGTCGATGGGGTGGCCGCGGTGGACGCGACGGAAGACGACCGCGCCTTCCGCCTGCGCCTCACCCCGACCCGCGCCGTGCTCCACCGGCCCCTCCCCGCCCCCGATCCGACCAGCTCGCCGTGCGGGTCGGACTGCGTCCCGATCCCGCTGACCGCGCGCACCGACCAGTAGCCCGACTCAGTAGCCCATCACCGCCTTCACCTCGAGGAACTCCTCGAAGCCGTACTTGCCCCACTCGCGCCCGTTGCCGGACTGCTTGTACCCGCCGAACGGGGCGGCCACGTCTCCGGGCGCGCCGTTGATGGTGATCTGCCCCGCCCGTAGCGCGGAGGCAACCCGCCGCGCGTTGTCCGGGCTTCCCGACGACACGTAGCCCGCGAGACCGTAGACGCTGTCGTTGGCCAGGTCGATCGCCTGCTGCTCGGTGTCGTAGGGCAGGATCGAGAGCACCGGGCCGAAGATCTCCTCCCGGGCGATCGTCATGTCCGGCTTCACGTCCGCGAACACGGTGGGCTTCACGTAGTAGCCGCGGTCGAGACCCGCGGGACGCCCGGGCCCGCCGGTCACGAGAGTGGCGCCCTCCTTGACCCCGGTCTCGATCAGCCGCTGGATCTTGTTGAACTGGGTCTCGCTCACCACCGGCCCGATCCCGGTGTCGGCCCCGTCCGGGGGGCCCACCTTCACGCCCTCCGCCGCCTCGCGGGCCACCGCGATCGCGTCCGCGTGCTGATCGCGGGGCACGAACATGCGAGTGGGCGCGTTGCAGGACTGGCCGCTGTTGCGGAAGCAATTGCGCACCCCGTCCGCCACCGCCTTCTTGAGATCGGCGTCGGGCAGGATGATGTTGGCCGACTTGCCGCCCAGCTCCTGGTGCACGCGCTTGACGGTGTCGGCCGCGGTCTTGGCCACCATGATGCCGGCCCGGGTGGAGCCGGTGAAGGACACCAGATCCACGCCCGGATGGGCCGCGATGGCCTGGCCCACGGTGGCGCCGTCACCGTTCACCAGGTTGAACACGCCCTTCGGCACTCCCGCCGCGTGCAGGACCTCCGCGAAGATGATCGCGTTCAACGGCGCGATCTCGCTCGGCTTGAGCACCATGGTGCAACCCGCCGCGAGGGCCGGCGCCACCTTGCACGTGATCTGGTTGATGGGCCAGTTCCACGGGGTGATGAACCCGCAGACCCCGATCGGCTCGCGGATGATCCGGGTCTTGCCCTGCATGTGCTCGAACTCGTACTCGCCGAGCACCGCGATCATCTGCTTCAGGTGGCCGACGCCGGTGGCGGCCTGGGCCTTGGTGGCGAGCGTGGTCGGTGCGCCCATCTCCTGGGAGATCGCCTTCGCGATGTCGTCGTAGCGGGCCTTGTAGGCCTCGACGATCCGCTCCAGCAGCGCGATGCGCTCCGCCTTGGTGGTGCGCGAGTAGGCCGGGAAGGCGGCGCGGGCCGCCTTCACCGCGCGGTCCACGTCCGCCGCGCCGCCCAGGCTGATCTGGGCCACCGGCTGCTCGGTGGCGGGGTTGATCACGTCGAGGGGGCGCCGCTCCACCGGATCCACCCACGCTCCGTCGATGTAGAACTTCAGGTTGTTGGGGCTGGCCATGGGCTGATTCTCCTTTGCGCGGGCCTCCAGGTCGTCATGTACTGCGAACCGTATCGTCGGCTCCCCGCCGGAACGAGCCGTCACCCAGGTAGCGTACACCCTCGCGGGAGGGGTCGCCGGCGGGGCACCTGACCGCGCGCGCGGCGTGGCATCGACTCGTGGTGGACGTGGAGCTGCGGCGTCGGGGCGGGCGACATCCCCACGTGCTCGAGGAGCGGCCCACACGGCGCGAGCGGCGCTCTCCGCTCGGCATCACCTCCCTCCGGCGTGATCGTGGCGGCCGATTCGCCTCCGCGGAGGCGATGGTCGGGACCGAGGTCGCGGGATGATCGCGGTCCGCCCGGGCGGGAACCGGGGAGGAGACGGCGCTCAGGCCGGGCGGCGCTGCTGGATCCAGCTCAGGGCCCAGTTCACCAGGAAGGTGATCACGAGCAGGATCACCGAGAGCGCGATCGCGAGGTCGAAGTTGCCCTTGCCGGTCTCCAGCACGGTCGCGGTGGTGAGCACGCGCGTCGAGCCCTTGATGTTGCCGCCCAGCATCATCGACGCCCCCACCTCGGAGATCACCCCGCCGAAGCCGGCCATCACCGCGGCCAGCATCGGCAGCCGCGCCTCCCGGAGCAGCACCCAGATCATCTGGGGCCGCGAGGCGCCCAGGCCCAGGAGCTGCAGCCGGAAGGCCTCCGGCACCTGCTGCACCGCGGCCAGGGTGAGCCCGGTCACGATGGGGGCCGCGATCACGAGCTGACCCACCACCATCGCGGTCGGGGTGTAGAGCAGCTCGAGCGCGCCGAGGACGCCGTTGCGCCAGAGCAGGATCGTGACGAAGAGGCCCACCACCACCGGGGGCACGCCCATGCCGGTGTTCACGAGGCTCACCACGATCGGGCGCCCGGGGAAGCGCGAGAGCGCCAGCCCCGCGCCCAGCGGAACGCCCAGCAGCAGCGACAGCAGGGTCGCGGTGGCCGAGACCTGCAGCGAGAGCCAGGTGATCTGCCACACCTCCGGATCCCCGGTGAGGAGGAGCCGGATCGCCTCGAGGACGCCCTGCCCGAAGAGGCTCACGGGCCGGACCGCCGGCGGCTAGAGATCCTCGTCCTTCTTGCCCGCGATGGGGACGAACAGCGCCTGGCCGTACTTGTCGACGCCGAACGTGCGGATGACGGCCTGGGTCTCGGGGGCGAGCATGAACTCGGCGAAGGCCTTGCCGCCGGCCGCGTTCACCCGCGGGCCGTTGGCGGGGTTCACCTCCATCACCGAGTACACGTTGAGCAGCGGCCGATCCCTCTCCACCATGATCGGCAGGTCGATCCGCCGGGCGAACGCGAGGTAGGTGCCGCGATCGGTGAGCGTGTAGGCCCGCCGCTCGTTGGCGATGCCGAGGGTCTGCCCCATCCCCTGCCCGGACTCGATGTACCAGGCGCTCTTCGGCTCGAGGCCGGCCTGCGTCCAGAGCCCCTGCTCGAGCACGTGGGTGCCGGACTTGTCGCCGCGGGAGACGAAGCGCGACTGGCTCTCCGCGATGCGCCGGAGGGCCTCGACCGCGTGAGGCACGCCCTTGACCTTCGCGGGATCCTCGGCGGGACCGATGATGACGAAGTCGTTGTACATGACGAGGCGGCGGTTCGACATCTTGCCCTCCTCGACGTACTTCTTCTCCACGCTCGGGGCGTGCGCGAGGGTCACGTCCGCCTCCCCGCGGGCGGCCAGGGCCAGCGCCTGACCCGTGCCGACGGAGATCGTTTTCAGGCTGAGCCCGGTCTTCCGCTCGAACATCGGCACCAGCACGTCGAGCAGCCCGGAGTCCTGGGTGCTGGTGGTGGTGGAGACGATGACCACTCCGGACTGGGCCGCCGCGGGCCCGGCCGGGACGACCAGCAGGGCGACCAGCAGCAGCCAGACTCCCACCCTCGATCGCGCCGTCATGACGGGCCTCCGGGAGCTCAATATGCTCCCCAGAGCATACCGTCCGGGCTCCGCCCACGTCAACGCTATGCTTCCGGGAGCATAGTAGACTCCGCCCGGCCCTCCGCGACTCGGTGTATCATGGCGAGCGCGCGCCAAGATCCCCCGGGAGACGCCATGCGACGATTCGACCTCGTTCTGCCTCAGAGCCTCGACGACTGCCTCAAGATCCTCGCCCAGCGGGGCGACCAGGCCAAGCTGGTCGCGGGCGGCACCGACCTGCTGCCCCAGATGAAGAACGGGGTCACTCGACCCAAGGTCGTGGTGGACCTCTCCGGCATCGAGCGCGTCCGACAGATCCACGCCGGCAACGGGCAGGGGCTCCGCATCGGGGCCGCGGTCACCGCGCGCGAGATCGAGCTGAGCCCGGTGATACGGGGCGCCTACCAGGCCATCGCGGAGAGCGGGGCCCTGGTGGGCTCGATCCAGGTCCGCAACCTGGCCACCGTGGGCGGCAACATCTGCAATGCGGCGCCGTCGGCCGACATGGCTCCGCCGCTGGTCGCGCTGGAGGCCCAGGCGGTGATCGCGGGCCCGAAGGGCGAGCGCCGCGTGCCGCTGGCGGACTTCTTCACCGGGGTGCGCAAGACGGTCCTCGCCTCCGACGAGGTGCTGGTGGAGTTCGTGGTGCCCGCCCCGGGCGCGCACAGCGGGGGGCAGTACCTGCGGCACACCCCGCGCCGCGAGCTCGACATCGCGGTGGTGGGCGTGGCCTCCCAGCTCACGATGGCCAACGGCACGTGCGCCAGGGCGCGCATCGTGCTCGCGTCGGTCGCGCCCACCCCGGTGCGGGCCACCGCGGCCGAGCGGGCGCTGGAGGGCCAGGCGATCACCCCGGCGCTGATCGAGCGCGCGGCCACCCTGGCCGTCGAGGCCGCCAACCCGATCAACGACCAGCGCGGCTCGGTCGAGTTCCGGAAGCACCTCGTCCGCGTCCTGACCCGTCGCACCCTCATCACCGCGCTCGAGCGCGCGAACGCCTGATCCGGAGGCCCATCACCGTGGCCAAGCAAGTCCTCCAGTGCACCGTCAACGGCGAGCCGGTCGAGGCGCTCGTCCAGCCCTACACCACCCTGCTCGACGCCCTCCGCGAGGACATGGGCCTCACCGGGCCCAAGGAAGGCTGCGGCACCGGCGACTGCGGCGCCTGCTCCATCCACGTGGACGGCAAGCTCGTGGCGAGCTGCCTGATGCTGGCCATGCAGGCCCGCGGGAAGTCCGTCCGCACCATCGAGGGGCTCGCCGCGGCGGACACCACGCTGCACCCGCTGCAGGACGCCTTCGTGCGTCACGGCGTTCCCCAGTGTGGCTTCTGCATCCCCGGAGTGCTGATGGCGGCGGCCGCCCTCCTGGAGGAGAATCCCCGGCCCTCCGAGGAGGAGATCCGCTACGGCATCGCGGGCAATCTCTGCCGCTGCACCGGCTACACCAAGATGGTGACCGCGATCAGCGAGGCGGCGGGAGCCCTGGCCTCGCAGAGGAGCGCTCGATGAGCACGATGAAGACCACGCGCGACGTCAAGGGAGTAGGCGTCTCCATCCCGCGGCCGGACGGCCCCGAGAAGGTCACCGGCCGGGTGCAGTACGTGGCCGACATCCCGGCCAAGGGCCTTCTGCACGCCAAGCTGCTGCGCAGCCCGCACGCGCACGCCAAGATCGTCTCGATCGACGTGAGCGCGGCCAAGGCGCTCCCCGGAGTCCGCGCGGTGCTCACCGCGAAGGACATCCCGCACCTCAAGAAGAAGGCGCCCACCCGCGCCCACGCGGTCCTCGCCATCGATCGCGTGGTGTTCATGGGCCAGCCGGTGGCTGCGGTGGCCGCCGACGAGCTGTCGATCGCGGAGGAGGCCCTCGACCTCATCGAGGTCGAGTACCAGGTGCTGCCCGCCTCGATCGATCCGCTGAAGGCGATGCAGCCCGGCGCGCCGCCGGTGGCCGACGCGGGTACCGAGGCCGACACCAGCGAGGCGCTCGCCCACTCCGCGGTGGCCATCGCCAAGAGCGAGGCGACCGCGAAGGCGGTGAACATCTCCCAGCAGGCGCGCCTGCAGCGCGGCGACCCGGCCGCGGGATTCGCTCAGTCCGATCACGTGCTCGAGAAGACCTACCGGGTGCCGATGGTGCACCAGGGCTATCTGGAGGCGCACGCGGTGCTGGCGGAGTGGGACCGCAACGGGCTGCTGACCCTGTGGGCCAGCACCCAGGGCTCGTTCAACACGCGCTCCGAGGTGGCCGACGTGCTTGGCATCCCCGAGAACCGGATCCGGGTCATCCCGGTGGAGTGCGGCGGCGGCTTCGGCGGCAAGATCCGAGCGCTCTGCGAGCCGATCACCGCGGTGCTGGCCCAGGTGACCAAGCGCCCCGTGCGCTACGTGATGACTCGTCGGGAAGAACTGGAGGCGGGCATGCCCGCGCCCCAGGTCATCATCAAGCTCAAGACCGGCGTCAAGCGCGACGGCACCCTGATGGCGCTGGACGCGGAGACCGTGATCGACTCCGGCGCCTACTCCGGCGCGGTCCTGGCGGTGAGCGCGGTGTTCCTCGGCAGCATGTACAAGTGGCCGTCGTTCGACGTCCGCGGCTTCGAGGTGCTGACCCACAAGCCGAGCGTGGCCGCGTATCGCGCCCCGGTGGCCCCGCAGACCATCTTCGCGATCGAGTCGCACATGGAGCAGATCGCCCGCGATCTGAACCTCGACTCCGTCGAGTTCCGGATGCGCCACCTGATCGCCCCGGGCGATCCGATGGTGAACGGCCAGCCGTGGCAGTCCAACGGGGCCCGGCAGGTGCTGGCCCGTCTCGCCGAGCACCCGCACTGGAAGACCCGCAAGCAGTGGATCGCCGAGGGCAAGAACGGCAAGAAGCGCGGCGTGGGCCTGGCCCTCGGCGGCTGGCTCGGCGGGCTGCAGCCCACCGGGGCCACCGTGCGCCTCAACCCCGACGGCACGCTGGCGGTGCTGACCGGGCAGGTGGACATCGCGGGCACCAACATCTCGCTGGCCCAGATCGCGGCGAGCGCGTACGGCGTCGACACCGACCTGGTGCGCATCACCACCGGCGACACCGATGTGGCGCCGCTGACCGGGCTGAGCGCGGGCAGCAAGACCATCTACACGGTGGGCGCGGCGGTGCTACAGGCGGCGGAGGACGCCCGGCGGCAGACCTTCGAGATCGCGGCCGCGGAGCTCGAGGCCTCGGTGCACGACCTGGAGCTGGCGGACGGCAAGATCACGGTCCGCGGGATGCCGGACAAGGGCATCACGCTGGCCACCATCGGCAAGAAGGGCAACCTCTACATGTCGAAGACGCCGCCGGTGCTGGGCAAGGCCAACCCGGCCTTCACCCAGCAGGCGCCCGGCTTCGCGGCCCAGCTCGCGCGGCTCGAGGTGGATCCGGACACCGGCGACGTCACCATCCGCGACTTCGTGATCGTGCAGGACGTGGGCAAGGCCATCAATCCCCTCGGCGTCGAGGGCCAGATGCAGGGCGGCGCGGTGCAGAGCCTGGGCATCGCGCTCACCGAGGGGCTCATGTTCGACGACAACGGCCGGCTGACGAACCCGAGCCTGCTCGATTACCGCAAGCTCACCGCGGCCGACCTCCCGAACCTCGAGACCATCATCGTCGAGGTGCCGGCGCCGGCCGGTCCCTTCGGCGCCCGCGGCGTCGGCGAGCCGCCGATCATCCCGGCGCCGGCCGCCATCGCCAACGCGGTGCACGACGCGGTGGGTGCGCGCATCACCCAGCTGCCGCTGAACCCCGAGCGCATCGCGCTGGCCGTCGCGGACGGGAACGGACACCGCTAGCACGCGCGACGTCGGCCGGGCTCGCATCGGGCACGATCTCGTCCTGGTGGGCGGCGGCCACGCCCACGTCCAGGTGCTCCGGCGCTGGGCGATGGCGCCCCCGCCCGGGGCGCGCCTCACCCTGATCGTGGACCAGCCGGTCGCGGTCTATTCCGGCATGGTGCCCGGCTTCGTGGCCGGTCAGTACACCCGCCCCGATCTCGAGATCGACGTGCGGCCCCTGGCTGCGCGCGCCGGCGCGCGCTGCATCGTGGCGCGGGCCACCGGGATCGATCCGGACCGGCGTCGCGTGCCGCTCGACGGTCGCCCGCCCATCGCTTACGACACCGTGTCGCTCGACGTGGGCTCGACCGTGGCCGGCCTCGAGGTCCCGGGCGCGCGCGCGCACGCGGTGCCCACCCGACCCATCGGCGCCTTCGTCGCGCGCGTCGACGGGATCGTGGCCGCCGCGGAGGGCCGCGGCGCGTTCCGGGTGGCGGTGGTGGGCGCCGGCGCGGGCGGAGTCGAGGTGGCCTTCGGCCTGGCCGCCCGGCTCGACCGCGAGCCGGGCCGCCGGATCGAGATCGTCCTGCTGGAAGCGGGCCCGCGCGTGCTGCCCGGATTCGCCTCCGGCGCGGCCCGCCGCGTCGAGACGGCGGCGGCCGCGCGCGGCATCCGCGTCCGGCCCGGCGCCACCGTCGTGCGCGTGGACCACGACGCGGTGCACCTGGCCGGCGGCGAGCGCATCGCGGTCGACGCCACCGTCTGGGTCAGCGGCGCGGCCGCCCTGCCGATCTTCGAGGGCTCCGGCCTCGCCACCGATCACGGGTTCGTGCAGATCGGGCCCACGCTCCAGTGCGTCGGTCGCGAGGAGGTGTTCGCGGCCGGCGACTGCGCGGCGTGGACCGCGGGGCCGCCCCTGCCCAAGGCCGGAGTGTACGCGGTCCGGCAGGGCCCGGTGCTGGCCGACAACTTGATCGCTCGCGCGGGCGGGCCCATCGGGCGCCGCCTGCGCCGTTATCGCCCGCAGCGCGACTTCCTCTCGCTGCTGAACCTGGGCGACGGCACCGCGATCGGCGCCAAGTGGGGCGTCGCCGCCCAGGGACGGGCGCTCTTCGCGCTCAAGGACCGGATCGACTGCCGCTTCGTGCGCCGCTTCCAGGTGCTGGGCCCGGACGACGCGGTGACCGCCGACTTCGCGGCCACGTCGATGCCCGACCGCGAGATGCTCTGCGGCGGCTGCGCGGCCAAGGTGGGCGAGTCCGCCCTCACCCGCGCGCTGGAGCGGCTCGGGCCCACGAGCCACCCCGCGGTGATCCTGGGCCTGGCCCAACCCGACGACGCCGCCGCGGTCGAGACCGAGCGCGGCGAGATCGTGGCTGCCACCATCGACGGCTTCCGCGCCTTCGTGGACGACCCCTACCTGGTCGGGCGCGTCGCGGCGGTCAACGCGGTCAGCGACCTGTGGGCCAAGGGGGCGACGCCGCGCTTCGCGCTGGCCCAGGTGACGGTACCCGACGAGGAGCCCGCGCGCGCCGACGAGACCCTCTTCCAGGTGATGGCCGGCGCCCGCGCCGCGCTCGACGTCGACGGCGTCACCCTGGTGGGCGGACACACCACCACCGGCCCCGAGCTGGTGGCGGGCTTCGCGGTGTGGGGCGTCGCGCCGTCCGCCGACGCGCTGATCCGCCTGGGCGGCCTCGCCGCCGGCGACCGGCTCATCCTGACCAAGCCGCTCGGGACCGGCGTGGTACTCCAGGCCGACATGCGCGGCCTGGCGCGGGGGGCCTGGGTCGAGGCGGCGGTCGCCTCGATGCTCCGCTCGAACGGCCCCGCCGCGCGCGCGGCCGCGCCGCTCGGCCCCTCGGCCGCCACCGACGTGACCGGCTTCGGCCTGGCCGGCCATCTGGGCTCGATGCTGCGCGCGAGCAAGTGCTCGGCGCGCCTCGACCTGGACGCGCTGTCGGCGCTCCCGGGCGCGCTGTCGCTGCTCGGGCGCGGGATCCGGAGCACCGCGCATCCCGAGAACGCCAAGGCCCGGCGCGCGATGTGGGTCCCGGACGCGGCCACCGCGCATCCCGCCCTCGACCTGCTCTTCGACCCGCAGACGTCGGGGGGGCTGCTGCTGGGGATCGCGGCCGAGCGCGCCGAACCCCTGCTCGCGGCGCTGCGCGCGGCCGGTGACGCGGCCGCGGCCGTCATCGGCGTGGTCGCGCCGCCCCGCGCCGACGGGGCCCTCATCGAGGTCGCGCCGACGGGCTAGGCGCGCCGAGCGCGGCGGCGCGTCGACGCGCGCGGCGCCGGCTCGATCTCCACCACCAGGCCGTCGCCCCACCCGTACTTCGCCTCCGATCGCCGGCGGACCTCGCCGACCAGCGGGGCCTCGGTGCGACGATCGACCAGGCGGGCGCGCCCGCGCATCGACCGGGCGCCCACGCGCACCCGCACCGTCGGATCCGCGAGGAGGTTCTGGACCCACCGCGCGCGGAGCCCGTGCTCGGCGACCAGGTAGTAGCGCCCCTCGTGGCGCGTGAACCAGATCTCGATGCGGCGCGGGCGGCCGGACACGCGTCCGGTGGTGGTGAGGTAGAGGTACTTCGGCTCGCGGCTCACTCGCCGAAGGCGCGATCGAACTGGCGCCGGGCCGCCTCGTCGAGACCGTTGCGGAACCGGTGATAGCGGTCCAGGAACCGCTTGCCGGGCCTGGTGAGACGCATCCCGCTCTCGGGGCCGCCGCCCGGCGTCCGCTCCACGAACTTGAAGCCGGCCGCCCGCTCCAGGTCGCGCAGGAAGCCCCACGCGTTGCGGTAGGACATCTCCATCTCCCGCGCCGCCTTCTTGAGCGAGCCGCGCGAGTCGATCAGCTCCAGGAGCCGGGCCCGGCCGTCACCGAACTTGAGCTCGTCCCCGAACATGACCCACACTCGAAGCTTGGGCTTCATGCGAACCGGATCGATGCCAGGACGATCGGCCAGCCGGGGCCGGCGTCCACGGTCAGCCCTGGGCGAGAGTCAGGTCGGAGCGGTCCTCGTCCTCGTCGTCGTTCCGGACCAGGTCGAGCAGACGCGGGTCGAGGGGCACGACCACGCCGGTGGCGCCCACCGCGGCCGCAGCGGTCAGCGCCCCGCGCCAGGCGTCCCGGCCCGCGGGCCGCGCGACGTGGGTCCACAGCTCGAACGGGGCGGTCTGCCGATCACGGGCGCGGCGATCGCGCACCTGGTCGAAGGTCGCGTGGCAGCGGGCCGGCTCCTCGGCGGCCACGAGGCCGTCGGCCAGCCGGCCCGCCAGCAGCGCGGGCCCACCGCCGGCGGCCCGCATGAGGACCGGACGACCCTCCCCGCGCGCGCACGCGATCAGAGCCTCGGTGCCCGCCGGCTCCGGCCCGGCCACGACCATCGGGAGGACCCTCCCCCGGGAGAGCCTGGCCAGGGTGTCGAGCCGCCGGGCGAGCGCGTCGGGATCGGCCGCGTCGCGGGCCGACACCGGCATCGCGAGGCGCGCCCGACCGGTGACGGAGGCGATACCGGCCAGGACCAGCCAGGGATCGAGCCCGTCGCCGGGCAGCCACAACGAATCGACACCCGCGGCGTCGAGCGCGCGGGCGTCGGCCAGGAAATCGCCGGCGTCGCTGAAGCGGCCGGGCAGGAGCACGCCGATCTTCAGCACGCTACATCTGCGCGCCGAAGACCAGCACGATCCGGAGCGCCAGCCCGCCCAGCAGCACCAGGCCGGCCGCCAGCACCGGCGCGCCGGCGCGGCCCGCCCCGGGGGCGCGATGCATGAGCAGCGGCGCGAAGGTGCCGAGCGCCACCAGCACCCAGAGCACGATCCAGCGTGGCGCGAACAGCCGGCCCGCCAGGGTGCCCAGGGTCACGAAGAACGCGGCCAGCAGCAGGAGCTCGAGCACGATGAAGATGCGGTCCGCGCGCGAGAGCTTCCGCTCGGTGCTCGCCGCGTCGGCGCGCGAGCGGGCCAGGATCGCGAGGGTGGCCGCGGCCACGCTCAGCCCGGAGGCGAGGAACAGGCCGCCGAGGGCCCAGGTGTCGCTCCACACCGGCTGATTGCTCACGCTCAGGAGCACGCCGGTGTAGCCGGCCACGAACAGCCCGAAGAGGGAGCCCACCACCATGAAGAGGCGTCCGAACGCGCCGGCGAGCGTGCCCGCGACGCTCCGGGCCGCGGGGTGCCGCGTCCAGCCGTCACGGGCGAGGGCCTCGATGAACGACACGGTGACGAAGACGGTGAAGATCAGCAGGGCCCAGGCCCCCACCGACATCGGCGACCAGTACTTGAAGTTGAGGCCCCACGTCCGGCTGTTGATCAGCATGTGCCAGAAGCGGACCGGATGTCCGAGGTCGAGGGTGAGCAGGATCGGGCAGATGATCACCGCGGGGAACGCGATCAGGAAGGCCAGCCGCGCCACGCCCTCGTCGCGCGGGTCGCCGATCAGCCGCAGCAGGGTGCCGAGCAAGTACGCGCCCCCGGCGAGCCCGCCGAGGAAGAAGTACCAGACGATGTACCACTCCCAGAGTGGCGGGGCCACGAAGTGCTGGGGCATGGCTAGCCCTCCCCGCGCTGCCGGAACGCGACGACCGCGCCCAGCACGCCCAGGACCGCGGTGACCAGCGAGGTCAGGTAGCTCCGCGCGTTGTTGCGGCTCGGCAGCACCGCGTTCTGCGCGTTGGGCAGCTTGTAGGCTTCCGGCTTGTCGGTGAGCAGGAAGAGGGCGTGGAGGCCGCCGTACTCCTTCTCCCCGTAGAGCTGGGCGTTGCTCACGCCCTGGGCCTGCAGCTGCTGCAGGCGCGACGCGGCCACCGTGCGCATCTCGCTCAGCTCCCCGAACTTGATGGACTGGGTGGGGCACGCCTTGGCGCAGGCCGGGATCAGGTTGTTCTGCAGGCGTCCGTAGCAGAACGTGCACTTCTGGGCCAGCCCCGTCTTCTCATTGAAGCCGATGACGGCGTAGGGGCAGGCCGCGATGCAGTCGCGGCAGCCGTTGCAGACGTCGGGCTGGATGTGCACCGTGTCGAACTCGGTCCGGATGATGGCGTTGGTGGGGCAGACCTCCATGCAGCTCGCGAGCGAGCAGTGCTTGCACACGTCGCTCATCATGCTCCACGCCACGCCGCCGTTCGGGGTCGAGCGCTCGAGGAACTGCACGTGCCGCCAGTTCTGATCGTCGAGCTGACCGGTGTTGTCGAAGCTGTCCAGGAACTTGGGGGCGTGACCGGGGAGCTCGTTCCACTCCTTGCAGGCCACCTCGCACGCCTTGCAGCCGATGCAGAGCGTGGTGTCGGTGAAGAAGCCGACGGTGCGTGCCATGGCGGGTCTCCTATATCCCCATGAGGTTCGGCACGATCTTGGCGAATCCGCGCTCCCGCGCGTGCAGGTCCAGCGGCAGGGCGACCAGCTCGTCGACCTCCGGCACCGCGGCCGGATCCCGACGCACGTCGACCGTGATCAGGTAGCGGTGGCAGCTCTCGCAGGCGTCCGCCCGGAGGGCGGGCAGCCGCTCCTCGTCCGCGAAGATGGGCAGCCGGGCGCTGGCCCGCTCGCCGCACGCCGCGCAGGCCAGGCGCGGGTGGACCCACGTTCCCCCGCAGCGGCAGCAGAGCAGCCGGCGCGGCGGAGTGAGCAGGGACTCGGTCGACTCCGTCACGTAGGCGAGCTGCGGCCGTCCCCCGCAGTGCGGGCAGCCGCCGTCGGCGGCCGGACGCGCCACGCCGGCCACGCCCACCCCCTCCAGGATCGGCGCGGTGGCCGCGCGCGCCACGTACTCCTCCGTCGCGGACTGGCTCTCGCCCGCGAGCCAGCGCCGCACCGCGGCCTCCGGATCGCGCGGCGGCTCGCGCAGGGCCTCCGCGAGGGCGCGCGGCCCCGCCGCGACGGTGGCCTCCACGATGGCGGGCACCACCCGCGCCGCCACGTAGCCAGGCAGCGCGTCGGCACCGGGCCGCTCGCCGCGCGCGTCCCGGCCGGCCGGCTCCTGGACGTCGAGCAGCGCGCCGTAGAGGCGCAGCATCTCCGCCGCGTGGGGCCACTGGGCCCCCAGGTGGCTGGCCCGCCGCCGCCGCGCCGCCCACGGCGGAGCCACCGCGGGTGCCACCTGGAAGCTCCCCATCAGATCTTCTCCCCTTCAGATTTTCTCAATGTTGACCAGGAACGCCTTGTACTCCGGGGTCCGGGAGTTGGCGTCGCCCACGAACGGGGTCAGGGCGTTGGCGAGCCAGTTGGCGCCCTTGGTGGGATCGCGGTCCGCCGCGATGCCCACGAACCCCCAGTGGATCGGGATCCCGATGTGGTAGACCTTCTTGCCGCCCACCTCCAGCCCGCCCAGCCGCCGGGTCACGATCGCGGCCACCTCGATCTTTCCGCGCTTCGAGGAGACGCGCACCCGATCCCCGTTCTTGATGCCCTTCTCGCGGGCCACCTCCTCGGGCACCTCCACGAACGGATAGGGCTGCAGCTGGGTGAGATGCGGCACGTGCTGGGTGACGTAGTGCTCGTGCTCGGTGAGCCGGTAGCTCGTCGCGATGTACGGGTAGTCCTTGGCGGTCCCGAAGCGGTTCTCGCGTCCCGCGTTCTTGTCGTAGAGGTAGGCGACCGGGGACTCCGACTGCTTGGGATGCAGCGGGTTCTCGATCGGCGACTCCATAGGCTCGTAGTGCTCGGGGAACGGCCCGTCGAGCATCGAGGCCGAGAAGAGCCGGCCCACGCCTTCGCCGTTCATGATGAAGGGGCCCCACGCCTTCGGGCTGCGCGGCTCCATGGTGGGCGGATAGTCCGGCACGTCGCCCACCCACTTCTTCTGCGCGGAGTCCCACGCGATGCCCGGTCGAGCCGGATCCCACGGCTTGCCGTCGAGGTCCGCGGAGGCCCGGTTGTACATGACGCGGCGGTTGAGCGGCCAGCTCCAGGCCCAGCCCGGATAGAAGCCCATGCCCGTGGGGTCATTCTTGGCCGGGTCCTGGATGCCGGCCCGCCGCCGCATGAGGTTGCCGGACTCCGGATAGGAGCCGGTGTAGATCCAGTCGCCCGCGGTGGTGGTGCCGTCGTCCTTGAGCTTGGCGAAGCTGTCGAGGCGCTGGCCGGTGGTCAGGTCGTAGCCGTTGACCTCCCGGGCGATCTCGTCGAGCTCGGGCCGGACCGGGTTCTTGTAGCCGAGGGTCAGCGCCATCAGCGGATCGGGGAACTTCCCCCCCTGCTGCTGGTAGAGCTTCTTCACCCGGTCGAAGAGCTCGGCGAGGACCCAGTGGTCGTGACGGGCCTCGCCCTCCGGCGGGATCACCTGCTCCTTCCACTGGGACCAGCGGCCGCTGTTCACGAAGGAGCCGTCCTTCTCGATCCAGTGGGTGCACGGCAGCATGAACACCTCGGTCGGGATCGACTTGGGATCGACGCCCGGCCGCCGCCAGAACTCGGAGCTGGTGGTGGGCAGCGAGTCCATGACCACCAGCCACTTGAGGTTGGCCAGGGCCTGCATCACCTGGTTGGAATCGGGCCCGATGCTGGTGGCGGTCATCCCGGAGAGGATGACCCCGTCCATCTTCTTCTTGAGGGCCTGATCGTAGATCGTGATCCACGAGGAGTTGGTGGCCGGCTTGGGCACGAAGTCGAACGCGAACTCGTTCTCCGGCTTCGCCGCGTCGCCGTACCAGGTCTTGAGGAGGCTCACCATGAAGTTGCGGTAGTTGGTCCCGAAGAAGTTCCAGGAGTTGGCGTCGAACTTCTTGGGCGCGCTCTGCGACACGTAGTCGTTGAGGTTCTTCTGCCCCGGCGCGGGAATGCGGAGATAGCCGGGCAGGATCTCCCACGAGATGGCGTGATCGGTGTTGCCCTGGATGTTGGCGTGGCCGCGCTCGGCGTTCATGCCGCCGCCCGGCCGGCCCATGTTGCCCAGCAGCAGCTGGAGCAGGGCCGCGCTGCGGATCAGCTGGCCGCCGGTGGTGTGCTGGGTCAGGCCGACCGCGTACACGATCGTCATGACCTTGTCGGGCCGCCCGCACTCTCCGACGATCTTGGCGATCTCCAGGAACTTGTCGGAGGGGATCCCGGTGATCGAGGCGACCATCTCGGGGGTGTAGCGGGAGTAGTGCTTGCGCATCAGCTGGAAGACCGAGCGGGGGTGCTCGAGCTGCATGTCGCGCTTGGCGAGGGCCACCCCGGCTCCGACCTTTCCGCCCTGGGCCGCCCCCTGGCCCTGCCCGGCCTGGACCGGCCCATGGGCGTGGGCGCCGATCTCCTGCCTGGCGCGCGGGGTCTCTCCCCCGGCCGCGGTGTCGCCCTCGTACACCCAGGTCGACGTATCGTAGATCCGCTTGGCCGGATCGTAGCCGCTGAAGAGGCCGTCGTGGAAGTCGTAGCCGTCCTTCACGAGGAAGGAGGCGTTGGTGTAGTTGCGCACGTACTCGTGGTGGATGAGGTTCTTCTCCAGCACGTAGTTGATGAGCCCGCCGAAGAACGCCACGTCCGTGCCGGTCCGGATCCGCGCGTGGATGTCGGCGACCGCGGACGTCCGCGTGAATCGCGGATCGACGTGGATCATCTTGGCCCCGCCGCCCGAGCCGATGCCCCGCTTGGGGTCGAGCTTGGCCTGCATGAACCACTGGAAGCCGACCGGATGCGCCTCCGCCGGGTTGGCTCCGTTGATGATGATGACGTCGGCGTTCTTGATGTCCCGCCAGTGATTCGTCATCGCGCCCCGCCCGAATGTGGCCGCCAGACTGACGACCGTGGGGCCGTGTCAGACTCGGGCCTGCTGTTCTATGAACACCGTCCCGAGGCTCCGCATGATCTTGGTCGCGAAGTAGCCCTCCTCGCTGCTGAAGGCGGCCCCGCCTGCGAAGGCGATACCCTCGCAGCGATTGACGGTGTTCCCGTTGCCGTCCTGGGCGACGAAGGTGGCGTCCCGCGACTCCTTGACCCGCCGGGCCAGCCGGTCCAGCATCTCGTCCCAGCTCATCTCCTGCCACTGGTCGCTCCCGGGGGCGCGATAGCGCGGCTTCTCCACGCGGCGGTTGCTGACCGCGAGCTGCATCGCGGTGGCGCCCTTCGGGCAGAGCCGCCCCTCGTTCACCGGGCTGTCGGGGTCCCCCTCGATCTGGAGGATCTCGGTGTGGCCCTTGGCGTCCTGCTTAGTGTAGGCGACGAGGGAGCAGCCGACCGCGCAGTAGGGGCAGAGGGAGTGGACCTCCTTCGCCCCCGCGATGCGGAAGCTCTGCTTCACCTCGACCGCGGCCGCGAGATCGAAGCCGAGTGACGTGACGCCGGCGGCGCCCGCTCCCGCGACCCCGACCTTCAGGAAATCCCGGCGGGTGACCTCGTGCATGGGTCAGGCCTCCTTGCCCTCGATGTTCTGCCCTCGATTGTCCGGGGAATGGATCGGCATCAGACGAGCTCCGAGCCGCTGCCGGCCACGCGCTGCGCGCCGGCATAGACGTTGAAGCCGTCGCCCCGCAGGAACCCCACCAGCGTCATGCCGGCCGACACCGCCATCTGCGCGGCCATGCTCGACGGGGCCGACACCGCGGCCACGATCGGGATGCGCGCCATCCACGCCTTCTGCATGACCTCGAAGCTGGCCCGGCCGCTCACCATCAGGACGTGGCGCTCGAGGGGCAGGCGGCGGCTCCGGAGCATGTGACCGACGACCTTGTCCACCGCGTTGTGGCGGCCGATGTCCTCGCGCAGCACCAGCAGGCGGCCCTCCAGGTCGAAGAGCCCGGCGGCGTGGAGCCCGCCGGTACGATCGAAGGTGGTCTGGGCCGCGCTCATGGCCGCGCTCATCCGGGGGAAGAACGTTGCGGGCACCACCGCGTCGCAGCTGATTGGCGGGCACGTGATGCGGATGGAGTCGACGGTGACCTTGCCGCAGACTCCGCACGACGAGGACGCGACCAGGCTGCGGCGCAGCCGCTCGCGCGCGACGCTCACGTCGCCCTTCAGCAGGACGTTGACGACGTTGCCCAGGTCGGCCTCGCCGTCCCCCGCGCGATAGCGGCCGATCACGTCGAGGCCGTCCGCGTCGTGGATGATCCCTTCGGCGTGCAGCAGCCCCGCCACGAGGTCCTCGTCGTGACCGGGGGTGCGCATGGTGATCGACAAGGGATAGCCCCCCAGCCGGATCTCGAGAGGCTCTTCGACCGCGAGGTGATCCTCGACCTCGAGGGCATCAGCGCCGCGCACCTTGACCACCGGGTGCCCGACCTCCGCCGCGCCCTTGGGAACTTCGAGCGAGAACGATGGATCCAGGTGCCGCACGTCTATACGCTTCCACGGCACATATATATGTCCGATCCAGCATAGTCAACGGATATCGCGCGGAGCGGCATGCCGGGACTGCCCGGTTTCTGCGGGGCGGCTCAGGATGAGGCATCCGTCGCGCTGTTGTGACGCAAGGCACATGCCGGTGGGTCTGGCCATGCGAATTCCCGCGCAAGACGAGGACACCATCATCGCGGCCGGCGGCGAGCTCCCGGAAAGTCATTCGCCTGGCGGTCGAGATGGCTCGGTCATCTCTGCCGGTAACGCCCACCCGCACGCTCTACCGGGCGGCCGCGCAACGTGTTCCGCCGCTTGCCGAGACACCGCGTTGCGTCACGGTCGGGGCCCACAGCGCGTGGCCGGAGCAAGCGGCGACCGCCTCACCTTGCTCAATCGAAGCAGCCGGTCAGGAGTCGCCACCCCGATCGGCTCGGCGCCGCCGTCGGCCGGGTCGCCTCATCCGGGAGCCGGCGCTGTGGTACCCTAGCGCCCGCCCCGCAGGAGGGCTGTTGGGGCGGCCACTCTCACACCACCTGGAGGAGGAGACATTCATGGCGATCAAGATCGGCGACCGTCTGCCGGACGGCACGCTCACGGAGTTCATCGAGCAGGAGACCCCGGGCTGCACGGTCGGCCCCAACGCGTTCCAGGTCTCGGACCTGACCAAGGGCAAGAAGATCGTGGTCTTCGGGCTGCCCGGCGCGTTCACCCCCACCTGCTCGGCCAAGCACGTCCCGAGCTACGTGGCCAACATCGAGAAGCTCAAGGGCAAGGGCGTCGACGAGGTGTGGTGCGTCTCGGTCAACGACGCCTTCGTCATGGGGGCGTGGGCCAAGGACCAGAAGTGCGGCGGCAAGGTGCGGATGATGGCCGACGGCAGCGCCACGCTCACCAAGGCCATGGGCCTCGAGATGGACCTCACCGCGCGCGGCATGGGGGTGCGCTCGCAGCGCTACTCGATGCTGGTGGACAACGGCGTCGTGAAGTCGCTGAACGTGGAGGCGCCCGGCAAGTTCGAGGTGAGCGACGCGGACACGATGCTGAAGCAGGTCTAGGCCGCGCGTGGCGGACGTCCTCGACGTCCTGATCGTGGGCGGCGGAGCCGCCGGCTACACCGCCGGCCTCTTCGCGGCCCGCGATCGATGCCGCGCCCGCCTGCTGGAGAAGTTCTCCGCGGGCGGGCAGGTCCTCAACTGCGAGCACATCACCAACTTCCCCGGCTTTCCCCAGGGGGTGGCCGGCTACACCCTGGGCCCCCTGCTCCAGGAGCAAGCCACCGCGGCCGGCCTCGAGGTGGCGATGAACGAGGTCACCGCGGTGCGGCGCGACGGCGACTTGCTGCTGGTGGAGTCCGACGCCGGCACCCAGGCCGCCCGCACCGTGATCGTGGCGAGCGGCTCGCGCTTCACCACCCTGGGCGTGCCCGGCGAGGAGGCGTTCCTCGGGCGTGGCATCTCCCACTGCGCCTCCTGCGACGGCTCGTTCTTCATGCAGAAGCCGGTGATCGTGGTGGGGGGCGGCGACGCGGCGGTCGACGAGGCGCTGCACCTCACCCATTACGCCTCCTCGGTGACGGTGGTGCACCGTCGCGACCGTCTGCGGGCGTGCGCGAGCCTGCAGGAGCGCGGGCGCAGCGAGCGCAAGATCGCGTTCCGGTGGAACTCCGTGGTCCGTGCCATCGAGGGCGCCGACGGGGTGGAGCGGGTGCTGGTGGCGGACGTCGCGAGCGGGCAGACCGCCACGCTCGACGCGGCCGGGGTCTTCATCTACGCCGGGCTCACGCCCAACACCGAGCTGCTGGGCGACCTCGCCCCGCTCGACGCGCGGGGACAGATCGTCACCGACCTTCGCATGCGCACCCGCGTGCCGGGCCTGCTCGCGGCCGGCGACGTGCGCGCGGAGTCGGCGCGCCAGCTGGTGACCTCCGCGGGCGACGGCGCCACCGCCGCGCTGGCCGCCATCGAGTACCTGCACGAGGGCCGCTGGCCCGCCTAGTGGACGACGCAGCGATCCGGGTGGACGCCGAGTGGGACGCCGGCGGAATGGGGTGCGGCGAGCTCGTCCTCGAGCTCCGCTTCCTCCTTGACACCATGAAGCCGGGGCAGATCATGAAGCTGACCGCCCGGGATCACGGCGCGCCGATCGATATCCCGGCCTGGTGCCGGATGACCGGAAACCCTCTGGTTGGCGGCCGGCCCCCGATCTACTTGATTCGGCGCAAGGAGGACGGCTGAGCCATGGCCAACAAGTTCTGCGTCAACCTCACCTGTGCCAAGGACAACCCCGACCGGGCCACCGTCGCGTTCGTCATCGCCAACGCGGCCGCCGGGTCCGGCAAGGAGACCCTCGTCTTCCTCAGCATCGAGGCCGTGCGTCTTGCCCAGAGAGGCTACGCGGACGACATCCGCGAAGAGGGCTTTGCCCCGCTCAAGGAGCTGATGGAGAGCTTCGTGAAGGCAGGCGGCGCGATTCTCGTCTGCTCGCCCTGCTTCAAGAAGCGCAAGCTCGACGAGAGCAACCTCGTGGCCGGAGCCGCCATCGGGGGCGGCGCCAAGCTCGTCGAGTTCCTCTCCGACGGCAGTCCCTCGGTGAGCTACTGAGGCGTCAGCACCCGGCCGGCGGGCCGCGCGTGATACCGCGCGCCGTCCACCACCACCTGGCCGTTGACGATCACGTACGGGATGCCCACCGGGTGTCGGTGCGGATCCGGGAACGTGGCCTCGTCCCGCACGGTGGCGGGATCGAACAGGGTGATGTCGGCCGCGCGACCGGTCTGGAGGACGCCGCGGTCCTTCAATCCGAGCTTGGTCGCGGCCATGCCGGTCATCTTGTGCACCGCGGTCTCCCACGAGAAGAGGCGCTTCTCGCGGCAGTACACGCCCAGCACGCGCGGGAACGTGCCGTAGCTCCGCGGGTGCGGCTTGCCCGGATGCGGGCCGGGTCCGGCGTGCAGGGACAGCGAGTCGGAGCCCACCATGTTGTGGGCGTAGGCGAGCGCGGTGCCCACGTTGTCCTCGCTCTGCGAGAACACCACCATGGAGACGCCGGCGCGCTCCTCCATCACCAGGTCCATCATGGCGTGGGCCGGCTCCTTGCCGGTGCGCCGCGCCAGCTCCGCGACGTGGATGCCGGCCAGCTCCGGCTTCGAGCAGGTGGCGATCATGATCTCGTCCCAGCCCATGCCGCCCGAGCCGGTGCGCCAGCGCTCGCCGTCGACCAGGCAGTCGGCGATGGCCCGCTCGCGCAGCTTGCGGTCGGTCAGGCGCTCGAGCAGCTTCGAGACGCCGCCGTCGTGCATCCAGGCCGGGAGCAGGTTGTCCATCTTGGTGCTGCCCGCCGGGTAGGGATAGACGTCGCCGGTCACGTCCACCCCGCGGGCCCGGGCCGCGTCGATCATGCGGAGGAGGCGGTCCATCTTGCCCCAGTTCTCGCGGCCGGAGGCCTTCACGTGGGCGATCTGCACCGGGACCCCGCCCTGCTCCCCGATCTTGATCGCCTCTAGGGCGGCCTGCTCGAGGGTGGCCGCTTCCCCCCGGATGTGGGAGAAGTAGAGCCCGCCACGGCTGGCCATGCTGCGGGCCAGCGCGACCAGCTCGTTGGTGTCCCCGTACACGCTGGGCGGGTAGACGAGACCGGTAGAGAAGCCCCACGCCCCCGAGTCGAGCGCCTCCGCGAGCAGCCGCTCCATCGCCTTCTGCTCGTCCGGCGTCACCGGCCGCGCGTCGGGGCCGACCGCCGCGAAGCGCAGGGCGCCGTGCCCCACGAACTGCACGATGTTGACGGTGGGCCCGAGCCCGCGCAGGTGATCGAGGTACTGGCCGAAGGTGTTCCACGTGATCGGAAGCGCGCCCCCGATGCCCCCCGCCCACTCCTGCACCAGACCCGCTCGGCCCGGCGCCACCGGAGCGGGCGAGAAGCTGCACATGCCCACCACCTCGGTGGTGACGCCCTGGCGCACCTTGGACTCCGCCGACGGGCACTTGTCGTAGACGAGGTCCGAGTGCGAGTGCGCGTCGATGAAGCCCGGTGCCACCATCAGGCCCTTCGCGTCGATGACCCGCGCGGCCTCCCCGGCGAGCCCCGGCTCGAGCGCCGCGATGCGGTCGCCCTCCACCGCCAGGTCGGCGGCGCGCGCGGGGGCGCCGCTGCCGTCCACCACCGTGCCGTTCCGGATCAGCAGCGACCAGGCCATGGCCTACTGGGCGACCTCGATGATCTTCACCGACTTCATCTTGTCCCCGACCTTGATCTTGTCCACCACCTCCATGCCGGAGGTGACCCGGCCGAACACGGTGTACTGGCCGTCCAGGAAGTGGGCGGGGGCGAGCGTGATGTAGAACTGGCTGCCCGCCGAGTTCGGGGCCTGGGTGCGGGCCATCGCCACCACGCCGCGCACGTGCTTCTGCTTGTTGAACTCGTCCTTGATGGTGTAGCCGGGGCCGCCGGTGCCGTTGCCCTTGGGATCGCCGCCCTGCACCACGAAGTTCGGCTCGACCCGGTGGAAGGTGACGCCGTCGTAGAAGCCCTTCTTGGCCAGGGTCACGAAGTTCTCCACCGTCTTGGGCGCATCCTCGGGGAAGAACTCGATGTTGATCTCGCCGCCCTTCTCCATGGTGATGACCGCGGTCTGTTTCACCTTCTTCCCTCCTCTGGGCGCGTCCTTGGCCGCGGGGGCGTCCTTGGGCGCGGGCGATGCCGGTTGGGTAGGCTGCTGCGCGTCCGCCGGCGTGATCCGGGCGGGTCCGGGCAGCAGGAGCGCGGCGAGCAGCGCGACGAGCGCGATGGTGGCCATGCGAGCCTTCACCGATGAGTCCTCCTTGACGGTGGAAAACGGGGTGGACGCGTCATTATGCCCCACCGCCGAGCCGGTTCGCCATCTTATCGGGAGGGGCCGTGGTAGAGTGAACGGTATGCCGCAGCGCCCCGACATCCGAAATGTGGCCATCATCGCCCACGTCGACCACGGCAAGACCACGCTGGTCGACGCCATGCTCTGGCAGTCCGGCATCTTCCGCGCCAACGAGCACGTGGCGGAGCGGGTGATGGACTCGATCGACCTGGAGCGCGAGAAGGGCATCACGATCATGGCCAAGAACACGGCCATCCACTACCAGGGCGTGAAGATCAACATCGTGGACACCCCGGGCCACGCCGACTTCGGGGGCGAGGTGGAGCGCACCCTCACCCTGGTCGACGGGGTGCTGCTGCTGGTCGACGCGGCCGAGGGGCCCCTGCCCCAGACCCGGTTCGTGCTGAAGAAGGCGCTGGAGGCGGGCCTGACCCCAGTGGTGGTCATCAACAAGATCGACCGCCAGGACGCCCGGGCCGCCGAGGTGCTGGACGAGGTCTACGACCTCTTCATCGACCTGGACGCGGCGGTGGAGCAGCTCGAGTTCCCGGTGCTCTACACCGACGCGCGCAAGGGCATCGCGAAGCTGTCGCTCACCGACGACTCCAAGACCCTGGCCCCGCTGTTCGACACCCTGATCGCCACGATCCCCGCCCCGCAGTTCGACGAGGGCCACGGGCTCCAGCTCCGGGCCGCCTCGCTCGACTGGGACGACTACGTGGGCCGCCTGATCATCGGCCGGATCGTCAACGGCAAGGTGCGCCAGTACGACCGAGTGGCGGTGGTGCACCGCGACGGCACGGTCGAGAACGCCAAGATCACGGTGCTGTACGGCTACGAGGGCCTCCGGCGCGTGGAGGTGCCCGAGGCCTCCGCGGGGGACATCGTGGCGGTCGCCGGCATCGAGGCGATGGAGATCGGCGAGACCATCGCGGATGCCGAGAAGCCGATCGCGCTGCCGGTCATGCACATCGACGAGCCCACCGTGGCCATGCTCTTCTCCTCCAACGTCTCGCCGTTCGCGGGCAAGGAGGGCAAGTTCGTCACCTCCACCCAGCTCCGCGAGCGCCTCTGGCGGGAGAAGCGGAGCAACGTGGCGCTGCGGGTCGAGGACACCGACTCC
>Ga0207639_10000493_pt1 | contig 27295 bp, 25 predicted proteins | sample KBSCornC32_FD_184299 | JGI IMG/M metagenome (GOLD analysis project Ga0207639, IMG submission 184299) | Corn rhizosphere microbial communities from Kellogg Biological Station, Michigan, USA - KBS Corn C3-2 (SPAdes) (version 2) | ecosystem: Host-associated > Plants > Roots > Rhizosphere > Soil ...
GAACCGGCGCGGAGGCCGGTGAGGCCATGACCGCGGTCGAAGTGAAAAGCATTGATCCCGCTACGAGGACGCCGATCATTCCGCGATTGCGCACCCTGTTTCTCCTGCCGCAGGGGAAAGAATCCCCGCTCGAAAAGGCCGTAACGATTAATCCGTTTCGGAGTTGCATGCCACCGCTTCGGACAAAAATTTTTTAATCCGCTGTAACAACGGCTGTTTTTGAATTCTCGGGGCCACTTGGCGGTGGTGGTGTGGCCTGTTAGCCGCACTCGTCATGAGTGCCGCAACAGTTCCGCCGCTTCCCGAATGGGCGCCGCACCAGGCCGTGTGGATCGGCTTCCCGAGCGATCCCGAGTTGTGGCTTGGCGACCTGAAGCCCGCGGAGGTTGAAGTCGCAGAGTTCGCGGCAGGGATTTACGCCGGCGGCAAAGGCGAGAAGGTTCGGCTCGTGGCAGCGCACGAGGGCGCAGCGGAGAGTGCGCGGAAGCTGGCGCCCTTTGCAGAAATTATCGTCGAGCCGTTCGGCGATATTTGGCTGCGCGATACGGGGCCGATCGTGATCGGCAGCGGCGCTAACCGCCGCGCGCAAGGCTTCGGCTTCAACGGCTGGGGGGGCAAATATGAGCTCGAGGGCGACGAGGATGTGGGGGAACGCCTCGCTCGCACGTCTGGCTTGCCCTTCACGAGAGCAGACTGGATCCTCGAAGGCGGAGCCATCGACGGCGACGGCACCGGGACGCTGCTGACGACCGAGCAATGCCTGCTCAATCCAAATCGCAACACACTTAGCCGTGGGGAAATCGAAGCTAGGCTTCAACACGATCTCGGCATCGATCGGGTAGTGTGGCTCGGCTCAGGCCTGATGAACGACCACACCGACGGCCACGTCGACAATCTCGCGAGATTCGTGGCGCCAGGTCGCGTGGCCGTACCGAAGGCGACAGCAGACGATCCGAATTCGGCGGTTTATGACGATGCGACACAGCGGCTGCTCGACGCAGGGCTGGACCTCGTCCGCCTGCCCTCTCCCGGGCGGATCGTCGGCGAGGACGGCGACATCATCCCGGCGAGCTACATGAATTTCTATATCGGCAACGCGGCGGTTGTTGTGCCGCAATACGGCGCCCCTAACGACCGCGCCGCGGTCGAGGACGTGCAGGCCCTGTTTCCCGACCGAGTTGCAGTCGGACTTCGCGCCGACCACATTCTGACCGGAGGCGGAAGCTTCCACTGTATCAGCCAACAGGTTCCCGAATGACCAAGCTCACCGTCGCTGCGCTGCAGCTCGCTTTGACCGACGACACCGACGCGAACATCCGCGCGGTGAGCGAGCTCGTCCGCGAGGCCGCCAGCAAGGGCGCCGAGATCGTGCTTCCGCCCGAGCTGTTCGAAGGTCCCTACTTTTGCCGGGTCGAGGACGAGAGCCTGTTCGCCAATGCCCAACCCACTTCGAAGCACCCCTCGGTCCTGGCAATGCAGGAGGTGGCGAAGGAGCTGAAGATCTGGATCCCGACCAGCTTCTTCGAAGCCGAGGGACCGCACCACTACAACAGCCTCGCCATGATCGGCCCGGACGGAAAGGTCGCGGGTGTCTATCGCAAGAGTCACATTCCGGATGGCCCCGGATACGAAGAGAAATTCTACTTCCGCCCCGGCAACACAGGCTTCAAGGTTTGGGACGGTCCTCGCCATTCGACGCTCGGCGTCGGGGTCTGCTGGGATCAATGGTATCCCGAGACCGCGCGCGCGATGATGCTGATGGGCGCTGACATCCTGTTCTACCCGACCGCGATCGGGACCGAGCCCCACGACCCCGACCTCGACACGTCGCGGCTGTGGCGCCGGGCGATGATCGGCCATGCGGTGTCCAACGTCGTCCCCGTCGTCGCCGCCAACCGTATCGGAACCGAGCACGGCCAGCGCTTCTACGGCCACAGCTTCATCTGCGACGAGCGCGGCGACATACTCACCGAATTTGGCGCGGACGAGACTGGAGTGCTCGTCGCGACCCTCGACGTAACCCAGGCGAAGAAGCATCGCGCCGCCTTCGGCTTCTTCCGCGACCGCCGGCCCGAGCTTTACGGACGGCTCGTCGAAGACCGATAGGCGAGCGCCCGCTCGAACACGCTCTCGAACATTTCGCGCGTCAACCTTCCCGTGTTCGTATTCTGCCGGGAGCAGTGGTAGCTCGAGAGCAGCACCCGGCCGCCGGGTGCAGCCACTTCCCCGCCATGTACGAACTTGGCTGGAGCGCCGAGGTGAAGCGCTTTCAAGGTCGAGCCAAAGGCGATCTGGCCGAGCGCGACGATGACTTTGACACCCCGCAGCGCCGCGAGCGATGCTTCTAAATAGTTGCGGCACGTTGCCACTTCGGCCGGCAACGGCCGATTTCCGAGTGGAAGGCATTTGACCGAGTTCAGCACGATGGTCCCTACGAGCTCGATGCCGTCGTTCGCTTCGCCGTTATATTCCCCCTCCGCGAGGCCAAACTTGAGCAGCGTTGAGTAGAAGATCTCGCCCGAATAGTCGCCAGTGAAGGCCCTGCCGGTGCGGTTCGCGCCTCGCCTCCAGGCGCAAGACCGACGATTGCAAGCCAAGCCCCGAGGTCACCGAATGCGGGCACCGGCGCATTCCACCACGCGGGCTGTTCGTCGCGAAGCTCCTCGCGAAGCCGCACCAGTCGCGGACAAAGCGGGCAGTCGCGCGGCGCCTCGGCGTCAGGGACGGGCGAGAAGTCCGCGGGGCTGGCGAACGGCATTGGCATCACCTAGGCGAGCGATCGTGGCTGACGCAACGCACCTTTACGCCGTCGCGATCGGGTCGAACCGCCCGCACGGCGGCTTCGGACGGCCGCAGCAGGTCGTCGAAGCCGCCATCGCGCGGCTCGACGAGGAATTCGGGCTGTTCGATGCCTCTCCGATCGTCCTCAACTCCGCGATCGGCGGCGCTGGTCGCGACTTCGCCAATGCCGTCGCGCTGGTTGAGAGCACGCTCGAACCGCTGGAAATGCTTCGGCAGCTGAAGGCCATCGAGCGGCACTTCGGTCGTCGTCGCGGCAAGCATTGGGCCGCTCGGGTATTGGATCTCGACATCGCGCTGTGGAGTGGTGGCCGCTTCCGCTCGCGGAGGTTGAAAATTCCTCACTACGGACTGGAGCATCGCAGCTTCGTCCTCCACCCGCTGGCATCGATCGCGCCTGGCTGGCGAGTGCGCGGACCGCTCACCGCGCGCCATCTCGCTCACCGCCTTGCCCGCCGCCGCCCCTGCAGGTAACGGGACCCGCTGGTCGGGCCCATAGCTCAGTCGGTAGAGCAACTGACTTTTAATCAGTAGGTCGCTGGTTCGAATCCAGCTGGGCTCACCAGTGCGGCGCGCAGCCTGTCCGGGGGACAGGCGAGCACCGAACTCCCGAAGGGGCACCAGTCGCTTTCAGCGAATCTCGCGGTGCCGCCCGCGCCTCAGCGCCTTCTCCTCCTTCGGCGGCGCGGCCCGGCTATCCGCCAGCAGCGCAAGGCACATCCCGAGAACCGCGGCGATCGCTTCCGTCCGCAGCGGAAAATCGACCAAGCTGTGGATGAGGATCGCCGCCGAGGCGATGGCCGCCGCACGCGCGAAGGGGCTTGCTTCCGCGGTCCGCCACACGCGCCAAACGGCGGCACCCCACCAGGCGAGGAACAGCAGGATGAGAATGATGCCCGCTATCCCAAGCTCGAGGATCAGCTCGGCATAGTCGTTGTGGGCATGAACGACGAAGGTGACAGTGACCTGCTCAGGCCGCTCGTAGAGCGGATAGACGCTCTGGAAGGAACCAAGACCGGAGCCAAACGGCATGAAATCCCCGATCGCTCGCGACGTCGTGGCCAGGATATCGCCTCTCGATTGCACCGAGGTCGTCGAGTGCTCGCCGATCTTGCTGGCGCCGATCGGAGTCGTTTCCAGTGCGGTGATCGCCCCGACGACGAGCAGCACTGCAAGGCCGACCACCCAAAGCCGCAGGCGGCTCGCGAGTGGGAGAATGATCAAAGCGCTCGCGGCGAGCGCCGGTAGCGTAAGTCCATAACCGGCGAGCGAGCCGTTGAGCGCGAGGCCGACCAAGACGACAATTCCAAGCCCCGCGCTGACTGCGACAACCGCCGAATAGCGCTGCATGCTCCTGCTCTTCGCCGAAGCGATTACGGCGGCCAGGAACGGAATGGTGACGACCAGCAGCGTCCCCATGTGATTGGCGTTCGCGAAGAAACCGACCGCTCGGCCGAGGTTCGTCTGATCATAGATATACCAGGGGGACCTCGCCGCGCTGGAGCTCGCGGCCTGAAGCGCACCGAGCGCAATGCCGGCAACCGTCCCCGCGATCAGTGCGACCGCGAGCCAGCGCGGCCGATAGGCCTTGAGGCGGACCATCGCGCAGAAAAGCGCGAGCGGCGGGATGATGCCGAGCAAGGCCGTAAGTCCCTCGGCAGGCGCAACCGACAATGGCTCGGCCGGAACCTGCATTCCGAGCGCGGTGAAGTCCCGGGCGATCTGCCCCCGCGGCCCGAGGTGCGCCCAAATGCCTGATGGCAGGGGCACCAGCTGGAGCAGCACGACAAAGATCGCCAGCGCGGCAAACCAAAGCAGCTGCCTCGCGGGCGGAGCGACCGGCGTATCGCCGTTGCCCCAAGCTGCCCAGCCGATGATCGCGAGACCGGCAAGCTGCAGCAGCATGATCTGCCAGATGCCCTGCGCGCTGCCACCCAGCACGAGGCAGGCGAACAGATAGGCCGGAGCAACCGCGGCGCGGGCCCGGCTATCCATTTGGGCCTCCGCGCGTGAGGTTGAGCGGCGCAAATGTCACGTCGGACTGTTGGGTCACGTCTCCCGAACGGCCGGACAATTGCAGCCATTGTGCAGGGCAGTTTGCGGGAACCAGGAAATTCCAGCCGTGCTTCGCGGCTTGATCCGCGGTGATGGTTGCTATGGGATCACGCGCCTTGTCGCAGCGCAGTGTCCATTGGAGCGCTTCGGCATGCGTCGGAGCACCGACGATCTGCGCCTTGAGATTATATGCCCCTGGCGGCAGCAACACGAGCTGGGTCGCGAGTGCTCCATCTTCCGAGCCATAGAAAATGACGTGCAACCGATTGCCGCTCTGCCGCTCCGCAAGACCGACGGTCGAAGAGGCTAGCGTCCAGTTGAACGGCGTCGGCGCATCGGCCGACGAGAAATCGGAATCGTAGATCAGGCGGTTCCCGGCATGCCCTCCGCCAATTGACGTCCAGATCGCCTTTGCCCGCCCGTAGTCGCCGCTGGCAACCAGGCTGTCGAGCAACATCGGGAGCCAGACACTGTCGGGCTTGCGATGGCGGGCGTCGGCAATCGCCAGAATCGCATCCGTATTCGCCGACTCACGCGCCAGCGCCGCCAGAACGCTGTCCTCGAGATCCCCCTGTGTCCGAAATAGCTCCCGGATTTGCGGCCAGTTCGCACGGTTCTGGGCGTAAGCCGCAACATAGGGCGCAACCGAGGCCGTGCCCTCGGGAGACAGACGCGCGAGGAGCGCGGTCTGCTTCAACCCCTCAAGCGCGGCGCCCGCGCGGAAATAGTAACTGGCGAGGAAGTAAGCGGCTGGCAGCGAGCGCGGATCGCGCCGCTGCGCCGCGAGAAACGCGCGGCTGGCTTCCTCCGCTTTGCCGCCAAGCTGCAGCTGCACACCGTGTACCAGGAACGGCTCGGGCGACAGCGGCGACTTGAGCGCCGCGTCATCGATCATGGCGAAGGTCGCCGGGTTGATCTTGCTGCGTTGGCGCGACGCCGTTCCGATGTCGGCGAGCCCTTGCGAAATCTCGACCGCGGGATGGTGCTTCCAGAACTTGGCAGCAGATTCCGGATGAAGCGGCGCGAGCGCCTGGACTGCAGCGTTTCGGACGACTTGCACGGCCAGGAGCAGCGCAAGCGCGACGACGATCAGCCGCCGGACGATCAAGCTGTCTTCCCCCCAAGGCTAATCAGGCGTCGGACTCCTCGGCTTCCGCCGGCTCGGCGGGCGCATCGGCTTGCGGGATCATCAGGATTTCGGTGCGTTTCACCTTCTCCTTGCCGTACCCGTGACCGTAGCCATAGCCGTATCCGTAGCCATAGCCGTAGCCATAGCCATAGCGGCCGTACCCATAATTGCCGCCGGCATCGCTCGCCTTGGTCAGGACGGCGCCGACGATATGAGTGCCGGTAGCTTCGAGCCGGTTCAGGGACTCAACGGCAGCGCGCGTCCTCGTCCGCCCGCTTTCCACAACGAAGAGAACATTTCCGGCGGCCGAGGACAGGAGCGGTGAATCGGCGAGGCCGAGCGTCGGCGGGCCGTCGATGACGACCAGCTCGAACCGCTCGCCCGCTTCCGCGATGATCTTGCGGATCCGGCCCGTGGAAAGCAGGTCGGCGGGGCTGGGAGGCACGGGACCGCTGGGAAGGAGCCAGAGATTGGCGTGCTGAGTCTCGACGACATGGTCCTCGACCTTGTCGTCGGTAGTGAGAAGCTTGCTCAGGCCCACCTTGTCATTCGCCGCTTTGAATGCGGGTTTCCGAAGATCGCCGTCCATCAGAAGCACCGACTTGCCGCGCCGCGCGAAATTCTGGGCGAGCGCAAGCGCAGACGAGGACTTGCCTTCGCCCGAGCGGGTGCTGGTCAAAAGCAACACTTTCGGCATCCCGGCATCGGTGCTGAACCGGAGGGCCGCGACGATCGCGGAATAAGCTTCCGATACGACCGAGGTCGGGTTCTTGAGATCGTCCACGAACGCGTCTTTCGCCGGCGTGCGCGGAACGGCGCCGAGGCATGGAAGCGCGAGCTTCTTGCGGACGTCTTCGCGGCTCTTAATGGTGTCGTTGACGAACTCGAGGCCGATGGCTCCAGCAACGCCCGCCACCAGTCCGAGGCCGAGACCGAGGATCAGGTTCAGGAACAGGTTCGGTTTGAACGGCAGGCGTGGAACCTCGGCGCGGTCGACGATCGAGACCGGCGCGATCCCGACGCCGCCAGCGACCCCGATCTGCTTGTAGCGCTGGAGCAGCGCGTCATAGAGCGCGCGGTTGGTGTCCACCTCGCGCTGCAGGATGTTATACTGGATGCTGCGGCCGCGAAGGTTGAGAACGTCGCCCTTGAGCTGGCCGACCCGGGCCCTCAGCGCATTCTCCGCCGACAAAGCCGCCCGATAATCCTGGAGCAGCCCGTTGCTGCGGGTGGAGGAAACGCGCGCGGCTTCCTGGTTGATCTGCTTGCTCAGCTCCTGAATTTGCGATCGCAGGCTGACCATGTCCGGGTGGTCAGGCTTCATGAAGGTCCGCTTCTGCTGATACTGGGCCTGAAGCTGCGCCAGCTGCTGCTGAAGCGCGAGCGTGCTTTGGGTCACGTCGATGGTCGGGCCCGTCGCCAGCGACTGGCGGTAGGCGCCTTCCGCGGCCACCCGCCGCGCAGTGGCGTCGGCCAACGCCTGGTTGAGTTTCTCCAGCGACTGTCCCTGAAGCGAATTGGTGTCGCCACCGGTCTGTCCATCGGGCGTCGACGTGTTGATGATGCCCTGCTGCTGCGCATAGGCGACGAGCGCTCGCTCGGACCGCTCGAGGTCGCCCCGCGTCTTGTTGATCTGCCGCTCCAGGAAATTGCGCGCATAGGCCGAAGATTCGTAGCGCCGCTGGATCGCTGTATTGATGAAGCTTTCGGCGACTGCGTTCGCGACGTTGGCCGAGAGTTGCGGCGAATTGGAATCGAAGCTGAACTTGATGAGCTCGCCCTGATCAGGCGGAATCACCTTGAGATTCTTGGAGATCATCGCCGACGCCATCTGCAGGCGCTTCGATGCGTCGATGTCTTGCGGCACCACGTCCGGATTGTTGGCGAGGTTCAGCTCCTGCGCGGCACGGTCGGCAACGCTCTGGCTCTGGACGAGGCCCACCTGGGTCGCGACGAAGTCATAAGTGTCCGCGCCGGAGATCTGCTGCTCTGGCGACTGACCTTCCGTGACGGAGAAGGTCGGCGGGTTCGCTTCCAGCGTAACCCAGGAGCGATACATCGGCCGGGTCAGGAGGGTGGCGAGGATCGCTCCGGCAAGGCCCAATGCGACGGCACCGAGCACCAGCCACCGCCAGTGGTGGATGATGCGCATGATCGTCGCGAAATCGAGAATGTTGGTTGCCGAATAGTTGCGCTGTCCCGGACCAAGCGCAGTGCCTTCCGGATTATATGGTCCGATCGGCCAAGCGCCTTCATTCGGTACTGCCAGGCTGGTGTTCACGGTTGCTCGCCTCGCGAAAAAATTGCCCCGTCCGTCACGCTAGAACGGCCTGAAAATCGAAAGCAAAGGTACGCTCTGGAAGAACTGCTTTTCCGCAGCCTTGATGGACGACCCGTCGACCACCACGATGTCCCCCGGATAGATTTGCGGGTCGGTCGCCTGCCCGCGCCGAATGGCGGTGAGGTCGAAGGCCGCGGCCTGCCGCTGACCGCCGACAGTCCGAAAGACGGCGACGCGGCGCGGATTGGCGTCATCGGACGTACCGCGCGCAAGCGATATCGCCTGAATAAGCGTCATCTGGCCAGCAACAGGGAATTGCCCCGCTTGCTGCACCGCACCGTCGACGGTCACGACGTGCGCCGTCGATTCCTTGATGGCGACGCTGACGTCGGGATGCTCGAAGAACTTCTGCCCGAGGAGCTGCGTCAGATGGTCGTCCAGCTCCGAAGTCGTGAGGTTGGCCGCTTCGACCTCGCCGACGAGCGGCAGCGAAATGCGCCCCGCGAGATCGACCGAATAATCGCCCGAAATGGAATTGCTCGCCGGCTGTCCGGCATCGTTTCCGCCCTCACCGAACAGCTTGATCGTCAGCTTGTCGAGGGGCGCAATCTTGTAGTTTTCCGGAAGCGTCTGGAAATGCTGTTCGTCGGGCGCCGCGAGCGGTCGATCGTAGGGAATCGTCCCTCCGCGCGTATCCGCGCAACCACTCATGAGCAGGGAAGCCGCAAGCGTCAAACCGGCCAGAACAGGACGTGGGCCAAGATCAGCAAACACGATCAACCTCCCGAAACGTCGCGGCCTCCTAGGCGAAAAAGATTCGGATGTAGAGGGACTATTCTCCGAAACGGACGAAACTAGCACGTCATCGCCTCCCGCGCCGCTGCCCGAGTATCGAGGAACCAGCTTTCCGACCCCTCGATTGCGAGCGCCGTCAGCACCCCCGACTGATAAGCACCGGTATCGATTCCGATCCGGTTCCCGCGAATCTCCACCTCGGGGCGAATGGTATGTCCGTGGACCACGATGAAGCCGTGGTCCGTTTCGTCGAACAGGAAGGCTTCGCGGATCCACCGCAGGTCGGATTGCCGCTGCTGGTCGATCTCAACGCCCGGGCGGATCCCGGCGTGGACGAACAGATAATCGCCGAACCGGCAGCTGTCGTCGAATGTCTCGAGGAACTCGATGTGCTCCCTGGGGATCGCGGCGCGAATGACCTCGAGCGCGTCCTCGACCTTCATCTTCGCGAGCTTCACCGTGTCGACGCCGTAGCTGCTCAGGCACTCCGTTCCGCCGAACCAGCGCCATTTGGTGATCAGCTCTGCGTCGCCGGCGAGAATACGGAGGAGAACCTCCTCGTGATTGCCTAGGATGAACGCCGTCTGGACATTCGGATGGATGTAGGTTCGCAGCCGCTCCACCACATGCGCTGAACTAGGGCCGCGATCGATGAGGTCGCCGACGAAGACCAGGAGCACTTTCTTCGCTGGACGGCGATTGAGGTCTTCGTGAATCTTATCGAGAAGCTGGTCGAGGAGGTCGAGCCGCCCGTGCACATCGCCGACGGCATAGGCCCGCCACCCGCGAGGGCCGGCGGGACCGACTTGCCGTTTAGGAGCGAAATTGAACATCCTGCCCCCTTACGCCCGAGTGCCGGACGGCTGGCAACAATCTCCAGAGCGGACCGATAACGATCCACATCCTAAACCGCTCCTGAACCTCGAAAAAAGCTTCAGGCGCTGAGCAACTGGAATCGCGGGATTTCAACGTCGAAGGCGCTGCCGTCCTCGTCGACCATGCGATAGGTTCCGCTCATCGCGCCGTTCGGTGTGTCCAGCGGACACCCCGAAACATAGTCGAAGCTCGCGCCAGGCCCGATCAGCGGCATTTCACCGACGACCCCTTCACCGACCACTTCGTGGATTGTCCCGCGGCCGTCGATGATGGTCCAGCTTCGCGACAGCAACTGGACTGCGACGTCCGCGCCGTTCTCGATTCGCACATGGTAGGACCAGAACCAGCGGTTGGTCGCCGGATCGGATTGCTCGGCGAGGAAGCTCACCGCGACCCGCACCGCAATGCCCCGGGTCACCGCGACGTTGGGAAACAGCATCGCGAGCGCGTCGATCGTCATTCCCAAGCCCTAGGCGAGACCGCCCGCGCGGCGCAACCGGTCGACGAGCCTTTCGCGCGCCTCCGCGATCGGACGTGATCGCTCGGTCACGAGGTCGCGCAGCAGGAAATGGCCCGTCAGCGTCAGCCCCTGGTCAATTTCGGTCCATGATCCCAGCCCTCCCTCGCGGACAAACGAAGGCAGCGGGAGCAGCTTTCCGGCATAAGGCTCGGCCTCCGCGGCGCTGACAGCGCGGCCGGATTTTGGACTTACGGCGACGAGTGCGTCGTTCGTCCCGGTCACTGCGCAGCGGTCGAGGTCGAGGCCAAAGCCGAGCTCGCTGAGCATGAGCAACTCGTAACGCACCATCGCCGCGCCCCAGCCGCTCGCGGATGGCGCGGCTTCAATCGCGTCGAGCAGCGCCTCGAGGGTCTCAAACAGCCGCGGATAGGGCTGCCCCTCCGGTAAAACGGTGGCCGTCAGCACCGTAGCCCATTCGATGGCGGCGGCCGGCAAGGGCTCCGACAGGAGCGGGCCGCGGCTGTGAACCAGCTCGATCGTCGCCTGCGGAAGCTGCGTTTCTGTCCGCGCCGACAGCTGCGCCTGGACGACATTGCCCGCTATCAGCACCGGCCGCATGCGCCGACCGCGCGCTCCGCGAACGTAAGCGGCCTGCAAGCCGTTCTCGGGGGTCATGAGCCGGACGATGGCGCCATGTTCACCGTGGTTTCGGAGGGCGCAGACGATCGCTGGCGTGTCGAAGCGCATCAGGCGTTCGGATGAAAGTAATCGTAGACCTGCCGAGCGGTCGCCCGACTGACTCCCGGCGCCTTCTCCAGGTCTTCCAGCGCGGCTCCCTTGACCGCTCGAGCAGTGCCGAAATGCATCAGCAGGGCACGCTTCCGCGTCGGCCCGATACCGGGCACGTCGTCGAGCGTCGAAGTCGTCAGGCTCTTCGCTCGCTTCGCCCGGTGCGTGCCGATCGCAAATCTGTGAGCTTCATCGCGCAACCGTTGGAGATAGAACAATAAAGCGGAATTGGGTGGAAGCGTGATCTCTCTCCCGCCCGGGAGGTGGAACACCTCACGTCCCTCGCGCCCGTGGTGCGGCCCCTTGGCGACGCCAACCACCGGCACGTCGTGAACGCCGGCATCTTCCATGACCTCGCAGACAGCGGATAGTTGGCCCTTGCCGCCATCGATCAGCAGCAAGTCGGGCCATTCGCCGCTCTGCCGGTCGGGATCGTCCTTTTCGAGACGAGCAAACCGACGCTCTAGAACCTCGCGCATCATCGCGAAATCGTCGCCGGGCTGCGTTTCCGGCCGTTTGATGTTGAACTTGCGGTAGCTGTTTTTTCGGAAGCCCTCAGGACCGGCCACGATCATCGCGCCCGTCGCATTTGTCCCCATGATATGGCTGTTGTCGTATACCTCGATGCGCTTCGGGACATCGGCAAGCTCGAAGGTCTCGGCAAGTTCGCGGAGAATCTTGCCCTGTGTCGTCGTCTCGGCCAACCGCCGATCGAGGGCCTCCTCGGCGTTTCGCTTCGCCTGGTCCATCAGCTTGCGGCGAGAGCCTCGGTGAGGAACCTCAATCGCGACCTTCCGGCCTGAACGCTCGGTCAGGGCCTCTTCAAGCAGGTCTTGATCGGCCAGCTGACGGTCTACGAGTATCCGCTTTGGGGGCGTCATGTCTTCGTAGAACTGGACAAGAAAACTCGATAAAACCTCGGCTTCCGGAACATCGCTGACATGGGCCGGAAAGAAAGCGCGGTGGCCCCAATTTTGCCCGCCGCGGATGAAGAAGGCCTGGATCGAGACTGTCCCCGCCTTGCACGCCAGCGCGAACACATCCGCGTCTCCGAGGCCTTCGGCATGAACGGTCTGGCTCCCTTGAATGTAAGTGAGCGCGCGGAGCCGGTCGCGATAAACCGCCGCCAGCTCGTAATCCTGCTTCTCGGCCGCATCGGCCATCAGCCGGGACAGGCGTGATTGCACGCCCGTCGACCGGCCTGCTAAAAACTCCTTCGCTTCGCCGACCAGCTCGCCATAATCTTGCTCACCGATCCGCCCGACGCACGGGGCCGAGCAGCGCTTGATCTGGTAGAGCAAGCAAGGGCGCGAACGGTTCTCGAAATAGCTGTCGGAACAGCTTCTTAGGAGGAAGAGCTTCTGGAGCGCGTTAAGCGTCCGGGTAACGGAACCGGCGCTTGCGAACGGGCCGTAATATTGCCCTTTGATGCGCCGCGCCCCGCGATGCTTCTGAATGCGCGGAAATTCATGATCTTCGCGGAGGAGGATGAACGGGAAGCTTTTGTCGTCCCGCAGCAACACGTTGTACGGCGGCCGGAAGCGCTTGATCAGTTGAGCTTCGAGCAGCAGCGCTTCCGCTTCCGTCCGCGTCGTCACGATCGTCATCGACCGCGTCTGCGCGACCATTCGCTGAAGCCGCTTCGGAAGCTTGGCGACCTGGGTGTAATTGGTAACGCGGTTCTTCAGCGCCCGCGCCTTGCCAACGTAGAGAACGTCGCCACGCGCATCTTGCATGCGATAGACGCCAGGTCGCCGTGGAAGCGTCTTCAGCACCTCGCGGATCGCGGCGACGCCCTGCTCGAGGTCAGGCTGGTCCGCGCCGCGCACGGCATAGGTCGCCTGCTCCTCGTTGAAGCGCTCGGCGGCTCCTGGCTGGTCCGGACGGTCGGCCTTGGTCACTGAGCCGAGATAAGCGCTAGCCGCGGCCGGCGCGAGAGGGTCAGGCGGCCGCCCTCGCCTCTTCCTCCTCGGCGAGCATCCATTCGACCGCGGCGCGGGCGTGAATGGCGGTGGTGTCGTAGACCGGAAGGACGTTGGCGCGGACATCGACGGCGAGCACCAGCTCCGTGCAGCCGAGGACGACAGCCTGCACCTTCTGCTTGGCGAGCTCGGTGATCAGCGTCTTGAGCTTGCGCTGGCTGTCGCGGACCACGCGGCCGGCGGCGAGCTCCTCGAAAATGATTCGGTCGACTTCGCGAATCCACATCGGGTCGATCGGCGCGAGGCTGATTCCGCGCGTCTCGAGGCGCGAACGGACATGCGGCTCTGTCATCGTGAACCGGGTTCCGAGCAGCGCCACACGCGTCTGACGGTCCACCACCAGCTTGTCCGCCGTCGCGTCCGCGATGTGAAGAATCGGCACGCCGAGCTTCGGCGCCACCGCGTCATAGGCTTTATGGCCTGTGTTCGACGTGATGATGATTCCCTCGGCACCGGCGGCTTCGAGGCGCTTCGCCGTTTCCAAGGTCACTCGCGAGACACCATCCCAATCGCCGGCAAGTTCCATTTCGACGATCGATGCGAAGTCGAGGCTTTCGATAACGAGCCGGGCGCTATGATAACCGGCGAGCCGCTGGGCGATCCCGCGGTTGATCTGTTCGTAATAGAGGGCGGTCGAGAGCCAGCTCGTCCCGCCGATGATCCCCAGCTTGCGCAAGTTGTACGCCCCTTTTCCCCGGTCCCCGTTGTGCCGATCCGAAGGGAATTCGGCATACCCGGTTGAACTGTCAGTCAACTTCAAAGCTGCCGCAAGGTGGTAACGCCTTGAGTTAGCGCGAAATGAATCGACTTGCGGTGAACCGTTCGTCGCGCCGAAAATGCAGCCGATGAGCCGCGAAGCCCAAACAGCCGGAACGGTGCTGATGGTCGAACCGGCGGCGTTCGCATTTCACCCCGAGGCCGCAGAGTCCAACGCCTTCGCCAAAGCCGGGAGAGATACCGCTGACACGGCCATCCACGAATTCCACGCTCTTGCCGAAGCCCTGAGCCGCGCGGGCGTTGAGGTTGTTGCCCTCCAGGACACGCCCGAGCCGCAAAAACCGGACGCCGTCTTTCCGAACAATTGGGTCTCTTTCCACGAAGACGGCACCGTCGTTCTTTATCCGATGGCCACGGAGGCGCGACGCCTCGAGCGCAATTTCGAAGGCCTGAGAAATCTGCTGATCGCGGCAGGCTTCGACATCCGCAATGTCGTCGACCTCAGCTTCCACGAGCGGCACGGCCATTTCCTGGAAGGCACCGGGAGCCTGATTCTCGATCGCCCGCAACGCCGCGCCTACGCGAACCTGAGCCCTCGGACGGACGCGGTCGTCATCGCCGACTTCGACGATCGCCTCGACTATTCGACGCTCGTCTTCGACGCGCGTGATCGCTCGGGGAAGCCGATCTATCACACCAACGTGCTGATGAGCCTCGGCGCCCGTTTCGCTGTCCTCTGTCGGGAAGCCGTCGCCGAGGAATATCGCGAGATACTGGTCGGCGAGATCGAGACCGGCGGCCGGACACTGATCGAGGTCGATTACGATCAGATGCGGCAGTTCGGCTGCAACGTCATCGAACTATGCGGAAGCGCCGGACCAGTAATCGCTCTCTCTTCAGCTGCGCGGCGCAGCTTCCGGCCCGATCAATTACGATCACTGGAAGGTTTCGGCGAGCTGGTAGAGGCAGACATCCCCACGATCGAGTCAGTCGGCGGAGGAAGCGTCCGCTGCATGATCGCGGACATCCACTTGCCCCGCGCCTAGCCGAGCGCCTTCACGATCTCCTCGGTCATCTTCTTGGCGTCGCCGAGAAGCATCATCGTATTGTCCTTGTAGAAGAGCTCATTGTCGATGCCGGCATAGCCGACGCCGCCCATCGACCTTTTGACGAACAGGCAGGTGCGCGCCTTTTCGACGTCGAGCACCGGCATTCCGTAGATCGGCGAGCTCTTGTCGTTCTTGGCGGCGGGATTGGTGACGTCGTTTGCGCCGATCACGTAAGCGACGTCCGTCTGGGCGAACTCGCTGTTGATGTCTTCCAGCTCGAACACCTCGTCATAGGGCACGTTGGCCTCGGCCAGCAGCACGTTCATGTGCCCGGGCATCCGGCCCGCGACCGGGTGGATCGCATATTTGACGGTCACGCCCTTCGCCTTGAGGAGGTCCGCCATTTCGCGAACCGCATGCTGCGCCTGCGCGACCGCCATTCCGTAGCCGGGGACGATGATCACCTGGTCGGCCTGGCTCATCAGGAAGGCGGCGTCCTCGGCCGACCCGCGCTTGTACGGCCGGTCGATGGCCGCCGCATCGCCGCTGCTCGCGACCGCACCGAACCCGCCAGCGATCACTGAGATAAAACTTCGGTTCATCGCCCGGCACATGATGTAGCTGAGGATCGCGCCCGAGCTTCCGACCAACGCTCCGGTGATGACCATCGCGGTGTTGTGGAGCGTGAAGCCCATCGCCGCCGCGGCCCATCCCGAATAGCTGTTCAGCATTGAGATCACGACGGGCATGTCAGCGCCGCCGATCGGGATGATCAGCAGGAAGCCGATCGCGAAGCTCAAAGCCGTGATCAGCCCGAATACGAGCGGCGATTGGTCCTGGGTGAAGTAAGCGATGAGGGCCAGGATCGCGGCCAGCGTGCCGAGATTGATCACATGCCGAAGCGGCAGCAGGATCGGTTTCCCCGACATGTTGCCGTTGAGCTTCAGGAAGGCGATCACCGAGCCGGAGAAGGTGATCGCCCCGATGGCGACGCCGAGGCCCATCTCGACCCGGCTCTGTGGGAAGATGCTGATGAACGATGGGCTCGCGATCGGAGTGATCCGAACCGCGATCCCATACGCCTCCGGATTGAGATAGGCAGCTGAACCGACCAGCACCGCCGCCAGCCCGACGAGGCTGTGGAAGGCCGCGACCAGTTGCGGCATTGCCGTCATCTGGATCTTTCGGGCGATGACCAGGCCAATCCCGCCGCCGATCACCATCGCGACGAGTATTTCGGGCAGCGAGGCGATGTGGTGTGTCGCCAGGGTGGTCACGATCGCAATGGTCATTCCGACCATGCCGATCAGATTGCCCCGGCGGCTGCTTTCGGGGTTCGACAATCCCCTCAACGCAAGGATGAAGCAGATCCCGGCGATCAGGTAAGCGAGCAGCACCCAGGTCGGCACCGCTATGATGACGTCAGAGTGCATCGGCTTAGCGGTCCCGCTTCTTGTACATCGACAGCATTCGCTGGGTGACGGCGAAGCCGCCGAAGATGTTCACGCTCGCCAGCCCGACCGCGATAAGCCCGAGCCATTTCGAGCTCGGACTGCCCGCAGCCGCCGCGGCGATCAGCGCGCCGACCACGATCACCGAGGAAACCGCGTTGGTGACGCTCATCAAGGGCGTGTGAAGCGCCGGAGTCACCGACCAGACGACGTAATAGCCGACGAAGCAGGCCAGAACGAAAATCGACAGGATGGAAATGAAGTCCACGACCCCTCCCCAGATTGGTCCAGCTTTTGTGGCGGGTCGGCTTTCACCTGTCGAGTGGCAGCGCCGTTAAATTCAATGCGGTTAGCGCTTTGATAACCTTTCCGCGCGCACATGCGTGAGCATCACGTTGAGAGGAAAGAGCGCTTGAGCTCGAAGCGCGAAAAATCTGTCGAACCGGCGCCGTGGAAGCTGCTTCTGTGGACGGCGGTGGCCGGACTCATCTTCGGGCTGATCGGCTTCGGCGAAATCGCCGAGGACAATTTGCGCAGCGTCCGCAACAACTTCCACAAGCACAGCGCGAGCGGCGAAGTCGTTCTTCTGATGATCGACGACAAGTCGCTCCACGAAATCGGCAATTGGCCTTGGTCGAGGAGCGTCGATGCGAAGCTCGTCGACAAGCTTTCGGCTGATGGAGTGAAGGGCACGTTCTGGGACGTGAATTTTTCCTTCCATTCAAACGCCGCTGATGACCGCCTTCTGGCGGAAGCGTTGCACCGGTCGGGAAATGTAACGCTATTCACCCGGTCCCAGAGCGGCGTCGGCGGTGCTCCACCGAAGATCGTCGATCTTCCTTTGCCCCTGCTCGCCGCCAATTCGAAGCTCGCCGCGGGAAGCTTCCACTACAATTATCAAAACGCCGTATGGAAAGTTCTCTACGCGGCGAAGGTCGGAAATCGAACGATCCCTTCATTCGCGAGCGCAATCGCCAACGTCCAGGGAACTCCGAATACGGAATTCCGTGTCGACTATTCGGTCGATCCCGCAACGATCCCCTCCTATTCGGCAGGTGACGTCCTGACGGGCGCCGTTGGGCCGAAGCAGCTTGCCGGCAAGGATGTGCTGATCGGCATCGGAACAGATGTCGTCGGGGACAGCTATTTCATTCCCGGTTACGGCAAGGCGTTCGGAGTCCATGTTCACGCGATTGCCGCGGAGACCTTGAAGTCCGGCTCGCCCGTCGACCTTGGTTGGTTCGCTGCTTTCCTACTTTCGTTCGCGGCGGCAGCGATCGCACTCTTCACAAGGCGCCTGACCACCCGGCTGGCCATTCTTGGCGCCGGCGTCTCCGCGCTGCTGGTTGTCCCCGCATTCCTCGAAGCGCACCTCATCTTCGCCGACATCACGCCTGGCTTGTTCGTGCTGCTGGTCGTGGGCACCGTCCTTGGCTGGCGCCGTTATCGCGCGCGCGGACTCGTCAACCCGGTCTCGAACCTGCCGAACCTCAATTCGCTGCGCCACAACAGGTCCGGCCGGGATCAAGCGCTCGTCGCGGCGCGTATCCTGAACTACGAGGAAATCGTTTCGTCGCTGCCTTCGGACAAGGAGCGGCAGCTAGTGGAGCAAATCGCCTCGCGGCTGAACGTCGGGACGCCGCAGCGAATCCTCTATCACGGCGACGGGGGAATTTTCGCCTGGTTCGAGGAGACGGGGCAACCGTTCGGAAATCACCTCGAGGCGCTCTACTCGCTGTTTCGGAACCCGGCGCGGGTTGCGGGCCTATCGATCGACCTGACGATCACCTTCGGTGTCGAGGTCGGAAGCGGCCGCTCTCTCGCCAATCGCCTGGCGAGCGCGCTCGTCGCCGCAGAAGAAGCTGCGCATGACGGCCTCAAGTGGAAATATCACGATCCCGAAACTCTCGAGGACGCGTCCTGGAAACTGTCGATGCTCAGCCAGCTCGACGAGGCGATCGATCGGGGAGAAGTCTGGGTCGCCTACCAGCCGAAGCTCGATATCACGACGAAGCAGATCGTCGGCGCGGAGGCGCTTGCCCGATGGACGCACCCGGAGAAGGGTCCAATCGCCGCGTCGGAATTTGTCGCTGCCGCCGAACAGCATAACCGGATCGGCAAGCTTACCGATTTCGTCATCGAGAAAGCCATCGCGGCCGCCTCTCAAATCAACAAGCGCGGGATCGACTTCGATGTCGCCGTGAATCTTTCGGCGCGGCTACTCAGCGACAAGGGATTCACGCTGCGCCTGTCAGCCCTGCTGGCTCGCCATGGGCTAGCTCCGAACCGCCTTACCCTGGAACTCACCGAAACCGCAGCGCTCGCCGACAGCGGCGAAGCGCTCGACATGATCAACCGGCTCCGCGATCTCGGAATCAGCATTGCGATCGATGATTACGGCACCGGTCAATCGACTCTCGAGTATCTCAAGAAGATCCCCGCCAACGAGATCAAGATCGACCAGAGCTTCGTTACCGGGATCGTCGACAATCGAAGCGACCGTCTGATGGTCCAGTCGACGATCGAGCTCGCGCATTCCCTCGGACGGAAGGTCGTCGCTGAGGGCGTCGAGCATCGCGACATTCTGGAGCTGCTTGCCGATCTTCAGTGCGACATAGCCCAGGGCTTCGCCGTTGGACGGCCGATGAGCCTCGACAGCCTGGCGAAACGCCTTTCCTCCGGAAAGCGCCGCAGCGCCGCCTGAGGCACTGACACGCGCAATACTCGGCGCCAATCGGCCGCCTCTAATCCCGCAAACAATCCGAAGTGAAACAAATAGTCGCGCTAATCGCGGCGCAAAACATGGTGAATCATTTGTCAACCATAACGATTAGGGTTAATAAGTCCCCATCCGCCGAATCGAGTTGAATGGAAAAGGGGTTGGGACATGAGTAAGGCTAAAGCGGGCCGCGGCTTCTGGAGCTGGCTACTCGGCCAGGGCTGGTCGTCTGGTGGCGGCAACGGCTAAGCGCCGTTAATTAAACGAGTTTTAAAGCGCTCGCCATTCGGCGGGCGCTTTTCTTTTGTGCTTCTGGAACGGGCATTCCAAGGGCGCTAGGCGAGCCTGATGCTCCGCCAGTCCAGCACCACTCTCTCGATTCGCGCACCGAGTCGCGGACTGCATGAACTCACCGATTTCGTCCGCGATTTCGTTGCCGAAAGCGGGATTTCCGAGGGTCTGTTAACTATTTTTTGCCGGCACACATCCGCTTCCCTCGTCATTCAAGAGAATGCGGCGCCTGCGGCCCGCCGTGACCTGGAGGCCTATTTTGAACGGATCGCCCCGGAAGGTGCCCCATACGAGCATGATGACGAAGGTCCTGATGACATGCCGGCGCATCTGCGCTCCGCGCTCACGGCCACGCAGCTCTCTATCCCCGTCCGGGATGGCGAGCCGGTGCTCGGGACGTGGCAGGGGATTTTTCTTTTCGAACACCGCCGCAACACGCCCGACCGCGAAATTGTGCTTCACCTGATCGGCGAATGAGCCTCGAATCCGTCAAACTGTGGCTCGCCGCCAACGCGCCTGACCTGCTGCTCATTGAGGCCGAGGGTACGACCGCGACGGTCGATACCGCGGCTGCGGAGCTGGGCGTCGAACCAGGGCGCATCGCCAAGACGCTCGCCATTCGCGCGGGTGACCATCTCTTCCTCTTGTGCACTCGCGGCGACGCCCGCCTCGACAATCGAAAGTGCAAGGATGAACTCGGGGCGCGCCCGAGGATGCTCGGGCCGGAAGAAACGCTGGACGTAACCGGCCATCCCGTCGGTGGCGTCTGTCCGTTCGGTTTGAAGCAGCCGCTGCCGGTCTACCTCGACGTGTCGCTGCAGGCATTCGATACCGTCTATCCAGCCGGCGGATCGCGAAACACTTCGGTAGAAATGCCGACGGAACGCCTGTTCGATCTCGTCGCCGAGCGCTGGGTCGATTTATGCGTGCTGCGGGGCGAAACGCCCGGGACTTAGTTGCTCTGGGCCGACGTCGTTTACCGGCCAGGCGGTGCCCGCAATGAGCGAAGCGGCGATCGCGGCCATGACCGGCGATGTCTGCAAACCGAAGCCTCCCTGCCCTGCCAGCCAGAAGAATCCCGGCGCATCGGGCGCAAAGCCCACCGCCGGATGGCGATCGCGCGTGAATGTTCTCAAACCCGCCCACTTGCTGCGGATGTGGCCGACCTTGACAGTGGTGCGCTCCTCCATCCGGTATGCGGCCAGCGCGACCTCGAGCTCGTCCGGCTGGGCGTCCATCGGCTCGCTCGGCACTTCGTCCATGGGCGAAGCGAAGAGCCGCCCGCTTTCCGGCGCGAAGTAAAGTTCCTCGCCCACGGTCTTCGCGAAGGGCAAATGTTCGAGATCGGCGCCGGGTGGAGCATCGAACGTGATGATCGTGCGCCGCTTGGGCTCAAGACCCAGCGGTTGAACCCCCGCCAGGCTAGCCACCCGGTCAGCCCACGAACCGGCGGCATTCACGAGAATTGGGCCCGAGTAGCGTTCGCCCTTCTCACTCGTAACCGTCCACGCGCTGCCCTCCCGCTCGATCCGCGCAACCCGTGCTCCAGTATGCAGTTCCCCTCGGCCAGCCCGCAGCTGACGCAGATTGCCTTGGAGGAGCGCGTGCGGATCGAGCCGAATCGCATTGAAATCGGCAATACCGTGCCGCGCATCATCCTTGAGCAACGGGCAGAGAGCTTGCACTTCGGCCGCGTCGAGCCGGTCTAGCTTCGCGAAATGCGAAAGATCCGCATGCAATGCGTCGAGCGCCGCCCGCTCGTCATCGCGCGCATGCACCAGCAAAGGCTTAAGATGGCCGAGTGGCGCATCGGTAAATCCCTCCGGCGGATTGTCGAAGAACGGCCGACTGGCGAATGTCAGCGCGCGAACTAGCCCGTCACCAAGCGCATAATGGAGCATCGTCGCGCTTCGGCCCGACGAGTGGAAGCCGATCTGGTCCTCGGCTTCGAGCACCGTCACACGCGCATGTTCGGAAAGCGTGGCCGCCGCGGAGAGGCCCGCTATTCCCCCACCAATGACGAGAATGTCGGGAGCGCTCACGCGCCCGTCAGCCGCTCGCTTACGACCTTGCCGCCCTGCGTGAGGCGGATTGCCTTCACGATCTCGTCGTCGTCCGGAAGCACCGGACAGCTCTGATCCTCGTCCCAGAAGGCGCTGAGGAAATTGTAGAGGTTGCGGGCGAACAAAGCGGAGGCATCAGCCGGAAGGGTCCGCGACAGGTTCGACGCGCCGATGATCGTCACGCCGTGCTTCGACACGCTCTCGCCGCTCACCGTTCCCTCGACATTGCCGCCTGCTTCGGCGGCAAGATCGACGATCACGCTCCCTGGCCGCATTGACGCAATCTGAGCGTCGCTGATCAGCCGCGGTGCCGGTTTCCCGGGAATCAGGGCAGTGGTGACGACGATGTCCTGCTTGGCGATGTGCCCGGAAACGAGCTCGCCCTGCGCCTTTTGATATTCAGGCGACATTTCCGTGGCGTAGCCCCCGGCGCCCTCGCCTTCGATTCCGGCGACATTCTCGACGAATATCGGCTTGGCCCCGAGCGACTGGATCTGCTCCTTGGTGGCGGAGCGCACGTCCGTCGCGCTGACCTGAGCGCCGAGGCGCTTCGCGGTCGCGATCGCCTGGAGGCCGGCGACGCCGACGCCCATCACGAACACCTTGGCCGGGCTGACGGTGCCCGCCGCGGTCATCATCATCGGGAAAGCGCGGCCATATGCCGCCGCTGCGTCGACCACCGCCTTGTAACCGGCCAGATTCGACTGCGATGAGAGGATGTCCATCGATTGCGCGCGGGTGATGCGCGGCATCCACTCCATCGCCAAGGCTTCGAGGCCCGCCGCGGCATAGCCATCGATCCTCGCGCGTTCGCGAACGGGATCGAGGGCGCCAACGATCAGCGCTCCCTTCTCCGCTCCCGCGAGCGATTTCGGGTCGGGCCCGTTGACGCAGAGGATGATGCCGGCGCCCTTCAGCACATCCTTGCGACTGCCCGTCTTGGCGCCGGCAGCTTCGAACGCCGAATCCGCGATCGAAGCGCCTTCGCCCGCGCCTTTCTCGACCGCCGTTTCGGCGCCGAGCGCGGCGAACTTCTTCACGGTCTCGGGGATTGCGGCGCAGCGCGTCTCGCCCGCCGCTTCCTTGAGGACCGCGATCTTCATTCGGCTATTTCAGGATCAGTAGAACGATGAGGCCGATGACCAGGCAAACGACCGCGCCCCGCGTCATCATCTTCGTGAAGCGCGTGTAGTCGTGGACATGCACGGCCATGTCCTGGGTCGGCGGACTTTCCAGATACGACTGCTCGTCGGACATCATTCACCCCTTTAGGTTCGAACCGGTTTGGGAGGTCCATAACAAGGCGAGCGGCGCTGCCCAAGCCCTCGCGCGCGCGGGCTTAAGTCCCCCTTTACCGGTCCGGGAGTAGGCTGCGGCGCGAAAGGCCGGAAATGCGCGAAGAACCGACACGCTCGCTCTTGCTGCTCGACGCGAATGCGGACGAGCGCCGATTGATTGCGGCAAACGCCGCCCGCGCGGGCTGGAGCGTCGTCGGCGCCGCAGACGGCGAGCAGGCGGTCGTCCTGCTCCAGGGCCCGCACGGCCGCGAGGTCCAGGCCGCGATCTTCGGCAGCTGGGATGCCGAGCAAGGGCCCCAGCTGATCGACGCCCTTCGCGAGCATCGACCCAATCTTCCGGTCATCGTCCTGTCGCACAGCGACGCGGTTTCCGCCGCGGTCGAAGCCATGCGCGCCGGCGCGTCGGACTTCCTGGTTCGCCCGGTCGCGCCGGAACGGCTCTTGGAAGCGCTTGCCGCCAACGCCGACCGCCGCCGCGCTTCGGGCGAGCTCGCGCCAATGTCCGAGAAGCTCGCGCCGCCGCTGGAGCTCGAGCAACTGATCGGCGCGGCGCCCGAATTTCGAGCGGCCCTCGCGGTGGCGGCCAAATCCGCCCGCAACCGGCTTCCCGTGCTCATCGTCGGCGAACCGGGCACGGGCAAGGAAACCATCTCGCGCGCCATCCATGCGGCAAGTCTCCGCGCGAAGGGTCCGCTGCTCGCAGTCGACTGCAAGGCGATCGCCGCGAACATCATCGACAGCGAGTTGTTCGGTCATGAGAAAGGCGCTTTCCCCGGCGCATTCGCTCCCAAGACGGGCAAGCTGATCCAGGCGGACGGTGGAACTCTCGTTCTGGATGAGATCTCGGCGCTCCCGCCAGAGACCCAGGAACGTCTGGACCGCGTGCTCGCCACAGGCGAGGTCCGCCCGGTCGGCCTGAACGGCAGCTATTCGGTCGACGTACGCGTGATCGCGACGAGCAGCCGGCCGCTGCCCGATGATTTCAACCCGGGGCTCAGCGAACGCATCGCCGGGACGACCGTCACCCTGCCGCCGCTCCGCGAGCGCAGCGGCGATATTCCGGCTCTTGCCCGACACCTGCTCAGCCGACTCACCGACCAGGCGGGCCTCAAGCCGATGTCGATCGGAAACGACGCCCTTTCGCTGCTGATGCGCTACGGCTGGCCGGGCAACGTCCGCCAGCTCTCCGGCGTGCTGTTCCGCGCCGCTCTCCAGTGCGACGACAATTCGCTGACCGCCGATCATTTCCCGCACATCGCGGTGCAGTCGCGCTTCACCGGCCGCCGCACCGATTTCGCGCCGACGATGAGCAAGGCGCGGAGTGACGAGGCAATCTCCGGCGCTCCGAGCGTCACGCTCTACACCGCCGACGGCCATCTGAGGCCGCTGGAGGAAATCGAATCGGACATCATCCGCCTCGCGATCGGCCATTACCGCGGCCGGATGAGCGAGGTCGCACGGCGCCTCGGGATCGGTCGCTCAACGCTCTACCGCAAGCTCGGTGGTCTCGGGATCGACACAACCGCGGCCTAGACGCGCGGAGTCAGCGCCTGATCGCGCAACCCGCGCCACACGCGGAGCGCCTGCACCGTTTCGAAGACATCGTGGACGCGGAGCAGTTGCACCCCTTGCTCCGCAGCCTTGAGCGCGAATGCGATGCTTCCGCCGATCCGCCGATCTGAGGGTGCTTCGTTTGAAAGAGCGCCGATCGTCCGCTTGCGGCTCGCCCCCAAGACAATCGGACATCCCAAAGAATGGAACAGCGCGAGGCTGTTCATCAGCTCGAGATTGTGCGCGAGCTTCTTTCCGAAGCCGAACCCTGGGTCGATCAGGATCTTCTCGCGCGCGATCCCCGCTTCAACCGCAGCGCCGATCCGCTCCTCGAGCCAGAGATACACTTCAACCAGCACGTCGTCGTAATGAGGGTCGTCCTGCATCGTCTCCGGCGGGCCCTTGTGATGCATGAGCACCACCGGAACTCCCGAAGCCCCAACCACGTTCGCCGAGCGCTCGTCATAGGTGAGCGCGGAAACGTCGTTGACCATTCGAGCGCCAGCCTCGACCGCCGCCGTCATGACGTCAGCCTTGCGCGTGTCGGCCGACACCGCGACTCCGCCGCCGGCGAGCTGGCGGATCACCGGCGCGATCCGCTCGATCTCGTCACCTTCCCAGATCATCCGGGCTCCGGGCCGCGTCGATTCGCCTCCGACGTCGATAATCGCCGCCCCGTCGGCTGCCATTTGAGCGCCAGCTCCGGCGGCTGCAGGCGCGTCGGCAAAACGGCCGCCATCGGAGAAACTGTCCGGTGTCGCGTTGACGATCCCCATCACTTGCGGCTGGTCGAGGCGGATCGTTCGCTCTCCAAGCTGCAGTGGCGCCCGCGCCGAGGTCAGCGCGGCCCACTGCGCGGCTATGTCATCGTCGAAGCGGTTCTCTATGTCTTCGACCGGCAGCAACTCGCTCGAAACGCGGCGATCGTCCTCAATGACAAGCAGTTCGACCGCGGCGAACCAGCACATGCCACCGGCGAGCCGCGCGACCTTTCCGTCATGTCCGAATGGAGAATCGACGAAAGCGGTCGGGCGGATGAGGGTTCGCATGACCGCGCTATAGCGCGGCGAGATATTGTTGCCGCAAGGCGTCGAGCGGCATTGGCGCGCCGTCTCCCGCAACATGCCAGAAGGTCCAGCCGTTGCACGATGGCGCGCTCTGAAGTGCGGCGCCGACTTTGTGGATCGAGCCCGAGTGCGCTTCGCAGGCGATCGAGCCGTCGGCACGCACGCTCGCAGTCCAGCGGCGCTTCGCATCGGTGAGCGCCGTCCCGGCAGGCACCAGCCCGCTCTCCACAAGAGTACCGAAAGCCACACGCGGCTGATCGCGCTTGTCGGGAACCGTGCGCATCGCGCTTTCGTCTAGGGGAAGTGTGGAATCGATCCGCTCGCGCGCAACCTTGGCGTACGTCGGCTCGCGCTCGATCCCGATCCACCGCCGCCCAAGCCGTCGCGCCACCGCCCCGGTCGTGCCCGTGCCGAAGAATGGGTCGAGCACCACGTCGCCCGGCTTCGTGCAGGCGAGCAGGATGCGATAAAGCAATGCTTCGGGCTTCTGCGTCGGATGAGCCTTCGCTCCGTCCTCCCCCTTCACCCGCTCCGCACCCGCGCAGATCGGAAGCAGCCAGTCCGATCGCATCTGCAGATCGTCGTTCAGCGCCTTCATCGCCCGATAGTTGAAGGTGTAGCGCGCCTTCTCGTCCTTCGCGCACCAGATCAGGGTCTCGTGCGCATTGGTGAAGCGCGTCCCCCGAAAATTCGGCATCGGGTTGGTCTTGCGCCACACGACGTCGTTGAGGATCCAGAAGTCCGCGTCCTGGAGCAGCGCGCCGACGCGATAGATGTTGTGATAGCTGCCGATCACCCAGATCGTGCCGTCGTCCTTGAGGATTCGCCGCGCCTGCTCGAGCCAGTCGCGCGTGAAATTGTCATAGGCCGTCAGGCTTTCGAACTTGTCCCATTCGTCGTCGACCGCATCGACCCGGCTTCCCTCGGGCCGGAACAGGTCGCCGCCGAGCTGCAGATTGTAAGGAGGGTCGGCGAAGATCATGTCGACGCTCTTGTCGGGCAGGCGCGCCATCTCGGTCACGCAATCGCCTTCCAGAATGACGTTGAACGGCAGGATATGCTCGACCCGGGCATTGGGCGCCAGGGTGCCGTGCCGTTCCTGTATGCGCGCCACGAGGTTCATTGGTGTCTTGCCCCCTTCGAACCGACGAAGGTGAGTCAGCCGGGACTCGCGGTCAAGCGATCAAGGGTTAACGCGGCGGAATGATGGGCTAGGGCTAGGCCGCAGCGTGCGGCTGAACCACAAGATGTTGAGTCTCGGCCGCCTCGACGGACTCAACCGCTGGTGTGTGTGACTCAAAGGACTCGCCCGGCTCGATTTCTTCGAACACCAGCTCGGTCTGGCTTATTCCGTCGATGGCGGCGCGGACTTTCGGAAAGCTTCGACGGTGCAGCGGCGTCGGGCCGAGCGCGTGCAGCGCGCGCCAATGCTCGGGCGTTCCGTAGCCGCGATTCTTCTCCCAGCCGTAGCCCGGATATTCGCGCGCATAGTCGGCCATGATGCGGTCGCGGGTGACCTTGGCGATGATCGACGCGGCGGCGATCGAGCGGCATTTGGCATCGCCGTCGACGATCGCCTTCGATGGCCGCTGCCACTTGGGACAGGCATTGCCGTCGACCAGGACCCAGGCCGGTTCCAGACCCAGCGCTTCGACCGCACGGCTCATCGCCAGCATCCGCGCCCAGTAGATGTTGATCTGGTCGATCTCCTCGACGCTCGCGACCCCGACGCCCCAGGCCGAGCATTTGACAAGCTTCGCGTAGAGCTTCTCGCGCTTTTCCAGCGGAACGTTCTTCGAATCATCGATCCCGCGAGGAAATTTGTTCCGGTCGAGAATGCAGGCGGCAGCAACCACGGGCCCGGCGAGCGGCGCGCACCCAGCCTCGTCCACTCCGGCGAGCGGCTGCGGAAAGTCGAGCTCG